>Ga0075530_1000740_pt1 | contig 15595 bp, 19 predicted proteins | sample NGEPerD_2_FD_75101 | JGI IMG/M metagenome (GOLD analysis project Ga0075530, IMG submission 75101) | Arctic peat soil microbial communities from the Barrow Environmental Observatory site, Barrow, Alaska, USA - NGEE PermafrostL1-D | ecosystem: Environmental > Terrestrial > Soil > Wetlands > Peat ...
CGACGACCGCGATGACCGGAGGGCCCAGGTGACACCCATCACTCGCGACCGCGACCGGCAGGTGGCGCGGATCGTCTCCGACCCGGCGCCGGGCGACCTCAGCCGCATCACGACCATCCACCCGCGGACCTACAACGAGGCGAAGACGATCGGTGAGGCCTTCCGCGAAGGCGTGCCGGTGATCATGAACCTCACCGACATGGACGACTCCGACGCCAAGCGCCTCGTCGACTTCTCCGCCGGGCTGGTCTTCGGTCTCCGCGGATCCATCGAACGGGTGACGAGCAAGGTCTTCCTCCTGTCGCCCGCCCACGTCGAGGTCACCGCCGAGACCCCGGCGAAGGTCCGCGGCGTCTCGGCGAACGGCTTCTTCAACCAGAGCTGACCGCGTGCTGTTCTTCCAGCTCCTCGACCTGCTGCTGCTGCTGTTCTTCATCCTGCTCATCGCGCGCCTGGTCCTGGAGTGGATCCAGGTCTTCGCGCGCGACTGGCGTCCGTCCGGTGTCATCCTGGTGGTGTCGGAGGCCGTGTACACCGTCACGGACCCGCCGCTGAAGGCGATCAGGCGTGTCGTCAAGCCCGTTCGGATCGGTTCGATCCAGCTCGATCTCGCGTTCATCCTGCTGTTCCTGGCGGTCATCCTCCTGCGCGCGCTGGTGGGAACGTTGGCGGTGGCCGCGACATGATCGACAACTCCTGCGTTGCTCGGCGACGCCGGGTTCCGTCCGCTACGGTGGCGGCTGGTGATCTCGAACTCGCGGGGTCATCGGCTCCACTCTTCCCGCACGAGGTGACCACATGGCGTTGACGCCCGAAGAAGTTGTCAACAAGCGTTTCCAGCCGACCAAGTTTCGCGAAGGCTACGACCAGGACGAGGTCGATGACTTCCTCGACGAGGTCGTCAACGAGCTGCGACGACTGACGACCGAGAACGACGAGCTCCGCCAGAAGCTCACGGCCTGTGAGCGTCGTGTCGGTGAGCTGTCGCGCGCCGGCGCCAAGACCGGCGAGCAGCCGGTGGTTCCGGCCGAGCAGCCGAAGCCGGTCGAGGTCGCCGAGCCGGAGCCGGAGCCGGAGCCCGAGCCGGAGCCGGAGCCCGAGCCGGAGCCTCAGCCCGCTCCGGTCGTTCCGGCGGCGGCGGGGCCGCTCGCCGCCGCCGCGGCCGCCGGTGGTCAGAGCCCCGAGGCCGCTACGGGCATGCTGGCGCTCGCCCAGAAGCTGCACGACGAGCACGTACGCAGCGGCGAGCAGCAGCGGGACAAGCTCATCGCCGAGGCCCGGGAGCACTCTCGACGCCTAGTCAGCGAGGCCGAGGAGAAGCAGCGTCAGACGCTGGGCAACCTCGAGCAGGAGCGTTCGCTGCTGGAGCGCAAGATCGACGAGCTGCGGTCGTTCGAGCGCGACTACCGGGCGCGCCTCAAGTCCTACCTCGAGGGCCAGCTCCGTGACCTGGAGACCAAGGGCAGCGTCGTGCCCGCCCGGGGCCAGCAGGCTGGACCCCCGACAGAGGGGTTCGGCGCCTGACGCCGCGGGTGTTCGGCGCGTCCCCGTTGAGCGCGGTGGCGCTGCCGCCTATCCTCGCCGGACCACACCGGTCCCAGTCCGATCGTCGGGCGTCCGGGGGGCGGGCGTAGACGAAGGGCGAGGCGATGGCCGAGCGCAGGCGTGGTCTGACCGGAGCGGCACGGCGAGTCGTCGAGAGCGCGGCCCGTGCCGTGCGGGGGCGCGCCAGCACGACGGCACCGGCGTCCACGAAGACGTCGAGGAAGGCGGCACCGGCCAAGAAGGCCGCCGTCAAGAAGGCACCGGCCAAGAAGGCACCCGTCAAGAAGTCGGCTCCGGCCAAGAAGGCGGCTGTCAAGAAGGCGGCTGTCAAGAAGGCGGCTGTCAAGAAGGCGGCCGTCAAGAAGGCGGCCGTCAAGAAGTCGGCTCCGGCCAAGAAGGGGGCCGTCAAGAAGGCTCCGGTCAAGAAGGCTCCGGTCAAGAAGGCTCCGGTCAAGAAGGCACCGGTCAAGAAGGCACCGGTCAAGAAGGCGGCTCCGGCTAGGAAGGCGGCTCCGGCTAAGAAGGCTCCGGCCAGGAAGTCGCGGCCGAGGGCGCCCGGCGCGCTGAAGGTGGCCGAGGACGAGTCCCCGTGGACGGCGTCCGAGCTGGCCGCCGTCCGGGCCGAGCTCGAGGCCGACGTCGCCCGCCTCCGCGCCGAGATCGACGAGGCCGACAGCCAGATCGCCGAGCTGATCCGCGACTCGGGCGACGGGGCGGGGGACGACCAGGCCGACAGCGGCTCCAAGGCGTTCGAGCGCGAGCACGAGATGACGCTGGCCAACAACGCCCGCGACCTGCTGGAGCAGAACGAGCGGGCGCTGCGCCGGATCGGCGACGGCACCTACGGCATCTGCGAATCGTGCGGCAACGCCGTGGGCAAGCGCCGGCTGCAGGCGTTTCCTCGGGCGACGTTGTGCGTCACCTGCAAGCAACGCCAGGAACGCCGCTGACTCGATCGCCCGATGGCGGCCGACCCGCCAGGTCGTGGGATGCTGACCCCGATGGACCCCACGCCCGCCGCTGAGAGCGAGCCGCAGCACACTCGGGGCCGCGGGCGCCTGCTCACGGTCCTCGCTGCCATCTGCGCCACGGTGTACGCGTTGGACCAGGTGACCAAGGCACTGGCCCTGGAGTACCTGGACGACGGCCGGGTGGTCGAGGTCGTCGACGGCATCCTGCAGCTGCGGCTCGTGTTCAATCCCGGCGCGGCGTTCTCGATCGCGACCGGGCTGACGTGGCTGCTGACACTGGTGGCGACCGTCGTCGTCATCGTGGTGCTCAGGATCGCCCGCCGGCTCGGCAGCCGCGGGTGGGCGGTCGCCCTCGGGCTGCTGCTCGCCGGCGCGCTCGGCAACCTGACCGACCGGTTCGTGAGACCACCGGCCTTCGCGCGTGGGCACGTCATCGACTTCCTCGAGCTGCCCAACTTCCCGGTCTTCAACGTCGCCGACTCCTCCATCACCGTTGCGGCTGCGCTGATCGTGCTGCTCGGGCTGCGGGGGATCGGGGTCGACGGCCGGAGGGACCATGCGCCCGAGGCCTCCGAGAGCGGAAGCAACCGTGCCTGACCACCGGTCGCTGCCGGTGCCCGAAGGGCTCGACGGCGAACGGGTGGACGCCGGTCTGGCTCGGCTGCTCGGCCTCTCCCGTTCGCGCGTGGCGGACATCGCCGCGGGTGGGGGCGTCGAGCTCGACGGACGGGCCGTCGGCAAGGCCGACCGGCTCACCGCGGGGTCCTGGCTCCAGGTTGCCGTCCCCGCCCCGCCCGCTGCGCCGGCCGTCGTCGTCGAACCCGTACCGGGGATGGTGGTCGTCCACGACGACGACGACCTGGTCGTCGTCGACAAGCCCGTCGGGGTCGCCGCCCACCCCAGCCCGGGCTGGACCGGGACCACGGTGGTCGGCGGGCTCGCCGCCGCCGGGTTCACGATCGCGACGTCGGGAGCCGCCGAGCGGCAGGGGATCGTCCACCGGCTGGACGTCGGGACGTCGGGACTGATGGTCGTCGCCAAGAGCGAGCGCGCCTACTCACTGCTCAAGCGGGCCTTCAAGGCGCGCGAGGTCGACAAGATCTACCACGCCGTCGTCCAAGGCCACCCCGACCCGTTGCAGGGCACCATCGACGCGCCGATCGGCCGGCACCCGAAGTCGGACCACCGCTGGGCGGTGGTGGCCGAGGGGAGGCCCAGCGTCACGCACTACGAGGTGCTCGAGGCGTTCCGTGCGGCGAGCCTCGTCGAGGTGCTCCTGGAGACCGGCCGGACCCACCAGATCAGGGTGCACTTCTCCGCCGTCCGCCACCCCTGCGTCGGCGACCTGACCTACGGTGCCGACCCGACCCTCGCGCAGAGGCTCGGGCTGACCCGTCAGTGGCTGCACGCCAAGGAGCTTGGCTTCGATCACCCCGGCACCGGCGAGGCGGTGCGCTTCTCGACCGAGTACCCCACCGACCTCGTCGAGGCCCTGGACCGGCTGGCGGCCGGGTGACACGCCGACGGTGCTGGGACGACGCCGCCCTGCGCGAGGTCGTCGGTCCCGCGACCTAGACTCACCTGGCGCGACCACGCCGCGAGGCGGCCCTTCCCCGGTCGTATCTGTCGGTAGAAGACCCATGGAGGGGGCGGAGGATGTCATCCGGCTCGAACGACCAGTTCGTCCACCTGCACGTGCACACCGAGTACTCGATGCTCGACGGTGCGGCGCGCGTGGACGACCTGTTCTCCGAGGCCGCCCGGATGGGGATGCCGGCGATCGCGACCACCGACCACGGTTTCGTGTTCGGTGCCTACGAGTTCTGGAAGACGGCGCAGCGGCACGGGGTCAAGCCCATCATCGGTCTCGAGAGCTACCTGACACCGGGCACCCACCGCAGCGACCGCACGAAGGTCAGGTGGGGCGACTCCTCGACGAGTGGCCGGGACGACGTCTCGGGCGGCGGCGCGTTCACGCACATGACGCTGCTGGCGGAGAACACCGGCGGCATGCACAACCTGTTCCGGCTGGCCTCCCTGGCGAGCCTGGAGGGCCAGTACTACAAGCCCCGGATGGACCGCGAGCTGCTGTCGAAGCACCACGACGGGTTGATCGCCACCACCGGCTGCCCCTCGGGCGAGATCCAGACCCGGATCAGGCTAGGGCAGTACGACGAGGCGCTGCAGGCCGCCGGCGAGCTGCAGGACCTGTTCGGCAAGGACAACTTCTTCTGCGAGCTGATGGACCACGGGCTGGAGATCGAGCGGCGCGTCCAGAAGGACCTGCGGCGCATCGCCCAGGACCTCGAGATCCCGCTGCTGGCCACCAACGACCTGCACTACACCCGCGCCGAGGACGCCAAGGCGCACGAGGCCCTGCTCTGCGTGGGGACCGGCTCCACCCTGGCCGATCCGAACCGCTTCAAGTTGGACGGGGACGACTTCTACCTCAAGTCGCCCGCCGAGATGCGGGAGGTCTGGAAGGAGCTGCCCGAGGCCTGCGACAACACCCTGCTGATCGCGGAGCGGTGCGACGTCTCCTTCACCGAGTCGACCGGTCGGTACATGCCCCGGTTCCCCTGCCCCGAGGGGGAGTCGGAGCAGTCCTGGTTCGTCAAAGAGGTGGAGGTCGGGCTGCACCGGCGTTACGCGGCCGGCGTGCCGGACGACGTCCGCCGCCGGGCGGAGTACGAGATCGAGGTGATCGCGGGCAAGGGGTACGCGGGCTACTTCCTGATCGTCGCCGATTTCATCCGCTGGGCCAAGGAGAACGGCATCCGCGTCGGTCCCGGCCGCGGCTCCGGGGCCGGGGCGATGACCGCGTACGCGATGGGCATCACCGATCTCGACCCGTTGCAGCACGGCCTGATCTTCGAGCGGTTCCTCAACCCCGAGCGCATGTCGATGCCCGACTTCGATGTCGACTTCGACGAGCGCCGGCGCAACGAGGTGATCCGCTACGTCACCGCGAAGTACGGCGACGACCGCGTGGCGCAGATCGTCACCTACGGCACCATCAAGGCCAAGCAGGCCCTGAAGGACTCGTCACGCGTTCTCGGCTACCCCTTCTCGATGGGGGAGCGGCTGACGAAGGTGATGCCGCCTGCGGTGATGGGCAAGGACATCGCGCTGGCGGGGATCTTCGACCCGAGCCACAAGCGGCACAACGAGGCCGGAGAGTTCCGGGCACTGCACGCGAGTGACCCGGAGGTGGCCAGGGTCGTCGAGGTCGCGCGGGGGCTCGAGGGACTCAAGCGCCAGTGGGGCGTGCATGCCGCCGGTGTGATCATGTCGAGCGAGCCCCTGCTCGACCTGATCCCCATCATGCGCCGGGAGCAGGACGGCCAGGTGATCACGCAGTTCGACTACCCCAGCTGCGAGAACCTGGGGCTCGTCAAGATGGACTTCCTGGGCCTGCGCAACCTGACGATCCTCGACGACGCACTCACGAACGTCGCGGCCAACCGTGGTGTCGAGATCGACCTCGACGCACTGAGCAAGGACCCGACCGACCCGGCGACGTACGAGCTCCTCGGCAAGGGCGACACCCTCGGTGTCTTCCAGTTCGACGGCGGCCCGATGCGCTCGCTGCTGCGCCTGATGAAGCCGGACAACTTCGAGGACATCTCGGCGGTCGGCGCGCTGTACCGCCCGGGCCCGATGGGTGCGGAGTCGCACACCAAGTACGCCAACCGCAAGAACGGCCGGGAGGCGATCACACCGATCCACCCCGCGCTGGCCGAACCCCTGGCCGAGATCCTGGGCACGACGTACGGCTTGATCGTGTACCAGGAGCAGGTGATGGAGATCGCCCAGAAGCTCGCGGGCTACTCCCTCGGGAAGGCGGACCTGCTCCGCCGCGCGATGGGCAAGAAGAAGCGCGAGGTGCTGGACGCCGAGTACGTTGGGTTCGCGCAGGGCATGAAGGACAACGGCTATCCCGAGGCCGCGATCAAGACCCTCTGGGACATCCTCGTCCCCTTCTCGGACTACGCGTTCAACAAGGCGCACAGCGCCGCGTACGGCCTGGTCTCGTACTGGACCGCCTACCTCAAGGCCAACTACCGGCCGGAGTACATGGCGGCCCTGCTCACCAGCGTCGGCGACGACAAGGACAAGTCGGCGCTGTACCTCAACGAGTGCCGGCGGATGAAGATCACCGTGCTGCCTCCCGACGTGAACACGTCGATCGGCACCTACGCAGCCGTCGGTGACGACATCCGCTTCGGTCTCGCGGCGATCCGCAACGTCGGCAACAACGTGGTCGAGGCGATCGTGACGGCCCGCAGGCAGAAGGGGGACTTCACCTCGTTCGACGACTTCCTGCGCAAGGTCCCTGTCGTGGTGTGCAACAAGCGCACCATCGAGTCCCTGATCAAGGCAGGTGCTTTCGACAGCCTGGGGCACACGCGACGCGGTCTCGCCGCCGTCCACGAGGTGTACGTCGACTCGGTCGTCGACACGAAGCGGCAGGAGGCGATCGGGCAGGACTCCCTGTTCGGCAGCCTCGACGGCGGCGACGGCGCGGTCGCCCTCGACGCCCTGCCGGCGATACCGGCCCACGAGTGGGTCAAGTCCGAGCTGCTGGCCTCCGAGCGCGACATGCTGGGCCTCTACGTCTCCGATCACCCGCTCTTCGGTGTCGAGCACGTGCTGGCCCAGTCGGCCGACTGCTCGATCGCCCAGCTGATGGCCGACGAGGCACGGCAGGACGGGACGACGGTCACCATCGCCGGGCTCGTCACGAGCGTCACCCGCAAGATGACGAAGAAGGGCAACCCGTGGGCGATCGCGACCCTCGAGGACCTCGAGGGGTCGATCGAGGTGCTGTTCTTCCCGCAGACGTACCAGACCGTCCTGCACGAGCTGCGCGAGGACCTGGTCTGCGTCGTCAAGGGGCGTCTGAACCGGCGGGACGACGTCCCGGCGCTGAACGCGTCGGAGATCAGCCTGCCGGACCTGTCGGACGGTCCCCGCGGGCCGGTGATCATCGCGATGCCGGTGACGCGGTGCACGCCACCGGTCGTGGGTCGGCTCAAGGACGTCCTGGCCACCCACCCGGGGATCACCGAGGTCCACCTGCGACTCACCCAGACCGGTCGGGACACCGTGATGCGGCTGGACGACGGCCTGCGGGTGACGCCGTCGCCGTCGCTGTTCGGCGATCTCAAGGCCCTCCTCGGGCCCGCGTGCCTCGTGTGAGCCGTCGGGTCGCCGCTCTCGGTGTCCCGCTGCTGGTCTCGGTGGTGGCCGGCGCCGCGGCGGGCGTCGTCTGGCAGCTCGTGGCGCCGACCGGCCGGGTCGTCGTCGCACGCGGACTCGTCGTGGCGACGGGCGACACCGAGCTCGCGGCCGCGCAGGACGCCACGTTCGTGGTGGTCACGGCAGCCGCCGGGCTCCTCGCGGGAGCCTGGCTGACGGCAGCGCCGAGCCGGTCCCCCCTGGTGCGCGCCACGGGCGTCGTGGTCGGGGGGCTGCTCGGATCGCTCGTGGCCTGGGCGGTCGGCGCCCGGCTGGGGCCGCCGTCCGTCGCGGCGCAGCAGGCCACCGGCGTCGAGCAGCTGCAGAGCCCTCTCGACCTGTCGTCCTACGGGGCGCTCGGCGTCTGGTCGGCGGTGGCCGCGGCCGTGGCCTTCGCCGGGCTGCTCGTCACGGGGCTGATCGGTGGTCGAAACCGGCGGTGACCGGCGCGACGCGGGCTGCGGTCAGCGTGACGAGGTCGCCGGGCGACAGCTCGATCTCCAGACCGCGTCGTCCCCCGCTGACCAAAACGGTGGCGTGCTCCAGCGCCGAGACGTCGACCACGGTGGGCAACGCCTTGCGCTGCCCGAGCGGGCTGATGCCGCCGACGACGTAGCCGGTCGTCCGTGCCGCCAGGGTCCCGTCCGCCAGTGCCGCGCGCCGTCCGTCCAGCGCGGCGGCGACGGCCCTGAGATCGAGCCTCGCCCCGACCGGCAGCACCGCGACACCGAGGCGGTCGCGGACGTCGGCCGTGTGCACCGACACGACGAGGGTCTTGAGGACGCGGACCGGGTCGACGCCCAGCGCCGCCGCCGCCTCCGCGCCGTACCCGAGCCCGCCGGCGACCGCTCGGGAGTCGTGGGCGTACGTGTGCACGGTGTGGGGTGTGCGCGTGGCCGCCAGCAGGGTCGTGGCCGGCGTCGTGCCCTGCCGGGACATCAGTTGAGGTTGGGGGCCGGGCCCAGTGGCCGCGGCGAGGGCACCGCGCGCAGGGTCTCGATCAGCACGCGCTCTCGGGCGAGCAGGGCCAGGGCCGCCCTCAGCCGACCGGTCGTGTCCGGATGCTCGAGCAGCGCCTGGCGGTCGGCCAGGTCGAGCACCATCCCCGCGGTCACCAGGTACGAGAGGACCTTCGGGGACGACGGCAGCCCGGTCTGCTCGGCCCCGAGGCCGTCTCGGTAGGCGGCGAAGGCAAGCCCCACGCGGCGGGCGAGCGCCGCGAGGTCGGCGCCCTCGCCGTCCGGTTCCTCCATCGACTCCACCAGGCCGGTCAGGTAGGGCGTGCCGGCGTCGTCGTCCAGGCCGTGCAGCCGGAATCGGACCGCCCCGCTCGTGACCAGCTCGTACCCCCCGTCGGGCTTGGTCTCCACGGTACGGACGACGGCGGTGCAGCCCACCGGGTACAGCGCGCGGGCACCGTGCTCGCCGACCTCGTGGCCGGCCTTGATCGCGATCACACCGAAGACCCTCGCCTCCTCCGGGCGCGCCATCAGGTCCGCGACCAGGCGGCGGTAGCGCGGCTCGAACACGTTGAGCGGCAGCACCAACCCGGGCACCAGGACGGTGCCCAGCGGAAACAGCGGCAGCTGCTGCACGTCGCCGAGCCTACGTCGGGGCTCAGCTCGTGTAGCGGACCTCGACCCGTCGGTTCTGCTCCCGCCCTTCCGGGTTGTCCTCCCCGCCGTTGCTGTTGGGCGCCACCGGTTCGGACTCGCCGAGGCCGTCGACGTCGAGCACCAGGTCGGGCCGCGCCGCGGTGACGGCGGTCGCGACAGTTTCGGCCCGCTGCCGGGAGAGCTCGAGGTTGGAGGCGTCGTCCCCGATCGCGTCGGTGTGTCCGGTCACCGACACCTCGGCCGCCTCAGGGACGTCGGCGACCAGCTCACCGATCCGCTCGGCGGCGGTGGGGCCGACCTCGGCGCTGCCGAAGGCGAACAGGATGTCGGAGTCGAGCGTCAGCACGGTCTCGTCGCCGTCGGTGGTCTCGGACTCCAGCGTCTCGACGGTTCCGCTCGGGTCCCAGACGCGGACAGTGCCGTCCGGGTCCCACACGTGGACGCTGTCGGCCAGCTGCTCGGTGCTGGGGTCGCCGAAGTCCCCCGGCTGGGCCGAGGCAGCCGCCGCGGTGGTGACGACGGCCACGACGGCGAGAGCCGCGGCCGACGTCCGGGGAGCCCTCATCGCTCGATCGGGACGTCGGTGAACGGCGGCCACACGTTGCGGAAGCTGACCTCCACGGTGTCGATGTCGTCCTGCGGCGCCGCGAACATCGCGAAGACGAGCATCGGCTCCCCGTTGACGGCCTGCGTGTCGACCGAGTCCGAGCCCCAGTGGCTGGGCCCGTCGGTGATGATCGAGTACTCCTTGAGGTTCTCCGGGTCGAGCAGGGTCGGCCTGAACGACGTCCTCTCGAGGATGTCGTAGAGCGAGATGGCTTCGTCGTCGGAGACCGACGAGAAGTTCGGGGTGACGACGAATCGCGCCTCCGTCACCTCACCGGTGACCCGCAGAGACTGCAGGCCGACCGTGACCTCGTCCTCGGGGGACTCCGTCAGTGCCACGGTCTGTTCGGCGAGCACGTCGTCGGGGTCGAACTCCTCCACCCCGACACCCGACGCCTGGCCGCCGTCCGGCGAGGAGGGCGACCGCGATCGCGGCGCACGCCAGTGGTCGGGTGGTCGTTGGCATCTCTGTCCCCCTGGACCGGCCGACGGGCCGGCTCGACGTCGGTCTCGCGGTCCAGGATAACGAGTTGCGGGCGCAGGTCCGGTCGGTGTCCACGGGCCCCGCCCGTAGGCTGAGGGCGTGATCCGCCGACTGGACCTGCGTGGCGGCGCCCTGGACGCGCGCGAGCTGCGCGGCACGGTGCCCCGCGCACGGATGGACGTCGAGGCGGCTCTGGACGCCGTTCGGTCGATCTGCGCCGACGTCAGGCAGCGCGGTGCGGCGGCGCTGCGCGACCTCGGGGAGCGGTTCGACGGTGTCCGCGTCGAGTCCCTGCGGGTACCGGCTCCGGCGCTCGCGGCGGCGCTGGCAGACCTCGACCCGCCAGTACGCGCGGCGCTCGAGGAGTCGATCCGGCGTACCCGGCTCGTGCACCGCGACCAGCGCCGCAACGACGTCACGACGGTCGTCACCGACGGCGGCACCGTCACCGAGCGGTGGGTGCCGGTCGCGCGCGTCGGCCTCTACGTTCCTGGCGGGCGAGCGGTGTACCCCAGCAGCGTGGTGATGAACGTGGTCCCCGCGCAGGAGGCGGGGGTGGAGTCGCTCGCCGTGGCGAGCCCTCCCCAGCCGGACGCCGGCGGCCTGCCGCACCCCGCGGTGCTGGCGGCCTGCGCGCTGCTCGGCGTCGACGAGGTCTACGCCGTCGGTGGCGCGCAGGCGGTCGCGATGTTCGCCTACGGCGCCAACGAGGACGACGGCACACCGGTGTGCGCGCCGGTCGACCTGGTGACGGGGCCGGGCAACATCTACGTCACGGCGGCCAAGCGCCTGCTCAAGGGCGTCATCGGCATCGACTCCGAGGCAGGGCCGACCGAGGTCGCGGTGCTCGCGGACGACTCCGCCGACGCGGTGCACGTCGCCGCCGACCTGGTCAGCCAGGCCGAGCACGACACCCTCGCCGCCGCTGTCCTGGTGACCGACTCGGCGGAGCTCGCCGACGCCGTCGCCGTCGAGCTCGAGACCCAGGTCGCCGCGACGAAGCACACCGAGCGGATCCGCGAGGCTCTGTCCGGCGAGCAGTCGGCGATCGTCCTGGTCGACGACATCGAGGCCGGCCTCGCGGTGGTCGACGCCTACGCGGCCGAGCACCTCGAGGTGCAGACGCGCGACGCCGCCTCGGTGGCTGGCCTGGTTCGCAACGCCGGTGCGGTGTTCGTCGGGCCGTGGGCGCCGGTCTCGCTCGGCGACTACTGCGCCGGGTCGAACCACGTGCTGCCGACCGGTGGCGGCGCCCGCCACTCGAGTGGCCTGAGCGTGCAGACGTTCCTGCGCGGCATCCACGTCGTCGACTACACCCGCGAGGCCCTGCACGACGTGGCGCACCACGTCGAGGCCCTGGCCGACGCCGAGGACCTGCCCGCGCACGGCGAGGCCGTCCGGGCACGCTTCCGGTGATGACCGGTCCGTCAGGCCTGCGGGTGGTCCCGTTCGTGCTTCGACAGTCGGTTCCCGAACTCCGCGAGCGAGTCGTGGAAGGCGTCCAGACGAACCTCGACGCGGGTGAGACGGGTCTCGACGCCGACCAGCCGGAGGTCGATTCCGTCGAAGCGGTTGTTCATGTCGTCGAACCGGGTGTTGACCACCACGTGCAGGTCGCCGATGCGGTCACCCAGCTGACGGGTCAGCGCGTACATGGCGCCCAGCGCGATCACCACGACGGAGATCACGCTGCCCAGGTAGGCCGCCAGGTCCACGGCGTCGATGCTACGCCGGTGGCTTCTCCTGCACGGGCCTCGTCCACAGGCGTCCGTAGGATCGGGTGGTGACCGGCCTGGACGACCTGCCGCTGCGTGAAGACCTGCGCGGCCGCGCGCCCTACGGTGCACCGCAGCTCGAGGTCGCGGTCCGGCTCAACACCAACGAGAACTCCTACGACGTCCCGCCCGACGTCGTCACCGCGGTGGTCGACGCCCTGTCGCGGGAGGTGCCGCACCTCAACCGGTACCCGGACCGCGAGTTCGCCGCCCTGCGGGCCGACCTCGCCGCCTACCTCGGCCACGGCCTGACGCCGGAGCAGGTCTGGGCGGCCAACGGCTCGAACGAGGTCCTTCAGCAGCTGCTGCAGGCGTTCGGCGGCTCCGGCCGGGTCGCGCTGGGCTTCACCCCGGCCTACTCGATGCACCCGATCATCGCCAACGCCACCGGCACGGCGTGGGTCGACGGGCAGCGTGACTCCGACTTCGACCTCGACGCCGGCCACGTCGCGGCACAGGTGGCCGACGTCGACCCCGACGTCGTGTTCCTGTGCTCTCCCAACAACCCCACCGGCACGGCGCTGCGTCGGGACGTCGTGATCGCGGCCTGCGAGGCCGCGCGCGGCATGGTGGTGGTTGACGAGGCGTACGCCGAGTTCGCCCGAGAGGGCGCCGTATCGGCGCTGTCCGTGCTCCCCGACCGGCCACGTCTGGTCGTCACCCGCACCATGAGCAAGGCCTTCACGTTCGCCGGTGCCCGGCTCGGCTACCTCGCCGCGGCCCCCGCCGTCTGCGACGCGCTGCGGCTGGTGCGGCTGCCGTACCACCTGTCGTCCCTGACCCAGGCCGCGGCGCGCGCCGCTCTCGCGCACGCCGGCGCGTTGCTGTCGACCGTCGACGCGATCAAGATGCAGCGCGACCGGATCGTGGACGCCCTGCCGCGCCTCGGCCTGCACCCGGTGCCGAGCGACGCCAACTTCGTGCTCTTCGGCGGTCTGGACGACGAGAAACGCACCTGGCAGGACCTGCTCGACCGCGGGGTGCTCGTGCGAGACGTCGGAATCCGGCACCATCTGAGGGTGACCGCCGGCACGCCCGACGAGACCACGGCGTTCCTGGACGCCCTGGCCGACACCCGAGGAGCAACGTCATGACCCGTACGGCGCGTATCGAGCGCAGCACCGCCGAGTCGAAGGTGGTCGTCGAGATCGACCTCGACGGCACCGGCACCTCGCGCGTGGGCACCGGCGTCGGCTTCTACGACCACATGCTGGCGAGCCTGGCCAAGCACGCCCTCGTCGACCTCGTCGTCGAGGCATCCGGTGACACGGACGTCGACGCCCACCACACCGTCGAGGACGTGGCCATCGCGCTCGGCCAGGCGCTGCGCGAGGCCCTGGGCGACAAGCGCGGCATCGCCCGCTTCGGTGACGCGACGGTGCCGCTCGACGAGTGCCTCGTGCAGGCGGTCGTCGACGTCTCCGGACGCCCGTACTGCGTGCACACCGGCGAGCCCGAGGGCCAGCAGTACGCGTTGATCGGGGTCTCGCCGGCCGGCGCCGCGTACGTCGGTTCGCTCACCCGGCACGTGTTCGAGTCGATGGCCCACCACGCCGCGATCGCTCTGCACGTCAGGGTGCTGGCCGGCCGCGACCCGCACCACCTCGTCGAGACGCAGTTCAAGGCCGTGGCCCGCGCCCTGCGCGCTGCCATCGCCCTCGACCCGCGCGTCGATGGCGTGCCGAGCACCAAGGGTGCGCTCTGAACCGAACGGTCCTCGTGGTGGGAGTCCCGGACGCCGGCCGGATGGCGGCGGCGTGCGCCATGGTCGGCGTCGACGCGCACGTCGTCCCGCTCGAGCGCGGCAGCGCCGTCGTCCCCGTCGATGACGCCGGGGAGGCGGCCGTCCGGATCTCCCGGGTGCTCGGTCGCGCCGAGGTGCTGGTGCTGCGCCACGACGACGCGCAGGTCGTCGCCGAGCGTTGGCAACGGGGTGCGGTGCGCGACCGTCCGGCACCCGGTGTCGTGATGGCCGGGATGCCGGACGTCGTCGAGCGCCTGCTGTTGGGCGCCGACCCCGCCGATGTCGAGGGAGCGGTCAGCAGCGTCGGGATACCGCGGGGTGCGGCCGCGCGGGAGACCATGTCGGGCTTCGGGAGCCGGCTGCAGCGATGGGACCGGCCCAGCACCCTGGTGATCGGCGTGGCCGCCCTGCTGCTCGGGATCGCGGAGACTCCCCGCGCGCTCGAGGGCACCGGCTCGTGGGTGGTCGTCGTGCTGTCGTTGCTGGTGGTGGCCTGGACCGCGGCGCGGCTGCTGCGACGCCGTCCGTAGGCTGGCCGCCGTGCCCAGCCCGCCACGCGTCGTCGTCCTCGACCACGGCTCGGGCAACGTCCACTCGGCGGTCCGTGCACTGGAGCGCGTGGGTGCCGACGTCGAGCTGACGGCCGACCGCAAGGCCGCCTCGGACGCCGACGGGCTCGTCGTCCCGGGCGTGGGGGCCTTCGCGACGGTGACCGCCGGCTTGCGCTCCGTGCACGGCGACGAGGTGATCGGCCGGCGCCTCGCGGGGGGCCGGCCGGTGCTCGGGATCTGTGTCGGGCTCCAGGTGATGTTCGCCGAAGGGCTGGAGCACGGACGGCGCACCGAGGGACTGGGGGAGTGGCCCGGCACCGTCGAGCGCCTCGAGGCCGAGGTGGTGCCGCACATGGGGTGGAACACCGTCGACGTGCCGGACGGGTCCGCGCTCTTCGCCGGCGTCCAGGATGAGCACTTCTACTTCGTGCACTCCTACGGGGTGCTGCGCTGGCCACCGGCCGGCTCGCCCACCCGGCTGCGCCCGCCCCTCGTGACCTGGGCGGAGCACGGCACGCGCTTCGTCGCCGCGGTCGAGAACGGGCCGCTGTCGGCTACGCAGTTCCACCCGGAGAAGTCCGGGGACGCCGGCGCGACGTTGCTGGAGAACTGGGTCGGGACCCTCCGGTGAGCAAGCAGCGGGCGGTGCGCCGGGCCGAACGCGAGGCGCGGCAACGAACCGAGCGCGAGAAGGCCGCTCGTGCGAGTGCCCGGCGTGCGCGGTGGGGCTCGCTGGTGCCCCGAGTCAGGCGCCGCCGCGGGGGCTCGTTGCTGGCGGCCCAACGTCGTCGTCAGAACGGGGTGCTGATCGCCTTCCTGCTGGCCGGGCACGTCGCGCTCTGGGTCGCGACCGACTCGTGGTGGTGGCGCATCGGCCTGCTGCTCTTCACCGTGCTGCTCTGGCCGCTCCTCGTCACGGTCGTCTTCGACCGCAGGGGGTCTCGATGAGCCCGCGACTGCAGCTGCTGCCGGCCGTCGACGTCGCCGCGGGGCAGGCGGTGCGGCTCGTGCAGGGGGAGGCCGGCACCGAGACGGGGTACGGCGACCCGCTTGAGGCGGCAC
>Ga0075530_1000742_pt1 | contig 15568 bp, 12 predicted proteins | sample NGEPerD_2_FD_75101 | JGI IMG/M metagenome (GOLD analysis project Ga0075530, IMG submission 75101) | Arctic peat soil microbial communities from the Barrow Environmental Observatory site, Barrow, Alaska, USA - NGEE PermafrostL1-D | ecosystem: Environmental > Terrestrial > Soil > Wetlands > Peat ...
GCGAAAACGTTAATCTACGGGCTAGTCAGCATATTATTAATGTGCCAGTCAATAAGTCTATATATAACGGCTATGATGGTCGACAATTTAGTCCTGTTGATCAAAAACGACAACCACATTCTAGCGGTCCAAAGTTGCGAGTAATCCCACTTGGAGGACTTGGCGAAATGGGCATTGGCAAAAACATGATAGCCGTCGAATATGACAATGATATTATCGTAATCGATTGTGGTTTATTATTCCCAGGTGATGACTATCCAGGTATTAATTATATAATTCCTGACATCTCTTATCTGGAAGAAAATAAACATAAGATTCGAGCTATAGTTATTACGCATGCTCATCTGGATCATATCGGGGCATGTCGTCACATATTGTACAAGATCCCAGCACCAGTTTACGCAACTAAATTTACTATTGGTATGATTCAAAAAAATATGGAGGAAACTGACAACGGTTACGATCCACAATATATCGAGATGAATCCTGAAAACCACGAACAAATTCAAGTTGGCGACGGTTTTAGTATTGAATTCGTCAGAGTCAATCACTCAATACCTGATGCCGCAGCGATTGTCATTCGTACACCAATTGGAGTGGTTATCCATACAGGTGACTGGCGTTTTGAAGAAAACCCAATTGATGGTAAAAAATTCGACATAGAAAGATTAACCGAAATTGCCAGCAAAGAAGGCATTCTATTACTTATGAATGAATCAACTAACTGTGAATCTGACGGTACTCATGTTCACAGTGAATTTGATATTAAGGACAGTTTTGGCCAAGTTATGGACAAATATCCGAATAGTCGAATTATCCTTAGTTGTTTTAGTAGCCAAATTCACCGAATGCAAGCGATTCTAGACGAGGCTAAACAGCATGATCGCAAAGTATCTTTTGCTGGTTACAGTATGATTCAAAATCTCGAAGTTGCATTGCGTGCAGGTGTTATAAAAGTCCCCAAAGACGTTGTCGTTAAAATGGAGGATCTTATCAAATTGCCCGATGGAAAGGTAACGATTGTCTGTACAGGTTCACAGGGCGAGTTCAGTGCCGTCTTGAACCGTATGGCGAGCGGTAGCCATAAATTCATCAAGATTAAAAACTCTGACGTCATTGTCTTTAGTTCGAATACGATTCCAGGCAATGAAAAACTTGTCACAAGAACAGTCGATGGCCTGATGCGCGAAGGTAGCGATGTTATCCAAAATGGCAGAACACATTTGACTGGCATAGGTCCACTGCACCTTTCGGGGCATGGTTATTATGCCGATCATGTTAGATTAATTACGGCTTTAAATCCGAAATATTATCTGCCAATTTACGGTGAATTTCATATGTTAGTTCATAGCGCCGAAATTGCCGAAAAAGTAGTCGGTATCAAACGCGATAATATCTTTGTTTGCGATAATGGCGATGTAGTTGAAATTATGCCTGATGGCGCTAAAAAGGTCGGGCGTATTCCGGTTGGAGGTGTTATGTATGATGATAGTGGCGCTATTGTGTCAGAAGTCGTGCTAAAAGACCGTATTCATATGTCAACCGAAGGCATGTTTGTAGTTGTATTAACTGTTCAGCACGGTACTGGTCGATTGATGACCAGCCCAGATATCATTAGCCGCGGATTTATTTATTTACGCGATAGCGAAGAATTGATGGGCCTAATTCGTCAGTACCTAAAACAAAAAGTTGCTCGTACTTTCTCGAATAAGCATGTTGACTTGGATGCCGTCAAAAAAGAGATCAAAGACGAAATTACGCATATTCTGTATGACCAAACGCGTCGCACACCAATTGTGATTCCAGTAATCAATGAAATCGGCGGTGGGGGCAACGTTGGAAATAGCCCTCAGAAATAACGTTCCAAAGAAATTCCCAATGCCTCAAGCACCTGCAGTAGTAGTGGTAGAACCAAATACTCGGGCTGCTCGTCGCGAATACTAATAACCATAAACTACTTGCAAAATGTAGTAAATTTTGCTATAATATGAATGTATGAGTAAGTAGAATAAGGTTACTTTATTCTACTTCGAATAGCGAAGTATTATATCCAAAGATATAACATGTTTGTAAAATGACGCTCAAAGCGCTTATAATGGGATAGATTATGAGAAAAAGAAAAAAATCATCAAGAAAAAATAGACTAGCAAAATCAACGCCGCAACACGATCTGCCAATCGGTTTTTGGTCTCAGATTGGTGCATTATTCTTAATCGCAGTATCTATACTGTTTGTCATAGCGTGGTTTGGAGCTGGTGGACCGGTGTTAGAATGGCTTCATAAATTTGCCCTGACTAATATAGGTTATGCAGTATATGTTGTTCCAGCGTTATTTATCTACGTAGCGGTCGAAATATTTAGAGTAGAAGATAATCGTTTGCCATTCGTCATGAAGGTAGCAACTGTCTCGTCAATACTTTGGTTTTCTGCTTTATTCGGGCTACTCAAGAACGGAAATGGTCAAACAACAGGCGGTCTCATCGGTGATCTTATAAATAAAGGTGTGCTTGTACTTGTAAATAGCAGCATCGCAGCATTTATATATGTGCTACTGATTCTTATAACTTTATTGTTCATTTTGCGGGTTTCGCCATTTACAGTTATCAAAAAAATTTGGAGATTAACTCGTCGCGATATGACTGAACATGATTCAAATGCAGAGGTTATGCGCAATGCCGCCGCGATTGATAAATCAGAGTCGGTTGCAATGAGCGAATTTAAGTTAAATGCTAGCGTTCCAACGCTCAATTCAGGTAGCGATAAAAATACCTACAAGTCTAGCCCAAAAAGTGTTATTCACGATAGGGCGGAAACTGCACTAACAACTGTAAGTGACCCAAACTGGGAACCACCTAGCATTGATTTACTTGAAAAGAAACAATCTCCAGCTGATCCTGGTGATGTTCAAGGAAATGCAAAAATCATCAAGGATACTTTGGATGAATTTGACATAGATGTCAAAATGGACGGAGCAAATATTGGACCACGTGTTACTCAATATACTATGAAGCCCGCTAGTGGCGTAAAATTGACACGCATTACGCAACTTGAGACTAACTTGGCTTTGAACCTCGGTGCATCAAGTTTACGTATTGAAGCACCTATTCCTGGGCAAAAAGCTGTTGGCATTGAAGTGCCAAATTTAAGGGCTGCAGATGTTCGTCTACATTCAATTCTATCTAGCAAAGAGTGGGAAAGAAAAACTGATCCTTTAACTTTTGCTATTGGTCAAGATATATCTGGTGCTGTTATTTTAGGTGAACTTGGTGATATGCCACACTTATTGATTGCTGGTCAGACAAAAGCTGGTAAATCAGTTATGATTAACACTTTATTGACTAGCTTGCTTTATCATAATAGCCCAAGCGATATAAAACTTATATTAATTGATCCAAAACGCGTTGAAATGGTTGATTATGAAGACATTCCTCATCTATTAACGCCTATTATTACTGAAACCGACAAGACGATTAGCGCACTTAAATGGGCTACTCACGAGATGGATAACCGCTATGTGTTGCTCCAAGACAATAGAGTCAGAAATATAGCAGACTTTAACTCAAAGATCCAAATGAATAAATCCAAGATTCCTGTTGCTGATGAAGAAGGAATTATTCAGGATTACGATGGAGGTGTTATGCCTCACATTATTATCGTTATCGATGAACTTAGTGATCTGATAGGTGCTGCTCCAAAAGACATGGAATCCTTGATTGTGAGATTAGCTCAAAAAGGTCGTGCCGCCGGTTTGCATCTAGTAATAGCAACTCAGAGCCCACGCGTGAATGTCATTACTGGTCTTATTAAGGCGAATATTCCAGCCAAGATCGCTTTTACAGTTGCCAATCGAACAGAGAGTCAGATTATTCTAGATCAAAATGGGGCAGAAAAGTTATTGAATCACGGTGATATGTTATTAAAGACGGCAAGTATGAGCAAGTCAAAGCGCGTACAAGGTGCATGGGTAACTGATGCAGAAGTAAAAAGGATTACTGATTATCTAAGAATGCAATCCAAGCCGCAATATAATGACGAGGTTGTTAGCCAGCCTGTGCATCTAAACGGCAAAGGTGGTGTGGTTATGGACTTCGACAGTTCTAACGATGATGATCTTTACAAAGATGCTGTCAGAGTAGTAATTGATAGTAACAAAGCCAGTGCTAGTTTATTGCAACGACGCTTGCGTGTTGGCTACGCTAGAGCTGCTAGATTAATTGAAAATATGGAAGACCAAGGTATTATTGGTCCAGCTGATGGCGCACGATCACGTGAAGTACTTATTTCGGGCATAGACGAAGTTGGTGGCGACTCGGAAATAATCGACGACGACCTCTAGATTTATACTTTAGACTCTGCTATAATCAAGGTGTTATTAACTCAGCTTGTACTAGATACAAGCATCAAACACGTACATTTCACCTCAATCAATGACACCAGTCCGCATCTGAGCGGCTGCAAACCACTTACTCCTCAATCAACGTAATCATTGATTACGCCTCATTCGGACTAAATGGTTTTCGCTCACTCAGGCTGCAAACTGATGCCAATGATGAAGTAAAAAGTACGTTTGAGGATTCCAAAGGAGGAAATCTAATATGAAGGAATATGAACTAACCGTTCTAATCCATCCCGACCTAGAGGTCGACATAGAAGCGCCACTTACAAAGTTGCGCGATCTTATTAAATCAGTTGGTGGTACTATTATTAATGAAGACAACTGGGGCAAAAAGAGGCTAGCGTATCGTATCAAGGATGAGGATTTTGCAGTTTATGCCTACTTTGATTTATCATTGCCTGCCGATGCATTACTAAAGATTAGTAACGTGCTTAATATTACTGACGAAGTATTACGTTATTTGCTTGTAACTGTTGACGAAAAAGAGCGAAAAGCTCGCGAAGAAGCAAAACTAAGCGCGTCGACCAAAGACGCAAGCGAAAAGGAGTAAACTCATGGCAAAAAGCATCAATCAAGTCATTTTAATGGGACGTTTAACTCGTGATCCTGAACAACGCACAACCAATTCTGGCAAAACAATTGCTAATTTTAGTATTGCAGTTGATCGTTTTGGTCAAGATGACACTGCAGATTTTTTTGATATAACTGCTTGGGAAAAACTAGGCGAGTTGGTCGTACAATATCTAACCAAGGGTCGTCGCGTATTGGTCCAGGGTCGTCTTCGTCAAGATAGTTGGGAAGACAAGGAAACTGGCAAAAAGCGAAGTCGTGTCGAAGTTACAGCCACTGATGTTACGTTTTTGGACGGACCAAGTGACAATGCTAACGCAAGTCAACCAAATGATTCAAAAAGTAGTTCTAGTAAAAAGTCTGATGATGTTGTGATTGAAGACATCGACGACAAACCTATTGATTTAAGCGAGATACCTTTCTAGGAGAAAATATATGGCAATTCAACGATTTAAAAAAGATACACCAGTTAGTTTTGACTACAAAGATGTCAAAACTTTGCAACGATTTATCGACATTTATGGTCAAATCAAATCAATTAGCAAAACTGGCCTTAGTGCAAAACAACAACGTCAATTAGCGACTGCTGTTAAACGTGCACGTCATTTAGCCTTACTACCATTTGTAATTCAAGGTTAATATTGTGGCTTACCAGCCAACTGATTTAAAAAAAGGCGTTGTCGTTCAAATTGACGGCAAGCCTTTTAAGGTTGTTGATTATAATCAAAAAGTTATGGGTCGTGGTGGAAGCATCGTAAATGTAAAAGTCAAAAATTTGATTGATGGTAGCGTTATCCCTAAAACTTTTAAAGGCCAAGAAAAAATTGATTCAGCCGAAGTATCGGCTCGTACTGTCCAATATTTATATACTGACGGGATTAATTTTTATTTTATGGATCCGGAAACTTTCGAACAATTTCAACTACCAGCAGATATTGTCGAAGATTCTGCCAAATATTTGAAAGAAGGCGAAAGTTTAATTTTGCAATCATTCAACGACAATATAATCAATGTCGAATTACCTAAAAATATGTATCTAGCAGTTACTTATTGTGAAAATGTCGTCAAAGGCGATACTAGCAGTAGTGTGTTAAAGGATGCGACTTTAGAGACAGGTTTAGTTGTCAAGGTTCCAGCATTCATTAAAACTGGTGATATAATTTCGGTTGATACTGCAACTGGTGAGTACCGCGAACGTAAAAAAGGTTAACTATATTATGACAAAACAACGACTTGACATAGCGCTTGCTCAGCGCAAAATAACAGCTAGTCGTTCTCAATCAGAGAGTTGGATTAAAATGGGCAAGGTAATAGTTGATGGTCGGATTGTAACAAAACCCGGCTATTTTGTTGGTCCAAATGCTGAGATTGAATTAAAAGTTGAAACCCAATATGTCAGTCGAGCAGGACTCAAATTAGCATCTGTAGTTGATATTTTGGGGCTCGATTTTAAAAACAAGACAGTATTAGATGTTGGCAGTAGCACCGGTGGTTTTACAGATTACGTTTTACATCAAGGTGCAAAAAAAGTTTATGCAATTGACGTCGGAACGGACCAATTACATCCTACTTTGCGTGCAGATAAACGAATTGAACTTCACGAAAAAACTGATATTCGCGACTTCTATATGGATGAAATTCCAAATATTATTGTAATTGACGTTTCATTTATTAGTCTGCGACAAATCTTGCCACATATATATAATCATTTATCGAATTCGCAGACACAGATTGTTGCTATGGTAAAACCACAATTCGAAGCAGGCAAGGACCAAACCAATAAAGGTATTATCAAAAATGATGCAATCCGACGCCAGATTTGCGAGATTTCGAGGATTGGTCGCGTAATTATTTTGTAATTCGAAATAAACGCGATAGTGACGTCGCCGGTGCAAAAGGCAATCAAGAGCGATTTTATCTGTTGAGCCCGCTCAAAAAATAAATAGATTCTTCCATTTCTACCGTCCACCACCACTAAGTTTAGACCAACAGCCACTCTACGTGTGACCTTCATCAGGTCAGCACGTGGCGCTCGGCCTCCGCTACCGCTCCGCATCTGTTGGTGCTAAACCAAGTGGTGTTGAACGTATTTAGCATATTTTGAAAGACTCCATTTCTTAGCTATACATTAATCTTAAAACGGGTGACGTTCGGTGGGCTACCCCAATATTGTTTTGTCGTAATCGGCAAAAAATATTAGGGGTAAACCGAACGACAGGACCCGTCAAAGTCAGATGAAATTTCTTTATTTACTAACGTTAAAACGAAATTCAACAACATAGTCGGGGCGCATTATATAGTCTTTGCCTTCGGTGCGCATTTTGCCAGCTGTTCTTGCAGCAATTTCTGAGCCTGCTGAGGTTAAATCATCATAATCAACTATTTGGGCTGCAATAAAACCTTTTTCGAAATCAGTATGTATTACACCAGCAGCTTGTGGGGCAGTGCAGCCTTTTTTGATTGTCCAAGCTCGGACTTCTTTTGGACCAGCTGTCAGGTAACTTTGTAGGCCGAGGATATCATAAGCCGCATGAATCAATTGAAGTAGCCCAGTCTCTTTAACACCGTAACTTTCCAGCAGTTCTTTGGAATCCTCTAAAGACAATTCTTTTAATTCGTCTTCTAATTTTGCGCATACAAAAACACAAGTCCCAGATGCAAGTTTAGATAACTCTGCTTTCTTATCATTGCTAGTCAATGTTTCCTCATCAACATTAAATGCATAGATAACGGGTTTAGCGGTTAGCAAATTTAAGTCGGCGATTAATTCTATTTTTAGGTCGGCTATGGCAGAAAGTGGTGTACCAGTTTTTAAATGATTTAAAAGTTCGTCTAGGTAATCGGCAACTATTTTTAGTTTTGGCTGTGATTTTGCGTCTTTGGCCGCTTTTACCATGCGGGATTCGATAGTTTGGATGTCAGCTAGGATTAATTCAGTATTTATGATTTCAATATCACTTTGCGGATTAAGTTTTTCAGATATGTGAACAATGTTGTCATCATGAAAAGCGCGAACAATATGCACGATTGCTTCGCAACCACGAATATTTGCAAGGAATTTATTACCTAAACCTTCACCCTTACTAGCACCAGCCACTAGACCGGCGATATCAACAAATGTGACAGTTGCTGGTATGATTTTGGGTGAATCATATAATTTAGCAAGTTTTTCTAAACGCTCATCTGGAATGGGGACAATACCAGTATTTGGCTCGATGGTAGCAAACGGATAATTAGCCGCCAGAACATTATTGTTTGTCAGGGCATTAAACAATGTAGACTTGCCAACATTAGGTAACCCAACAATTCCGATAGATAAACTCATCCCGCTAGAGTCCCCGACAAAATTTAGTGTTACATATAGTCATATTTTCTTTTATTATACTCGAGTTATATCTAATAGTATTAGTGAAGACTCTAACGAGACTCATGTGTATATATTAACAGAGGTAATGAGAAAAAACGAGTTTTAGCGCACTAGTCATTGTTTTTTTAGAGAACGTGGTATCATATAAGTGAGTTATAAACATAAGGAACATCATTTATGGACGATAGCAATACGCAACCAAATCCAATGTTTCAATCACAAAAACGCTTTTTCCACAAAAAAAAGTTTATTGTTGGCGCAATTATCACTGGTGTTATTGTAATCATTGGTGCAGTCTTGGCTGTTGCATATTTATTGCCAAAAATACCGAGCACAAAAGACGGGGACATCGTTATCGGTGGTACCACTATTACTCAGCAACGGCTTAGCAACTATACCCAAGCAATAGACGATTTTCGTAAAGCTAATCCTGACGCTATGCTAGAAGGTGATTCTAAAGCTATTGCTTCCGATGACTTAATCATGAATGCTGCGTTGAAGCAATACGCAACACAATATAACCAGACCGTATCTAATAAAGAGGTTTTGGCTGAGGCATACATTGAAGCGGCATCTGACCAAGAGGCTGATGCAATTATCGATAGTAAGCTTGGTGATGCTCTTAGCTTATCGCGTATTCGTAACGAAAACGTTGCATACCAAAAAAAGTTAGCTCCATATGTTTTAGCAATGAAATCATTGTTCGGAATGAAAATAACGTTTGACACACCATATTTTTTGGGTCTTCCGACTGATAAAATCCAAGCTGCTTACGATTCGTCAATAGCGAAGCTTAGTACTGAGATATTGCCGTTGTTTAATGAAAAACAGTCGAAAGAAGAGATTGCGAAAAAAGCTGATGTTAATTTATTAGAGTCTAGAGTCACAGATGCTAACGATTTACGTAATTCTACAGGTCCTTTATTGAGAGCAACATTTGACGAGGAATATCTGGCCGATGGCCAGCATTATAACAATATAGAGGATTCAGCAGGTTATGTTCGTGGCGATGTTGGCCAATTATATAATATGGATGAAAAAATTGCGACTCTGAAAGACGTAGGCGACTTTACTGATGTTTTTTCAGCTCAGACGGGCGAGTTTGCGATTGTTCGACTTGAATCAAAGACTGACGGGAAGTTTAATTCATGGCAAGAAATGTTGGAATCATTCAAGAAAGAATATGCCTATGATAGCATTTCTTCGATTGTCTCAGATGTCAGTTATGGGACTCAGGTCTTTCTTGAAAAGACAGTTAAAACTATCGCCTCTATAGGTGTCGATAAAGCGTCTGCGGCAAGATGTGGCGGGCATGAAGTCAACTTGGTCATTCGTTCTTTGGATGTGACTAACCAAATGTATTTTGAAGGGGTTAGAGTAAATGTTAATGGTCAGCCAAAATATTCAGACTATTGCCCTGGTTTTGCAGTAAACGAGAATGTTACAACGACTGACACAGTTCATTATACCTGCTATGCTCGTGAGCCAACCTATACACTTCTTAGCGCTCCAGATGGATATGTTTTTCAAGGACTCAGTAAACCGAGTTGGGCTGAAGCTGATATTAATGCAGGTCCTCCTACGGTAGATGTTATCTTTCGTTTTTCAAGAGGGGGTGGCCCAATAGTAGATCCTCCTGGACCAATCGATTCATCTGACGCCTGCGATCCGATTTCAATTACCGTAGAACCAAGGACTTACCCTGCAGTTTCTCATACGGCTCCTAACGGCCAAAGCTATTATTATCCTCAAACTACAATTCCAGTTCGTGTGTCTACCCCTCGCCAAAACCCAATAGGGACTTATTCATCGAAAACGACAGTCGATATTACAGCTGCTAATACTACGGGAGATGCGTATACGGTTACCTATGCGGAAACGAGCAACCATGTATCAAGTTATACAGACGTATATAGAACTGTTATAGATTATGGTTGGATTCGTCAATTTGCAGAAACTCCGATTGTTTGCCCAGAAGACCCAGAAGATGAAACGCCTTGCACTGGCGGTGAAGTCTATGAAATTGACCCAATTTGGGGGGTTGTAGGCTCTCATCAAGTGTATGATCACACAAATACTAATTATACTGGACCTGCTTCGTGGGCGTCTGCCATTGGGCCATGCTATGACTATTCTTTGACTGCTAACGTATCCAGTAATTATGCTGCAGTTGAGGCCGATGCGTTAGTTAGCGTTGGGGCATCTATTGGCAGTGCAACCTACACTGGCAGATATCATACTCACAGTCGAAATGCTCAGTGGCAACTAGTGAAATTAATAATTCAGCCTAATTCACCAGTCCCTAGTTTGTCAAATAGTAACTCGTGGAGTGATCCATGTGGTCGTCTTAGCCCTTATGGCTCTTGTTCTTCAATTGCAAGCGGGAGTACGATAGTTGGTACAAGCGTATGGTCGTCTGCACCAGTATCCCAAACTATCGGCGATTATCCAGCTGGTACTAAGGTTTGTTTCGCTCTTGGTGTCCAACCTCGGGCAGCTTGGCACCTAAATCATATTGATAATCAATGGAACCATTCGGCGTTCAGTCTTTTGGGCTCTTGTATTATTGTTGTAAAGAAACCAAAAGTACAGGTGTGGGGTGGAGATCTTTCGACTGGCGGGTTAGTCGCAACTAGTACTTCAGTCAAAAGCCTTGATGGGGCACAACGTACATTTGGTAGCTGGGTTGAATATGGTATATTCGCAACTGGTTCAATTACAGGCACAGCGTCTGGGTCAGCATTTGCTGGACCAGGATTGCCAGATTCTACAGTGTGTAAATATAGTACTCTCAGCTTTGCGAATGCCGATAGCTCAGCCTGTGGCACAAATACCAATAAAGGCTACTACACAACCTCAGGCTTAATTGCTAATGTTGTTGCTAGTTTCCCTGGTGCTGGCGAAACTATTTTAGTCGACACAATCACGACCAATGATCTTTTTGCAGGTGGCACTTATGTAGGTACGCGTACAGGCAACCTAACATTAAATACAAGTGAAATTGCTCCAGGTAAATCTATTATCCTCAAGGTTAGTGGTACGGTCACGATTGCTGGTAATCAAACATACAGTAATGGACCATATACCGATATTTCTCAGTTGCCACAGCTTATAATTATTGCTAACAAGATTATAATAAATAGCAACGTTACAAGAGTTGATGCTTGGCTGATTGCTGATGGTGCAGACGGCATACTTGAAACTTGTAACACCGGATCATCAACCTTTGAGCTTAACGGAGACCAGAGACTTACAATTAATAAATGCAAAGAACAACTTACTGTTAATGGTCCTGCGATGGCAAAGCAACTCTGGCTTCGTCGGACGTATGGGTCTGGAGTTGGGCCTGATTTAGGCACTGGCGCTGTATACAGCGGTACTCCAGCTGAAATCTTTAACCTAAGGGCTGATGCTTATCTTTGGTCAGCTGCGCGTGCGAGCATTAGTGGGCACATACAGACAGTTTATTCAACTGAACTTCCACCAAGATTTTAATATTCAATTGTCACTTGCTTTTAACGCTAATGCTTCTGTATAATGAAAGGCAATATGGCATTAATAAAAGGATTGGGTGACTTTTTTGCGCTAGACATAGGTACCACTGCGGTGCGAGTGGTGCAGCTTTCATCGTCGGGCCCAAATAGTTGGAATCTCAAGCATTATGGTTATGCGCCTGTTGACGAAAAGATTACAAGTAGTAGTTCAGCTGAGGGGATACGTCGTCTTGGTGAAGTGATTATGACCGCAGTAGGTCAGAGTGGCATCAAAGAAAAAAACGTGGTTATTGGTTTGCCATCTAATAAAACGTTTACTACAGTCGTTGATATTCCGACTATGAACGCAGCAGAACTTAAAAATACAATTAAATACCAGATTGATCAGTATATTCCAATGGCTATTGATGAGACTAAGGTTGATTGGGCTCTATTAGGCCAATCGCTTCATGATCCATCACAACAGGAAGTTTTGCTAGCAAGTACAGCCAATGTATACACCGAAGAACGACTTGAGTTTATTGAGTCACTTGGGTTTAATGTTATTGCATCTGAGCCAGACCCGATAGCTATGGTTCGTTCTCTTCTGCCAGATGACGTACAGGATGCGCGACTTATTATTGATGTCGGCGAACGATCGACGGATTTAGCAATTACTTTTGGTGGTAGCCCAAGATTAGTACGTACTATCCCGACTGGTCTCAGGACGCTGATAAAAGCTGCTGTGCAAAATCTAAATGTCCAAGACGATCAAGCTCGACAATTTATATTGAAGTTTGGCTTAGCGGCGGATAGGCTAGAAGGTCAAGTTTATCGATCGATTGAAGGTACGCTTGATAATTTTGCTGCCGAATTAGTTAAATCTATCAAATTTTTCCAAGCTCGCTATCCCAATACTCCAGTTGGTGGTATTCTGCTATCTGGTTTTTCAGCTATAGTCCCACAATTTGGTGAATATATCACTGCTAAAACCGGTGTTGCTTCAAGTATTGCTAATCCTTGGCAAAGAGTGCGCGTTGCCGCATCTGACCAACAACAGCTTGGTTCCATCGCTTCTGAATTCGCGACAGTTATAGGTTTGGCGCAGAGGAAAAATATATAATGATTGAGATAAATCTTATACCTGATGTAAAGAGAGAGCTTATAAAGGCACAACGTATTCGCTCTACGGTTATTATGATATCAATTGCGGTTGGTGTAATATCAATTGCAGCTGTGTCACTGCTGGCTATATATATCTTTGCAGTTCAGACAGTGCGTGGAGGTATTACTGATAATGCGATCAAACAAGGAAGCGATAAACTGGCTAATGTTGAAGATCTTTCAAAAGTTCTTACTATTCAAAATCAATTAACAAAAATATCAGACCTTAATAATAATAAAAATATTTATTCACGCATTTTTGGGTTGTTAAGTAGCATTATTCCGTCGTCTCCAAATGACGTGCAAATATCTAATCTAAAAATTGATTCGACCACAGAACTTATCACAATTGAAGGCCAAGCACCTAATAGCTATGCTGCAGTAGAGGTTTTCAGAAAAACCATTGAGGTCGCCAAGGTAAAATACACTGACAGCTATGACGAAGCTCAAGAGTTGACCCTCGCTTCTAATATAAGTACGACTAATACAAGCTACGGCGAAGATTCATCTGGCACCAAAGTGCTTCGATTCACCATCAGTTTTGTTTATGCTCCGGAATTATTCTCAATCGCTTCGAAAAATGCGTCTGTAATTATAACAACCAAGGGCAACGCTACCGATTCTTATCTAGGTGTTCCAAATAGTATTTTCGTTGATCGTGCCAAAGATATAATGGAGGGTCAATAATATGCAACCAAAAAGCATAGCTCTTCGTAAGCGCACACAGATAACCATGGCAAATCGCATGATGTTTTTGTGGGTCGCTGGCGTATCGGTCGTGTTCGGCTTTGCCTTGGTCGGTACAATTTTCTTGACGCAGATGCTTCTATTCAACGAGAGAGTGTTACAAGAGAAAGATAAAACTGTTGCAATACTAAAAGCGAATAACGATAATATTCAAGATCTTGAATCGCAAATTCGCGTGCTAGATACTAATCAGGCACTGATTGATTCAAAGGCAGAACCTGATGATCAGGCTATACAAGTAATTCTAGATGCATTGCCATCAGACGCCAATTCTCTTGCGCTTGGCGCATCATTACAGAACAAATTATTAGCTGGAATTGAAGGTCTGACATTAAATTCATTACAAGTTGACCCAGTAGTAGGAGTCGAGTCATTAACTGGTGATGCTTCAGTCGAGAACGCTTCGCCTAGTTCATATGATGTGCAAAATGAAATTACATTTCGCTTTTCTGTAAGTGGTGACGAAAAGGCCTTACAGCAAGTGTTAAGTAATCTTGAAAAGTCAATTCGTGCTATCGATGTGACCTCCATCAATATTGAGAGTCAAGGTTTGACTCGTGCTTTGAGCGTACAGGCAAGGGCATTTTATGAACCTGCCCGTATTGTGCAATTAAAGGAAAAAACGGTAAAATAATGAAAAAATCAGATATAGCAATGATAATCCTTATAGCATCAGTCAGTGTGATTGTAGCCTTCTTTGTTGCAAAAGGCATTTTTGGTGATGTATACACAGGAACTGCAAAAGTAAAAACAATCGATAGAATCGATTCGTCAATTGAAACTCCAAGCCCAGATATTTTTAACAAGGATGCTATAAATCCGGCTGTCCAGGTTCAAATTAACGGGACCAAGTAAGGGGGCGTTATTAATGGCACTTCTTACTGCTGAAATACAGGAAAAACTAGCCAATCTTTTAATAAGTGAAGGTCTGGTAAGCGAAGACGTTTTAAGAGGCGCAAAGTTGACGTCCGTAAAAACGAATAAGCCTCTACTCGGACTACTAACCGAACAAAACATAGTTGATGACGAATTGTTGACTCATGCTATAGCTCAAGTATCTGGTGTGCCATATGTCAATCTGAGCGAGAGCGTCATTGATCAAAGTATTTTGGGATTATTGCCAGAGGATATTGCTGAGAGGTTTATGGCCGTCCCGCTAGCTGAAGTCCAGAATCGCTTGGCCGTAGCTATGATTGATGCTAATAACGTTCAAGCAGTTGATTATCTAGCAAGTCGTATTGAACGCCCACTAAAGGTTTTCATGGCATCAGAATTAGGGGTACGCCACATATTGAGTCAATATAAGACTGATCTTTCGAGCGTAGACGAAGCGGCTGAAGCTAGCCAAGTAGAAGCTACACAAGACTCTAATAAAGAAATAAAAACAATTGTTCAAGATTCCCCAATCAGCAAGGCTTTGAGCACTATATTAGAATATGCTCTAAAATCCCATGCTAGTGATATTCATGTCGAACCACTAGAAGGCTCACTCAAAATTCGTTGTCGTGTTGATGGAATGCTAAGAGAGGTGATGCAACTACCAAAAAGCATAGAGCCTGCACTAGTCAGTCGCATAAAAATTTTATCCAATTTGAAAATTGATGAGCATCGTATGCCTCAGGATGGTCAATTCGCTGTTAAAATTGCAGGCAAGGAAGTTGACTTACGTATTGCAGTCAGCCCAGTAATATGGGGTGAACAAGTAGTTATTCGCTTGCTCGATAAATCAGGCAATACGTTCAATATCGATGAGATGGGCTATGCCGGCCGAGCTCTCGAAATAATTCGCAAAGGTATTCGTCGACCAAATGGTATGGTGTTATCATCAGGCCCAACTGGTAGTGGTAAAAC
>Ga0075530_1000743_pt1 | contig 15568 bp, 13 predicted proteins | sample NGEPerD_2_FD_75101 | JGI IMG/M metagenome (GOLD analysis project Ga0075530, IMG submission 75101) | Arctic peat soil microbial communities from the Barrow Environmental Observatory site, Barrow, Alaska, USA - NGEE PermafrostL1-D | ecosystem: Environmental > Terrestrial > Soil > Wetlands > Peat ...
ATCGTATGTAAAAGAAGTCCCACAAGCAGGAAATGCTGCTGTAAGAGGATATAAACCGTTATCTGCTCTATACATTTCTAAAGCAGATTGCATTTGTCTTAAATCTGACTTTCTTTCTGCATCCCTTCCTCTTTGTCTTACTCCCACAAAATTTGACATAAGAAGCGTTGCTAAGACTCCTATTATAGCTACTACTATCAAAAGTTCAATTAAAGTAAATCCTTTTTTCATGGGCTTACATTTTGACTAGAAACTCCAAAATTACACACTGCTCCGCAATCTTCAGTTACGCCATTCTGACTTAAAGAACTACAAGCAGATCCATCTGAATTGCAAAGAGCCGTATCCTCCTCTCTATTTAGATTAGCATATATATAATATGACTGTCCATCAGAAGGGGAGTAATAAACATAATTTCGATTAGACCTTGGGTCTTTAGGAAGAATATTCATATATGGATGCCAAGCAGTACCCCAATCAATCTCTTCACCTAATGAGTTAATTTTATAGGAGGCAGTTGCATCCGGATATTTGCCATTGTCTTCATAATACAGCTCAAATGATTTTTCAATCTGTGAAAGATCTGATTTGATTCTTGCATCACCTGCTTTTTGAAATTGCGTAAAAGGATCTAGGGCAACAACGCTAATAGTTGCAATAATTGCAAGTACTGCAACTGAGGTAATAAGCTCAATTAAAGTAAAGCCTAGAATTGAAGAATTTGTTTTGCGAACTGCCAAATTTGACTTCCTAAAAAAAGAGAGAGTATTGTTCCAAATGCTAAAAACGGTGCAAAAGGAATTGTGCTCTTTTTGAAGTGTTTTTTGCCCCATATAACGAGTATGATTGAAACAAAAGCACCTGTCAAGAAAGCCACATACAAAGATACAACTATCGCAGGAAAAGAGAGAATAATACCCATTACAAAGGCAAGTTTAGCATCTCCAAAACCCATACCTTTGCCCTTAGTAACTAATACTAATATTAGAAAGAATATAAAAGCAGAAATTGCCGAAATAAAGGAATCAAAAATGAATGGTTTTTGAAAAATAAAAGAATAGGGGAGTACTACAAAAAGCAGAAAAACTATTATTTTGTCTGGAATTATTCCGTACTTAATATCTATTACAAAAATAGCAATAAAAGAAGAAATAATCGAAATGTAATAAAAAAGTAAAATATAAGTAAATAGATTTAAACTTTTATCTGAAATTAAGAACAGAAAAGAAAGCAAAACTAAAATTCCTGTAATAATCTCTATCGCTGGATATTGAAAGCTAAGAGATGTTTTGCAAACCTTACACTTTCTTTTTAAGATAAAAAACGAGATGATGGGAATAAGCTCGTACCAACTAAGCTTTTTACGACAATTATCGCAATATGATCTTCCAGAAATTACTGATTCTTTTTTAGGAAGTCTATCTATTACAACATTTATAAATGAACCAATACATAATCCTATTGAGAAAATTATTATTGAATAAAAAAGAGGCATTTATTAACTAACTATCTTGTGCACCAAAAGCAAACTCCATCTAATGCTAATGCAGAAGGACAACCAGTAATTGCTGTTCCTTTGTTATCGTATTTTGTATCAGAAGCTGCTTTTTGAGACTTAGAGGTTGGACTGAAACAAACAATCAGATTGGTTGCATCACTACTGCTCCAATTTAACCATATCTTGTCTAGATCAACTGTGTTGCTTGAAAAAGACCCTTTAAGTTCTCCATCTCCAATTAAACTATTAGAAATAAGTGAAGTTCCTATACAGTCAGTTAATAATGCTCCTGAACCTAATTGTAGAGGAAATGCTGATCCCGCTACCCCCTGACAATTAACATTTGAATTTGACACATCTGTATCATTCCATGGAAATGCACCATGACTTGTGTAATATCTTACATTTGCTGTTTGAAATTCTACAGAAATATTTTTAATTTTTGCATCATCTGCTTTTTTAAGCTGTTCAAATGGATCAATTGTTGCGATAAGTGCTGCTGCTAAAATTCCGAGGATTCCTATAACGACTAAAAGTTCTATTAATGTAAAACCTCTGTTGTTTTTAAATAGGGCAGTGAGTTTTTTCATGTATGTATTTATAATAACCATATTCAAAATATCTTGTCAAGCCCCTAATCTAAAGCTATCGTAACTTTACCATCTCTATTGAATTGTTGAAATTAAACTATAAATTGGAGTAATTACAGAAATAATTAAAAACCCTACGCCTACACCTAAAATAACCATAATAAAAGGCTCCATTGCTGTTGTTAGGGTTTTTACAGTTTGATTTACTTCACGTTCATAATATTCAGATGCTTTTAGAAGGTTATCATCAACTTTTCCGGTTTGCTCTCCGACTTTTACAAGCTGGACAATCATAGCAGGAAACAAAGAATTTGCCTGCATAGCATCCCCAACAGAAATTCCTTTTTCAACTTGTTTTGAAACATCTTTAACGGCATTCTTATAATATATATTTCCCATTGTATCTCCTGTCTCTAAAAGTGCATCAACAACTAATGTTCCTGTTCCAACTAAGAGTCCAAATGTTCTTGAAAACTCTGTTAGAATCGTTTGTTTTATTAAAAGGCCAAATACAGGCGTTTTTAAAACTATGTTATCTAAAATAAGCTGTCCTTGCTCTGTTTTTTTCCATCTTTTTAAAAACACAAACAAAAAAACAGAGGCAATAATGATAATTGGCCAAAATATAATTACAAAATTAGACATTCCAACAATTATCTGAGTCGGTAAAGGAAGGGGAATATTTAAGTTTTTATACAAAACAGAAAGTTGTGGAATTACAAAAATCATCATAACAAAAACAACAACGATCATCAAGGTAACAACTACCATAGGGTACATAAGTGCTGCCTTAATTGTGCTTTTAAGTTTTTGCTGTTTTTCTAAATTATCAGCAAGTCGTAAAAGAACTTTATCCAAAAGACCTGAAGATTCTCCTGCTCTTACTAAAGATATGTAAATTGGGGAAAAAACATCTGGAAATTTGGCAAGAGCAGAAGATAAAGGTCTTCCTCCTTCAACATCGGTTATAAGACTACTAACAACTTCAATCATTGCTTTGCTTTGAACTTGATCTCTAAATATTTCAAGTGCGCGCATTAATGTAAGCCCTGATTCAAGCATTGAGGATAATTGTCTTGTAAATAAAACTACATCTGCTGATTTTACTTTATTTAATTTTGCAAGAAGAGCTTGAAAAGAATCAGAAGTTACTGCATCTATTCTTATAACCATAAATTCCTTATTACGAAGGTAACCAGCTGCTTCATTTACATCTTTTGCGTCAATTAAACCTTGAATTATTTTTCCTTCTTTTGTTGCTGCTTTATATCTAAGTCTCATTTATTTATCCGAGTAATCGCATTAATTCATTTGGTCTTAAGGAGTAACCTTTTGCTATATCTAAGCTAATTGTTCCTGATAAAACAAGAGATGCAAGTGATGATTCAAGCGTAATCATTCCAGACTCTTGAGATGTTTGAATAACAGAATCAATTAAATGTGTTTTTCCTTCACGAATATTACTTGCAACAGCAGAATTTCCTACAAGCACTTCTACTGCGGGCACTCTTCCTCCGCTTATTTGCGGAAGTAAACGCTGAGAAATAATTCCTTTTAAAGAAGAAGCTAATTGTGTTTTAATCTGAGCTTGTTGATTTGCTGGAAATACATCAATTATTCTATCAATTGTTTGTGATGCAGAATTTGTGTGAAGTGTTGAAAAAACCAAATGCCCAGTTTCAGCAATTGTAATAGCTGCAGAAACTGTTTCAGGATCTCTCATTTCTCCTACTAAAACAACATCTGGATCTTCTCTCAGAGCAGATCTTAAGGCGTTTGCCCAAGAATGAGTATCAATATCTATTTCTCTTTGGGAAACAATACTTTTTTCAATAGGATAAACATATTCTATTGGGTCTTCTATGGTTAATATGTGAGCTGCTCTTTTAATGTTTATTTCATTTATAATTGCTGCAATCGTTGTTGATTTTCCATGACCGGTTGGACCAGTAACCAAAACAAACCCTTGTCTTAAGTCAGCAAAGGTATGACAAATCTTAGGAAGTTTAAGTTCTTCAATTGTTTTTATTTTAGGTTCTAAAAATCTAAAAGCAGCACTTAAATATCCTCTTTGATAATATGCATTTATTCTAAATCTTCCAAGATCACCATAAGCACCTCCGCCAAATCCCAAGGAAAAATCAATTTCTTTGTTAGCATCTAATAATTCTTTTTGTTCAGGCTTTAAAATAGACGAAATCATTGTTTCAATATCTTGTGGAGAAATTTGTCCGTAGCTATTTAAATAGTTTAGAGTTCCATCAATTCTAATAGCAGGTGGGAGACCAACTAGTAAGTGCAAATCCGAAGCTTTGTTTTTAATTGTTACTTCTAATAGTTCTTGTATATTCATAATTTAGTCCTGGGCAACTCTAATAACTTCCTCTATTGTCGTTAACCCTTCTAATGCTTTTAAATAACCGTCTCTTTTCATGGTAATCATACCTTCTAAAATAGCCTCTTTTTCAATTGTATTACTATCAGCGTTTTGCAGTATCAAAGATGATATTTTTTCAGAAATAGGCAAAGTTTCAAAAATACCAACTCTTCCCATATAGCCTGTTCCTCCACATTCAGTACATCCCTTTCCCTTGTAAAGAAGTGCTTGTTTACTTTCTTGAAAAAGATTTCCTAATGCATTTTTAATCTCTTCTAATATCTGGGGTTGGGGATTATATGAAACCTTACAATGCTCACATATTTTTCTAACAATTCTTTGAGCAAGTATTGCTGTCATTGTTGAAGCAAGCAAAAATGTTTCTGCTCCTAAGTCAGTTAAACGGGGTAGCGCACCAGAAGCACTTGATGTATGAAGTGTTGAAAAAACTAAATGTCCTGTTAAAGCTGCTTGAATTGCAAGATCTGTTGTCTCTTCATCTCTAATTTCTCCTACTAATATAATGTTTGGGTCTTGCCTTAGAAATGATCTAAGTCCTGTTGCAAATGTAAGGCCTACAGCAGGATTAATTTGAACCTGATTAATACCGGGAATTTGATACTCAACTGGATCTTCTAAAGTCATTATATTAACTCTTGTTGTATTTAATTTTGCCAAAATTGAATACAAAGTTGTTGTTTTTCCTGATCCTGTCGGACCACAAACAGTAATTATTCCGTGCGGTCTTAAAATAGATGCTTCTAAGTTTCTTAATGAATTTCCAGTAAGCCCTAACTCATTTAAAGTAGGGAGGCCTCCTGATTTTCTTAAAAGTCTCATTACTATTTTTTCTCCAAAAACTGTAGGAAGCACTGAGATACGAAGATCAACTTCTTTATTTTCAACTTTAAAATTAAATCTTCCATCCTGAGGAGACCTATGTTCATCTATTTTCATTTCAGATAAAATCTTAATTCTTGAAATAACTGCTTCCTGAACTGACTTGGGAAGACTAAGACGGTCATAAAGAATTCCATCAATTCTATACCTTACTCTAACTCTGTCTTCCTGGGGTTCAATATGAACATCTGAAGCTCTACTTGTTACTGCGTACTCAAGAATAGTTGAAACAATTTTTGCAATTGGAGCTTCTTTTATAATTTTTCCAATATCACTACTATCTATAGTACGTGCTTTATTAAACTCTTCTGTTTCTTTTAACGCTTCGCCAACCTGACCAACAATTTCCTGCCTATATTGAAGCTGGATTGCTCTTTTAACATCAGCTGCAGATGCTGCAAAAGTTTTAACATTAAGTCCAGTTTTTTGCTGAACAAATGAAATCGCTTCAAGATCAACAGGATTACTCATGGCAACGGAAATAACCTTGCTTTTTTCATCATATCCAAAAGGAATTAATTGAAATCTCTCAACTACTGCTCTTGGGATAAAACCTAATGCTTGTGGAGAAAAAGAAGTATTTTCAAGTGAAATAAAAGGAATACCCATTCGAAGCGCTTTTGCTTCTGCAAGCTTTTCCTCTCCTACGATATTCATTTGCTCAATCGCAGCTACATCATTTATGCCTTGACTTGCACTTTTAACCTTAATTTCTTGATTTTGCTCCGGAGTAATTAAATGCTGACCTAAAAGAATATCAGCAACTGATTGGTCCTCTTTTGACTGTTGTTTGGTATCATTGGGCATTACTATAATAGTACGTGTAAACAAGCTAAAATGTCAACAAGTATAGCCTTAAAATATTCTCTTTGTGCTATACTTCAGGCAAAGTTAGTAAAATTTAACTTTCAACTCATGCAATCAATATTAATTTCTTCAAATAAAAACCAAGACGCTTTGGATTATGTAAAAAAACTCAGTCTTAATGAGAAAATAGGGGAGTTTGACACATTAATTATTGAAAGTGAAAAACAAATAGGAATAAAAGATATTCGAATTCTTCAGGAAAAAACACTTTTAAAACCTTTTAAGGGTAAACAGAAAATAACCATACTTAATGCAGAAAAAGGAATTACTGCTGAAGCACAAAATGCTCTTTTAAAAATTCTTGAAGAACCTCCTGCAAATACTATTATTGCGCTTATTATCCCAAGTAAAGAACTTGTTCTTCCAACTGTTCTTTCAAGATGTAAAATTATTGAATTAAATCATAAAGTTTCAATTTCAATAAAAGAGCATGAAGATTATGAGAAAGAATTTAATAAGTTTATAAAATTTTCTCAGGGAGAAAAACTGAAACTTGCAGAAAGTCTTGCAAAAGATAAAGAGCAAGCACTTTTATATCTTCAAAAAATAATCTTAGGTGCAAGAGAAATAATGTTAAAAGAAAAGGATTTAAATAGTCAAAAATCAATTAAGCTTATTCAAAAACGATATATTGAACTTAAAAACAGCAATGCAAATCTTCGTCTAGGGCTTGAAAGCCTCTTTATTTCAATATAAAAAGCTTGATATAATCTCATAATGGAAAAAACTCCTTTTATTATTTTCTTTGTTCTTTCAGGTTCGATGATACTCTTTGGCTTACTGCTTATGCATAACAATAAAATAAGTAAAAAATACAAATATTTATAAAAAAAGGGGAATAATTAGATAGCATTTCTCCAAATGTCAAGACTTTAAAAATAATTTGTTTTCTGTTAATATAGATAAGTTATGGCCTTAAATAAAGCTAAAGTAGATAAAAAAACCTCTGAATATTCCGCACAACAAATTCAAGTTCTAGAAGGACTTGAGCCAGTTAGAAAAAGACCAGGAATGTATATAGGCTCTACAGATACTGTAGGACTTCATGAATCTTTAAGAGAAATTATTGACAATGCTGTTGATGAAGCATTAGCAGGTTTTGCAGGTAATGTTTGGATTTCTTTAAATAATGATGGTAGCGCAACAGTTACTGATGACGGACGAGGAATTCCAGTTGACATAATGCCTCAATTTAAAAAATCAGCTCTGGAAGTTGTTATGACAAAACTTCATGCAGGGGGAAAATTTGGAGGCTCTGCATACAAAATTTCAGGAGGACTACACGGTGTAGGATCTTCTGTTGTAAATGCACTTTCTGAGTGGACATGGGTAGAGGTTAAAAGAGATGGAAAAATCCATAGACAGGAATATCAAAGAGGGGTAGCAAAAACTCCTTTGAAGGTTGTCGAAAAGTCAGAAGTAGTAGATATTCCAAATAAAACTGGAACCACAGTTAGTTTTTATCCTGATAGAAAAATCTTTCCAGATATAATCTTTGACTTTGACACTGTAAAAAAAGCTATTAGAGAAAGAGCATATCTTGTTCCAAGCCTTTATTTTCATTTAATGGACAAAAAAGAAGGGCAAGAAAAAGAAATAAATTACTATTTTGAAGGCGGAATTGCTTCTTTGGTTGAAAAATTAAATGAAAATAAAGGACCACTTCATGAAGCAATCCTTATTAAAAGAATGCAAAAGGATGTTGAAGTTGAAGTTGCGCTTCAATATAACAATGCTTATTCTGAAAATGTAGAAAGCTATGTGAATGTAATAAATACTGTGAATGGTGGAACTCATTTAACGGGTTTTAGGATGGCTTTGACTCGAGCTATTAATGATTACGGTAAAAAAATAGGATCTTTTAAAAGCGAGGAAGACTCTGTTGTCGGAGATGATACAAAAGAAGGGCTTACCGCAGTTGTTTTTGTAAAAATGCCGCAAGACAGAATTCAATTCGAAGGACAAACCAAGGGAAAATTAGGAAACTCAGAAATTCAACCAATAGTTCAGTCAATTGTAAAAGACGGACTAAGTACATATTTTGAAGAAAATCCACAAACTGCAAGAAAAATTTTGGAAAAAGTATATTTAGCTGCAAGAGCAAGACTTGCTGCGAAGGCAGCAAAAGAAGCAATTCTTAGAAAAGGTGCTTTAGAAGGATCATCTCTCCCTGGAAAACTTGCAGATTGCCAAGAAAAAGACCCAGCAGTCTCAGAGCTTTATCTTGTTGAGGGAGATTCCGCAGGCGGAAGTGCTAAGCAAGGAAGAGATAGAAAGTTTCAAGCAATTCTTCCTCTAAAAGGAAAAATCTTAAATACTGAAAGAGCAAGACTTGATAAAATAATTGAACACGAAGAAGTTAAAAACTTAATTATTGCTCTTGGTGCAGGAATAGGGGAGAGTGTTAAATTTGAAAAACTAAGATATCATAGAATAATTATTATGACTGATGCAGACGTTGACGGACAACATATTGAAACCTTAATTTTAACCTTTTTCTTTAGACATCTCCCCGAAATTATAAAACAAGGATATCTCTACATTGCTCAACCTCCGCTTTATAAAGTTACTTCAGGAAAAAACTCAAAATATGCATACACGGATATTGAAAAAGAAGATGTAATTAAATCATTTGGAATTAACGCAAGAATTGGATTACAAAGATATAAAGGTTTAGGAGAAATGAATCCTGATCAATTATGGGAAACAACTATGAATCCTGAAAATAGAATATTAAAACAAGTAAATATTGCTGATGCAGAAGAAGCAGATGCAGTATTTACAATGCTTATGGGACAAGAGGTTCCTCCAAGAAAACATTTCATTCAAAGTAATGCCAAGACTGCAACCTTGGATTTTTAAAATTATGAATAAGAATAATTATAAAAAAATGGAGGTGAAGAAATAGTGGATATTAAAAAACTCGCAGTAGGAAAAAACCCACCTGAAGAAGTAAATGTTTTTATAGAGATTCCTAAAGACAGTAATATTAAATACGAACTCGATAAAGACACTGGCATAATTTTTGTTGATAGGTTCTTACATACTGCTATGAATTTCCCTTTTAATTACGGCTTTATAGCAAATACACTTGCAGACGATGGAGATCCACTTGATGTCATAGTGCTTGGAGATCAAAGTGTTGCTCCTGGAACTGTAATACCTTCTAGGGTTATTGGATTTCTAGAAATGGAGGATGAAGCTGGTAATGATACTAAGATAGTTGCAGTACCAGATAAGAAAATAGACCCACTCTTTGGAGAATATAGTGATATCTCTGACGTTCCAGAGGCTACAAAAAATAAAATTAAACATTTTTTTGAAAATTATAAAACTCTTGAAAAAGATAAGTGGGTTAAGATTAAAAATTGGAAAGGGAAAAAAGAAGCATTGGTAGAAGTTGAAAAAGCAATTAAATAATACCTGCCCCTACTTAAGTATTAAGCAGTAAAGGTAATATATATTTTTTGTTTTTTAATAAACTTGAATTTATAAATTATGGTTGAAGATAAATCAGAAAAAAATAAAATAGGGAGACTCGAACAAACCGAGATAACAACAGAGATGAAAAAAGCGTATCTTGATTACGCAATGTCTGTTATAGTCTCTCGTGCGCTCCCTGATGTAAGAGACGGACTAAAACCAGTTCATAGAAGAATTCTTTATGCGATGCATGAATTAAATCTCACGCATCAAGCAAAATTCTCAAAATCTGCAAAAATTGTCGGAGAAGTTATGGGTAAGTATCATCCTCATGGAGATATTCCTATTTATGACTCACTTGTTAGAATGGCACAACATTTTTCCATGCGCTACCCATTAATAGATGGTCAAGGTAATTTTGGTTCAATGGATGGTGATCCACCTGCACACATGCGTTATACCGAAGCAAGAATGGCATCAATCTCAAATGAAATGCTTTTAGATCTTGATAAAGAAACTGTAGACTACTTAGATAATTTTGATGCTACTTTAAAAGAACCAGTCTTTTTGCCAAGTCTTTTGCCGAATCTACTACTTATGGGGTCTGAGGGAATAGCTGTTGGAATGGCTACAAAAATACCTCCACATAATCTAACTGAGGTTATTGATGCCCTCACCTTTGTTATTCAAAAAACTAAATTTGAAGTAAGTAAGACTTCTGATGTTCCAGAAATTATTTCAGAAGTAGGAATTGACGAACTTTTAAAATATATTAAAGGACCAGATTTCCCAACTGCGGGAGCAATTTATGATTTTGAAGAAATAAAAAATGTATACACAACTGGAAGAGGAAGAATTTTAATTCGTGGAAAAGCTGAAATTGAAGAAATAGGACAAGGCAAATCAGCAATTATTATTACTGAGCTTCCTTATCAAGTGAATAAAGCGCTTCTAGTTGCAAGAATTGCAGGACTTGCAAAGGATAAAAAAATTGAAGGAATTTCTGATTTAAGAGATGAATCTGATAGACAAGGAACAAGAGTTGTAGTTGAGCTAAAAAGAGATAGTTCGCCTAAAAAAATCTTAAATAATCTATTTAAATATACAGCACTTCAAACAACTTTTTCAGCAAATATCGTAGCCCTTGTTGACGGCACACCTCAAACTTTAAACCTTAAAACAATTTTAGAAGAATTTTTAAAACACCGTTATTTAGTTGTTAAAAGAAGATCTGAGTTTGAATTAAGACAGGCAAAAGCAAGACTTCATATTTTAGAAGGTTTAAAAATTGCCGTTGATAATATTGATGCTGTAATCAAAACAATAAGAGCTTCTAAAACTCAAGATGACGCAAAGAAGAATTTAATCGCTAAATTCAAGCTCTCAGAACTTCAAGCAACTGCAATTTTAGACATGCAACTAAGAAGGCTTGCAGCTTTAGAAAGACAAAAAATTGAAGATGAATATCAAATGGTTAAAGAAACAATTGCTTATCTTGAAGATCTTTTAGCACATCCTGAAAAAATTCTTGTTATCATAAAGGAGGAATTAACTTCTTTAAGAAAAAAGTATGGCGACGAAAGAAGAACTAAAGTTTATAAAAGCAAAGTTGATGAATTTTCTGAAGAAGATCTTATTCAAAATGAACCAACAGTTATAACTCTTACCACCACAGGTTATATTAAGAGACAAAGCATAGCTAGCTTTAAAACTCAGCATAGAGGAGGAAAGGGAATTAAGGGAATGACAACAAAAGACGAAGATAGCATTGCTCTTATTCGTTCTGCACAAACTCATGACAATTTATTATTCTTTACCAATAAAGGAAAAGTTTATCAGTTAAGAGCTTTTGAAATAAATGAATCTCAAAGAACATCAAAAGGAACTGCAATTGTTAATCTTTTAAATATTGAGTCTGATGAAAAAGTTGAATCTTTCATAACATATAGAAAAGATGAAAAAGGAATTTATGTGTTTTTAACAACAATAAAAGGAACTGTTAAAAAAACTAAACTCTCTGAATTTGCAAATATTAGAAAAACGGGAATTTTAGCAATAAAATTAAACAAAGGAGATGAACTTGCCTGGAGTAAGCTTACAGCTGGAGATAACGACATTATTCTTACTACGAAAAACGGGAAAGCAATTAGATTTTCAGGAAATTCGGTAAGATCAATGGGAAGAGCAACCATGGGAGTTAGAGGTATAAAATTAAATGATGATGATATTGTAATAGGCATGGATGTAATTGAAGCGAAAAAAGAAGTTGAGCTTATGACAATAATGAAAAACGGACTAGGCAAAAAAACTTCATCAAAACTCTTTAGAGGGCAAGGCAGGGGAGGGCAAGGAGCAAAAGTTGCAAAAGTAACTGAGAAAACTGGAAAAGTAGCTTTTTCCCAAGTAGTTCCAGATAGTTGCAAGGAAATAATTATCACTTCTGAAAAAGGACAAATTGTAAAACTTAATACAAGCTCTGTTCCAAAACTTTCAAGAGATACTCAAGGAGTAATCTTAATGCGTTTTTCAAAAGAAAACGATAATATTGCAGCAGCAACTTATCTTGAAAATGAAGATTGATGGAAATAAAATAGCAGAAAATGTCCTCAAGGAACTTAAAGAAAAAGTAAAAGACTTAAAAAAGAAAGGAATAATTCCTCATTTAACAATTATTTTAATAGGCAGTGACCATCCTTCAAAGGCTTACGTTAATCAAAAAAAATTAAAAGGAAAAGTAATTGGGGCAAAAATTTCTATTTATAATTTTGAAGACACTCTTTCTCAGGATAAACTTGAAAAATTTGTCGAAAAACTAAATAAAGATTCAAACGTTCACGGAGTAATTATTCAAAGGCCACTTCCTCCTCAAATAAATGAAATTAAAACAAGAGAAATGGTAACACCAGAAAAAGATGTAGACGGATTTTTAAAAAATTCAAAATTTAAAGAACCGATTGCAGAAGCAGTTTTAGAAATTTTGAAAACTATTTTTTCAGACATTCAAATAAACAAATCTCAGGAAGAAGGGCTTTCTTGCACTAATACTTACGAGTGGTTAAAACTTAAAAAAATTGTAGTTGTTGGAAAAGGAGACACTGGAGGAAGACCAGTTATAAATTTATTTAATAACATGAGAATCAAAGCAGAAGTTATTGACAGCAAAACTAAAAATCCTGAAAAAATTGTAAAGTCTGCAGATATACTAATCTCAACTGTTGGGAAACCTGTTATTTTTTCAAATGAAGTAAAAAAAGGAGCAATAGTAATTGGAATTGGCATGAGAAAAGAGAAAAACGGAAAACTCACTCCTGATTATAATCAAGAAGAGATTGCAAAAATAGCTTCTTACTACACTCCTGTTCCTGGTGGAGTCGGACCAGTAAATGTAGTAATGCTTTTAAGAAATTTAGTTTATTCTATTTAATAATTTCCCCGTTGACTCACTAAATTTTTTCTGCTAAAGTTTAATCCCAGAGCAATCAACTGTCTCTGGTTTTTTATGGGTAAAATCGACGCATTGGAAAGAATAAACGGAAGATTTAAAAACAAACATATTCTTTCCTTAGATCAGTTTCTAAGAAAAGATTTAGAACTTCTATTTAAAACTACTAAAAAAATTAAATCTTCAAAAAATAAAACAAAAATATCAAATCTTTTAAAAGGTTCTATTATTACTCTTTTATTTTATGAACCATCAAGTAGAACCTTTGGATCTTTCGCTGCTGCTGTTAAAAGACTAGGAGGACAAACAATTGAGATACTTGACCCCACAACTTTTTCATCAGTTTCAAAAGGAGAAACCCTTGAAGACACTGTTCGGGTTTTTGAAACTTATTCAGATGCAATTATCATACGCCATCCGCAAAAAGGGGCAGCAAGAGAAGCTGCAAACGCACTAAGCTCACCTCTTATTAACGCAGGTGATGGAGTAGGAGAGCATCCTACTCAGGCATTCTTAGACCTATATACAATTTATGAAAAATTTGGAAAACTTGATAATCTAACAGGAGTTGTTGCTGGTGATATTTTAAACGGTAGAACTATTCATTCTTTAATTAAAGGACTTTCAAAGTTTAAGAAGAATACACTTTATCTTCTCTCTCCTGATAAACTCCGACTAAAAAAGTCGGATTTTTTAGAGTTTAAAAAAGAAGGAATAAAATTAATTGAAATAAATAGTGAAAAAGAAATGCCAAAAAATACAAACTTTTGGTATTGGACAAGAGTACAAAAAGAAAGATTTAAAAACGCAAAAGAATATGAAAAAGTTAAGAACAGTTTTGTTTTAAATAATAAATTAATAAATGATTTTGCCTCAAAGAATACTATTCTTATGCATCCTTTACCAAGAGTTGGCGAAATACTTACTGAAGTGGACTTAGATCCACGCGCATTATACCTTACTAATCAAATGGAAAACGGAATGTATACCAGGATGGCACTCTTAACATTAATTCTAGGAAAGAAAATAGGTTAAAGATGACTGGAAAATTAATTCTTGAAGATGGAACAATTTTAAAAGGAGAAAGTTTTGGTTCTGAAAATTCAACTGCTGGTGAAGTTGTTTTTTCAACAGGAATGGTTGGATATCCGGAAAGCTTAACCGACCCCTCATACAAAGGACAAATATTAATTTTTACTTATCCATTAATTGGAAATTATGGTGTACCAGATAAAAAATATTGGGAATCAGATTCTTTAAAAATATCAGGACTTATTGTCTCAAATTACATTGATACTCCTTCACATTTTAAAAGTAAACAAACACTTTCTAACTTATTTAAGGAAGAAAAAATTCCTGCACTGGAAATATCAGACACTAGGTTTTTAGCAAAAAAAATTAGGGAAAAGGGAACAGTCTTGGGAAAAATTATTTTTAATAACGATATTCCTTTTTATAACCCCGATCTTGATAATTTAGTTTCAAAAGTATCAATTCAAAAACCAATCACTAAAGGTAGTGGCATAAAAACAATTGCCATGCTTGATTGCGGAGCAAAGAAAAACATTGAACGTTGTTTTTTAAAAAGGGGAGTAAAACTAATTATTCTTCCCTGGAATTTTGACCCTTTTAAAAATGGCTTGAAATTTGACGGACTCTTTATTTCAAACGGGCCAGGGAATCCTAAAAAAATAATTAGGACAATTGAAATTATTAAAAAAGCACTAAATAAAAAAATTCCCATATTTGGAATATGTCTTGGTAATCAACTCCTAGCTCTTGCTGCAGGAGGAAATACAAAAAAACTCAAGTATGGACATAGATCTCAAAACCAACCCTGTATTTTAAAAAATACTAATAGATGTTATATCACTACCCAAAACCACGGGTTTGAAGTAAGTAAAGTGCCACCTGGCTTTGAAACCTGGTTTATAAATGCAAATGATAATTCAAATGAGGGAATTATTCATAAAACCCTTCCTTTTATGTCAATCCAATTTCACCCAGAAGCAGCAGCTGGACCAACAGATACTGAATGGATTTTTGATTATTTTTTAAAAAAAATATGAATAAAAAAATAAAGAAAGTTTTAGTTTTGGGGTCAGGTGCTTTAAAAATAGGAGAGGCAGGAGAATTTGACTATTCAGGCTCTCAGGCAATTAAAGCTTTTAAAGAAGAAGGAATTAAAACAATTCTTGTAAACCCGAATATTGCAACCATTCAAACATCCAAATTCCTAGCAGACACAGTATATTTTCTGCCAGTAACGGATTTTTTTGTAGAAAAGATAATTAAAAAGGAAAAACCAGATGGAATAGTTCTCTCTTTTGGCGGACAGACTGCTTTAAATTGTGGTCTTATTCTACATAAAAAAGGGGTTCTTAGAAGAGAAAATGTTGAGATCTTAGGAACCCCCATTTCAGGAATCGAACTTACTGAAGATCGAAAAAAATTTTCCGCTCACCTTAATA
>Ga0075530_1000744_pt1 | contig 15564 bp, 11 predicted proteins | sample NGEPerD_2_FD_75101 | JGI IMG/M metagenome (GOLD analysis project Ga0075530, IMG submission 75101) | Arctic peat soil microbial communities from the Barrow Environmental Observatory site, Barrow, Alaska, USA - NGEE PermafrostL1-D | ecosystem: Environmental > Terrestrial > Soil > Wetlands > Peat ...
GATATCCTGAGTATGTACACGGAAGACCTGCCGGGTGTGGCAGAGGCGAAGGATGACTTGTTACATAAGGGGATTCCCAACATCAATTTTCTCGGACTGAAGCCGCATCCGCCGATGACCAGTTTGATTTCTGCTATCAGGAAACTCCGGCGGTTGATTCGCAAACAAGAGTACGACATCGTCGAAACATCTCAAATATCCCCAACGATTTTGGCGTCTTGGGCCACGCGCGGGACGAACGCAAGGCATGTCGCAGGTTTACATGCAGTTTTTCGTAGAGAGCGTGATAACTCAATTCAGCAGAAGTTCTGGAGATTCTCTGTCCGGATCAACCGCCGCATTCGCTATTACGCAATCTCGGACTATGTCGCGGAACATTGGATCAAGTATTCTCGGACTTCGCCCGAGCATACGCGAAGAATCTATAACGCCATCCCGAACGATTGCTTTGAGGCAATCCCCGACAGGAGTGGCGTGCGCGAGGAACTGGGGGTACCCGAAAACGCACTTCTCGCAATCTTTGTGGGGCGGCTGGCTGCCTACAAGGGGATTGATACACTTTTGGAATCTTTGGGGCCTGTTTTGGAGCGGGAAAACATTTTCCTCTTGTATATCGGCCTCCCGGACCTATCGGTTGAGGGCACGGAGGCTATGCTTTCAACCATGAAGAGCCAGATTGAGGAGAATGGCTGGGGGGATCGTATTCGATTCTTGGATTTCCGTAAAGATGTTCCTCGCCTGATGGTCTCTAGTGATATTTTGGTGCATCCCTCGCGAATGGAAGGTTTCGGTCTGATCTTAGCGGAAGCGATGGCAGCGAGGTTGCCTGTTGTGGCGAGCAATGTGGAGGGCATTCCGGAGGTTTTGGCCGGCACGGATTCCATTATGGTTCCGCCTGACGACCCAGATGCCTTGCGTGAAGCGGTTCTGAAAACGCTGAATCGTTTGCCTGATAAAGCGAGCAAAACAATAACGAAAGGCCAACGACGAGCGGAGGATTTTCGGATGAACAACCGGATAGACAAGATGATACTCTTCCTTAGAGAAGTGTTGGGCGAAAAAGATTGAAAACTCGTGTTGCAAGTGAGTTCCGAAGGCTTTTTTGATCATAATTTCGCAGAGGTCAATGAGATGAACAATACCGTCTATTTATGCAAAACCTTGGCCGAGTACCCCGCTATTTCGTGCCCGCCGGAACAGGATCATGTGCTCAAAGCGTTGCGGCGGGCATGGGGGGCGGCGGGGCTTGATACGGAGAATCCATTTGAGCAGTGGCTCGCGCCTGGCGGATCTGCGCTTATAAAACCCAACTGGGTCATGGACATCAACCCCAAGGGCGCTTCGATTGACTCCCTGGTCACCCATCCGACCATGATAAAGCACGCGCTTCTCTGGTGCGCCAAGGCCATGGAGGGACGAGGTACAATCGTGATAGGTGATTGCCCTATTCAGGATTGTGACTTCGAGAACCTGCTACGCCTCAATTCGATTAGTGAAATGATTCAAATCGCTCAAGACCAGTATCCCGACATCAAAATACTGGTTGAGGATTGGCGCTTGACCAAACTCCAGACCTCGGGTGATCGCCGTCGCGCTTTCGCGTTTGCCGCGCAAGCATCCGTGCGCGTTGATGATGAAACAATTGAAAGGGAATATGCGCTGGTCGATCTCGGAGTGAAAAGTTTTCTCGAAGACACTGCCGAGTGCTCGACTCGTTACCGCGTTGCCAATTACAATCCCGACTTAATGGGAGAGCATCATCGGCCGGGCAAGCACGAATACCTGTTAACGCGCCGGGCGTTCGAGGCCGACCTTGTGGTAAACCTCGCCAAGCTTAAAACCCACAAGAAGGCAGGGCTGACAGGTGCACTGAAAAATCTGGTTGGACTGAACGGACACAAGGAATACTTGCCGCATCACGTCATGGGCCCCTATCTCGCCGGGGGAGACTGCTACTCTCGCACCAACGTATTCATGGCGTGGCGAGAAAATCTCACTGATTATTATTGGAGAAACCAAGCGAACATCCCAAACCCACTACGCAAGGCCTATCTGGTGCTGATGGGCTTGTTGCGGCGACTATCTAACATAACGGGAGGCGATGGAATAACCTCAGGAGGATGGAGCGGCAACGAAACCGTCTGGCGCATGACGCTGGACCTGAACCACGCATTATACTTTAGCGAACATTCACCTAGGAAAGTCATTTCAATCGTAGATGGAATCATCGCGGGAGAAGGGGATGGTCCCCTGTGCCCCACACCGAAGCCTCTGGGCGTGGTTCTCGTGGGCGAAAATCCGGCGTGTATCGATTCCACTATCGCAAAAATCATGGGCTACAACATCTCCCGAGTGCCAACCGTACACCATGCCCTGCATGACAGAAGATCGAAGTTCGCCACAGAACAACTCAGTGAGATCCGGGTAGTCAGTATCTCAGAGTCAGGAGACATCTCGCAACTCCCCTTGCACAAGGTGCCGATTGATTCATTTGTCAAACCCAGACACTGGAGATGGGCGGAATCACCCTGCTCCAAATGATCAGAATAAATCAAGACCAAGAGAGGCTTAACGCAACATGACAACCGACAAGAATTCATTCCTTGTGGCCATACACGATCAGCCAGACAGTTACTCAGGTCGCTGGATAGAGGTTTGCCAAGAACGCAATATCCCGTTTAAAATAGTAAACGGATTCTCGAAGGATATTATACAGCAGCTGGAGGGTGTGGATGTGATCCTCTGGCACTGGTCCAACCGAGAACCACCAGCCCTGATGTTCGCACGTTCTATTCTTGCAGCCGCAGAAGCCGCAGGGGTTGCCGTGTATCCAAACACCCCAACCTGCTGGCACTATGATGACAAAATTGCACAGTGGTTCCTGCTCAATGCTGTTGAAGCCCCAACGGTTGATACCTTTTTCTTTGTGGACAAGAAAGAGGCGATGAACTGGATAGACAACGCTTCATGGCCCAAGGTTTTCAAACTGAAAAGTGGCTCTGGTTCCCGCATGGTTCGGCTGGTGGAGAATGCAGAAAAGGCTCGAGGGCTCTGCAGCCAATCTTTCAGAAGTGGCTTTAACCCCACAGAAGGTTTGCTCAATGATGCTGTCTTGAAACTTTCAGCCCTCCAGACAAGAGAAAAACTCACAGGTTTCATAAAGAAACTCCCCAAGAAATTCAAGAACTGGCGCGCAAGAAGAAAAATGCCGCGCGAGCAGGGCTACCTGTACTTTCAGGAGTTTCTTGCTGACAACAAGTGCGACACGAGAATCACCGTCATTGGCGAGCGGGCGTTTGCCTTTCGCAGACACGTTCGGAAAAATGACTTCCGCGCTTCGGGCAGCGGCAATATCGATCACGATCAAGACTCTATCGACATCCGATGTGTCGAAATAGCCAAAGATGTGGCAAAGAAGCTGAAAGTACAAAGCATAGCACTAGATTTCATTCTCGACGAAGCAGGGGACCAACAGATTGTGGAGATCAGTTATGCTTTCCAGGCGGAAGCGGTGCATAACTGCCCCGGCTATTGGGACGATGAAATGCAATGGCAAGAGGGACACGTATGGCCGCAAGACGCCATCCTCGAGGATATACTGCGGAAAAACGGATTAAGCATATAAATGACCATATCGATCCTCATCATCGGCCCCTTGCCCCCGCCGTTTACTGGGACGACCGTGTCGTTTCAGCACTTGAGGGATTTCCTGAAGGATCACCCTGATGTTGATTTGCATGTGCTCGACACGATGGGGGTCCGTGGCAATGGCCTCAAGGGCATCTTCCGATTCTGCCGTTTGCTCTGGCGTATGTTTTCTCTGGCTCGCAAAAGCGACGTTGTCACGCTCCACTGCAGCACGACCGCGCTTCACATCATGGGGACGGTCGCACTTCTTGTTTCCCGTCTGGCGCGTAGACCTTTGATCATTCGGAAATTTGCGGGAGACGACTACCGCACGACCTTGGGGAGCATGGGCGGAAAGATAGCAGAAGCCGTGCTGCGCAGGTCTGATCTCTATCTGGCGCAGACACAGCAATTGATGCAGGATGCCCGCAAACGTGGCATTGGGAATGTATCTTGGTATCCGACTAACCGCCCCGTACCGGAGTCCGCTCAACCCGTGCCGTCGGGTGGCGAACAATGCTTGTGCTTCGTTTACGTAGGTCGAGTGTGTGAGGCAAAAGGTATGCGTTTATTGGCAGACATCGCTGAACGCCTACCCAACGGCGTAACCATAGACATATACGGCCCGTGGTATGATGATTTGGAGAAAACCGTCTTTGATAACTGTCCGAACATAAGGTATCGCGGAATGCTAAAACCTGAAGAAATCATAACAACCATGCGGAAATACGATGCGAGTCTCTTACCCACACACTATAGAGGCGAAGGGTATCCCGGCGCGGTGTTGGAGTCTTATATTGCAGGGTTGCCCGTGATCGCAACGCGTTGGCAGGCACTTCCTGAGATAATTGATGATAGCGTAGGGATACTTGTTGAACCAAAGAATGCTGATGACCTTCTGCAGGCGATGATGCGCTTGTCAAAAGATATAGCATTGTTTCAAAAAATGCGTTCAAATACACGCCAGAAGGCTGATCTCTTTTCAACTCAACATTGGGGGAGTATTTTCATCGAACAGTGTCGGAAAGTTTCAGAGAAGAAGTCAAAGGGAAATAACCAATGCTAATTGATCATTCACAAACCTACAAAGGCATATCCCTAAGAAATTTACCACACCGACTTCGGCTCAGAACGATTTTATCAATGCTTGATAAGCGTTCTCTCTCGGGTGATATGCGTTTTGCCGACTTCGGATGTAGCAATGGATATATTACGAATATTATTGCCAAGCGCTACGGCATCAAAAACGCCTCTGGTTTTGATTATGAAGAAGATCATATGGTAGCCGCTCGTGAGAGGTATCCAGAAATTGCATTTGATACGATAAATCTAAACACGGCGAAAGGTACTGAGAACTTCGACCTTGTCACTTGTTTCGAGACTTTGGAGCATGTGGGTGATGTGGAAAATGCTCTCTCTCATCTTTTGTCGTCAACCAGGAAAGGCGGGCTATTGTTCGTCTCTGTTCCCATAGAAATCGGTTTTCGAGGACTTGTGAAATTTATGGCCAAGAGTATTATATACCGGTTCCGTTATCAGTCAGACCTTGATGAACTGGTGGGCGATAAAATTGGCCTGAAATATTTTCTGGCTCTCTTATTTAACAAAGATATCTCCAGATTCAGAGAGAAACGGCAGAGATGGGGAACCCATTACGGCTTTGATTACAGGGTTGTTGATAGTTTCTTTCGGAAGAGACAAGTGTCGATCTCTGTCATAAACCGCTTTACTTCTCGATTCTACCTTATCAAGGTGTGAGAACAGAAAGCATTGAGGAGTATTAGAAGTGGAACATTATACTGATTTTATCGTTTTGGTTATATTCTGCACAGCCGCCGCCGTGCCGTTCTATTCCTATTTTCTTTTTCCAGTCATTTTGCGATTGGTTGCTCGTTTCAATGCGAAGAATTTCCGGTGCTCCGGCGACGACCTCCCGTCTGTCACGCTTCTCATTTCTGCTTATAACGAAGATTCTGTGATCGAGGAAAAGATTGAGAACTGTCTTTCCCTGGACTATCCGCAAGAGAAACTTCAGGTATTCATCCTTAACGACGGCTCGACTGATGGAACGGATGAAATCGTTGAGCGCTACAGAGTAAAGGGGATCAAGCACTACCGTGTGGAAGGACGCGGGGGGAAAAACGTGGCAATAAACGAAGGCTGGCCAATGGTTGAAGGAGATATAGTTATCTTCTCTGATGCTAATTCCATGTATCAAAAGGACGCCATCAGGCGGCTTGTTTCTCCTTTTCTTGACGAACGGATTGGTTGCGTGTGCGGGGAACTTCGCTATATCTGTATGGATACGGGGTCGTCCCTTGGCGAAAATATGTATTGGAAATATGAACAATATTTGAAGAAACTTCAGAGCCGCATGGGCGAAGTCCTTGTGTTGAATGGCTCAATCTTTGCGATTCGGCGAGAGCTCTTTCGTCCTTTGGAGCCAAAGATAGCAAATGACTTTTCTCTTCCACTAGCAGTGTCCTTACGGGGGTATTCGCTTATCTACGAACCTGAGGCGGTAGCAATAGAAAAAGCGACCAAAAGTGCTCAGGAGGAGTTCAGTCGCAAGACCAGGATTATAGCTCGAGGTTATGAAGGTTTTTTCCACCACTTCAGGGAATTTCGAGGGCTCCGTTTGTTTCAGTTCATATCCCAGAAGTTTTTACGTTGGAATGTCTGGTTGGCCATGGTGGTTATGTTTTTCTCAAACAGCCTTCTTTTACAACATCCTTTCTTTCTGTGGCTATTCGCTGCGCAACTTGTTTTTTACACGATGGCTTGCGCGGGTCCTATTCTAAACCGCACCAATATCCCGTTGATAGTTATTCCATATTATTTCTGCATGGTTAATCTTGGAGCAGCAGTTGGATTGTGGCGATTTGTTTTTAGAAAACAAAAGGCCACCTGGAAATCTCCTGCTTCCTCCCGTTGATAAGGCATTCCCTTTTTGGCTAAGGAGAGTATTCAAAGGGTAACTCGGAGGTGGGTTCAGGTGGTGTTCCAGCCGATTATTAAGTAAGCACCCAATAGGAATAACAATGAAAGGCCTAACATAATCACGATATCACGAATAACGCGTATCAGATATTTCCTGGACGTGGGGGAATTATGTGCCGCCATATACAACAATGTCTTTTCATGGGCAATGATAAGAAGGGTAATCAAAAATCCACCTAAGAGAACGGAGACAAGCAAAATCTTGGATTTTGCCACGTTACTCTTTCTCGTTGGGGGAAGAGCTCTCTCTATGACGTTGATAATTCCAGCAGATTGACTCTCTATCACGATTCGTATGGCTATGGAGTCTAAGACGGACGTTAAGTTTTCGTACTGTGTGAGAAGGGTCTTTTCCTGAATCTCTAAGAAGCTGACTCTTTGTTCCCTCTCTTTTTGACCTCGATCAAGAAACTTAGATTCCTCAAATGCCAAATTTTTCTGTACCTCATCCAGGTCCGCTTTAACATCTTCCAGTCGTTTTGTTACGAGGCGCTCTGCTGGAGAAGATTTAATATCCATAACTGTTTGGCTGGTGTAGTCATCGACAATAAAATTAACAACTTGTGCGGAAACGGTCGGGTCTGTTGATGTGTATGAAAGGGTGAATATCTTGCTACTTCTGGCAGACACGTTTATTCGCCTCTTTAGATTCTCCTCTTGCTCTCTTTCGCTTAAAGAGTCATTTTTGACGTCTATTGCACAAAGTGAAACAAAATCTCCTTTTTCTGAGACAAAATGGGCTTGTAACAATCGCTTCAGCGCGGGTGAAGCTGTAAACATCGCAGTATAGTAGTCAGCGATTTCACGACCGGATCTGACGGTCTGCCAATTGTAGCCTTTGTCTTTAGTAAGAGAGTCTAGCTCACTCTGTTCACCTAGGGCTCCCTGTGGGATGAAATGTGACACAGCGGTATATATAGGGACTTGTGACGAGCATATAAAGAGGCCGATAAGGCCACTAAGAACGACAGCCCAAAACATTACCCATCGTTTCTCAATAAGCGTGGCAATCAAATCAAATATAATGAAATAATCGTCTTGACTGGATTTGTCTTGCAACTCCACATTCAATTCCTTCCCGTTGCGGAAACAATAAATCTTCACCCCTTGTGCTGGAATGGCTCTCCGCACTCTCACTCATGAGCCGTCCGAAGCCCTTTTGAGTAGTTCGATGTTGAACCATCAGGTGCTGACTGTCAAGCGAAACGGTTGCTTTGGTCAGCACATAATTTGGAAGTCCGAGGTGGCCCGATGACGCTAAAAAATGGCAGCAGCCCGTCGTGACCAGATGCGAACCATTGTATCCCTATGACTTGCGTGAAATAATACCGTATCACAAAGGCTACATCAGAGGTTACAACATCATCTGCCATGTCGTCCAAATAATCGCATGACCATTTTTGCTATGCGAATCGACAATATATAGCCAGGAATGCTTGCGGGGTTCAGCCCTCTTGTTTCCCTCTGAATATGTTGAGCCTCCGAATACCTTCCCTGCATTGATTACCGCCCAACACCCGGAGGACGGGACATAGTTCAGCGACTCCCGGAAATAGTTCGTGGCTTCCGTTTCCTCTTAAGATAAGACGACCAAGAAACACTGTCACTCGCCGCCAGTCTGGTAACTACTCCCTTTTTTCTCTTGGAGCCTCCCCTGAGGCGCAAAACCAGTCGGCTATGGAAGGGCCTCTTTATTCGATTAATTGTGCGCAAAATCGGCCAAATGAAAGGGGCGTTTGCCAGCCAATAGTAGAGCGGCGCAAACGATTTTGCCCCGGAATTATCAAGAACCGTCTTCAATGGTTCCCGCGCGTTCGCAAACACAAAGATCCAGAAGTAATGGGCGTTCCAAGAGTTTATGTAATTTCTAAGGGAGCGCGGATATCGTACGCGCTGCTCCTGCTTATCCTGAAGAATGGCGCTGGCTGTCCGGCAAGAAAGAATATGTTGCGGCCAATTTCGGAAGCGAGGTTTCCCTACGGAGGCTATCTGGTGGTAAACACTGGTTACTTTTGAACTAGCCACAAGGGGTCGGCGCACACCGATGCGAACCCACAGGTCCATATCCTCATTTTCAGTTTCACCCTCCCGAAACCCTCCAGCCTCTTTTAAAACGTCTTTTCTCACGGCGCTGTTGCTGGGGATACTGACCGCTGCGACGCTCCAAGCCGGGAAGGGATCCTCGCAAACCATCCACGACTCTTTCTTAGTATCCACGAAGATTTCCACCGGCGGAGAACCATCTTCATACTCCAGTTTAAACCCCGTGCTATAGACTCCCCCATCTTCGTACTGGGCGATAAGAAAGGCAAGCGTCTCAAGGTGATCCGGGCACCACTCATCATCCGAATCCAAGAACGCGACAAATGGATATATGCTTTCCCGTATGCCTGCATTTCTGGCTGCGCTTACGCCCTGATTTCTTTGCCGAATAAGCCTGACGCGGCTATCTTCAAAAGACTCGATAATTTCCGCGCTCTTGTCCGTAGAACCGTCATCGACAAAAACAATTTCAAAGTTCTCATACGTCTGCGCGAGTATCGACTCAAGGCACCGTTGAAGATATTTATCCCCGTTATAGACAGGAATGATTATGGAGAAGTGTGGTTGGGAGAGTTGATTCATAATCGATGATATTGAACCCTTCTTATGTGTATTCAATACAAACTCCGAAGATGCCTTATAGGCGTAAATAGTTGCAGAGAAGCAATAAAATAAAGACCCTCAAGACTCCAGTATATTCTTAAGAATAGTTCCCGCACCCAATGCCAAGTCCGTCATCTTGGGAATGTTTTCACTCAGACTTTTCCTGAGGCTCCCAGCGTGGTTCAACATGTCCATCATTTTGCTTGCGACCACAGCCGGGGTTAAGTCGGCGACGTGCAGGCAGTGGTCTGTGTGCCCATAAATATCCAAATTGATACCACGACTCTTTACGCTATACCCGAAGGATAACGTCGGCACACATGAGGATAGCGCAGCAATTGTTGCGTGTGTTCTTGCGCCAGCAAAGAGGGCCATCTGGCTAATAAGCCACTTTGACTCTGCTGCGTTCAACGTATCTGGTACTAATTTGACCATTGTTTCCTTGCGGTCAAGACAGGAAGCCACCCTGCTCAAAAAGGCATGATCATGTTGCCCTGTAAAAGAACCCGAGACATGGGGAATGAGATAGACCTCGCGATTCGTCTTGAGGAGAATGGCTTCAATGATCTTGACACACAACGCTCCCCATTCTTTTTCGGTCGCACAACCTGCAAATTTAGCCATTAGTGGACTGAAATTAACCCCAATGCTTCCATCAGGTATTATCCCACCAAATTTATCCTCGTTGGGTTTCACAGGCTCCAGCAAAAATGCCGGGTCGGCTACTCTATGAACGGTATCGATTAAACCTTTGTTCCGCAGATAATCGTATGTTAAAGACTCTCTCGCAAAAATATGGATATTGCGAAAATGTTCGATCATGTACTTTTCGCAAGCTCGATCTTCGCTAAAAGGCCCCACGGATGCTCCCCATATAACCATCTTTTTCTTGGCTTCCAGAACCACGTCATCCAACGCGGTGCATAAATCCAGGGGCCGTTTCCCATATTCAAGTGAGTAATTATCTCCCCCCACAGCAAGGACCGCTTTGGCATGAACAAGATGAGGCATGATGCTCTTGTAATACCATCGTTTGGTGTACGGCGGGTACACTCGTTTCATGGCGTTTGTAATGAACCAGTCTTTGTCAAAACGCTTGCAATTCGAAGTTTGCTCATGAGCGATATTAGGATCTTTCTCAATATCTTTTTGTTTGGATAAGCCTCCAGGTCCAAACCTCGAACAGACCACCATTTCAGGCGAATCAAAACTGGCTCTGAGAATTCTCGCAGTCCCGCGAACAATAGCCTCGCAGCCTCGATTGAGATAAGGACCATTGCCTGCGAGGATGAATGTGTTGTTTTCCGCTTCTGTCATTCAGATACTCCCCATTTCTTTCATTCTATTGTATGCAAATAAGAGCCTCTAAACCAATAGAATAAGACACTCTTAGCACGCGTTTCTCTTTGCTGCACCAAGAGAATCTAAGACCATTCTACACTCTCCCGAATAATCTTAGCCGGTACGCCCCCGACCAAGCATTTGCCGGGAACATCCTTTGTCACCAACGCGCCAGCGGCCACAACCGCTCCGTCCCCAATGGTCACGCCCTTCAAAATGATGGCACGAGTCCCAATCCATACATGGTCTCCAATGCAGATATCTTTAGCAATCTCGTGGCCGGCATTCAGAATCTGATGAGCATCAAAGTCACGGATAATCACCCCTCGGGCGATAGCACAATCCTTGCCAATCGTTACTCTCTTGGCACATGTAATTTCCACGCCATCGTTGCAGAATCCACCATTGAGCGTCAGCACAGCGCCTTGATGAACCCTAACATCAGCACCACAGTATAGGTTCATGCGACCATTGATGATGATCTTAGAATTCCTGCCCGCAAATAGCCTCGTCTCAACCTTCGAACCTCGAAATTGCTTCCATCCCAGAACCAATGTATCCTTGAACACAATCTCCGCAGTGGAATCGACATCCAGGCGACAACAAGGTGTGGGAAGGAGCATCTGTGAGCGGAATAGGTTAGCATGAGTGTGTTTGCGCAGAATATTGAAATGGAGGAATTGTAACCACGCGGAAGGGGACAAACCCATCCGGTGAAAACCACCCCGAAGCACATGCCGTGCAGTTCCTTTGACCCTTTCGATTATTCTTTTCATCATAATTTTAACTCCAAATACCGGAAAGTGCTTTCTTGATAGTTGGAGAAAAGACATTTTGTCGATATCTTCGAACACATGCGCACGGGCTTGGTTCCTATCGAGGGATAGGTGCAAGCATAGATTGCCAGATGCAATGTCCGCGACGGCGCTTGGCTCCGAAAACAATACGTCCCCGACACGATGGAAGAAGTCATGCCCCTTCTGAGAGTTCAGTAGAACCGCAGACGTTCCGCGGTCATTGTCCAAATCAGGCCGAATCCTGTCCAAACCCCAGAAGTCTGCCAGAGTGATATCCCCTTGCCGAGGAATTCCCTTGAACTGGCACGAATAGCACGCGGGGCGGACAAAACAGTTGTACTTGAGGTAACCCTGCATAAAGGTGTCATTGTAGCGATCCTTGATGTAGTGTTGACCGTTGGCAAATTCGACGCGGGTAGAAAACCGATGCCACCCGTAGGTCTTGTCTTTAAACTTGATACGCGTCGCTTTGGCACCGAATTTCTGTTCCAGCATATTCATGTACATCAAGAACGCTTTCGGTGAATTCACGCCGCGGCAAATAAAGTCGCACGTCACCAATCCCTCATGGTTTCCACCCAGAACGTGGTAGAGACCAGCAACTTGACAGGGTGTGCCGCAGAACAGAACCTGATTCCCGGCCTTTAGCAGAGCCTTTATTTCTTTAAAGATATCTCCGATGTAGCTTTGAAGGTACTTTGAACTCCTTAATGCCTCGATATCTCGACGATCCGGCGTAACGATATGATGAACCGAATGATCCTCCTCGAATATGGCTCCCCCAACGTAGCCGCCCACGTCCCACATGCTTTGGGCGAGCGCTGAAAAAACACCGCCCGATGTACTGTCAATACGAACCGCATCGTCTTTGTTCCAGACAACCAATGCCTCAGGGGCCTCTGATTTCGGCAAAGGGATACGATTACCGTCGATCAACGGGCAAGCCTTAACGCAAAGCCCGCACTCGCAGCATATAGCAGGATTGATCTTCGGGTACCAGAACCCCTCGTGATCACACTCCATCGAGAGACACTCATTAGGACATACATTCATACATGCACAGCACCCTGTGCATTTCTCTTTTTGCGTGATTTCTAACACTGTATTATCCTTTTAATCGACGAAATATATGTTTGGTAATTTTGCATATTTTCACCAAGATAAGAGGTGAATACCGATAGAAATAATACCTACTTCTATCAATAAGTGAACCTTGAAGATAGTTTGTATATCCAAGATTAAGCCCCTTTAATATGCCGGAATCGTTCTCTTTCAGGTATTCATGGATCAATTTATCCATTTGCGCATCCCACTTATAGTCAATACCGTTAATATATCCATTATCCTTGTAATGCTCAAGCGTTTGCACAATCCCTTTCCTCAGCAGTGTTGTGCAGATAAACTCTGGTACGGCATCTTTGATCTTAGCATTATCAAAGACAGCATCAAGGGATCGATCTCCCAAGAGCATACCCTTCAAATATGGCAACTTTATTGCTATGTAGTCTGAAGGTATTGCTACAACGGTAGGCTGCCTGCCTACTATATCTCCTATGAGTGCCAACAATTCTTTCCAAGTGATTATTTCATCGCTAACAATGTGGAATGCTTCATTATGTGCTTTGATGTTTCCGAATAATCCAACAAGGCCTTTCGCGAAATCAGAAGTGTGGGTGAGTGTGCAAACGGCTTCGCCCTCATCCCACATCATAATCGGCTTATTCCTCAACAGCCTCCCGATAAAAGTCCAGTGCCAACCATAGGCAGGCATAATTCCATACGGAATTCTCGTATTTCCATACGTGATATATGGCCTTACAATCGTGTACGTTAAGCCTTTCTGAGAGCATTTGGAAATCAAATACTCTTCACAATGCATTTTGTCGATACTATAGTCCCAATTGGGGTTTCCCAAGGGACTATTTTCTGTAATACAACCATCTGACTTTGCCCTTCGATATACACACGCCGAAGATATGAAAATGAACTGCTGGCATCTGCTCTGAAATAGCGATAAAGAATTTTTCAAATCCGATACAGTATATGAGATAAAGTCAACAACAACATCAAAGTATAAGTCTTTGAGAATACTAGATACCTCACCCGTGCGCTTAATATCAACCTTAATCAAAGAGACACCAGGAAGAATTGATTTAATATTAGTGCCTCTATTAAGAACAAAGACATCATGCCCCTTCTCGACAGAAAGACGCATCACATCACTACTTAAAACCCCGGTACCTCCAATTAGCAGTACTCTCATACTCGATCCCTTCGCGATACTTGCCTAATAAACGTTTTGTAAATATATCTAAGAATACGACTTTTACACAAGTACAGAATAATTTGTAGCCATATTCCGATCCTCTGTGTTTGTTGAAATGTTTGAAATTCTGTAGTTGTTCCCAGTTCTAATGCTGTCTTGAATAATTGAATCAAGCCACGATATTTAATAGATTTGACAGCCCTATTCCCAAGCCCAAAAGATTCTGCTGTAAAAATCCTTAGTAAATAGTATCTCGTCTGATAATCAAACTGATCTGCATTGGAGGTATAGTGAGACAGTGAACTTTCGCGAACTCTATACATTGTTGTTTCCACGGGAATAAACGCATATTGACCACCATAATACAGCATCGAAGCATGAGTTATGGTGCCTTCTCCCGGCAAATCATAACTCAATATTTCTGGATGATTTTTCATTCCTTTCAATAAGGGATCTTTACGAAAACAAGCGGAAGATGCTAAGGGGTATCCTGGCCATTGAAGAGACAGCATTGCGGCCAGCGCTTTTCTACCGGTCTTTCCCGGTAAGGTATTGAGCCAGCCCTTATTATGATGCCCCGAAATGCTTCCATCAGACTCATTGATCTTCTTAAATTCAGTGTGAACATAGGCAACATCCTCTTGCGAAAGCAGCAACTGAACCTGCATTTCCAACTTGTTATCTACTATCCAATAATCATCGCCACCTAAAAGGGCGACAAAATCACCTTTTGCGCTTCTGACTGCGTTTCGGAATGAAAAGTTTAGACCGAGATTCTTTTCATTAGAGATGACTCGAATTAACGTGGGATATTGTGATTGCAACTCCAGAATGATAGCAAGAGACCTATCGGTGCTGGCATCATCGGTCACCACAATTTCAAAATTAAAAGAGCACTTTTGGGAGACAACACTCTTGATAGTATTTTCAATATAGCTTTCATGATTATATGCTAAAATAAGCACGGAGGCTATTGGATACTCGGTCATAACAAGAACTTCTCCATTCTCCCTATCTTTTACCAAAACGCATGCCCAACAACAAGGTGATTTTATTAAGCACCTCCCGCACCACTTCGGCCCCCAGCAGACGATAAAGCGCTTGGGTGGAATAGATTGTAACGAGGACGGCAACCACGCTGCCAATAACCAGAGCCGGGGTCGGGCCATAAGTCAAAGGAGCGGTAAAGGCTGCGAGAATGGCAAGGGCGTACACAGCAAAGAGCCGCAGATACTCCCCGGTCCATCGGAACCCAGAGACTCGACCGACAACTATGCGCATCAGAATCGAGTAAAAAATATATATCCCAAAATAAGCCATACCGGTTCCCTGCAGCCCCCATCGTTGTATGCCCCAAAAGACAAGACAGACATGTACTACATTGGTCGTCAGTTCGGTGCAAACAAATATGCGGCCTTTCCCCTTCGCCAAAAGCGTGAAGCCCAAAGGCCAGCAAACCACCCTAAGAAACACTCCCAGTATTTGCCACCGTAAGACATCCACCGCTGGAAAAAAATCGGCGGAGTAGAATAACCGTATCACCAGTGGGGCCAAAACCAGTGTCGCAACCACCCCCGGCCCTGCCAGCAACAGTCCCACTTCGGATTGCTCGTTCACCAAGCGATTGCAGGCGGCGTTGTCGTGGGCGGCGGCTGTGAGGCGCGGGTAAAAATCGGCCCCCATCGCGCCGAGAATGACCCCCACATAGATTCCCGCCAGACTAAACGCAGCCTGATAATACCCGGCTGCGTCGAGGTCGATCTGACGCACAATGAAGACACGAATGAAATATGTGGTTCCAGCCGTCATCAGTGCCGACGCCATAAAGGCAAAACCCAACCCGATCAGGCCTCGGGTCTCATGACTGAATTCACGCCACGGCAGAGA
>Ga0075530_1000745_pt1 | contig 15553 bp, 10 predicted proteins | sample NGEPerD_2_FD_75101 | JGI IMG/M metagenome (GOLD analysis project Ga0075530, IMG submission 75101) | Arctic peat soil microbial communities from the Barrow Environmental Observatory site, Barrow, Alaska, USA - NGEE PermafrostL1-D | ecosystem: Environmental > Terrestrial > Soil > Wetlands > Peat ...
CCTCAAGGTCGTCGACGCGTTCCGCAAGACGCAGAACAGCCCGCTGGGCATGGTGCTCGACGCCGTCCCCGTGATCCCGCCGGACCTGCGTCCGATGGTGCAGCTCGACGGTGGCCGCTTCGCGACCTCCGACCTCAACGACCTCTACCGCCGCGTGATCAACCGGAACAACCGGCTCAAGCGCCTGCTCGACCTCGGTGCGCCGGAGATCATCGTCAACAACGAGAAGCGGATGCTCCAGGAGGCCGTCGACTCGCTGTTCGACAACGGCCGTCGTGGTCGTCCGGTCACCGGCCCGGGCAACCGGCCGCTGAAGTCGCTGTCCGACATGCTCAAGGGCAAGCAGGGTCGTTTCCGTCAGAACCTGCTGGGCAAGCGCGTGGACTACTCGGGCCGTTCGGTCATCGTGTCGGGTCCGCAGCTCAAGCTGCACCAGTGTGGTCTGCCGAAGTACATGGCGATCGAGCTTTTCAAGCCGTTCGTGATGAAGCGCCTCGTCGACCTCTCGCACGCGCAGAACATCAAGTCCGCCAAGCGGATGGTGGAGCGCGCCGTTCGTCCCGAGGTCTGGGACGTGCTCGAAGAGGTCATCGCCGAGCACCCGGTGCTGCTGAACCGCGCACCGACGCTGCACCGGCTCGGCATCCAGGCCTTCGAGCCGCAGCTGATCGAGGGCAAGGCCATCCAGATCCACCCGCTCGTCTGCTCGGCATTCAACGCCGACTTCGACGGTGACCAGATGGCCGTGCACCTGCCGCTCTCCGCGGAGGCGCAGGCCGAGGCCCGGATCCTGATGCTGTCGACGAACAACATCCTCAAGCCGTCTGACGGTCGCCCAGTGACCATGCCGACCCAGGACATGATCATCGGCATCTTCTTCCTGACCCGTGCGGATGTGGGTGCGGTCGGCGAAGGCCGGGCGTTCTCCTCGGTCGGCGAGGCGATCATGGCTCTCGACAAGGGCGAGATCACGATCCAGTCGAAGGTCCGCATCCGACTCGAGGGCGTCGTACCCCCGGCTGACGCTCCGCTTCCCGAGGGCTGGGAAGAGGGCGACCCCGTCACCCTCGACACCACCCTGGGTCGGGCGCTGTTCAACCAGACGCTGCCCTCGAACTACGAGTACGCCGAGTTCGGTGTCGGCAAGCGTGAGCTGGGCCGGATCGTGAACAACCTCGCCGAGCGCTACACCAAGGTCGAGGTGGCCCACAGCCTGGACGCCCTCAAGGACACCGGGTTCGCCTGGGCCACGTTCTCGGGTGTGACCGTCTCGATCGAGGACGTCGTGACGCCGGCGAACAAGCCGGAGATCCTGGCCAGGTACGACGCCAAGGCTGCGAAGGTGCAGTCGCAGGCCGAGCTGGGTCTGATCACCGACGACGAGCGCCGTCAGGAACTCATCGAGATCTGGACTCAGGCCTCCAACGAGGTCGCCAAGGCGATGGAAGCCAACTTCGACAAGAACAACCCGATCTACATGATGGTCGACTCCGGTGCGTCCGGGAACATGATGCAGATGCGTCAGGTTGCGGCCATGCGTGGTCTGGTGGCGAACCCGAAGGGTGACATCATCCCGCGTCCGATCAAGGCGAACTTTCGTGAGGGCCTCTCGGTCCTGGAGTACTTCATCTCCACGCACGGTGCCCGCAAGGGTCTCGCCGACACTGCGCTGCGTACGGCGGACTCGGGCTACCTGACCCGTCGTCTGGTGGACGTCTCGCAGGACGTGATCATCCGTGAGGACGACTGTGGCACCGAGCGCGGCATGCCCAAGGTCATCGGCGTGCGGGGCGAGGACGGTGTCGTCCGCAAGGACGAGAACGCCGAGACCTCGGCGTACGCCCGAAGCGCGGCCATCGACATCACCCACCCCGAAACCGGGAAGGTGCTCGCGCATGCGGGCGAGGACCTCGGTGACATCACGATCGAGGAGCTCGTCACTGCCGGGATCGAGGAGGTCAAGGTCCGCTCCGTGCTGACTTGTGACGCCAAGACCGGTACCTGCTCCAAGTGCTACGGCCGATCGCTGGCCACCGGCAAGATGGTCGACATCGGTGAGGCGGTCGGCATCATCGCCGCGCAGTCCATCGGTGAGCCCGGCACCCAGCTGACGATGCGCACCTTCCACACCGGTGGTGTGGCCTCGGCCGACGACATCACGCAGGGTCTGCCCCGCGTTGTGGAGCTCTTCGAGGCCCGCTCGCCCAAGGGTCGTGCACCGATCGCCGAGGCGGCCGGACGGATCGAGATCGAGGACACCGACAAGGCCCGCAAGGTCCTGGTCACCCCCGACGACGGTTCCGAGGTCCAGGAGTACCCCGTCAGCAAGCGCTCGCGCCTGCAGGTGGCTGATGGTGACCACATCGAGGTCGGCCAGCAGCTCACCCAGGGAACCCCTGACCCGCAGGACGTCCTGCGCATCCTCGGCGTCCGCAAGGCGCAGGAGCACCTGGTGGCCGAGGTCCAGCAGGTCTACCGCAGCCAGGGCGTGTCGATCCACGACAAGCACATCGAGATCATCGTGCGGCAGATGCTGCGCCGCGTCACGGTGATCGAGTCGGGTGACACCAAGCTGCTGCCCTCCGACCTCGTCGACCGGGTGCGCTACGAGGAGGAGAACCGCCGTGCGATCTCCGAGGGCACCAAGCCCGCCTCGGGTCGTCCGGTGCTCATGGGCATCACGAAGGCCTCGCTCGCCACCGAGTCGTGGCTCTCGGCGGCCTCCTTCCAGGAGACCACCCGGGTGCTCACCGACGCGGCCATCAACGGCAAGTCGGACTCCTTGCTGGGTCTGAAGGAGAACGTCATCATCGGAAAGCTGATCCCGGCGGGCACCGGCCTCGAGCGGTACCGCAACATCCGGGTGGAGCCCACCGAGGAGGCCCGCGCCGCGGCGTACGCCGTCACCGGTTACGACAACTACGGAGACGACTACTTCGGCTCCGGAACCGGTCAGACGGTGGCTCTGGACGACTTCGACTTCGGGTCCTACCAGAACTGATCGAACCCACCACCACGAACGGCCCCCGGCACTGCGCCGGGGGCCGTTCTGCAACGTTGGGAAGTGGCAGTTCTTTGGGGGCAGTACCCTGCCCGGGTGGTGACAGCGGAGGAGATCACCCGGCACCGCGATGACGCGAGCCCGGAAGGGTTGAGCGCCTTCGTCCCGGGCCGGAAGCCACCGCGTGTGGGCGTTGAGATCGTGGACGCTGACCCGGGCTGGCCTACGGACTTCGCCGACCTCGCCGGACGGATCCGGGACGCGCTCGGCGAGGCGATTCTCGAGCTCGAGCACGTCGGGTCGACGTCGGTGCCCGGCCTGCCTGCCAAGCCGGTGATCGATATCTGCCTGACGGTGGCCGACTCCGCCGACGAGGCGGCCTGGCTGCCACCGCTCGAGGACGCCGGTTTCGACCTGACCGTGCGCGAGCCGTGGTGGCTCGAGCACCGCTGCCTGGTCTGCGACGTACCCCGGTCGAACCTGCACGTCTTCTCGCCGGGCGCCCCGGAGCCGATCCGGATGCGGCTCTTCCGGGACTGGCTGCGCGCCCACCCTGAGGACCTCGCGCTCTACCGCGACGCCAAGCTCGGTGCCGCCTCGGCCGCGAACGCCGCGGGGGAGCACGTGATGCAGTACAACGCCCGCAAGGAGCCAGTCATCCGCGCGATCTACGACCGTGCGTTCCGCGCCGCCGGGCTGCTGTAGCTCCACGGAGTTTGCCGGCTTAGCCAAGGGTCATCAGTCGAACCGGATACTCCGGAGCGATCGGACCCCGCTGCCGCGGCTTTGAGGGTCCAAACGCTCCGGACTATCCGGGACGCAGGGACTGAATCCACCTCCCGGTCACAGCACTACGCAGCGCCTTGCGAGAATGTGCGAGTGACCCAGTCCGAGCCGGCGCCGACCGCCGACACGCGCACCGACGTCCTGGTCGTGGGGGCTGGCCCGGCCGGCTCGGCGGCCGCGGCGTGGGCCGCGCGCGGGGGGCTCGACGTCACCCTGGCTGACGCGGCTGTCTTCCCACGAGACAAGACCTGTGGCGATGGGCTCACCCCGCGCGCGATCGGTGAGCTGGAGCGCCTCGACCTGGGGGACTGGGTGCGGGCGCACACCGTCAACCACGGTCTCCGGGCCCACGGTTTCGGGAGGACGCTGCTGCTGCCGTGGCCGGGAGGGACGCTCCCGGCCTACGGTTCGGCGGTCGCACGGACCGACCTCGACGACCACCTCCGCACCAATGCGATCAAGGCCGGCGCAGTGGGGGTCGACGGAGCCCGCGCGGTCGACGTACGCCTCGAGGGTGGCCGCGTGTCCGCGGTGGTCTTCGTGCGTGACGGCGAGCGCTTCGAGATCGCCTGCAAACGACTGATCGTGGCCGATGGCGTGCGCTCGTCGCTGGGCAGGAAGCTGGGCCGCGAGTGGCACCGCGACACGGCGTACGGCGTGGCCGCGCGTGCCTACGTCGACTCCGGACAGCACGACGATCCCTGGATCAGCAGCCATTTGGAGCTGCGCGGCGAGGGGGGTGAGATCCTTTCCGGCTACGGCTGGATCTTCCCTCTGGGCGATGGCCAGGTGAACATCGGCGTGGGCACGCTCGCCACCGAGAAGCGTCCGGCGAACGTGGCGCTGCGACCGCTGATGGAGTTCTACGCCGACGAACGGCGCGAGGAGTTCGAGCTCTCCGGACAGCTTCGCGACCCGGCCTCGGCACTTCTGCCGATGGGCGGAGCCGTGTCAACCGTGGCCGGGCCCAACTGGGCACTGATCGGCGACGCCGCCGGATGCGTCAACCCGCTCAACGGTGAGGGCATCGACTACGGCCTGGAGGGCGGGCGGCTCGTCGTCGACCAGATGGGGGAGCACGACGACCTCTCCGCGGTGTGGCCCGAGCTGCTCCGGGAGCACTACGGCGAGGCGTTCTCGATCGCGCGACGGCTGGCCGGACTGGTCACCGTCCCGAGGCTGCTGCCGGCCCTCGGTCCCGCCGGCATGCGTTCGGACTGGCTGATGACCCTCGCGCTGCGCTGGATGGGCAACCTGGTCACCGACGAGGACCGCGACCGCGCCGCCCGGGTGTGGCGCTGGGCAGGACGACGCTCGGTACGACTGGACGAGCGACCCCCGTTCAGCTGAGCCGGGACTGCCCGGTCGGCGGAGACGGGGCACTAGGTTGTCCGGCGTGGAGAGTGTCTACCGAATCGTCAATCGTGTGGGCCGCGCTGCGTTGTGGACATTGGGGTTCAACGTGCAGTGGACTGGTGCTGAGCACCTGCCGCTCGACGGTCCGGTGATCCTGGCTGCGACCCACGCCTCCTATCCGGACTTCGTCTTCATCGAGCGCGCAGCGGTGAGCCGCGGGCGCTACATCCGCTTCATGACTCGTCACGATGTCTGGAACGTACGCGCGGTGGCGCCCCTAATGAACAGCATGAACCACATCCCGGTGAACCGGGAGGTACCGGTCCATGCCTACCTGCGGGCGAGGCGACTGCTCGAGGAAGGAGAGGCCGTTGGTGGTTTCCCTGAGGCCGGGATCTCCTACTCCTTCACGGTGCGGCCGCTGATGCGTGGCTTCGTGTCCCTGGCCCAGCAGACCTGCGCGCCCGTCATACCCCTGGCCGGATGGGGCGGCCAGCGCATCTTCTCCGTCGGTGAGCCCGACCCGCCGGTCGACCTGAGCCGCAAGCGACGGGTCGACCTCGCCTTCGGCGCCCCGCTCCATGTCGCCAGGGGTGATGACCTCACCGAGAAGACCCAGGAGCTCGGGCACGCCCTGACCGGGCTGCTCGAGGGCGTGCAGCAACTGCCCCAGCACCGCCCGCGTCCCGGAGAGGTGGCGACGTGGTACCCCGCCCACCTCGGCGGCCACGCGCCCACCCGTCAGCGGGCCGCTCGAGGCCTGGACGTGGTGCCCTTCAATGCGGTCACCCCGACATGGGGGCCCGATCTCGACGCGTACGACGCCCACGAGTGATCGCCCCGACCGGGTCCACCAGCACGTTGAGCCGGGTCGAGACCGGTGCCCACGCGAGGAAGAGCGCAAGCAGCACCGCGACCGGCGTGGTCAGCACGAACGCGAGCGGCATGTGGTCTCCTGCCCACGCGGGGAACCCGGCGAACTCGGCGCCGAGGACGACGAAGCCGTGGAACAGGTAGACGACCAGGGTGGCTCCACCGAGAGCGGTGAACCAGGTCTTGGTCCGCGGCACGACCGCGAAGAAGGCGAAGGCACCGATCAGCCCGGTGATGAGCAGCGACATCCGGATGGTGATAGCGCGCAGGTTGCTCGGATCGAGCGAGTCGTAGCGGGTGCGGTAGTAGAGCCACTCGGTCTCGAACCACTGGCCGGAGAACCTCGCGAGCACGAAGATCGCGAGCAGCACGACGACGCCGTACCACCGCGCCCTCCGCGTGCGGAGCAGGTTCCAGTGGCCGTCGTGCATCTTCAGCCCGAGCACGAAGAACGGCAGCAACCCGAGGATGCGCGCGTTGTCGAGGAGGTCGTTCGCGTAGAGCCCGGCGAGCAGGCTGATGGCGACGGCGACGACGACCTTTCCGGGCATCCGCTTGAAGACCGGGGTCATCAGCCGCCAGAAGAACAGCGCCGAGAGGTACCACATGGGCCAGTGCGGGTTGGCCCACAGCCGCTCGAACTCAACTCCGCCGACCTCGTGCCGGTACAGCGCGTAGACGCCCTCGAAGATGACGTAGGGCAACGCCACTGTCGTGAGCAGCGACCACATCCGCTTGCGGGTCCACTCGAAGGACCTCGAGAGGTAGCCCGTGACGATCACGAAGGCCGGGATGTGCCAGGCGTAGAGGAAGTCGTAGGTCCAGCTGTCCAGACCGTCGTCCGCCGGCAGCAGCGTCCACGAGTGCCCGATCACCACCAGCACGATCAGCGCCATCTTGGCGTTGTCGAACCACGGGTCGCGCTGCTTGGCGGGTGCTGCCGTGGGGCTCGGGGCTGGCGGGGCGGCTGGGTCGTGCACCGCCACAAACTACCTGCCCGAGCCACTCCTTAGACTCCGATCCATGTCAGACCCCTCAGAGCTGCCACGTCGCCAGCGGGTGGCGGCGTACGCCGTGATCGTGCGGGCGGGGGACATCCTGCTCGCACGGATCGCGCCGGCGATCTCCGAGACCGAGCAGTGGACCCTCCCCGGCGGCGGGATCGACTTCGGGGAGCACCCGGACGACGCTGTCGTTCGTGAGGTCCACGAGGAGACCGGGTTGAGCTGCGAACTCGGTCGACCGATCTGGATCGGCTCGGCCCACCGGCACTTCGACACCGGTCCCCACGGTGAGCGCGGGGCCTCGGAGATGCACTCCGTGCGGATCGTGTACGACGCCTGGGTGCCCGCCGACGCGCCCGAACCCCGGGTCGTCGAGATCGACGGCTCGACCGTCGACGCGCGTTGGCACCCGGTGGTCGACGTGGAGTCCGGCGCTGTCCCGACCGTGCCGATGGTGCGCCAGGCGCTCGCCCACCATCGTCCTGCTACCAGGCAGCGGCTTGCGGCATACGCCCTCGTGCTCCGCGATGAGGCCGTGCTGCTCACCCGCAACTCCGTCCGCGGGCCCCGTCCGGGCACGTGGACCCTGCCCGGCGGCGGCGTGGACCACGGCGAGTCCCCCGCAGTCGCGGTCGCGCGGGAGCTGCGCGAGGAGAGCGGCCTGACAGCGAGTGTCGGTGAGCTCCTCGGAGTCCATGACGAGCAGTTCACCGGGACGGCACCGCACGGTCGCGAGGAGGACTTCCACGGGGTCCACCTGGTGTTCGCCGCCTTGGTCGCGGGCGGCGAACCCGAGGTGCAGGAGACAACAGGCACCACCGACGCCGTGGCCTGGGTTCCGGTCGCGGACGTCCGGTCGGGCGCCACCCCGGTGGCTCCTCTCGTACCGGCCGCGTTGTCCTTCCCTACGGCTGGCACCCAGCTAGTGGTCATTCCCACAGATTCGGCGGCGGACCGGGCGCGTCGCACCAGGAGGACGTAACGTCGGTCCCATGTCGACACCACCCCTCGAGCGCAAGGTGCAGCAGCTGGACAACGACGTCCAGGCGATCTATGAGCTGATCAGCACCATCTCGTCGACCCAGCGCCGCCACGACAACCGCTTCAAGGAGATCGCCGAGCAGCTTGAGGCTCACGACGCCCGGTTCGACGGGATTGACGGGCGTCTGGACCGGATCGACGGGCGTCTGGACGGGATCGACGGGCGCCTGGACGGGATCGCAGGGAGTCTGGGCGGGGTCGACGGGAGTCTGGGCGGGATCGACGGGCATCTGGAAGGGGTCGACGGGAGTCTGGGCGGGCTGGGTGAGCAGCTGACCGAGGTGCTGGAGCTGCTCCGCGGACGCTGAAGCCATCACCAGGGTGCCGCCCGGTTAGGTTTGACGCCATGAGCACTGAGTCGGTCTTCACCTACGGCGCACCGGGTCTGAAGTTCGAGGGGTGCGTCCGACGAGATCGGCTACGACCTCTCCCAGTACGACGCGACGGGTCCTGGTGATCACCGATCCAGGCGTCGCCGCCACCGGACACCCGCAACGAGTCGCCGACCAGATGGGCCAGTTCGGCATCGAGGCGAATGTCTTCGACGGCGTACGCGTCGAGCCGACCGACGCCAGCATGGAGCGGCCATCGCCCACGCCCGGGACACCGGCCCCTGGGATGCCTTCGTCGCGGTCGGCGGGGGTTCTGCGATCGACACCGCGAAGGCCGTCAACCTGCTCACCACCAACGACGGTGAGCTGATGGACTACATCAACGCTCCCATGGGCAGGGCGCGACCGCCGAAGGACGCGCTCAAGCCGCTGGTCGCCGTACCCACGACGACCGGGACGGGTGCGGAGTCGACCACGATCTGCGTCCTCGACGTGCTCGCTGAGAAGGTCAAGACCGGGATCAGCCACCCGCGTCTGCCGCCGACGCTGGCAGTCGTGGATCCCGCCCTGACCCTGACCCAGCCGGCCGGTGTCACCGCGGCGGCCGGCATGGACATCCTCTGCCACGCGCTCGAGAGCTACACCGCGCGCCCGTTCAGCTCCTACGACCGCAAGCGGCCGGAGCAGCGGGTGCCGTACTGCGGTTCCAACCCGATCTCCGACATGTGGTCCGAGAAGGCCATGTCGCTGCTCTCGCAGGCCTTCCGGCAGGCGGTGCACGACGGTGACGATGCCCCTGCCCGACACGAGATGGCGCTCGCGGCCACCTTCGCCGGGCTCGGGTTCGGCAACGCCGGCGTCCACATCCCCCACGCCAACGCCTACCCGATCGCGGGCCGGGTCAAGGACTTCCACCCCGTGGGCTACCCCGCCGACGAGCCGATGGTGCCCCACGGCATGGCGGTGTCACTGACGGCGCCCGAGGCGTTCCGCTGGACGTTCGACGCCTCGCCCGAACGGCATCTACTGGCCGCGAGCCTCCTCGCGCCCGGCCACACCTACGAGGCCGGGCCTGACGCCCTCCCGTCCGTGCTGGCCGACCTGATGCAGGACATCTCGCTCCCCAACGGCCTCGGCGCGGTGGGGTACGACGAGGGCGACGTGGACGACCTGGTCGAGGGGACGATGAAGCAGCAGCGGTTGCTCGCCACCGCTCCGCGGGAGGTGAACGCGGAAGACGTCTCATCGATCCTCGGTCGATCGCTCGAGCTGTGGTGAGCGACGGGCTGGTCGACGCGCTACGCCTCCAGGGGTTGACCGACGTCGACGACTCGGCTTTGGCGAGGTCGCTCTACTCCAGCGATGCCAGCATCTACCGGATCCCGCCGCAGGTGGTCGTCCGTCCGCGCGACACCGACGAGCTGATCGCCACCCTCGCCGTTGCTCGCGAGACCGGCGAGCCGCTCACGATGCGTGGCGCCGGTACCTCCATCGCAGGAAACGCCATCGGTACGGGGATCGTGGTCGACACCAGCAAGCACCTCAACCGGGTCCTCGAGCTCGACCGTGAGTCGCGCACGGCACATGTGCAGCCGGGGGTCGTGCACGCCTCCCTGCAGCGCCTGGCCGTGCCCCTCGGGCTGAGATTCGGACCGGACCCGTCGACGCACACGCGCTGCACGATCGGCGGGATGATCGGCAACAACGCCTGCGGCTCCCGGGCGCTGGGCTACGGCCGCACGGTCGACAACGTCGAGGCGCTCACCGTCCTGCTGGCCGACGGGACGGTGGTGTCTCGAAACCACACCGTCGAGAAGCAGCTCCACGCCCTCGTCGACGAGCACCTCGGGGTGGTCCGCACCGAGTTCGGCCGCTTCGGCCGCCAGGTCTCCGGCTACTCCTTCGAGCACCTGCTTCCCGAGAAGGGGCGGCGCTTCGATCGCTTCCTGGTCGGCACCGAGGGCACCCTGGGCGTGGTCCTCGACGCGAAGGTACGCCTGGTCGAGGACGCTCCGAGCCGGGCGCTGGCTGTTCTTGGATACCCGACGATGGCCGATGCGGCGGACGCCGTACCAGCGTTGCTGGAGCACCCCCTGGTCGCCTGCGAGGGGCTGGATCAGCGCATCGCGGGCATGGTCAAGGGGCATCCCGAGCTTCCGGCGGGTGGCGGCTGGCTGTTCGCCGAGGTCACTGCCGACACACCGGAGGAGGCGGAGGCGCTGGCGACTGAGGTCGCTCGCGCGGCAGGGGTTCCGCATCGCATCGTCACCGGCACGAGCGAGCAGCTCGCGCTGTGGCGGATCCGCGAGGACGGCGCCGGTCTGGCCGCCCGGTCGCTGCGGCGGCCGGCCCAGGCCGGCTGGGAGGACGCCGCAGTCCCGCCTGCGAAGCTGGGCGCCTACCTGCGCGACTTCGACGCCCTGCTGAAGCAGAGCGGCCTGGACGGGGTCCCCTACGGCCACTTCGGCGACGGCTGCGTGCACGTGCGGATCGACTTCGAGCTCGAGGACTCCGGTGGTCGGGGGAGATACCGCGAGTTCGTCGAGCACGCCGCCGACCTGGTGGCCTCCTACGGCGGCTCGATGTCCGGTGAGCACGGCGACGGCCGCGCCCGCTCGGAGCTGCTCGGGAAGATGTACTCCCCGGCGGCGCTCGCGCTGATGGAGCAGGCAAAGCGGATCCTCGACCCCGCCAACCTGCTGAACCCTGGCGTGCTGGTCGACCCCGCACCGTTCGACCGCGACCTGCGCCTGGCGACACCCCAACGCCCACTGCGTACGACGCTCCGGCTCGCACACGACGCCGGGTCCTTCTCCGGGGCGGTGCATCGCTGCACCGGCGTGGGCAAGTGCGTCGCCGACACGGCACACATGCCAGGGGGCGCCTCGGGCGGAGTGATGTGCCCCTCCTACCTGGCGACCCGCGAGGAGAAGGACTCCACCCGCGGACGCGCCCACGTGCTGCAGGACGTGGCGATGGGGGTCATCGGGTTCGACGACCCGGCGGTGGAGGATGCCCTCGACCTTTGCCTGTCGTGCAAGGGGTGCGCCAGCGACTGTCCCACCGGCGTCGACATGGCCACCTACAAGTCCGAGGCACTCTCGCAGAGGTACGCCGGGCCGCGAGGCTTCCTGCGGCGCCCGCGATCGCACTATGCCCTCGGCCAACTGCCTCGCTGGGCGCGGATGACTCCGCCGCGGCTGGCAAACGCGATGCTGCGGAGCAAGACCGTCGGCCGGGTCGCCAAGGCGGCCGCCGGCGTCGACCAGCGCCGCAGCCTGCCCCGCTTCTCGGAGAAGCCCCTGCGGTCGGGTGATGCACCTCTGGCCGCGAACGTCGACGTCTGGATCTGGGCCGACTCGTTCACCGACCGGTTCGCCGCCGACACGGGTCGGGCCGCGATCGAGCTGCTCGAGTCGATGGGCCTGAGGGCGGCGATCATCCCGGAACCTGCCTGCTGCGGGCTCACCTGGATCACCACCGGCCAGCTCACCGCTGCTCGGAGGATCATCGGGCGGGCCGTCGCGACGCTGCACCGCTATGTCAGGTCCGGCACCCCGGTCATCTGTCTCGAGCCGAGCTGCCTGGCTACGGTGCGCGAGGATGCGAACCAGCTCGTCGACGACCCGCGGGTCGCGGAGGTGAGCGCCGGGATGCGCTCCCTGGCGGAGTTCCTGGCCGAGCGGGTGGCGCTCGGCGCCTGGGTCCCGCCCGATCTCACCGGGGTCGAGGTCGTGGCCCAGCCCCACTGCCACCACCACGCCGTCATCGGGTGGGAGACCGACGCCGCGCTGCTGGCCCGGACAGGCGCAACGGTGACGCGGATCGGCGGTTGCTGCGGGTTGGCCGGCAACTTCGGCGTGGAGCTCGGTCACTACGAGACCAGCGTCGCGGTCGCCGAGCACGATCTGCTGCCCGCCGTACGCGCTGCGGGTCCGGACGCCGTGGTCCTCGCCGACGGGTTCTCCTGTCGCACCCAGCTCGACGACCTCGCCGGGCGACGCGCCCTGCACCTTGCCGAACTGCTCCACCCCCGGTTCGACCGGTCCCGTTTTGACCCAAACTCGGGCACCCGGTAATCTCGTGCCTTGTGTCTGGGCTATCCAGGCCTGTCTGCGTGCCCTGATGGCATCGCACACCACCGCACCAAGCAACGTTGCTACACCATCGTGTCCGGCAAGGCGCCAGGCACTGAGAGCAGAAAAGAAAGGGAACCAACAAGGTGCCCACGATTAACCAATTGGTCCGCAAGGGCCGCCAGGACAAGGTGGCGAAGAACAAGACACCTGCCCTGAAGGGTTCGCCCCAGCGACGCGGCGTCTGCACCCGCGTCTACACCACCACCCCGAAGAAGCCGAACTCCGCTCTCCGCAAGGTCGCCCGCGTGCGCCTGAGCAGTGGCGTCGAGGTCACGGCCTACATCCCGGGCGTGGGTCACAACCTCCAGGAGCACTCGATCGTGCTCGTCCGGGGCGGCCGGGTGAAGGACCTTCCCGGTGTCCGCTACAAGATCATCCGCGGCTCCCTCGACACCCAGGGTGTCAAGAACCGCAAGCAGGCCCGCAGCCGTTACGGCGCGAAGAAGGAGAAGAGCTAATGCCTCGCAAGGGCCCAGCCACCAAGCGGCCGATCGACATGGACCCGGTCTTCGGGTCCCAGCTGGTCTCCCAGCTCGTCTCCAAGGTGCTTCAGGACGGCAAGAAGCAGGTTGCCCAGCGCATCGTCTACGGCGCCCTCGAAGGCACCCGTGAGAAGACCGGCACTGACCCGGTCGTCACGCTCAAGCGTGCGCTCGACAACGTCAAGCCAGCCATCGAGGTCAAGTCCCGCCGCGTCGTCGGTGCCACCTACCAGGTGCCGATCGAGGTCAAGCCCAACCGCAGCACCACGCTGGCGCTGCGCTGGCTCGTGGGCTACGCCGCGGACCGTCGCGAGAAGACGATGTCCGAACGGTTGATGAACGAGATCCTCGACGCGTCCAACGGCCTCGGAGCCGCTGTGAAGAAGCGTGAGGACACCCACAAGATGGCCGAGTCCAACAAGGCCTTCGCCCACTACCGCTGGTGATCGCTGGGAGGGAAACACCGCATACAAGGCAGATGTTCTCCTCCCGCATCCCACACTTTTCTACCTCTAAGGAACTGACTTTCAGTGGCTGTCGACATCACCACGGACCTCAACAAGGTCCGCAACATCGGCATCATGGCGCACATCGATGCCGGCAAGACCACCACCACCGAGCGGATCCTGTTCTACACCGGCATCACCTACAAGATCGGTGAGGTCCACGAGGGCGCGGCCACGATGGACTGGATGGAGCAGGAGCAGGAGCGCGGCATCACGATCACGTCCGCCGCGACGACCTGCTGGTGGAAGGACCACCAGATCAACATCATCGACACCCCCGGGCACGTCGACTTCACCGCCGAGGTCGAGCGCTCGCTGCGCGTCCTCGACGGCGCCGTCGCAGTCTTCGACGGTGTGGCGGGTGTCGAGCCGCAGACCATGACGGTGTGGCGCCAGGCCAACAAGTACTCCGTCCCGCGGATGTGCTTCGTCAACAAGCTGGACCGCACCGGGGCCGACTTCTGGCGCTGCATCGACATGATGGTCGAGCGCCTGAACTCCACCCCGCTCGTGCTGCAGCTGCCGATCGGCGCCGAGGGCGACTTCATCGGTGTCGTCGACCTGGTCGGCATGCGTGCCCTGACCTGGCGTGGCGAGACCACGATGGGTGAGGACTACGAGGTCGAGGAGATCCCGGCCGAGCTGGCCGACCAGGCCGCGGAGTACCGGGAGAAGCTCCTTGAGGTGCTGTCCGACGCCGACGACGAGATCATGGAGAAGTTCCTCGACGAGGGCGAGTTCTCCGTCGCCGAGATCGAGGCTGCCATCCGCCGCGCCACGCTGGCCGACAAGATCAACCCGGTCCTGTGCGGCACCGCGTTCAAGAACAAGGGCGTGCAGCCCCTGCTCGACGCGGTCGTGAAGTACCTCCCCTCGCCGCTCGACATCGACGGCATCCAGGGCCACTCGGTCAAGGACGAGGACGAGGTCATCGTCCGCCAGCCGTCCGACGACGAGCCGTTCTCCGGCCTGGCCTACAAGATCGCCACGGACCCGCACCTCGGCAAGCTGATCTATGTCCGCGTCTACTCCGGCAAGCTCGAGGCCGGCACGTCGGTGATGAACTCGGTCAACGGCCGCAAGGAGCGGATCGGCAAGGTCTACCAGATGCACGCGAACAAGCGTGAGGAGATCGCGTCGGTCGGCGCCGGCCAGATCGTGGCCGTGATGGGCCTGAAGGAAACCAAGACCGGGCACACCCTGTGTGACCCCCAGAACCCGGTGATCCTCGAGTCGATGACGTTCCCGGCCCCCGTGATCGAGGTCGCCATCGAGCCGAAGACCAAGGGTGACCAGGAGAAGCTCGGCACCGCGATCCAGCGACTGTCCGACGAGGACCCGACGTTCACCGTCAAGGCGGACGAGGAGACCGGCCAGACGATCATCGCCGGCATGGGCGAGCTCCACCTGGAGATCCTCGTCGACCGGATGAAGCGCGAGTTCCGCGTCGAGGCGACCGTCGGCAAGCCGCAGGTCGCCTACCGCGAGACCATCCGCCGCAAGGTCGAGAAGCACACCTACGTGCACAAGAAGCAGACCGGTGGTTCGGGCCAGTTCGCGAAGGTGCAGATCTCCCTCGAGCCGAACATCGACCCTGAGTCCGGCCACGGCGCCGGCTACGAGTTCGTGAACAACGTGTCCGGCGGCCGGGTGCCGAAGGAGTACATCCCCTCGGTCGACCAGGGCGGCCAGGACGCCATGGAGTTCGGGGTGCTCGCCGGCTACCCGATGGTCGACGTCAAGTTCACGCTCGAGGACGGCGCCTACCACGACGTGGACTCCTCCGAGCTTGCCTTCAAGATCGCCGGAAACCAGGCCTTCAAGGAGGCCGCACGGATGGCCAAGCCCGTCCTGCTGGAGCCGATGTTCGCGGTCGAGGTGGTGACCCCGGATACCTTCCTGGGTGACGTGATCGGCGACATCAACTCGCGCCGCGGTCAGGTGTCGGCGATGACCGAGCGCTCGGGGGACCGCGTGGTCGATGCCCTCGTGCCGCTCTCTGAAATGTTCGGGTACGTTGGTGACCTTCGGTC
>Ga0075530_1000746_pt1 | contig 15527 bp, 10 predicted proteins | sample NGEPerD_2_FD_75101 | JGI IMG/M metagenome (GOLD analysis project Ga0075530, IMG submission 75101) | Arctic peat soil microbial communities from the Barrow Environmental Observatory site, Barrow, Alaska, USA - NGEE PermafrostL1-D | ecosystem: Environmental > Terrestrial > Soil > Wetlands > Peat ...
CACCTGAAGTTGCCTCTGCCCCTGACGCAGCCTAAAACGCTGGAGTGCTCTGCGGAGACGAGAGCGGAGACGAGGTCGCCGGCCGCTCTTTGCCCAAGGGAGAGCCTTTTCAGCCAGCTCCATCAGGGTCATTATCCCGAGCTGGTCTCCTGGGAGCGCTTCCACTTGGTGCCAAACGATTGAAATGCTGCGGCGAATGAGAGGCCCGCGGTCAAGAGCGTTTTCTCCTGCGCCTTCGCGCGCAACGCGGTTGAGGAAGTCGCCGTAGTCCTCAACCTCCTCATACGGGAACGGGATGCCTTCGGGCAGGCTAATTGGCTCAGGCAATGGGAGCATGAAGTAGACCACTGCTCCGGCAGTTGATGACGCCATAGCTCAGTGTTTCAGGATGTCGCAGCCGTTGGCTGACTACCGCCGAGAGAGGCTCCACGCTGCTCGACGAGTAGCGCCTCGCCCGTGTGTCCATAAATCAACGTTGATCCGCGGGCAGCCAGAATGTGTCGCCTTCACCTGCAGCTTCGACCCCGGCGATGAAAGTTCGCATTGCCTTGTCTAGCGCGCCGGCTTTTCGCAATCCAATTCCTCCGTGTACGGCCAGTGCAGTGCGGGGATATGCAGCGCGACGAGCCATCGTCCGATCGAGGGCGTGGACCCAGAGGGCCGAGTAGGCATCGAACGCGTCGGGCACCGAGTCGCGGTCGGGTGTGACTCCAACATGTGTGACTCGATTTCGCACCATGTAGAGCCCCGACCAATAGAGCGCCACTGCGCCGTTGCCGCTCGTGCTCCAATTGCCGCCGAGCAAGCTCGGCATCTTCTTCAACGCTGCGCTGAACGTGGCAGGCAGCAAGGATTCGAGGACGTTGCTCGAGTGACCTTGTTCGGCCAGGACCAGTGTGTGGAGCGCGAATACGAGCCGCTCCGCGCTCGTCTGCAGCGACTCGATGGCCGCCTCGTACTCTCCCATGTCCGCAAATCGGCCAGCGCGGAGGTATAGCCGCCGAACAAGGTCGAGAGGATGCTTGTGCGGTTCCCGACGCAATGCGTTGTTGATGAGGCTGAGCAGGTGCTCGTCTGGCGGACTACCTTCTCCGGATGTCCGCCCTTGCCTGTGTGGCAGCGTGAGTCGTCCCGTGGGGACGTCGCTGAGCCTGCGGAACTCGAGGACTAGTTCGGGGCCGAGGTTGTCCGGGTTGAGGTGATGCACGCTCGATTGCTCAGTGAGCACCTGGTACACGTCCAGGAAACGGTTGAGGGCCTCAAGGCTGTGGTCGGTGAGTTGCTGGGAAGTGGCAGGGCTGAACTTCCCCGGAAGGTGCCGAGGAAAAGCTGTCTCGAGTTCGGCCACGCTGACGCGCGTGCGCGTGGCCTTGTCTACTCGCGCCTGCAGCTTCGGAAGCAGTCGCACTCTGTTCTGCTCAGCCAGCGTCGACGGCGCACGTGCCATGGCAATATTCAGGGCGCGATCGTCGGCAAGACGACTCACGTCTTGCACAGCGTGGAACCTCAGGTGCACGGGATGAAAGTTCTTGTACTTCGACCCCTCCTGGGGCGCGACCTCAAGGCGTGGATACTCGGCGACGGCCGCCGCCAGCTCGAAGGGAAGCTGCACGTACAACGCTTGGAACCTGGTGCGCCTCACGATGCGTCGTTGCGCGAGACGGTAGAGCAGAACCCTGATCGAGTCTCTACGCCGTCGCGTCGTGCTCGGCATTTCGTCCGCCGGCAGTTGGTTGGTGTCAACCGTCCCAGCTTCAGCATCTGCGCTGGTCATTCCAGAAGGCTAGTCGTCCCCGCCGACGCAAACACGCAGGCAAGCCGGTGCAATGTTTGCTGCCTCCGCGTGGCCTCTGACTTGACTACGTGAGAGGCCAGCTGCGCTGCCGCGCGGGGCACCGGTTGGTCAACGGCTTGCATTCGACGAGACTCTTCTAGATGGGGTTGCGCCCGGGGCGGCCGCATCCACTTTGCCCAAACATGCTCAACTCTTCGTTTACCGTATTGACCGCAGAAGGGGCATTCCACAAGCTTCGGTCTGGGCACGAAGAGGTAGCACTTTCGCGGTCAACTTTACCGAATGCCTTGCACCCAGCCGCCCGCGTCGTTTCTCCGCCGCCCTGAACGCGGGTCAGCAACTGGAGCTGTTTTCACCTCATATGGACTGCGTGCACCGGCCCGGTGCTGACATCCTCAGTCCTATGAGTCTCGTCGTGCTCGCTGCTCTAGACCCCAACGTTTGGTTTCCCAGCATCGTGACTGGTCTGCTGACCGGCGCTCTCGCAATCGGCGGCATCGTATACGCCCAACGACAGACAGCCGCACGCGACGAGAAGGAGCGTGAGTACGAACAGCGGGCATGGACACGCGAGCAAAAGCGAGCAGCCCACGCCGCGTTCCTCGCCGAGCAGCGCCGTCTCGATCAGTGGATGATGAAGGTGACGCGCATGGGCACTCCCGGCGTCGAGACGCCGACCGAGGGCTGGTATCACTCGCTCAGCGCGCTGCTCGTCGATGTGCAGGTGTTCGGCAGCCAGGATGCCGCCATCGCGGCACGAAGGTTATACCGAGCCACGGTCGACCTCGAGAGCGGCGCGGTCGGCGCCATGATGAAAGCCGACGAACTCTTCGAGGCGTATCGCCGTCATGTGCAGCGCGATCTTGATCTCGCCGAGACGGAGTTGCCCGAGTGGGGACGCGACGACGAATCTCCCTGGGACCAAGTCGGCCGGATCACGTACACGGCTCAACCACTCGACGATCACACCGAATGACGACCGGTTCGGACGGCGAGGGGATCGGACGGCGAGCGATGCCCCTCTCTACATACGAGGAGTTGTTGTGAAGATTGTCCTGGCCCCGCAACTCGAAGTGCGCTTCGACCAGCCATCGATGCCTTGGTCGGAACTCCAACGATATGGAGCCGTCGAGGTCGCTGATGACACCAATGGCCTGATTCGGGACATCGTTCGGCAAGTGATCACTGACCGCGCGGCGACCGTCGTCGGGGCTGAGCCGGACGTGGATGCGCCACCCTTCACACCTGGACTGTGGTGGTTAGCGACTGTAGCGACGAAAGGCGAACGTGCGACAACGACGTCTTTTGAACCGCGTGAAGCGGTCGGAATCGATGCAGATGGGCTCGTCCGCTTCGCCTATCCACGCGAGTTATCTGTTGCCGACCTGGTGCGTGCCATCGACGAGGGCCACTACCCAACCGATGAACACACGCTGGTCGTCACGCGAACCGGTGAGTTTGGCGGCAACGGGCACGCCATCGAGTCACTCGTTCTCTGGCTTTTGCAAGAGTTCCCAGTCATCCTCTTGGGGGTCGGTGTTGACCGCGCGATGCTTCGACGGGACGCCCGAAAGCAGGAGGACCTAGAAGAACTTGCGGCTGACTGGGCCGGGCGACACATCCTTTACCCAATGTCGTTGCGGCTATTCGTGGAGTCCAAGCACGCGTGGTACGCAGCTGTGCTGGCCAGACGTTTGAGCATCTCCGAGGCGGCAGCCCTTCGTCTGCTGAAGGCAGTCGGCTACGCATCTGCACCACACGATCCGGATCTCATGGAGTACTCGGAAGAACGTGAGGCGGAGGCCGCTCGACAAATGTGGCTAGAGGCTGAGTGGCAGTCCACATTCACTAGCATCGACGAACTCCTAGAGGCGGACTTTGAGAGACCTGAGCCCTCGACATACGAAACCGCACACACGCCCGTCCGGAGGCGAGGCTGGGGTCGTCTTCGCGAATGGTTCGTCGCGCACCTCCGGCCTGACCATGAGTGATATGTGCATTCGGCGTCATCGCCGAGCGCATGCATGAGGAACCAGCGTCATTCCGCCGCAGTCGCGCTGGTCCACGGCCTAGCGTCAGGCAAGGTGCCCCGACGTACGTGCGGCGGTCCGTCGCTGGGGCATGCTCGCCAGATCGCCGGGAGCATTCCATGTCGAACACCATCCTGTTGCCGTTCCAGCCTGACGCGATGACGCCCGCCCAGCTCGCCGCGGTCTCGTACCTGGCCCGGTACTCCGGCCACACCCACCATCTGTACGCCTATCAGCTACGCCGCTGGTTCGCCTGGTGCGAAACAAGCCAACTCGACCCGCTGGTCGGAATCCAGAGAGCGCACGTGGAGCTGTTCATCCGCCATCTCGGCGAGACCGATCTGATGCCGTCCTCCATCAACACGATGATGCACGGCGTCCGCGGGTTCTTCCGCTTCGCCCACATCGACGGCCTCATCCCCGCCGACCCGGCCGTCTACGCGCGACTGCCCAAGATCCACCAAGACGAGACACGCACCCAAGGCCTGGACCGGCTCGAGCTGATCCGTTTCCTGCAGGTAGCGCAGACCATCACCGTGCACCACGGCGCGCTGGCCTACCTGCTCGGCATCAACGCACTGCGTGCCTCCGAAGCTGCAGCGGTGCGGATCGAGGACTACCGGGAGACGCTGCGCGGGCACCGCGTCCTCCATCTGGTCGGCAAGGGCAACAAGCCCGCCACCATGCCCCTCACCGTGCCGGTCCTACGCGTCTTGGAGGCCTGCCGTGCGGAGCGCACCGAAGGACCACTCATCCTTCGGCCCGTGTCGGGCAAGCCCATCGACCGACGCGACTGCTACCGGATGGTCGCCAGGATCGCGAAAGCCGCCGGCATACCGCGGCACATCAGCCCGCACTCGCTGCGCCACGCGGCGATCACCAACGCCCTCGACGCCGGCGTCCCCCTGCGCCACGCGCAGATCCTCGCCCGACACGCCGACCCCCGCACCACCGAGCACTACGACCGCGCCCGCGGCAACCTCGACCGCCACGGAGTCCACTTCCTCACCGCCTACGTCGCCGGGGTCTGAGACTGCGACAACACGGCCCACTGAGACGCGAGCGCCGCTTCCTGAAAATCGGGCTGGGGTTAAGAGCAAGCCGTCCTCGCAAGTGAGTGCACACACTACGACCGCTCTGTCATCGGTCTTTTCGCGCCGTCGAGATCGAAGCTGCGCCGATGCTGTCACTAGCGCACAGCTGCGTTGTTCCGCGCTGATGGTGCGTCGGCACGACAAGCGGTTCCCGTGCCTCGCATAGGGGTGCGCCAGGAGCTTGCTACCAGGTGGCGAGCTAGTTGTCGTTCTTTTCGGCGACCCCGCCGGTCTCCTTCGCAGGATAGCTATCGGCGGCAATGTCGTTGCTTGCGCGGCGTCGATAAGCGCTGCGGGACGGGTCTAGCAAGGTCTCGGACACCCAGTCGTGCTCGTGATCGGGCGTTGTTCTGGCGAGGCCGTCGGCGAACTTGCGTGCACGCTCGCGGTCGCGGTCCTCGGTGTAAGGCTCCCACCCGAACGGGTCGCCACCCATGGCCCAGATCGTGTACTCGTTGTAGAGCTGGTCGGTGGTAAGGAGCAGGCGTGGCCGGTCGGGGAGCCGGCGCTCACGGGTCGGCAGGTCGGGGCAGTCACGGGCAGGTTCGGTGACGACGAGGACGTTCCAGGGCGCTGCGACCGCGTCGGCGAGCGTGTCCATCAGACGCTCGTTGTCGTCGGTCGCGCCAGCTGCTCGTCGCTTGACCTCGACCGGGACGATGGATCCATCTCGCATCAGTAGGACGACGTCGGCCTCGCCGATGGTCCGGCCGGTGCCAGGGTCGATGAAGTCGACGCCAGGATGCGCCCCGATCAGAGCGCGGTCCTCGAGGAGCCCGGTGAGCCAGCGTAGGGCGAGGACGTGGCCGAGGCTGTCGGTCTCAAGGACGCGGCGGATAGGCTCGCCAAGGCGGTAAGTGAACCTCATCTGCCGCTGGCCGTAAGGATGGACAATCTCGCGTCCGCACGCCGCACAGATGACTGGGGGCGGGATGGCGGCCATGGGGAGCCATGTCGGCGCGCCGCAGCTGTCGCACTTTATGTCGACGCCGCGGACGAGGAGGTGTCGACGTTCGGCCCAGGAAACCCATTGCTCGGCTGCGTCTCCCTTGTTGTCGAGGGCGCGGACGAACTCCTGGAAGGGTACGGCGCGACCTTCGCCTGGTGGTGCAACCACGAGTTCGTCACGTCCTGCACGGGTCGCTGCTTGTTCGCTCTCGGCCTCGGTCATGCCTGCTTCTCGGAGCTCACGTTGGACGGATGCCCAGCGTTGCTTCCACCACGACATGCCGCTGACCTCGGCCATCCGGTAGAGGAGGGCGATGAGTCCATGGTGTGCGAGCGCACGGGTCTGTTCGATGCTTCCGACGGCCTCGATGAGGTTTCGTGCCGCGATGCCGGGTTGGGACTCGCGGACTTGCAGGCCGCGTGTTTGAGTGACGGCCGCAAGCGCGGTCCACGATGAGGTCCATCGAACTTCGACGGTGTCGCCACGTCGGCGGTAGGGAACGGCAACTTGCGCAGCGCCGGCTTGGAAGCGTGCATCGAATCTGTGGCCGCGCATGGTCGGGTCGGTGGGGAGTGGCGCGTCGGGGACGATTACGTCAAGAAGAAGCTCGGGTGATCTCGTCGCCGTGACTGCGATGCGGAGGACGTCCTGGTCGCCTTCCGAGAGCGGTATCAGGCGGGTGCGTCCGTTCGTCCAAGTGGTGACCTGGCTACGTGGTCTACCCGGGGCGGGACCCCACGTCAGAAGAGAGTCGTACCCGAGAACGACGACGCCGGGCACGGTGCCAGCTAGCGCGGTGAGATGGTCCGTGTCGATGGAGGTGCTGATCAGCCGGATCGACCCTCCGCCTAGTCCGAACATAGCTGCGCGGCCTGGTTCTTGAAGATGTCGCAGCGCAGAGGCGGTGATCTGGTCGACGGGTATCCCGATCGGGAGCACTCTGGCATCGCCATGCGCGGCCCGTAGGTTCCACAGCAGCGCCAGGTCGCCGACGGAGTCTGGCGACATGGCCACCACGATGTTGGGGCCGGCCGCGCGCCGTTCCTCGTTGGGGCGCGGGATGACGGGATTGTCTCGGCCGAGGTAGGACGTGTCGGGGCTCATCCCGGATGCCAGGTCCATGTTCGCGAAGCGACTGGGGGTGAGGTGGTCATGGTCGGCGAGCCGGTTGGTGAGGTCTTCTAGGGAACCAGTGACCGTGACGCGTTCGAGCGGGACGACCTCGTTGTACGTGAGGTCCTCGCGGAGGAAGTGGAGGTCGATAAGGTCAGCGTCGACTTGGTCGGGGATGGTGCCGATGACGGCGGTGTAGATGGGTCGCCACGGATCATCCTTGGCAAGGTCACAGACCTCGACGGGTCGCCAGCGGTCGCGTGGCTCGTGCGCGGCGACGAGAAGTGCGGGGAAGTCGAGCGAATGCTGTTCTTCGACTCGATGTGGCAGGTCGACGTCGATGTCTTGCAGTCCGCCGACGTAGTCGAATTGCTCGTGGTCGAGCAGTCGTTGATATGGAGACGGGTACCTGCGGTCGGTGATGGGAAGGAGTGGATGCCCGGCGCCACCCCAGACCTGGCAGACCCGTGCGATCTCGTTCAGTGCTGCAGGGAAGTCGCTTGCTGCAACTGGCCGTACTGCGCGTTCAGGTCGCAAGACGATGGATACCTCGTGTTGACCATCGAGCAGTCCTTGATTTAGTAGGCTTTTCATGGCGGGCGCGGGCATATCCATATTTGAGACGATAGTGACAGTGCCCTTCCAGGCGTGAGTGCGACCACCGGGCATCGCCGCAATTTCAGCTGATGGCGCATGCCGCCAAGATCGGCTCTCGCCGGCGAGTTTTGCGTGGAGACCGCGCCGCGTTCGGCGACTCCTCGGCGACGACCCCCGTTTGGAGCTCCGGCTCGTGACCGGTAGCAATTGACGGGCAGACTTGGGCGGTCGCGTCCTCCCCAGCCGCATCCTGGGAGATGCGTCTTTCCGCCGCATCAACCTTCCCCGAAGAGCCGCAGCCCCGAAGCAGTCCCTGACCGAACGGCGAGGTCGCGATAGCGTGGGCCTCATGAACGGCAGCTTGCAGCAGGACATAATTGACTACCTGCGAAAGCACGGGCCGACCCCGCAGAGCGAACTCCTCCAAGTGGTGGGCGACGCCACCCCGGCGAATCGTGGGTACTTAGGTCAATTGCTCAGCGGCATGGAGGATGCTCAGGTCATCGAGCGCGATCTGGGTGCACCAGGTACCGACCCGATCGTTGTACTGCGATAGCAGCTCAGTTATTACTCATTCTCAACTATTACTCATTCTCGACGCCCTCCGGCGGTTCAAGGCACGATCACGCACGGTGCGTCTGTCGCCGCGCACGGACTCCGATGTGAGTTCGTTCGAGCCCTGACCAACCTCGGGGTCTGCCGATGTCCGCACGCAGGTCCTTCGGTCTGGGATCCTGATCAACGTGCGCCTTCACCGCAACCACGCATACATGCATCCAGGCGACATCATTCGTGCGGGCAATTGGGGTCGCGTACTTCAGGGGTACGGCGGACAGCACAACGTCTTCTTCCGCGAAACGCTCAGCGAGACGATCTGCTCTTCCCGACAGAGGCGGGTACGCCGATCTCGCGGAACACGTTCCGCACGCGCGTCTGGCTCCCCGCCGTCACGTCATCAGGAGTCGAGTTCAAGGTCCGCATCCACGACCTCCGGCACGCACACGCGTCCTGGCTTCTCGCCGGTGGCGCCGACTTGAAGGGCGTGATGGGGCGGATGGGCCACACGCAGATCCAGACGACCCAGAAGTACCTGCACACGCTGCCCGACACCGACCAGAAGAACTTGGATGCATTCAGCCGAATTGCCGACCGACGAAGCTAGCGCGCCGGGACGGTCAGCCGCGTCGGCGCGATCGCCTCGCTCTACGGCCAGGTCCAGACTTCGTACGGGACGCCGGAATCCCGCAGCGTCCTCATCAAGTCTGATGCTCGGTTGTTTCCAGCCCAGTGCTCTCGGAGCACTAACAGAACGTCGTCGCCTTCCCGACCGCCCAAGGCGCGGACAACCGCAGAGACGTCGGCGGCGGCATAGGTGTGGGACCACTCGTACTCTCCGTCGTCGCTCACCATGTTCGTGACTGGCCCCAGGTCCTGGCCGGCGATGACAAGCCGTCCGTCGTCGCGCAGATACGCCGAAGTGGTCAGCCGTGAGCCGTCCTGGCGTTTCTCGTCTTGGAGCGGAACTTCAACCCTCACACGGCACCTGCGTTCGCCGATTGAAGATGCACGCACGGTAGGTCCTCTGCATGCGTCGCACAGTGGTAACGGCCCCGAACTCGCAAGTCATGAGCTCTGCAAGCTGAGGATCGAAGCACTCCGGATCGACCCCGCTAATTCGTCCAGGCCAGCACTGACATCGGCCCACGAGCCCGCCAGGCTGAGCGGGTGGCAGACCAATCTCTGTCCCCCACCGACCACAGTGATCTCGCGGGCCGGAGCCTCGTCCGCCTGGCAATAGATGAGCACACCCCGGTCGAGGTTGAGGGCCGTGGCGTACGCGAGCAGCTGGTAGTAGTCGTCGGTCCGGCTCAGGCCACTCGACGTGAGCTTGTACTTCACGTCGCCTACGAAAGCAGTCTTGCCCGCGCGCTTGAAGATCAGATCGGGTGCCATGTTCACCCTGGGGCGCTCGCTGAGTGCGACCGGCTCTTGCTCAACGACTTCGATGTCCGGCCAAAGGCGCTGGGTGAGCTCGGCGCCGACCCACCTCTCGAACAGTTTGTTCATGTCGATCAGGAACGCATCCGCCTGTTGGTCGCCGGCGGCGTGCGCCACCCCCAATCCCTCGAGAACAAGGCGGCACAGCGCCAGGGCCGCGGCGTAGTGCTCGTTGACTCGTGTAGGACGGACCATCTCCAATTCCCACAAGGGGAACGGCGAGTCCGACACTCCCGCGAGGCGCTGAACAAGCTCGTTGGCATGGCGCCTCTCCTGGAGCTGGATCGCCCATCGTCGGAGCTGAGTCACTGCGGCAAGCAGGACCCGGTTTTCGGGAACGTCAGCGGTGAACTCGTCGTACCGACACGGGGCCGGCCAAATGTCCCAGGGACGCGATGACAACTCCTCGACCAGGAGCCGCCCGCGGATGACCGGCAGACGTTCCTCACGGTTCTGGTAGCCATGGACGAGACCGCGTCGAGTGGCTGCATCGACTCCCCTGAACACCAGCGCGGCGACACCGGCAACCAGATCCGCCTGCGCATAGTCGATGTCGTCACCCGGCCAATCAGTCAGGCCCGCGGATGCCCCGAACATCATCAGAACGTTCCGCAGGTCCGCAACCTTGGGACGGATCCGAATAGTCAGGCCAGGCAGCGAAATTGCCCCCACCCACGACGTGGCGCGCAGCCGGTACCACTCCGTGCGAGACGTCGGCTGAACCGTGATCCGCTCAGACGGAAAGGCGTCCAGGAGCGTCAGGGCTCGTTCATTCAGCCGTACTGGCTCCGATGCCTCGTACTCTCGGAGCTCGATTACGTCAGTGTGGAAGTTCATCGGTTTCGGCGTCTTCGATGGCCTCTTCGGCCTGAACCTCGGTGGCAGCGGAGGAGGACGGCCCGTACTTCTCAAGCACCCGCCTCCAAGTGAACTGTTCGAGCTGGTCGGGACGGCCGTAGAGCTGGTCCTCGATGAAGGGATAGATGTCGTACTGCCAGATCCGGGCAAGGCGGGCGTCGTCCAGGGTCGGCTTGCCGTGACCAGCACTCTCAGAGATGAAGTGGCTGTGGCCGATCTGGAGATGCGGCCCCTTGAGCAGGATTCGGAGCTGCTCGTTCACCTTGTCCACGAGAGCGGCCACCCATATCGGCTCCCCATGCTTCTTGAGCCAATCCCGCAGCAGGAACTCCATGGCGCCTTCGTGAGGCATGAAGGGAATGAAGTGGAAGCGTCGACGCAGTGCAGCATCAACCATGGCGATGGAACGGTCAGCTGTGTTCATCGTGCCGATAAAGAAGAGGTTCTTCGGCAACTCGAAGGGCTCGTCGGGTCGATAAGCAGTACGCACGGACTTGTTGCGGTACTCCAGCAAGAACAGCAGCTCGCCGAATACACGCGGGAGGTTCGCTCGGTTGATCTCGTCGATGATCAGCACGTGTGGAACGCCAGGAGCAGCCTCGGCCTTCTCCGCCATCAGAGCCAACGGCCCATGCCGTAGCTCATAGCTCAGCTGCCCGCGATCATCCGTGCGCGGTCGGTACCCCTCGAAGAAGTCCTCGTACGACATCGAAGGATGGAACTGCACCAGCATGCGACGCTCAGAGTCTGGCTGGATCGCCGAAGCGAACTTGTCCGCGAGGAATGTCTTCCCCGTGCCGGGAGGGCCGTAGAAGATCAGTTGTCGCTTCTCCATCAGCAGTTCGTGAAGTTCTCGGAGGAAGGGCTCCGGAACGAGAAGCTCTGTCGCGGCCTGAGCGATCCGATCCACCTCGTCTGGCGTCTCCAAGCTGTCCTGCAACAGCCAATAGGCGAACTGTCCCTGACCCCACGGGTCACCGGGCAGAAGCGGCTCCAGGCGCTTGCGGAGCAAGTCGTTGGCAGCGACTTGCTGCTCCCCACGTGAAAGGTCTTTCGACGGCTCGGAAAGGCTCAGCCGACGAAGCATCGCGACCTTGCCCTTCGGGCCGCTCAAGGGAAACGTCGGGAGGAACCTGCGCGGGTAGGTCACGGCGAAGAGTTTGAGCAGAACGCTCTCGCCGAGTCCCCTGACGCCAAGATCCTCCCAGTCCAAGGCACGGTCGATGCGCTGGCCTTCGTCGCCCTCGCCCCACAGGATCTCTCGAAGTCTTCCTGCGAAAGTGTCGAGTTCCACTGAATCCATCGCGCCCAGCGTCGAGTTCAACACCGACTGAGGACCGGGGTTCCCGTATCGCTTGCCGTTGATAAGCAGCCGGAACAAGTCAAGGTCAAATACGGCCAAGTTCTCTGCGGTCAAGGCTTCGGCGAAGGCTGCGCGTTGCTCCTCCTGCCATTCGTCCTTGTCGTTGGGATACGGGCGTTCCACCTTGAATCTCTCGGCCGCGCTCCGCAACGGATCGTCCATAGCGGCAGCTGACCCACCGTCGACAGATTGCTCCCCGTCACCCGGGCCCAACGCGTCCACCGCGGGCTTCATCTCATTGAGGTGTCCGAGAATCTCGTCACGGATTCCAGCGTCCTCGGGAACCTCAGACCACTGCCACCATCGGCCAGCGAACACCTCGCCACCGGGGTACTTCTCCACCGGTTCCACGCGGTCGCCAGACATGTGAGGCTGGATCTTGAAGAACCGGTCGCCCGACGGCAGCAGCGGCGCGACCAAACCGGCGCGCCGCTCGTAATCCGTGCCGTCGCCGCCCCACCCCGCGTAGAGCCCCAACGCAAGGCCCGACTGAGTGGCCCAGAGTCGAAAGCCCGGCGAGGACATGCCACCCGGGAGCGACCACGTCGCGTAGGCGTCGGCGCGGTAGGCAGACTTCTGATCGAACGCGATCTTAAGTTGCAACTGAGACTTCTCGACGTCGAGTCCAGTCGCCGCCCTGACCTCGTCCAGGAGGCTCGTCATGGCAATCTGCAGCTCGCCTTTGAGCTGGCTTGCAAGCGACGCGGCCCGATCCGCATCCTCCTCCGTCGGGTAGCCAACACCTGACTTGAAGCCGGCCATCAGCGCTGCAGCTTCTTTGCACATCTCGGGCAGAGTCGGATTCAGCCCGACGAAGCGTTGCTTGGCGGTGACAAACCACATCACGCGCTCGAAACGGTGTTCGTCACCGGGATAAAAGGTCCGTGCAGCCTCGAGGAAGGCGGCGTACCGGTCGGCATTGCTCCACGTCGTCAGCCAGCCCAAGTCGTACATTCGCTCGGGCGCGCTTCGCCACATGCAGGGCCATCCGGGGTTCTCCTGGTCGGTCGACCAGAAGAGCGACAAGACATACGGGATTCGCCCCACCGCGGGTTGACCCTTCGATGCCAGATCCCGGGTGACCGCCTCAACTGCGGCGAAGCGCTCAAGTGCCTCGTCAGGAGCTGAAGGGGTGTCCAGCGCGTGCACGAGTACATCGACGATCTTCGAATCTGACTCCGGAAGATTATTGGCAACCTGGTTGAGCCACATCTGGCCGAACCCCACGAAGGACTTGTACGGGCCGGGCCGACGACACCACGAGTCTGTGGCCTCGCGAAATGCCTTGAAGTCCCGAGTCGACGCGAATTCACCAAGGATGGCCCGAGCCCCGGCGTCGCGCTCAGGACGCAACTTGTCCAGTTTTGCCCAAGACTCGCGAACCTCAGCGTCTTGGGCGATTGCGGCCTCGATCTGGTCGAGCTTGGCCTGCCACCGCGGCAAGTCGTGAGGGTGGGTCATGTTGCCTCCTGAGTTGCGCGCGCGGAGTAGGCAGAGCCGATGTTCGACGGCTCGATGTGTCGCTTGAGGACCGCATTGGTGCGGTACGGGTGTTGCTTCGTCACCGCGTACCCGTTCGGTGCCATGAAGGTTCCACGCTCACTCAGGCACGGCAGGCACCGCATGTCTAGAACACCGATGTCCTGGCCAGCGGCGGCGACTTCGTGGTCGTCGTCGCGCTCCTCACCGATGTTCTTGAGAAGCAGACACGACGAGTTGTCGAGCGGGGGGTCGCATACGTGTTGGTCCCAGGGTCGATCTCCCCAGGGAACGCGCATCGACAGATGCCTAACCGAACTCATTCAGCACCAAGGCAGACTCGTAGGCCAATCATCGCCGCGACCGCTTCTGAGGTGCAGCCATGAGACCGGACGCCATCTCCGCGTACCGCTGGAACAGAATCTCTTGGCGACGTACTGCATCCCGACAACCCTCGGGGACTCCGAACGCGCGATCTACGAGATCGTCCAAGCCCGCATGCGCCCCGATCAACTCGGCCGTCATCTTGCCTGGAGCGTACTGGTCGGCCAGCGAGCGCTGTGGGTAAAGGGCTCGAGCACTCTCGACTGATTGGCCCGCCGCAACGATGTCACCGTGCGTCTGGCGATTCATTGGCGGCAAAGGAAGGGTGTTCCACGTCAAAGTGGAACCGAACCGCAGATCCGATTTGATCCGCCCTCCCACCGCCCGCTGCCATGCGATGAACATGGACGACGACATCACAGCAAGCAAGAACCCGTCAGGGTCTGGAGCTAGGAAATTTGCGTCGCCGCAAATGATCGCTGCCGGATATCGAGCGACGGTGAAGTACACCCGCGTCTCACTCACGTGCCGGGGTATACAGATGTACGGCGTCTCGGGCTGTTTGATGATCCGAAACAGATGGGGAGTCGATGCACTGGCTTGGACGATCAGGCTGACGCTGGAAGCCCTCGCCAACCGAGTCCCCTCGACGCGTGCGCGCAGCACCGGGCTCGCTGCGATCTCGTCTTGCGTGGCACCAACCAGCCAAAGACACCACCGCTTCTCGTTGCGTAGCAGTTCGCGCGCACCGCGGAACGGTCTCAGGTACTTGGCGGCGATCGGGTCGGCGAGCACGTTGGCGTACTCGTGTTCCTCAACCAGGAGGTGCCCCCCATCGGCGGGCTCAGACCCCTTGCTGGTGGCGGGAAGCCCAGGATGGAGCGGCAATGTGCGCTTCTCGACCAGTACGTTGGGTCCATCGAGCAGGTATGCGTTGATAAACTTTACCGGCACCTCCGCAGGTTGGGATGACGGGACCGCATAGTCGAAAAGCCGGGGACGACGAGGGGTGCGTGTAAACCCGACGATCACACAGTGAACCGCGGCAGCGCCGGTCGCCTCAGAGGTCCAAGGGAATGTTCGGTGGGCGAACTTGATCTCCCAGCCTCCGCGGAAGATCTCGCCGAACAACCGCGGCACGGGATCACCTTGGCAAATCGAGTTCGTTGTCACGTAGGCCCATACGCCCCCGATGGTCCCGAAGTACGAAAGGGTTTTCGCGTGCCACCCGGTGACGTAATCCAAGCGGCTGAGAACTTTGTCGCCACCCCATGCCTTCTGAAGCTCAAGGAGCTGCGCTTTCGATCGGGTGCTGTCACCGAGAAACGGTGGGTTCCCAGCAATCACGACCGATTCTGAGGGTGGGCAAGCCCTCGCCCAGTCTGTGGTCAAAGCGCTCGCAACGACGATTGTTGCCTGACGCTGGATGGGGAGGCGCTCGGGTGCTTCTCCGAAGCGCTCCTTGAGCTTGAGGTCGCATTGGCGGTCGATGAGGAACATGGCAGTCTCGGCGATGCGTGCCGGCCATTCGTCTATTTCGATGCCGTAGAAATGGTCGAGGGTGACTTTTAGCGTGGACGTCCAATCGGCGGATAGGGTCTCGCTGCCCGTTCCGATCTGGAGGTCGGTGAGTGCACCCAGGATCTGGAGTTCCAGGTCACGCAGTTCGCGGAAGGCGACGATGATGAAGTTGCCGCAGCCACAGGCGGGGTCCATGTAGCGGATGGCACCAAGCTTGGTCCACAGCTTGTTGAGCGCCTGGACCTGTCCCTTCTTCAAGGACAGCGCGTGGCTGAACTCTTCGCGAAACTCGTCGAGGAACAGTGGGTTGAGTGTCTTGAGGATGTTCTCCTCGGACGTGTAGTGCTCCCCGAGCTCGCGACGGGTTTGGGCGTCACGGACCGACTGGAACATCGACCCGAAGATG
>Ga0075530_1000747_pt1 | contig 15526 bp, 18 predicted proteins | sample NGEPerD_2_FD_75101 | JGI IMG/M metagenome (GOLD analysis project Ga0075530, IMG submission 75101) | Arctic peat soil microbial communities from the Barrow Environmental Observatory site, Barrow, Alaska, USA - NGEE PermafrostL1-D | ecosystem: Environmental > Terrestrial > Soil > Wetlands > Peat ...
ACCGGATCCCCCGCTGAACCAGCTCGTCCGGATACTTCTTCGGTCTGGGCATGACTGCAGCCTCGACTCCCCCCAGGACAGAATCCCAGCATCGAGGTCTCCGTCAAACCCGGCCTGGCTCACCCCCCTGGGACGTCTACCGGACCGCCGCCACGGCGTGATAACCGCCGTCCACGTGCACGATCTCGCCGCTGATCCCACGCGACCAGTCCGACAGCAGGAAGCACACGGTTCGCGCGATCGCCGTCGGGTCGCTCGGGTCCCAGCCCAGCGGAGCGCCCGCCGACCAAGCGTCCGCCAGCCCGTTGAAACCCGGGATGCCGCCAGCGGCGGGAGTCTCAATCGGGCCGGCGGCCACGAGGTTGACCCGCACGCCGTGCGGGCAGCACATCAGGGCTGCGGGCGCCGACCGTGGCGAGGTTGACGTACCGGTCAGGGGCCAGCAGCGTGGCGACGCAGTCGGTGAATGAGGGCACCCCCCGGCTCGTTGCCCGCCGTGAACGAGTCGCCCATGGCCACGTAGCAGCGCACGCTCATAGACCGACCTCGGCGGCCTCTTCGGACGCGTCGGCTCGAGCCTGCTGGCGGGTGAGCGACCGCTTCCCCCAGCGAGCCTTGAGTGCGTAGTCGAGCAGCTTGGGCAGGTAGTCGCCCGGCTCGGGAGCGCGGTCCTGGTCCCCGACGAGCCCGCGCGCGCGCTCGTCGCCGAAGCGGATTCGAACGTCGAAGTAGGCCGCGTAGGCGGCGGCGGGGTGGTCGCTGGCGAGGGTGTCGGGCTCTGTGAGTCGCGGCGGCGGCCGATCCAGGGCGCGCGTAGTGTGATCGACGAGCTCGGCGACCGACAGGGCGCGCTCGCCGGAGACGGCGTGATAGGTGCCGTTCGCGTCTTGGTCGAACGCCGCCCGGTCGATGACGGCGGCCACGTGGTCGACCGGCACCAAGTCGATCACCCCGTCGGGATGCGCGGGCACTTCGTCGAAAAGCCCGCGGGCGAAGGCCTGGAGCGGCCAGTAGATGACGTTGAAGGACGAGGTCCAGCCGCTGTCGGACTCGCCCACGATAATGCTCGGGCGCACGACGACCGAGGGGAGGTCCTCGGCCTCGGCGACCGCCCGCTCGGCCTCCCACTTCGTCTGCTCGTAGGTGTTGCGAAAGCCCTCGCCGGAGCCCTCCTCGTCCTCGGCGAAGTGGCCGGAGCGCTTCCCGCAGACGTAGGCCGTGGACACGTGCACGAGCCGCTCGAGACCCTCGATCTCCCCCGCGAGCTCGAGCACGCGGCGGGTCCCCTCGAGGTTGATCGCCCTGGCCTCGTCGAGGGGCAGCATGAACTCGACGGACGCGGCGCAATGCACGACGCGGTCGACATCGGCGGCGATCGACCGCCGGTCGGAGTCCGACAGTCCGAGGCCTGGACTCTCGAGGTCGGCGCACACCGCCCGCAGCCGGCGCGCCGAGGCCGGAGGATCGTCGTAGAGGCCGGCGAGCAGCCGGGTGAGGCGCTCGTCAGCCTCCTCGGCGTCCCCGGCGCGGACCGCGACGCGGATCTCGGGACCCTCGCCGGCCTCGAGCCAGCGCGCGATCTGCTGCATCCCGAGGAAGCCCGTGCCGCCAGTGAGGAGGATCGTGTCGCTCACGCGACCCGTGCTCCCATCGCGTGGTAGCCCCCGTCCACGTGCACGATCTCTCCGGTCACACCGCGCGAGAGGTCGGAGAGCAGGTAGCAGACCGTTCCCGCCACGGTGCTCGGGTCGTCGCTGTCCCAGCCGAGCGGAGCGCGGCCCTGCCACTCCTCGGCGAGGCGCTCGAAGCCGGGGATGCCGCTGGCGGCGGTGGTCCCGATTGGGCCCGCGGAGACCAGATTGACCCGCACGCCGCGGGGCCCCAGGTCGCGCGCCAGATAGCGCGATACGGCCTCGAGCCCAGCCTTGGCCACCCCCATCCAGTCGTACACCGGCCACGCCACCGAGGCGTCGAAGTCGAGCCCGACGACGCTGCCCTCGCCCCGCTCCAGCAGCGGCGCGAGCGCCGCCGCGAGCGCCTTGAGGGAGTAGGCGCTCGTGGTGAAGGCCTGCTCGGCGCTCTCGGGCGGGGTCTCGAGGAAGCGACCCCCGAGGGCGTCCTCGGGGGCGAAGGCGATCGCGTGGAGCACCCCGTCGACCGCGCCCCAGCGCTCCTCGAGCGCCTCCGCCACGGCGGCGAGGTCGGCGGGCTTGTTGACGTCGAGCTCGAGGATGTCCGGCTCCTCGGGCAGACCGGCAGCGGCGCGCTCGGTCATCTGCGCGCCCGGCCAAAGCCCGTGAGCACCACCTCGGCGCCCTCCTTCTGGGCGCGTTCGGCGACCGCGTAGGCGATCGAGCGCTTGGTCATGACGCCCGTGAGCAGCAGGCGCTTGCCCTCGAGCGTCATATGAGTACCTGCGTCGCGCGGCCGTCGGAGTCCTGGCCGGCCGCCTGCACGTCGCCGGGGTCGCCTGGCTCGGCGTCCGCTTCGTCGGCCTCCCTTCGAACCACGGCCTCCACCTTCACCCTGGCCACGAGCTCGTCCTTCTGATTGAGCACCCGCCACTCCCAGCCTTCGAGGCCGCGGCCCTCGTCGGGGCGGGCGAGCTTGGCCTCAACGCGGATGGTGTCCCCGATCCGCACGGGCCGCTTGAAGACCGCGTCCTCGATCCGGCGCAGCGCGACCACCCGGTCGGGGTCGATCGGTACGAGCCCGACGGCGTAGGAGAGCACGAGCATGCCGTGCGCGACCCTTCCGCCGAAGGGGGTCCCGGCAGCCCACTCGGCGTCGGTGTGCTGGGGATGGTGGTCGCCGGTCAGAGCGGAGAACGCGACGACGTCCGCCTCCGTGATGGTGCGTCCGCGGGTGGTCGTCATGACCGCTCCAGCGTCGCGAGCGCCCAGGCGAGGCGGTCGCGCGTCTCGATGGGCTCCAACAGCTCGTCCACGGAGCCGTTGCGGGCGGCTACGGCGGCCGTCGAGTGGCTCTCGGCGTACTCGGCAGCGAGCCGGTCGCGCTCGCCCTCTGGATCCTCGGCGTCTGCGATCTGCGCGCGGTGGATGAAGGTCACGGCCTGCGATGGCCCGACCACGCCGATCTCGGCCCTCGGCCACACGAGCACCAGGTCGGCGCCGAGGTCCTTCGAGTTCATCGTGATGTAGCCGCCGCCGAAGGCCTTTCGCAGCACCAGCGTGATCTTTGGCACGGTGGCCGCGGCGAAGGCGCGCAGCAGGCCCGCGCCGTGGCGGATCACCCCCGCTTGCTCCTGCTTGGTGCCAGGGAGGAATCCCGGCGTGTCGACGAGCACGACCAGCGGGATCCCGTAGGTGTCGCAGTGGCGCACGAAGCGGGCGGCCTTCTCGGAGGCGGCGGAATCGATCACGCCGCCGAGATAGCGCGGCTGGTTGGCCACGAAGCCGACGGGCCGGCCGTCGATCCGGCCGAACCCCGTGACCATGTTTCGCGCCCAGCGGCCGGAGAGCTCGAGTAGGCGCGACCCGTCGGCGATGCAGCGGATCACCTCGCGCACGTCGTAGACCTTCCGCGCCTCCTCGGGCACGCAGGCGGAGGGGTCCTCGCCGCTCGCCGGCTCGGCACTCTCGAGCTGCGACTTGGGTGCGCTCCCGTTGGCCAGCTCGGCCGTCCTCTGTGGCATGTAGCCGAGCAGCTCTCGAGCCAGGCCGACGGCCGTGGCGTCGTCCTCGGCGACGAGCTGGCAGACGCCGTTGACCGAGTGCACGTCCGGCCCGCCGAGCTCTTCCTTGGTGACGTCCTCGCCCATGACCTCCTTCACGACCCCCGGTCCGGTGAGGAACATGCTGGCGCGCTCGGTCATGATGATCATGTCGGTCAGCGCGGGGGAATAGGAGCCACCGCCCGCCGACGTGCCGGTGATCACGGTGATCTGCGGGACCCGCCTCGAGAGCCGGACGTTCTCGCGAAATATGCGCCCGTATCCGCCGAGCGCAGCCGTGCCCTCGTCCATGCGCGCCCCGGCGGACTCGACGAAGGCGACGACGGGGGCGCCCGCCCGACCGGCCATGCGCAGGACGCGGACGATCGTGTCGGCTTGTGCCTCGCCGAGCGACCCGCCCATGAAGGCGGCGTCCTGGGCGTAGCAGAAGACCTGGCGGCCGTCGACGGTGCCCGCTCCTCCCAGCACGCCGTCGCCCGGTGTGCTGCGCTCGGCGTCGCGCTGGATGCCGGTGCGGATCAGCTGCAGCGTGCCCGGATCGCAGAGCGCCTCGAGGCGCTCCCGCGGACCGAGTACGACGTCCTTCTCCTGCCCGTGTCTAACGGCTTCGACAGTCACGCCGCCTCCAGACACAGAACGGCGTTGTGGCCGCCGAAGCCGAACGAGTTGGAGATCGCGCGCAGCGGGCGGCCGTTGGTCTCGAGACGGCGGGCGCCCTCGGCCACGTAGTCGAGGTCGCAGTCCTCGTCGCGCTCCTCCCAGCCGAGCGTCGGCGGGGCCACCCCGCGCTGGAGGCAGAGCACCGTCGCGGTCGCCTCGACCGCGCCGGCGGCGCCGAGCAGATGCCCGATCGCCGACTTCAGAGATGAGATGGGCAGCTCGCTCGCCCGCGGGCCCAGCGCGCGCTTGAGCGCCTCGGTCTCCGAGGCGTCGTTGAGCGGGGTTGAGGTCCCGTGGGCGTTCACATAGTCGATCTCGTCCGGACCCAGGCCGGCGTCGGCGAGCGCGGTCTCGATCGCCCGCGCGGCGCCGTCGCCCGAGGGCTCGGGCGCTGTGAGGTGATGGGCGTCCGCGGTCGCCCCGTAGCCGGTGAGATATCCGAGCACCTCGGCGCCGCGCTCCTTGGCGGCCTCCTCGGGCTCGAGGACGAGCGCGCCGGCGCCCTCGCCCATCACGAAGCCGTCGCGCCTAGCGTCGAAGGGGCGCGAGACACCCGATGCCGAGGTCGCGCCCATGCCCTTGAAGGCCGCCTGGGCCAGGGGGGTGATCCCGGCCTCGGCCCCGCCGACGATGCACGCTTCCGCGTCGCCGTGCTGGACCATGCGCAGGCCCGCGCCGATCGCGTGTGCGCCCGCCGCGCAGGCGGACACCGTGCCGTAGCACTGGCCCTTCAGCCCGTGCCTCATGGCCACGACCCCGGAGGCGGCGTTGGCCATCAGGAGCGGGACCGCCAGTGGCGACACCGCCTCGGCCCCGCGCTCGCGCAGCGCCTCGTGCTGCTCCTCGATCGTGCCGATGCCGCCGATCCCGGTACCGATGATGCAGCCGACCCGGCCGGGATCCACCGGCGGACCGTCCGCCCAGCCCGCCTGGTCGAGTGCCTCCCGGCTCGCCACGAGCGCGAGCTGGGTGAAGCGATCGGCACGCCGGGTCTCCTTGCGTGTCAGAAACTCCTCGGGGTCGAAGCCCCGGCAGCGCCCGAGGCCGTCCTCGATGCCCGACTCGCCGGCCGACCAGCCGTCGATAAGACTCTCGGCGCCGACGCCCAGCGGCGTGACGGCACCGAGGCCCGTGATGGCGACGCGGCGGCTCACTTGTCGGTGCGCTCCACGACGAAGTCGATCGCGGACCCGACGGTCGGCATCTGCTTCATGTCCTCCTCCTTCATCCGGACGCCGTACTCCTCCTCGACGATCTGCGCGAGCTCTACGAGGTCGAGCGAATCGACGTCGATCGACTCCCACTTGGCGTCGCGGCTGATGTCGTCGCGATCGGCGCCGAAGCTCTCCAGCGCCTCGGTCATGCGCTCCTCGATCTGGTCCTTGGTTGCTGTTGTCATCTGGTGTTGCTCCTTTCGGGGCGGCGACCGCTACGCGGTCAGGCCGCCATCGACGGTCAGCGTCGTGCCGTTGACATAGGAAGCGTCGTCCGAGACGAGGAAGCGCACACAGGCCGCTACCTCCTCGGGGGTCCCGGCGCGTCGCGCCGGGATGGCGCGCAGCAGCTCGTCACCGATGCCCTCGGTCAGCTCGGTGTCCACCAGTCCGGGCGCCACGGCGTTGACGGTGACCGAGCGGCGCGCCACCTCGGCCGCCACCGTGGCGGTGAAGGCGACCAGCCCGGCCTTCGAGGCGGCGTAGTTGGCCTGGCCGGGGTTCGCGCGCTGGCCGACGATCGAGGCGATGTTCACCACGCGGCCGAAGCGCTCCCGCATCATGGTGCGCAGGGCGCGCCGGGTGGTGCGAAAGGCGGCGGAGAGGTTGGTCTCGATCACCCGGTCCCAGGCGTCGTCGTCGAGCTGCGGCGAGAGGCCGTCGGCGCGCACGCCGGCGTTGTTGACGAGCACGAGGACGGGCCCAAAATGCTCCTCGAGGGCCGTGAACAGCTCGTCGGCCGCAGAGCGGTCGGCCACGTCTGCACAGACTGCGAAAGCGCGGCCGCCCGCGGCCTCGATCTCGCCAACGACGCGGTCGGCGCCCTCACGGTCGCTGCGGTAGTTCACCCCGACGGGCCACGAGTCGGCGGCAAGAGCGCGCGCGGTGGCGGCGCCGATCCCGCGCGAGGCGCCGGTCACGAGCGCGCAGCCGCGGTCCTTTCCGTTCATATCCCCCACTCGACCACCCCCGCTCCCCAGGTGAAGCCCGACCCGAACGCGGAGAGGAGCACTCGCGATCCGGCGCCAAGCCGGCCGGAGCGCTCGGCGTCGGCCAGCGCTATCGGGATGCTTGCCGCGGAGGTGTTGCCGTAGTGGGCGATGCAGTCGATGACGCGGTCGGTGTCGAGCCCCAGCCGCTCGCCCACCGCGGAGATGATGCGGGTGTTGGCTTGGTGGTACACGAAGAGGTCGATGTCCTCGAGCGACAGCTCCTCGGCCTCCAGCACCTCGAGCGTCGACTCCGACAGGCGCGTGACGGCCGCACGGAAGGTGTCCTGGCCGCGCATCTCGATCAAGCCCCGGTCGTGCTCGACGGCTATGCAGTCCGCCCCGCTGCCGTCGGCACGCAGCTGCACGCGGCGTACGAGACCGGGCCCGGAGGGCGTGACGACCACGGCCCCGGCGCCGTCGCCGAAGATGGCGGCGGTGCGCTTGTCGCCCGGATCGGTCCGGCCGGCGCACAGGTCGGCGCCGATCAAGAGCACCGACTCGGCGCGCCCCGCCTCGACCTGACCGGATGCCAGCGCCAGCCCTGAGAGCCAGCCCGTACACGCCGCGCCCAGGTCGACCGCCCCGGCGCGTACGGCCCCGAGTTGCTCGGCCACGAGCGGCGCCGCATTGGGCAGCAGCCGGCTCGCGGTGAAGGTTGCCACCAGCACGAGGTCGACCTGCGAGGGCTCGATCCCGGCACGGTCCAGCGCGGCGCGGCCGGCCTCGGTGGCGAGCGCTTCGAGCGTCTCCCCGGGTTGTGCGTGGCGTCGTTCGTGCACGCCCGTGCGCGAAACGATCCAGCTCTCCTCGACACCCAGGCGCTCTGCGATCGGGGCGTTGGTCACGACGCGGTCGGGCAGCGCCACGCCGAGGCCGGCGATGCCGGCCTCGCGCAGGGCCGGCGTCCGCGAAACGTCCGCGGCGGTCGGCTGGGATGTCGCGCTAGGCACGGGCTGCTGCCTCGGCCGGCTCCGGCGCGCTCACTTCGACGTCGTCGAGCGTGCGCCTCACAAGGCCGGACAGGACCTTCCCGGGCCCCGTCTCCACGAAGCTGCGCCCGCCTGCGGCGTGCAGGGCGTGCAGGACCTCGACCCAGCGTACGGGCGACATGAGCGCCTTCGCCAGGCAGTCGCGGGGGTCGTCGTCGAAGGGGGCGGCCGTGACGCACGAGTACACGGGAGCGCGCGGCCGTCGCACCTCGATCTCCCGGAGCGCCGCCAGGAAAGGTTCCACGACGTGCTCGAGCAGGGGAGAATGGAAGGCGCCGGCGACCGGCAGCCGCTTCGCCTTCAGATCCACGTCGCTCGCCTCGGCCTCGGCCGCCTCGATCCCGGCGAGGGGACCGGAAAGCACGATCTGCCTCGGGGCGTTGTCGTTGGCGACCACGAGATCGTGGCGCTCGGCCAGCGCCTCGGCCTCGCTGCGCTCGGCGCGCACGGCCAGCATGCCGCCCGGGCTCTCGACGGCCGCGCGGTCCATCAGCCGCCCGCGCTCGGCGACGATCTGAAGCCCGCCTTCCTCGCTCAGGGCGCCGGCCGCCACGAGTGCGGTGATCTCACCGAGCGAGTGGCCCGCGTAGAGGTCGGCGTCGGGGCACCCGAGGCGCTCGAGCCCGGCGAGGGCGGCGCAGAAGATGGCGGGCTGCGCGAAGCGCGTGCCATCCGCCACCCGGGCGAAAGGATCCTCACCTACGAGGGCGGTGACGCGCTCAGCCAGGTCCGGACGCAGCTTGGCGACCGTCTCGGCCATCTCGGGCTCCTGGCTGCCCTGGCCGGGAAACAAAAGGACAAATGTGCTCATGTCCTACGTGCTACCCGTCAGCGCGCCCGTTGAACGGACCCAGGGCCGTGATACCCCCCGGCTGGGGGGTATCACAGTGGGGCGGTCAGCTGGTCAGCCCGAGGCGCTCGGCCCGCTGAACCGCCTCGGCCCGGTTGCGCACGTCGAGCTTGCGGTAGAGGGCGCTCGTGTGCTCCTTGACGGTGTGCCGGGAGAGATGCAGCTGCGCCGCGATCTCGCGGTTCGTGGCGCCGGAAGCCATCAGTCCGAGCACTTCGCGCTCCCGGTCGGTGAGCGGGGCGGCCGAGGTGTCCGAGCGGGGCGCGAACACGGTCCCCCCGTTGCCCACCATCCGGACCGCGCGCGTGATGTCCTCGGCCGACCAGTCCTTCGAGACGAAGCCCGCCGCGCCCGCCGCCTTTGCCGCCTCGGGCGAGATCCAACCCGCCCCGGAGAGCAGCAGCACGTGCACGCCGGGCGACTCGCGCTGCAGCGCCTCGCACAGTTCGGCGCCTGACTGCTCGCCGATGAACAGGTCCACGAGGGCCACCTGCGGGCTGTAGCGGCGGGCGAGTTCGATCGCCTCCTCGCTGGTGCGGGCGGTCAGGCAGCGCTCCACCCACGGCTGCTCGGTGAACAGCAGCCGAAAGCCCCAGTGGACGACGTCGTGGTCGTCAACCACCAGCACGCGCAGCTTCGGGCCGTCGCTCATCGGACGGGGACGACCAGGCGCACTCGCCACTCGGCGGGGCCGGCCCGCCCGAACTCCAGCACGCCACCGCGTTGGAGCGCCTCGAAGGCCGCCAGCCTCAGCCCCATTCGGGCCCCCGGTCCGCCGCCAGCGGTCACGCCGTCGTTTCGCACCTCGAGGGTGAAGGTGTCCCGCTCATGGCTCACCCGCACGCTCACGGTGGTCGGCCGCGCGTGCTTGTCGGCGTTTCGCAGCGCCTCGGCCAACACCGACTGCGCCAGCGGCTCCAGCTCGGCGGGCGGCTCGGAGGCCAGCTCCCATGAGAGCGGCAGCTCCTTGTAGTGGCGCCCGAGCCGCTCGAGCTCGGCGCGCAGGGTCACGCCCGGAAACGCTGCCGGCGGGGGCGACAGCGGCCGCGACATGGCGCTCTGCAGGTCGCGCAGCGCCAGCTGGATCTCCTCGGCGCAGCGCACGCGCTCGGCGCGGCCCAGGTCCCCGTCCGAGCCCAGCGCGAGCGACACGCCGAACAGGCGCTGGATCACGCCCTCGTGCACCTCGCGCGCCAGCCCGAGCCGTTCGGCCAGGAGGCGCGCGCGCTCGTGCTGGGAGGTGGCAATGCGGGCGCCGGCCGCCAGTGCCGCGGTCTTGCCGAGAGTCCAGAGCGTGTGGCGCTCCGGCTCGGTGAGCGTGAACTGCCCGCCGCCGTGGTCGGCGAAGATCACGCCGAGCCAGCTCCCGCCGGCGGCCACCGGGGTGCAGGTGAGCGTGCTCACGCCCGCGAAGCCCGCGTACCGGGCCGGCAGCTCGCGCTCGAGCCCCTCGGAGATCTCAACCACGCGGTCCTCGGACAGCGCACGTCGCGCGATCGGCGCCTCCTCGAGCGTGCCGTAGATCTGCTGCAGCAGCTCCGCGGGCAGGCCGTGGCTGCCCACGGGCACCACGAGCTTGCGCGCGTCGTCGTAGAGCAGGAGGCCCGCCCGGCGCATCGAGGTCAGCTCGCAGACGGCCTCGCAGAGGCGGTTGTAGAACTCGCGCGTTCCCGAGCCGAGATCGTCATCGAGCTCTCCCAGCAGACGCACGAATACGTCCAATGCGTCGACCCTGGCGTTGGTCGCTACGTCGGTCACACAGGGGCTACCCGCGTGCAGGGCCTCGCGTTACGCGTCGCGCTACTAGATCTTGAGCAGCACGATCACGTTCGCCACGTACAGCACGGCGAACGCGATGGTCCAGCGATTGAGGTTGCGCTCCACCAGCGAGCCGCCGCCGAACGGGCCGCCGCCGCTTCCCACGCCGAAGGCGCCAGAGAGCCCCGCATCCTTGCCGGAATGTAGAAGCACGAGCACGATCACGATCACCGACAGGATGACCTGGACGCCTGAGAGGATCGCCTCCATCGACGCGGGAGGGTAGCGGCTAAGGCGAAGCAGCCGGCTCGGCCGGCTGCGCACGATCCCCCTACCCGCCGGGCGATCGTCCCTCGAGGGCGTCGAGCTCCCGCAGGATCTCGATCGCCTCCTCGCGCAGCTCGCGGTCGGTGGTGCGGTGGTCCTCGGCGGAGAGCTTGCCCATCCCGCGGTCCAGCTCGGCGTCGCGGATCTCGCGGTACTTGGCCTCCTTGGCGGCCTCCAGCTCCGCGCGCCTGGCGTCCTCGACGACCTCGCGGCCAGGCCCGGACTCCACCAGCGGCCGCAGCACCACGAGGGCCACCAGCACGGCCAGCACGATCGCGGCGAGCACCACTTCCACCCCGCGCAGGCTACGGGGGCTAGGCGCCCGAGAGCTCCCGGCCGACCCGGGCGCGATACAGGCTGCGCACGCGGCGCACGCGCGCCTCCGGGGTGGGCCACGCGGCAATCAGCGCGCCGAGCAGGATGATCCCGCCCCCGATCCAGATCCAGGAGACGAGCGGCGAGACGATCGAGCGGAACGCGGCCGGCGGCGGGTCGGTGCGGTAGCGCTCGGCGATCGCGGCGATCACCACGGCCTGGACGTCGCCGCTGGAGTCCGCGAACTTCCGGTTGGCCTCCTGGATCGGCCCCTCCAGCTGGGAGATGTCGGGCCGCACCGCGGTCCAGAGGTCTCGCTTCAGGCCCCAGCGCACGTCCACCTCGCTGGTGGCCTCGCCCTCGAAGTAGCGGCCGATGGAGCCCTTGGAGGCGTCGCGCGTGGGATAGAAGTTCCGCGACGGGTGCAGCGTGAACGACTCGCTGCCCTTACGGGCGGTGAGAACGGCACCGAAGGCGATCGGGGCGCCGGTGCCCGCGCCGTCTCCCCCGAGGCGGGCCGTGGCCCGCTCGTAGGTGAGCTCATAGCCCCCCGCGCGGAAGGTGTCCCCCGGGGACAGGCGCAGGTCGCGCTGCTGGAGGAAGGCGGACGACCCGGCCACGCCGAGGAACAGCACGGCGATGCCGGCGTGCGCTATGAAGCCGCCGTAGCGGCGACGGTTGCGGGCCAGCAGGCCGGCGGCAGCGCGGGGCCAGCTGTCACCGGTGATCACCCGCCGCGCGGCGGTGCCACGGACCATCTCCTGCCCCACCACGGCCAGCACGAAGGCGGTGAGGCAGAACATCGCCAGCGCTAGCACGCTGTCCTCTGCGTTCGTGAGAGCCACGAGCGCAACCAGCGCCAAGGAGGTCACCGCCGCGGGCACCCGGAACGCCCGCCTAAGGCCCGAGGGGGTGATCCGCCGCCAGGCCAGCGCCGGGCCGATGCCGGCGAGCAGCACCAGCACCAGGGCCAGCGGCGTGGTCACGGCGTTGAACCAGGGCGGGCCCACGCTGGCCTCGGTCCCGGTGATGGCCTCGGAGATCAGCGGGAAGAACGTGCCCCAGAACACGAACACGCACAGCAGCACCAGCACGAGGTTGTTCAGCAGGAAGAATGCCTCGCGCGAGAGAAGGGAGTCCAGCCGCGACTCGCTGCGCAGGTAGGGCAGGCGCGAGATCACCAGCGCCGTGGAGCCCACGATCACCACGACGATGAAGGTGAGGAACTGGGCGCCGATGGTGGACGCGCCGAAGGCGTGGATCGACTCGAGGATCCCCGACCGCACGAGGAACGTCCCCATCAGGGCGAGCACGAACGTGGCGATGATCAGCGACACGTTCCAGACCTTCAGCATCCCCCTCTTTTCCTGGACCATGATCGAGTGCAGGAACGCGGTGCCCGTGAGCCAGGGCATCAGCGAGGCGTTCTCCACCGGATCCCAGGCCCAGTAGCCACCCCACCCCAGCTCGGTGTAGGACCACAGCGCGCCGAGCAGGATCCCGGTGCCGAGGAAGGTCCAGGCGATCAGGGCGAAGCGGCGGGTGGCGCGGATCCAGTCGGCGCCCGTGTGGCGGGTGATCAGCGCGCCGATGGCGAAGGCGAACGGGATCGCGAAGCCCACGTAGCCCGTGTAGAGCATCGGCGGGTGGATCATCATCGCCGGGTGGCGCAGCAGCGGGTTCAGACCCGCCCCCTCCTGCGGGGCCACCGCGAGGGTGGTGAAGGGGTTCTCCCACCCCAGCATCAGCAGCACGAAGAAGGCGCCCACCGTGCCGAGCACGGCAGTGGCCCAGGGGGCGATGTCGCGTAGCGAGCGCCGGGTGAGGAACAGCACGGCGCTGGAGAACACCGACAGCAGCAACGCCCAGAGCAGCAGCGAGCCGTCCTGCGTGGCCCACATGGCGGTCACCTTGTAGAAGGTGGGCGTGTCGGTGGACGAGCCGTCCGCCACCAGCTTGAACGAGAAGTCCGAGCGCAGGAAAGCCGACTGCAGGATCGCCGTGGCGGCGATCAGCAGCGCCGCGAGGCAATACATCGCGCGCCGCCCTGACACCACCAGCTCCCGTCGGCCCGTGCGTGCCCCCACAACCGATGAGACGGCCGCGTAGAGGGCGGTGAATATGCCTACGAGAAGGCAGGCGGTCCCGGCGAAGGCCACAGGGGCAGCCTAAGAGTTCTCTTCCTTGGTGAACTTCGACGGGCACTTGGTCACCAGCGAGTCGCGCTCGGCGACGAAGGTGCCGCGCTCCAGGCGCCCCGAGACGATCACCTCGCGGCCCTCCCGGAACGGGTCGGGCACCACGCCCTGGTAGTCCACGGGCAGCGACTCGGTGCCGTTGCGGTCGCGGATCGCGAAGCGCAGGCCGTCGCCCTCGCGCTTGACCGAGCCGTCCACCACCTTGCCGGTGAGCTCGTACGAACGGCCCGACTCGGCCGACGCCTTCAGCTGCGAAGGCGTGCTGGCCTCGGTGGCGCCGGCAAAGCTCGTGTAGATCAGCGCGCCGGCCAGGAGCACGGCCACCGACAGCGCCAGCACGAGGCGCAGCTTTCGCTTGCGGGTGGGATCCATCACGACCCATTATGGCGGGCCTCGCCCCTGGGCCGCGGCGGTGGCGCGCTCGCCGGGTGCGGGTGTGAATCGAACCCCCAGCCGCTACGTTCAGCGTCACGAGCGCCTCGCGCGCCAGCACCACAACCATGGGCAGCCGGCAGGGTTACATCCATCCAGTGTCTCGCTCGACAGGCAGGGTCGGGATGGTTCTCTGCGCGCTGGCCGCATGCCTGTGCATGCCCGCCGCCGGCGAGGCGGCCAGGCCCACGGCCCCGCCGAAGCCCATCGTGCTGAACGGCGGCTGGCAGATCCGCGACTCCGCGGCCGCGGCGCCGTCCCCCCAGCCCGCTCCCCCCGGCGAGAGCGAGGAGGGCCAGGAGAACGGCGACCCGGCGCCGGTCCAGAGCCCCGGCAGCCAGCAGGAGAGGGCCTGGCAGTCCGTGCGGGTGCCCGGCGTGTTCGACGTGGACGCCGCGCCGAGCCTCTTCGGCGGCACGGTGAAGGAGTACCGCCTGCGCTTCCGCGCACCGCGCACGCGGGCGTTCAAGTGGGCCTTTCACTTCGAGCAGTCCCGCCGACGGACCATCGTGACCCTCAACGGGCGCTCCATCGGCCGAAGCGTGGACCCCTACACGCCCTTCGAGCTGGAGGCCAAGGGCCTTCGGCCGGGCAAGGTAAACGAGCTGCTGGTCAGCGTGGACAGCCGCAAGGATCCGCGCCTGCCCGAGGCATGGTGGAACTGGGGCGGGATCACGCGTCCTGTGACCCTCGTCCCGCGTGGGCGCGTGAACATCTCCAACCTCGGCCTGCTCGCCGACGTGCAGTGCCTGGGCCCGGCCGCTCGATGCGCGGCGAAGGTGCTCACCATGGGCACCCTGTCCAAGCTAGCCGTGCAGAAGCGGCGGGTGGTGCGGATCCGAAGGGGCAAGCGGGTCTTCACCAGGCGTCTCCCGGTCAGCCAGCCCACGCTGAATGTGCGGCTGCGCTCCCCCTCCGGACGCGTGACCCGCCGGACCCTGAAGCTCTCGGGCTCGCCGAATGGGCGGCGCAGGCTGAACGGCGAGGTGCCCGTCCCGGCGCCCGAGCTGTGGTCGCCCGAGCGGCCCAACCTCTACCGGGCGACGGTGACTCTCACCCACCGGGGGCGCATCGAACAGGTGCGGCGGATGAACATCGGCCTGCGCTCAGTGGAGGTCAAGCGCGGCCTGCTGCACCTGAACAACCGCCGCATCCAGCTGCGCGGCGCCTCGCTGCACGAGGACATGAGCGGACACGGCGCGGCCCTCACGGGAGGCGACTTCGACACGATCGTGCGCGAGCTCAGGGAGCTCGGCGCGAACGTCACCCGGTCCCACTACGTACTCAGCGAGGGACTGCTGCGCCGCCTCGACCGCGCCGGGATCATGGTGTGGAACCAGGCGCCGGTGTGGCAGCGCGACCACGGCGCAAACCTGCTCCGGTTCCCGATCGAGCGCAAGCGGGCGGTGGCGCAGGTGGAACGCACGGTCAGGGCCGCGCGCAACCATCCGTCGGTGATCACCCACTCGGTGGCCAACGAGCTGGCCTTCAAGGCGGATACCAAGCTGGGCACCAAGCTGTTCCTGCGCCGCGCCCAGCGCAGGGCGCAGGAACTGGACCCCACTCTTCCGATCTCGGTCGACACCAAGGGCCGCCCCGGGTTCGGGGAGCAGTTCGCCTACGGCCGGTTCGAGATGATCGGGATCAACCAGTACTTCGGGTGGTACGAGTGGGTGAAGGACTTCAACCTGCTCGAGCCATTCCTGCAGGAGATGCGCGACCACTACCCCAACCGCGCGCTGGTGATGACCGAGTTCGGCGCCGAGGGCCGGCCGGACCTGGCCGGCAAGCCCGCCGACTTCAAGGGCAGCTACGCATTCCAGGAGCAGCACGTGAACCGCACCCTGGACGTGGTGGACCGCCAGCCGTGGCTGTCGGGAGCGATCCACTGGACGCTCCGTGAGTTCGAGATCTTCCCGGGCTGGCTGGGCGGCGCCTACGGCGGCAGCGGGCGCAACACACGCCACCACAAGGGCCTGCTCACATACGAGGGCGGACGCAAGCCCGCCTGGAGCGCCGCGCGCGAGCACTACCTCCGCACGCCGCTCTACCCCTAGCGCACCGCAACTTCGGCCTCCGGGCCGTGTGTACTATCCC
>Ga0075530_1000748_pt1 | contig 15524 bp, 17 predicted proteins | sample NGEPerD_2_FD_75101 | JGI IMG/M metagenome (GOLD analysis project Ga0075530, IMG submission 75101) | Arctic peat soil microbial communities from the Barrow Environmental Observatory site, Barrow, Alaska, USA - NGEE PermafrostL1-D | ecosystem: Environmental > Terrestrial > Soil > Wetlands > Peat ...
CGGCAAGCGGTAGTACGGGATACGGCTGGACAGATGGTGCACGTGGTGAACGCCGATATTGGCGGTGAACCAGCGTAGGACCCGCGGCAAGTCATAGTGCGAACTCCCGTGCAACGCCGCATCGCGAAAATTCCAATCCTTATCGTGCTCCCAGAAGGTGTCTTCAAACTGGTGCTGGACATAGAACAGCCAGACGCCGATCGAAGCTCCGAGAAGGGTCATCGGAAGATGCACAAGCAGGAACGGGCCGACGCCGATCAGCCAAATCATCAACGCGGCGAGCGCAGCGATCGCGACATTCGTCGCCATCGTGCTCAGCCAGGGCTGCCAACCACTGCGCATCAATCCCAGCGGAAGCCGTTGCCGCAAGACAAAGTTGTACGCGGGACCAACACCAAACATCACAAGGGGGTGGCGGTATAGCCGATACAAGAGCCGGCGCCACCGGGACAGCGCCAGATACTCGCGCACCGTCAGTATGTCGATGTCACCGATTCCGCGATGATCGAGATTGCCTGAGTTCGCATGATGAATGGCGTGGGTTCGTCGCCAATAATCATATGGTGTCAAAGTCAGCACACTGATCACGCGACCAACCCAGTCGTTCACGACGCGCTGGCGGAAAAAGGCACCATGACCGCAGTCGTGCTGGATCAAGAAGAGGCGCACCAGAAAACCAGCCGCAGGCACCGAAAGCAGCAAGCAAAGCCAGTAGCCGATGTCGAGTGAAGCCCACATCAGGAGCCAGAGGAACATAAGCGGCAGCACCGTAATCACGATCTCGAGAATGCTGCGTGCACTGCTCGGCTCGCGGTAGCCGGCGAGGATCTGTGGCCACCCGCGGGAATCGGGGGCGAGGCGGAGACTTGGCTCTGGTTCATTCATCCGACCCTCGTCGCTCATCGCGAAAAAAAGTTAAAGAGGCCGCCAAGCACCGCGGCGACGTACCAACCGTAAAGCACCGACTCGACAAGGCCGATAACAAACCCCTTAGCGGTGAGCCACTCAAACCCTGGGAAAAACTGTAACCAGGGCTGATGCAAGCCCCATTCGGGCCAAAAGAAACCTAGTGTGATGCAGATAACATACGTGATCAGGAAGAATATGCTGATGCTTAAGCCCAGCGCGACGATGGAAACACGATTTATTTCGTTCGAGTTCATAATGGTTTCCTCCGTACATCTCATTCCTCGCATTCGAAGCTCGCGAGGGCGCCTATTGGCGCCGTGTGCCTAAAGCAGAATCTTCGTCGCGGCGACGAAGAAGGTAGGCTCTCAGCTTGTTCACGCAGGCCTGGCTCAGATGTTTCGGGTTCCTGGCTACTCCGCAGCGATGCTCGCGCCGGTCTGGCGCATGTCCATTTCTCTCAGCTGCTTCTCACGATCCGTGATGTAATCACGGGTGAAAGGAACTGCGTCTACCCGTTTGGTGAGCTGGATCTGGAAAACCATCAGCCCGCAATGCCGAAACCCGCATTCCGCCGCCGAGAGATAGAACTCCCACATCCGGCCGAAGCGTTCATCGTAAAGCCCCTTGGCCTCGTCGCGTCTGGCGAGGAATCTTTCGCGCCAAGCTTTAAGCGTCTCAGCATAATGCAGCCTAAGGATCTCGATGTCCGTGACGAGAAGCCCCGCGCGTTCGATGGCTGGCAGCATCTCGGAAAGCGCCGGGGTGTAGCCGCCTGGGAAAATATATTTCTCGATCCAGGGATTGGTGGGGCCCGGCCCATCGCTACGGCCAATGGAATGGAGGAGCATGGCGCCGTCATCGGCGAGCAGCTCGGTGACTTTCGCGAAGAACGCACCAAAGTCGCCAAGGCCTACATGCTCAAACATTCCGACCGATACGATCCGGTCAAAAGTGCCCTGGATATCGCGATAATCCAGGCCTCGGAAATCTACGTTGGGTGCTAGCCCACTTTCCTTTGCGCGGTTGCGCGCGTACTCGAGCTGCGATTCAGAAGGGGTAATGCCGGTGACTTGGGCGCCGCAGCGGTCAGCCAGGTAAAGCCCAAGCCCGCCCCATCCGCTGCCGATATCGAGAACGCGGTGGCCCGGTTTGATCAACAGCTTCGCCGCAATGTGGCGTTTCTTTGCTAGCTGGGCCTCATCGAGACGCTGGCCCGGATGCTCGAAATAGGCGCAGGAATACTGCATGTCAGGATCGAGGAAGAGGCGGTAGAGCGCACCGTTCAGATCATAGTGGTGCGCCACGTTGCGTATTGCGCGCCGCCTTGTGTTGCCCCGATGGGCTGGCGCCAGCGCCACACGAACCTTGTTGTAGGCCTGTGCCGGTCCTGGTGCCGAAGCAGAGGCAAGGTTGCGGCCAAGAAGTAAGATCAGGTCATGGATGGAACCTTGCGTAACCGTGAGGCGGCCATCCGTGTAGAGCTCACCGAGAGCGAGTTCCGGGCGAAGCAAGAGCTGCCGCGCCGCCGCTGGGTCGGCTAGCCGCACGGCAATCGGCTCTCCTGAGCCATCGCCTACAAAGAATCGTTTTCCTGGGCCTGTCTCGACCTCCAGCGTACCTTTCTGCACAATCCTATCGAGAAATGCGTGAAGAAGCGGCGGCATCTTCATTGTCCTCCATAGACCTTTATGATGCATGCTCGCGGCCGAGTTCCTGCCGTCAGAATAAAGATACAGCGATCTTAATGTACGTAACTTAACCTGCATCAATGACCGCCCGCAGGCCTGCTGCCACTCTCGCAGACATATCGGGATAGCAGGTCCCAAGCACTCGAACATGTTGCGGTAGGACCGGCGATCAGAAGGAAACCGTGATGAGCACCACAACTCGCAAAGGGGCGGCAACTCCAAAGCAAGGTTGCTGCGGAAGTGATCATGCGCCTCAGCCAGAGACCGAGAAGGATTCGGAACGGACCGAACAACATCGCGCTCGTGAGAAGTCTTCCGCAGGCTCAGGATCCTGCTGCTGCGGAGGAGGAGGCTCGAGCGGCAGTCGTTCTGAGGATCCTCAAGTCGCGGCCGCTAAGCCAAAGTAGTTCGCTCTAGAAATGAAGGAGCGTAGGGTCTCGGTGCGCGGCTTCTTTCATTGGGGCGGCGCAACTGGGCGCTTTCCCTGATTTCACGGCAGAGCGATCAAGGCCGCGTGGCAAGGCCACCCACTTGCCTTCCCGGAGGCTGACAGCACCTACGCAAGGTCGGTGCCCTTCGTCATGTCGCCCGCTGTGTAGGCGTGGGCGCCGGCGCCGGCGAGCTTGCCCTTGTCGACGATCAGATATTCGGTGCGGATAGGTTTGCCGGCGAAATAGTCCTCAAGGATCTCGCGGGTCCCGGCTGCGTAGCGGGCCTGCGCCGACAGTGAGGTGCCCGACACATGCGGCGTCATGCCGTGATGGGGCATGGTGCGCCAGGGGTGGTCCCGCGGCGGCGGCTGCGGGAACCAGACGTCCCCGGCATAGCCCGCGAGCCGACCGCTCTCCAGCGCCCGCACCACGGCGTCACGATCCGCGATCTTGCCGCGGGCGGTGTTCACGAGGTAAGAGCCGCGCTTCATCATGCCGATCAGCTTGTCATTGAACATGTGCTCGGTCTCTGGATGCAGTGGCGCATTGATCGTGACGACGTCGCAGACCTTGACGAGCGACTCGACCGTCTTGTGGTAGGTGAGCCCAAGCTCCTTCTCCACGGTCTCCGGCAGTCGATGCTTGTCGGTGTAGTGGAGCTTGACGTCGAACGGCTTCAGCCGTTTCAGCACGGCAAGGCCGATGCGGCCCGCGGCGACCGTGCCCACATTCATGCCTTCGAGGTCGTAGGCGCGCTCCACGCTGTCGGCGATGTTCCAGCCGCCTTTGACGACCCATTGGTAAGACGGGATGTAGTTGCGCACGAGGGCAAGGATCATCATCACCACATGCTCGGCGACGCTGATCGAGTTGGAATAGGTGATCTCGGCCACGGTGATGCCCCGCCTCATGGCGGCCTCGAGGTCTACATGGTCGGAGCCGATGCCGGCGGTGATAGCGAGTTTAAGATTCTTGGCCTTGGCGATACGGTCCTCGGTTAGGTATGCCGGCCAGAAGGGCTGAGAGATCACAACCTCGGCGTCGGGAAGTTCTTTCTCGAAGGTGGAGTCGGGACCATCCTTGTCGGAGGTCACGACCAGCTCATGGCCGGAATCCTCCAGGAACTTCCGAAGGCCGAGTTCGCCCGAGACGCTGCCGAGCAGCTCGCCGGGTTTAAAGTCAATTTTACTGGGGGTGGGAGTCGTCATGCCGCCGGGATAGTGATCAATTTTGGGGATGTCGTCGCGGGCGTATCGCGGCGGATAGCCGTCGATGGGGTCGGGGTAGAGAACGGCAAGGACCTTGGCCATGATCGAAACTCCTTGGTGTGGGGTGTCCGCAGCCTGTGTTGTGCTCCCTTGGCTTATGGACGGATCTCTCGGGCGGGGCGTGGCATTCGGGGAGCCCGCTGAGGATTGCCAGGTCGTCTATGAGCGAGACGCAACAATGCGATTGTACACGGGCGCAAAGATGATCGCCGCTACCCAAGCAAAGACGGTGCTCCAGATGATGCCCTCGATGAAGCTCCTCAGCGATCCCACTGGAGCCGTCGAGAACAACCCAATCCAATTGTGAGAAAAATTGGCCCCAGGAACGAGCAGGGCAGCCCCGGCGCAAAGCAGAAATATGACCAGGAGCGTCACCGTCAAACCCCCGCCTAGAGCCACGAGATCAACGGGGCCTTCTCCGCCAAGTCTGTTGAGCGTTGCCATTGGACCACTCCTCCCAAATGCCCAATACGCTTAACATTCACGGCGAGCGGATTCTTTGTCCTAAGTTAAGTTCTGAAAACGCCGAGGGGCGGAACGGACTCCACGCTTCTCACCATGGATCAGAAGGTTCACCCCGAGGTAGTGCTTGGAAAGATCCAACCCGAGCGCGCGTGCTGCAAGGTGGCGCGGGTGGGTCCTCTGGGGCGCGCCTGAGGAAATAGCGAACGGTGTTGTCTGGTCCGCTCTCGGCAGCACTACTGAAGCGGCGAGCGCTATGCTTCGGGGAGCGTGGAGAACGCGCCCACGAGTTCGTCCACCGAGCAAGCGCATGAACCGAGCCGAATGTCGATTCCCGCTCTCTGCAAAGCCTCCTTTTCGGTGGACCCGATGAACCCGCACAAAAGCCGGCCACACCGTGCGTTGAGAACAAGCTCGGATAAGCATTGCGCGATGCCCTCGGCGTTTGGATAGTAGGTTCTCGATCCGTCGGGTTCTATGAGCAGAACCCCGTCGCACTTTGCGAACAGTGGACATAACCTGAGCACATGGCCGTTCTGCATCACCACGACCGCGGTGCGCACGCCCGCCGACTGAATTTTGCGAGGGATAGCCAAGCATTATCCTCAGTGCGTTAAGCCAACCATTAAAACAAATCCTACTGGCCGACCTTAACCTCCATCAAGTGTCTTCACTCGATCCCTTCGATCGCCCCCTCCGGCTTCAATCCGGGGCAAGCCGAACACACAAACTCACGATTGAATCGGCTCTTGCGGCCGCCAGCCGACAGGTGGAAATATCCAGAGCAAGCGATCTGGGGGCAAGAGTGATGAGCGAGAAGGGAGGCGGCGGTTCACCAAACGGGCTGCGAGCGCTTAGCCCAGCGCTTGTTGCGATTTTGGCCGAGGTACATAACAATTTCCTCCGGTTCCTCAAAAGGGCCCTGGGCAACAGCGCCGATGCCGATGACGTCATGCAGCAATTTTACCTTAGGGTGCTGCTGAGGTCAGCGGATTTGCGTCGGCAGACCAGCGCACGAATATGGCTGCGACGTGTGCTCATGAGCGTCTTGAGCGACTTTCGACGACGCGCGACTCGGCGGAGACGCGCGGAAGCCGATTTCGCCCGCAAAGAAGCCGCGCTGCCACCGCCAGAGGAAGACGTCGACGCCTTCATTTGTAAGTGCCTGCATAGACTTCTGCCGGTTCTAAAGCCAGAATATGCTGAGGTTCTGCGTTTAGTGGACCTGGAAGAGATCCCGCGCAGTGCCGTGGCTGGCCGTCTCGGGCTGAGCTTAAATGCCGTGACGGTCCGCCTGCACCGAGCGCGCCAAGCTATGAGGCAGGCCCTCGAGCTGACCTGTGCGACGTGTCCGGTGCATGGCTATCTCGACTGTGGATGTGATTATGCAGAGCGCTGGCGCCTGAATCAGACGCAAACGGAACTCCAGCGTCCATAGAGGTGCCGGGGGCCTGCCAGCGTTCAGGGCGCGCCGGAAGGTCCTTGCGCTTGCTTCACGTCTTGCCGTCTGTAGAATGACATCAGGGCAAAAGTTGCAGGCCTTGCAGCATGTGCACCATGTTCAAGAGAGGGGTTCTCTTCCGTATCGCAATTGCGATGGCGTCTCTTGCTGTATTTGCCTTTGTCGTCCCGCCGGTGGCGCTTGCATTTGTGCCCGCCAAAGAAGCCTTTCACTGCCTGACCCAGGACGACCATGGCATCGGTCGCCAGCACCACGACGAATCTTCAGACCACCACTCTTCAGGGTACGCAGAGCACGCAAAGCACTCTCACGGTGATGCCGAGCAACGACCCTGGCTGCTGTGGGATCTTCTGTGTGGCGGCACTGGCACCCGAGACGCGCCAACTGGTGCTTCCGGTACTAGTGGCCTCTGACCCCGGTCCGATCATCGATCCTGGCATCCATAGCCAGACGCCGGAGCTGCCCTTCCGGCCTCCTATTTCGCACCCATCGATCTGAGCCTGCTTAGGTGGGGCAACCCCCCGTCTGTGCTCTTGCCATCCCGGGCTGCGGCCCCGAGGCATTGGGCATCGACAGGGCATTTCGTAATGCTCGTCCCCACTCAAGCGTCTTAAGGGTGAGGCCTGACTCAAACGAGCGGCGCCAACTGGCTTGCCGTCCATCGTCTGGGAAAAGTGCCAACTTTGCGATCGGCTAAGACATCTCCATCGAGGCCTGTCTCGACAGGGGCTCTGGCCAGACCCGGAAGCATGAGCGGATGCACTCAATTGCGAGATACAAGCAAGCCGATCGTCGGGTCGAAGCTGGCGCCCAGCTTCTTCGACCGGGGGAGCCGTGTCGCGAGATATTCGAGCTGACCGAGGGTTGGGCTTTTCTATACACCCTCTTTCCGGACGGGCGCCGGCAGATCCTAAGCTTCGTCCTTCCCGGCGCGGTTCTCGGGTTTCATCCGGCCCAGGGTGAAATTACCACCTATGGGATAGAGGCTCTGACAAACATTGTCGCTGCGCCCTACCGCATAACAGCCTCGGATCTCTTCGAAAGACATCCAGAGACGGGCATGCGGTTGGCTTGGCTGCTGTCCCGCGACCTCAGGCTAGCCTTTGACCACCTGGCCAGTATGGGACGCCTTTCGGCGCAGGAACGCGTGGCCCATCTCCTCCTTGAGTTGTTCGTCCGCTACCGCATGCGCTGGCCCGGGCACCAGATCGAGAACCTCCATTTACCTCTCACGCAGGATCATATTGGCGACGCGACAGGACTGACCGGCGTCCACGTGAACCGCATGCTGAGCGACTTGAGGAAAAAGGGAATTATTCAATTTCAGTATCGCCATTTGCGCATCCTGGACCCCGACAGGCTCGTCGAGTTGGCCGCCGTGGATCCTCACGTGCTGCAATCGTGGATCGGACTGGGTGCGCCCAGCTAGCCGCTATAGCTGTGGAGTCCACGGTCGATGCCAACCGCACCGACGTTGAATTGCACTCTTTAACCTTGGTCAAAGACACCTCGGACCAAGGCGCTTTCTATACCGCTCGCCAGAGGAGATCGGATCCCGGTCAAAGCTGACGAAGCAGGCGAGCACTCTTGGTGGCCCTGCTGGCAGGATTGGCTGGTTAGGCACTCCCCATGGTCAGGCATCCCCTCCAGCGATGGGGCCCCGCATAAGGGCTACGCAGTCCTGGGCGCGCCAGGCACGACGTTTGGCACCATGAGAGCAACCATGAGCACCCTTGAGAGCCGAACCAGCGCCCGACGGAAAGAGACCGAGCCCGTCACGATCGTCGGCGCAGGCCCTGCCGGCCTAGTTTGCGCCATCGCGCTTGCCCGCGCCGGCTGGCATGTCGTCCTTCGGGAATGGCACCACGATGTCGGCGCGCGGTTTCACGGTGACTTCCAGGGCCTCGAAAATTGGAGCAGCGAGCAGGACGTGCTCGACGAGTTGGCGGCCGCCGGCATCGGCGCCATGTTCGAGCATCACGCGGTCTCACGGGGCACCGTCTACGATGCTCGTGGCACTCCCCACCAAATCCAGAGTGGGCAGCCTCTCTTCTATCTCGTTCGACGTGGGGCCGGAGAGGGCACTCTGGATCGCGCTCTATTGCATCAAGCAGTCGCGGTGGGCGTGGACGTCAGGTTCGAAGACCGCGCGAGCGGCGTCAAAGGCACTACCGTCCTAGCGATCGGTCCGAGGCGTGCCGATGCCATCGCCGTCGGCTATGTGTTCGAAACGAGCATGCCGGACGGGAGTTGGCTCGTCATTGACAACAGGCTGGCGCCGCTCGGCTACGCTTATCTGCTCATACAGGGCGGGCGCGGCACGGTCGCGAGCTGCATGTTCACCGGCTTCAAACGGCAAGCGGAATACGTCGAGCGGACGGTCGCCTTTTTCCGCGAGCGTTTGGGTCTGGAGATGCGCGAGGCTCGGCCTTTCGGCGGCTTTGCCAATTTCCGGCTGCCACGGACCGCGTTGCAGGGCGGCCATCCGGTGATCGGCGAGCAGGCCGGTTTCCAGGACGCGCTGGCCGGGTTCGGCATACGGTACGCCCTCCGGTCGGGGCTGCTTGCTGCGGAGAGCATCATCAACGGCACCAACTATACGAGCTTATGGCGCCGAGACCTGCTGCCATTCCTGCGGGCCGGCGCCGTGAACCGGTTCCTCTTCGACCTCCTCGGTGAGCCGGGCCACCGAGCGGCGATAAGACGGCTCAGTCGCGGAGACACACGTCTGGTCCTGCGCCGTTTCTACGGATCTTCGACGTTGAGCCGACTGCTGTTTCCAGTAGCGCGGCTTGGTTACCGGGCTTCGCTGCGCGACCGCAGCTGCGACCACGTCGACTGCCAATGTGTGTGGTGCCAGTGCCAGACCGAGCTCAAGGCCTGACTGGAAGGGGCATTTGAGATCATGCAACCCGCATTTGACAGCAGTAGCCCAGGACGATTGTGGGCGGCTGCACGTTTTTCTTCTGTTCGGAAGAGTGCCACCGGCTCTTCAGAACCAGTCGGGAACGATATGTCGAGCGAGGGTCACAAATCGGGCGTCGGCACTGGGTCGGCAACTGAATCCGACGAGGACAGCCATGAATGAAGCGAAGTCGCCACAAGCAATACATTCCGATCGGAAGCCCCGGCAGGAAAAAGCGCCGCCTTCCGAACTGACTCAGCACATCGAGCTCTCGATCGGAGGAATGACTTGCGCCCATTGTCCGTTGGCGGTCGAGAAGGCGCTCAAGGCAATCGACGGTGTCGTCTCGGCCCACGTCAATCTCGCCAACGGGCTGGCGGCCGTCGACTACGACGCCAGCCGCGCCAGGGCCATGGACCTGGTTAAGGCCATCCGCGCTGCCGGCTATTCGGCATGTGCCGCCACAATGCGCATCCCGATCAAGCACATGCACTGCTCGTCCTGCGTCATCCGGATCGAGCTTGCCCTCAGGATGACACCTGGCGTGCTCTCGGCGCGCGCGAGCCTCGGGACCAACGCCGTGGATGTCGAGTACGACCCAAGCACGGTCGATTTCGAGGCCATCCGACGCGCAATCGAGTCGGGCGGCCACAAGGTCGCGGAACCCAGGCCGGCCGATGTTAAGGCCGCGGCCGAGGAGGATGCGGATCCTGAGCAGGCCGCTAACGAACGGGAATACCGCACACTGATGCGCAAGTTCTGGTTCGCTGGCGTGATTTCAATCCCGGTGATGGCGCTGAGCTATCCCGACCTCATCCCCGGTTTGCGCGAGTGGATGCCGATGGGCAGCGATACACGCCGCATCGTCTGGGCACTGCTCGGCGTGCTTTCCCTGCCGGTCCTCCTGTGGTCCGGCTCCCAGTTCTTCGTCGGCATGTGGGACGCACTGAAGCATCGCACGGCAAACATGCACACGCTGATCTCGATCGGCATTACGGCCGCGTTCCTCTACTCCGTAGTCGCGGTCGCCTATCCAGGGCTGTTCCCCGACCCGGCCCTGGCCGAAGTTTTTTGGGATGTAACGGACGTGGTTATAGCGCTTGTCGTTCTCGGGCTTGCTCTAGAGATCAAGGCCAAGGGCCGCACCTCCGAAGCGATCAAGAAGCTGATCGGGCTTCAGGCGAAGACGGCACGCGTGGTGCGCGACGGCAAGGAGGTTGACCTGCCCGTCGAGGAAGTTGTTGCCGGCGACATCGTCATCGTTCGTCCGGGGGACAAGGTCCCCGTGGATGGCGACATCATCGAAGGATCGAGCGCCGTCGACGAATCGATGATCACCGGCGAATCGATCCCGGTCGAGAAGCGGGTCGGCGACGAGGTCATCGGGGCGACGATCAACAAGACCGGTAGCTTCAAGTTCAAGGCGACCAAGGTTGGCAAGGATACGGCGCTGGCCAGCATCATCCGCATGGTGAAGGACGCACAAGGCTCGAAAGCGCCGATCCAGCGCGTCGTCGACATGGTCTCAGGCTATTTCGTGCCAACGGTCATGATCCTCGCCATTCTGGCGTTCGTCGCCTGGTATCTCATCGGACCCGAGCCGCGTGTCGTCTACGCGACGATCGTCCTGGTGACGACCCTCATCATCGCGTGTCCCTGTGCGCTCGGTTTGGCGACCCCGACCTCCCTGACCGTCGGCATTGGCAAGGGCGCAGAGAATGGCATCCTGATTCGTTCGGGAGATGCGCTGCAAACGTCTGAGAAGCTCGATTCCATCATCCTGGATAAGACCGGCACCATCACACGCGGCGAGCCAGTCTTGACGGACGTGGTCGTTGCGCAAGGCCAGAGCGAAAATGAAGTGCTTCGTCTCGCCGCTTCGCTGGAGCGTGGATCCGAGCACCCATTGGGCGAGGCGATCGTTCAGGGAGCTGAACAGCGTGGCCTCTCGCTCACCGATGCTGAGCACTTCGCCGCGATCCCTGGGCACGGTGTGGGCGGGCGTATCGACGGCTGGGAGGTTCTTCTCGGAAACGCGAAGCTGATGCGCGACCGCGGCATCGCCAGCGACATGCTGACAAAGGATTGGGAGCGGCTCGCTACCGAGGGCAAAACCCCGATGTATGTGGCGATCAATGGCACCGCAGCCGGACTCGTCGCGGTCGCCGATACGGTCAAGCCAGACTCCAAAAGTGCGATTGACGCACTCCAGCGCCTCGGCATCGAGGTCGTCATGCTGACCGGCGACAATGAGCGCACGGCGAAGGCGATTGCTCGGGAAGTCGGCATCAAACGCGTACTCTCCGAGGTTCTGCCCGACGAGAAGGCGCACGAGGTTCAGAAGCTTCAACTGGAAGGCAAGACCGTGGGCATGGTCGGTGACGGCATAAATGATGCCCCGGCGCTCGCCCAGGCGGATGTAGGCTTCGCCATCGGCACTGGGACTGATGTCGCCATCGAGGCTAGCGACGTGACGCTCATCAAGGGCAGCCTTGTGGGCGTGGTCACGGCCATCGAGATCAGCCGCGCAACCATGCGTAACGTCCGGCAGAACCTAATCGGCGCCTTTGGCTACAACACGCTCGGCATTCCCATCGCCATGGGGGCTCTCTATCCATTCCTTGGATTATTGCTGTCGCCGCTGATCGCGGCCGCGGCCATGGCGTTCAGCTCGGTCACCGTGGTGACGAATGCCAATAGACTCCGCTTCTTCCAGCCGAGGAGGGTTGCATCATGACGCCGGACCGTTGGGTGGTGCTGATCACCGGGCTTCTGCTGGTTGTTTTCATTGTCTGGTTCTTTTGGTTGAAGCGCAGCAAGGGCGTGAGAGCCGCCGAAATGAGCGGGGGCTATCAGGAAGCGATGATCCTTGTGAAGGGCGGCTACACGCCCGACACAATCATTGTCAGCCGGGGCAAGCCTGTGCGACTCAATTTTCGTCGGGAGGAGACGGCCTCCTGCTCCGACAAGGTTGTCTTCGAACATTTTGACAAAAGCGCCGAACTGCCCACCGGCGAGCTCGTGGCGGTCGAGCTCATGCCCAAGGAGGCGGGAGAGTTCTCGTTTGCCTGTCCCATGGGTATGTTCCGCGGCCGGCTGATCGTGGAATAGGGGGAAGACGATGAGCGATCATGATCAATCAAGGCAGCAGCCGGAGCCGGTCGGTGGTTTCTGGAAGTCGCGTGCCGGTATCGCTCTCATCGCCTTCCTAGCCATTGCCGGCCTGCTTGTCCTTTCCGAAAATTCCATCCGGCCTGGATTCGCGTTGTAAGGCAGAATCATCGCATCCTTGAGAGCGATGTTTGCGATCCTGCACGCGCTCGGAATGCTCGTCGCCGACCTATTCAAGTCGCGGTGCCGGCTTGAGGCTGAGAATTTGCTTCTCCGCCATCAGCTAGCTATCGCTTTGCGGCAGGCACCACCTCGTCTCCGACTGCGCGGCGGTGATCGCGCTTTTCTCATATGGATGACGCGGCTTTGGCCGAGCCTTCTTGATGCGGTTCAGGTGGTACAGCCGGAGACCATCCTGCGTTGGCATCGCGCTGGTTTCAAAATGTTTTGGCGTTGGAAATCGCGCAATAGGGCAGGGCGGCCGAGGATTGATCGCGGCCTGCGAGATCTGATCCGGCGGATGAGTAGCGAAAACCCACTTTGGGGCGCATCCCGGATCCATGGCGAGCTTCTGATGCTTGGCTTTGAGGTCGCCCAGTCGACGGTCTCGAAATATATGGCGCGACCTTCGAAGCTGCCGTCGCAACCCTGGAAGACGTTTCTGCGAAATCACGCTGAGGCGATTGCCGCCATCGATATGTGCGTTGTGCCGACGCTGACCTTTGATCTCTTGTTTGTGTTCCTAGTTCTGAGTCACGGCCAGCGACAGCTGTTGCGGTTCGAGGTCACGCGGCATCCGACAGCCGAGTGGCTGGCCCGTCCAAATTACTGAGGCGTTTCCTTGGGCCTCGGCGCCAGCCTACCTAGTGCGCGACAACGACCGCGCCTATGGACACGTCTTCACGTCTCGGGTGAGAGCGATGGGTATCCGCGACCGACCGATCTCTCCTGGGTCGCCGTGGCAGAATGGCTGTGCTGAACGGTTGATCGGCACATTGCGCCGCGAGTGCCTGGATCAAATGCTGATCTTTGGCGAGGCGCACTTGCGGCGAGTTCTTTCCGCTTATGCGGCGTATTACAATCAAGCGCGCACGCACTTGGCATTACAGAAAGATGCGCCCTCACATCGAGCAATTCAACGCTCTGGCGCCATTGTCGGCATTCAGATCCTGGCTGGACTGCACCACCAATATGTCCGGATATGATTTTCGGAAAGGACAGCCTTGGCCGCCATCAGAGCACCAGGGTCAACGGGCTTGAGTGAATTCCTTGTCCACGTGTTCTACCCAGCGCTCGAAAGCGTTCATGAGATTTTCGACGTCCTTTTCGAATTCACTCTTGGTGCCAGCATCGATGGGATGCTTGTGGAGGTCTCCTTCGGCCAACCTTGCGCGAATGGTATCTCTCCTCTCTTCGAACTCGTCGATCTTGGCTCGGTGATGTTCTGGGAGGGACCCGCTTGAGGCAAAATAATTCACGACTTCCGCAAATCGTTCCTCGAGCTCCTCTAGACGCCGGTGTAAATCCGCTTTGTCTAGATGGTCGCTCACGTGCTCTTTCCCCAATGCTAATGTGGACCCCCAATGCTAATGTGGACGCTACCACAAGGCACGGGAACCGCCTCGCTGCAGGGACCCGCAACGCAATGCGTAAGCGAACAAGAAACCCGTTCGCTCTCGCGAACCTTCTAGTGCCTTACTGCCGCTTCGACTTTGCCAGTTGTCCTGACGCCTGTTCCTCACCGAGGGCCCAGCCAGCGAACGCAATGATCAGCAGGCCAGTTATCACGGCATTCCACATCAGGCCCGGCGACGCGCTATATCCGAGTCCCCAAGGGGAAACTGCCAACCAGGCGCCCAGGACAATATTGGTCCATTCTATCCAGGCGTTGAAGGCGGAGACGGCGGCGACGGCGAGGATCACGACGACTGTTCCAATCACATAGTGATTCCACATCGCAGTTTCCGTTACCCCGCCTGATGTGCCCGGGCTCGCCATGATGTGCTCGATTGTCCAAGGAGACACGATCACCCACAAACCAAGGACGAAATTCACCCAGTCCTGCCACTTGTTCATGATAACCTCCTAATTCCTGCGACGGATGGAGCATCCAAATTGATAGTAGAAAATGCCGCCGCCTTAGTCTTTGACCAAGGTTAAGGACGCATTGTGCATTTGGGCATATGCTGCGCAGGCTCGTATCGATGCGGTCAAGCAGAAATTCGGCGACGCGGTTCGATTGGACTATCGGTTCTGCTCTGTCTTTGGCGATACAGCCCGCAAGATCACTTCGACTTAAACAAATGCGCGCTTGCCGACGTTGGCGGGCGCGCTTTCAGCTTGGCGCGTGCTCTATCAGGCTCAACAACATCGAGCCTTGGCCACGACCGGCCCGTACAGCTACATACGCCACCCACAGTACATGGGCTTTATCCTAATCATGTTCGGCTTCTTGCTGCAGTGGCCGAGCCTGCTCACCCTGCTGATGTTTCCGGTGCTGGTCGTCATGTATGTCCGGCTTGCCCGCCATGAGGAGCGGGAAGTCCGGGCGGAGTTCGGCGACGTGTACGATCGATACGCGGCGAAGACCCCTGCTTGGATACCTCACCTGAGCGACCTTTGGCGTTCCCGCAAGGAAAGCTCACCGCAGGTTTAGGGAAGGTCATCCCCATGAACACGATACGTGCAATCAAAATCGGACTGGCCTGGACGAGTATCGTGTGGGTGGTCTGTTATCTCGTCCTCGGACTCATACCGGGGCTCGCCTCTACGCTCTTGCCGTACCTCTTCCACCTGAATGTAGGACCTATCGAGAATGTCTTTACCATCGGCAATTTCATCGGAGGTCTCGTTCTCTGGAATATTATTGTTGCAGCAGGCGTTGCACTCAGCAATCTAATTAAAGCCTAAACGCGGAGCACCGTTTTCTTCCCTCGTCCTCGCGAGCAGCGGAATTTCCGGGTCGACGTGTACGAAGTGAAAGGAAATGTCCCCACCAGCGCTGCATGCTCTAGTGTTTTTGGCAGCCGTCCTTCTCGGCGTCATAGCGCCGGCGCCTGTGACTTGGACCAATCTTGGCCGCGAAATCGCGGCTTAAGCGGCCTGCGAGTTTAACATGAATCAAAGCCGCCGATCCTCCACATGCTGTATAGACTGTGATTGTGCTTCCGATTGTTCACGTAGAGCGATGTCCCCTTTACTTGCGGGCCAGTTCGCGGGAATGCATCATGATCACTTTTAACGTTGTCAAAGAGCAGCACGGCTGGGCCATCCGAATGGGTGAGCGCA
>Ga0075530_1000752_pt1 | contig 15513 bp, 14 predicted proteins | sample NGEPerD_2_FD_75101 | JGI IMG/M metagenome (GOLD analysis project Ga0075530, IMG submission 75101) | Arctic peat soil microbial communities from the Barrow Environmental Observatory site, Barrow, Alaska, USA - NGEE PermafrostL1-D | ecosystem: Environmental > Terrestrial > Soil > Wetlands > Peat ...
GCGGTACTTCGTCGTCAACAGGTGGTCATCGCACTGAACCTGCGCCGCGAGGTCGGCGTGGGCCGTCACTGGTGGGACGGCGTTCTCGAACCAGAATCCGACGCGGTCATTGACCGACCCCCACCTCTCGTGGAAGTCGGGCGAGACCGTGGCGTACCAGAGTGCCCCGCGGCTGCCGGTGCTGTGCCACGCCTCGGTGACCCACGCCGACACCGTCTGGTGGTCGGAGTGGCCGGTCATACCTTCGGGACCGAACGTGACCACGGTGTCGGGGTGCACCCTGCGGAGGATCTGAGCGATCTGAGCGACGCCATCCGCGCGGGGTATCCGCGCCAGCGCGCCGTCACGCTGGCCCAGCCAGACGTGTTCCCGGACGTCGACGACGTCGACGACGTCGAGGCTCGCGTGCAGCTCCTGTTCCCGCACCCGCGCGAGAACCTCAGGCGGACAACCCGGCGGGTCGTCGGTGCCGTGCTCGCCGCGCGTGGCGGTGACCACGACGACTCGGCCGCCGGTCTGCCGGACCCGAGCCATCAGGCCGGCCGACATGTAAGCCTCGTCGTCGGGGTGTGCCCAGATGCCGAGCAGTGTGCCGATGCGGGGAGCGGTGTAGCTGTCGAACAACATCGTCTGCTCCTTTCAGGTAAGTGCGGCCATGGCCGCGGAGATGATCAGGTACGCCGCACCACCGACTCCGACTGCGACCAGAACGGACCCTCCGCGGAAGGCCAGGACCAGCCCCGCCGTGACCGACAGGGCGGCGACCACGGGAGCGCCGGGGATGGAGGCGTCGTGGAGCTGCAGGACTGAGCGGACGGAGATGGCTGCGACAACGGCCAGCCCAGCCCAGCCGGCCGCCTGGGTGAGTCCTTCGGGCAGGCGTCCCGAGCTCAGCAACGGGATGAGCCGGAACAACACGCTTCCCACGCCGACCACCAGGACGGCCAGCAGGACTGTCATGAGACACGCTCCGTGATCACGGCTGCCATCCCGCCGACGAGACCGGCCAGGGCGAGGGCGACTCCGGCGGAAAGCTGCATGGTGACCGCGGCTGAGCAGGAAGCTGCCACCATCGCCACCGCGGCTGGTCGTTGGCGCAGTTGCGGCACGACCACCGCGCCCAGCGTGAGGGGCAGCAGCAACGAGGCCACCGGAACGGTGTCGAGCCGGCCTCCGACCAGTACGCCGACGCTGACCAGGAGCGGCCAGACGACGAAGAGGGCTACGGCCGCGCCGAGGTAGTAGCGCTGGCGGCCATGGGCCCGGTTGCGAGCGACCACCCACGGTGCATCGGTCAGCATGACCGCTGCGGCCGCGCGCAGCCGCACCGGTGCGGACCGCCACTCCGGGTGCATCGCCGTGGCGAACGCAGCGAGCCTCAGATTGACCAGCAGCCTGACGATCGCGGCGCTGACCCAACCCGAGCCGTGCGCGAGCACGTCGAGAACTGCGAGCTGTGCCGCACCGCCATAGATGAGCCAGGTGCTCAGCCAGGCGGCGAACGGATTGGCGCTCGAGGCGACGTGGGCGCCGACCAGCAGCCCCAGCGGGGCGTAGGCGAGCACGATGGGCACCATGGCGCGAGCGCCGGCGCGCAGGTCGGCCTGCGACTCGTCGCTGCGTGCACCGGCGACCGTGGTGGACAGGGCAGCGGTGGACAGGGTGTCGGACATCGGGGACTCCGGACCAGGTGAATCACCTGAGGTCGGCGTTGGATCACCTTGAGGTTGGGGGTCCGGGCTTCCCATTGCCTTCCCCGCCAACGCATGTCGGGAAGGTCACGGGAAGCCGACGACGGCACGCTGCGCAGATGAATACAACGCAGATGGGCGCCGTGGCGCGCCGTACCCGAACCATCAGCCACCGAGACATCGAGCTGTTCACCGAGATCTCAGGTGATCGAAACCCGATCCACTACGACGAGGAGCTTGCGCGGAGCAGTCGCTTCGGCGGCATCGTGGTCCAGGGCGGGGTCACGTCAGGGTTGCTGAACGCGCTCGTCGCCGAGCAGCTTCCCGGGCCCGGGAGCGTCTTCCTCGAGGTGTCCTGGAAGTTCCTGGCCCCGGTCAGGCCCGGCGACGAGATCACCGCGGAGGCCACGGTCACGGCCGTGCGACAGGACAAGCCGATCACGACCCTGCGGACAACGGTGACGAACCAGGACGGCGTGGTCGTGATCGACGGCACCGCTGTCGTCTGGCGTGACCCGGCCGTGGCGCGCGCGGAAGAAACCGGGAAGGACGCGGGAAGGCCTGCTTCCTAGCGTCCTCGCTACATCAATCGGTGCCGGCAATCCGAAGTGGCTGTCCGGTCCACACACAGGAGGAAACATGAGCGTCACCACCGAAAACCCGCACATCAACGGCGTCGACACCGCCACCCTGTTCGCCACCCTGGACGCCGTCAAGGCAACGAACCAGATCGCCGAGTTCCAGTTCCGCGCCACCAACACGTGGGTCAGTGGCACCCACAGCCGGTCGAAGTTCTCCGGCTTCTACGGCGCGATGCAGGAGATGGAGCACGCCCACGAGACCGAGGTCGTCTCCGACCACCCCGCCGTACTCGTCGGCCAGGACAACGGACCGACACCGGTGGAGTACCTGCTCCACGGCATCGCGGCCTGCCTCACCTCCGGCGTCGCGAACATCGCCGCGGCACGTGGGGTCGAGCTGAGCAAGGTGTCCTCGACGGTCGAGGGCGACATCAACCTGCTCGGCATCCTGGGTCTCTCCGACGGACTGGTCCGCAACGGCTACGAGCAGATCAAGGTCACCTTCCACATCAAGGGCGACGCCGACGACGAGACCCTGCGCGGTCTGGTCGAGCAGTCCCGCCGGAGGTCTGCGGTGTACGACGCACTCACCAACCCGACGCCCGCCGTGATCGACGTCGTCACTGGATGACAGGACTGTCATGACCACCCATCGACACCGTCGTCATCGGCTCAGGCCATGCAGGCCTGGCGGTGAGCCGTCTGCTCACCTGCGCCGGCCACGACCACGTCGTCCTCGACCGGGGACGCGTGGCCGAGCGCTGGCGCACCGAACGCTGGGACTCGCTGTACCTGCTCACCCCGAGCTGGATGACGCGGCTCCCCGATTGGGAGTACTCCGGACCTGACCAGGACGGGTATCTCTCGGCGGGCCAGTTCGTCGACCACCTGGAGGGTTACGCCGCCTCGTTCGGCGTGCCCCTGGTCGGCGGAACGACGGTGGAAGACGTCCGGGTCTGGGTCACGGCGGCAGCCGCTATGCCGCGTGACGGACAGGGGCACCTGGCACGCCAGGAACATCGTCGTCGCCACCGGGCCGCACGGCATCCCCCACGTGCCGGACGGCGTGGCCCGGGCCGCGGTGCTCGCCTCGAGCGAGTACCGCAACCCGGCACAGCTCGAGGACGGCGGTGTGCTCGTCGTGGGCGCCTCGGCCTCGGGCGTGCAGATCGCCGACGAGCTGAGCCGCGCCGGCCGCGAGGTGACCCTCGCGGTCGGCCGGCACACCCGGATGCCGCGCCGCTACCGCGGTCTCGACATCTACTGGTGGCTGGAGACCACCGGACGGCTCGCGCGGACGATCGACGAGGTGCCCGACGTGGCGGCTGCACGACGCGAGTCGTCGCTGCAGCTGGTCGGACGCAGCGAGCCTGGGCGATCCGCACTCGATCTCGACCTGGCCGAGCTGCAGCAGCGCGGCGTGCGCCTGGCCGGAAGACTCGTCGGCATCTCGCGTCACAAGGCAAGGTTCCGTGACGATCTGCGCGAGAACGTCGCCGCCGCGGACCGTGCGATGAGCCACTTCCTCGACGGCGTCTACAGGTACATCGAGCGCGCCCGCCTCACCCAGGAGGTGTGGCCTGGCATCAGACCTCGACCGGTCGAGGTGACTTCCTCGCCCACCCGGCCGGACCTGCGTGCGGAGAGGATCGGCACGGTCTTGGTCGCTGCCGGATACCGGCCGCACCACCCGTGGCTGCGGCTCCCGATCACCGAGCCGGACGGCAGCATTCGTCAGTACCGCGGGGTCACGGACGCCCCGGGGGTCTACACGGTGGGCCAGCGGTTCCAGCACCGGCACGACTCGGCCATGATCGACGGCGCCCGGCACGACGCGCGCCGCGTCGTCGACCACCTTCTGGAACATGCAGAACGCGTGGACCGGACGACGAGCGAGGAGTCGCTCGCATGAAGCGCTACGACATCGTCATCGTCGGCGGCCGGATCGCTGGAGCGTCGACGGCCCTCCTGCTCGCTCGGGCAGGCGCCCGCGTCGCAGTCGTCGAGCGCGGCCGACGGGGGAGCGACACCGTCTCCACGCACGGACTCATGCGGGCGGGGGTCCTCCAGCTCTCTCGCTGGGGTTTGCTGGACCGGGTGGTCGCAGCGGGGACACCACCGATCCTGCGCACCAGCTTCCACTACCCCGACGGGGAACCGGTCCGGGTCTCGATCAGGCCGAGCCCGGGCGTCGACGCCTTGTACGCCCCACGCCGGACCGTGCTCGACCGGATCCTCGCCGACGCCGCCGAGGAGGCCGGAGCCACCTTCATGCCGGAGACGACGGTGACGTCCCTGCTCCAGGGAAGGGACGGCAGGGTCCGGGGCGTCGCGGCCCAGGATGCCCGAGGTTCCCGCATGCAGATCGAGGGTGCCCTCACAGTGGGTGCCGACGGCATCCGCTCCGTTGTGGCACAGCACGTCGAGGCAAGCGTCCTTCGTCAGGGACGTAGGGCCAGCGCCACGCTGTACCGCTACGTCCAGGGCATGCCGGGCGAGGGCTACGAGTGGGTGTACGGCGACCGCGCGGCCGCCGGGCTGATCCCGACGAACGCACGAGACACCTGTGTGTTCGTGAGTACCACGCCGTCGCGGATGCGAGAGTTGCGTCGATCCGGACGCGAGAAGGCGTTCACGGCACTGCTCAGGTCGGCGGGTGGGGAGCTCGTCGACCGGGTGCTCGCCTCAAGTGAGCGGACCCCGATGCGGGGCTGGAGCGGCGTCCCCGGGCATGTTCGCCAGTCGTGGGGTCCCGGGTGGGCCCTGGTCGGTGACGCCGGATACTTCAAGGACCCGATCACCGCACACGGCATCACCGACGGCCTGCGGGACGCCGAGCTGCTGGCCAACGGGATCCTCGAGACCCTGAGTGGTCAAGCTCTCGAGGCGGTGGCCCTGTCGGCGTACCAGACGACCCGCGACCGGCTCTCGAACCAGTTTCGCGCAGTGACGGAGGAGGTCGCCGGCTTTGACTGGGACGCGGCGCGGGCGCGGGAGCTGCTGCGCAGTGTCAGCTCGGCGATGAGCGACGAGGTGGACCATCTGCAGGCGCTTCCGGAACGCCACGTCGGCCCCGGTTTGGCCGCTTTCCTCACGACTGACAATGTGAATCAGGCTGGGTAACGTGGGTCCGTTCGGAAAGGACGGCCCACGGTGACGATCACGATCCGGCTGCTCGGGGGGTTTGAGGTCGCTGTTGACGGAGTCGCGGTGGCGCCGGAGCAGTGGACGCGTCGCCAGGCTGCGTCGCTGGTCAAGGTCCTCGCCCTCGCGCCCGGCGGACGGCTCCATCGCGAGCAGGTGATCGAGGCGTTGTGGCCCGGCGCGAGCGTCGAATCAGCAGGGCCACGGCTGCACAAGGCCGCGCACTACGCACGCCGCGCCCTCGGTGGCGACGGCTCTGCGGTCCTCCTCCGTAACGACATGGTGGCGCTGCTCCCCGAGGGCGACGTACGCATCGATTGGACGAGTTCCGGGACCTCGCCAAGGTGGCGACGGACGCTGGTACGTCGGAGGCAGCGGAGCGAGCGCTCGCCCGGTACGCCGGCCGGCTCCTTCCCGAGGACGTCTACGAGCCATGGGCCGAGGAGGCGCGCGAGTCGGTCCGCCTGCTGCATCTCGACCTGCTTCGACGAGCGGCACGGTGGGAGGAGGTCCTCGAGGAGGACCCCACCGACGAGGCGGCTCACCTCGCACTCATCCGGCAGAGCGCAGACCGCGGCGACGTGCGCGGTGCGTTGAGACAGTTCGAGCGTCTGGACCATGCGCTCCTGCGTGAGCTCGGTACCACGCCGAGCCCAGAGGCCGAGCGACTCCGCGCCCGACTGAACGCAGGCGCAGGCCGGGCGGAGCACCCGGCCCAGGGCGTCCGGCTGGTCGGCCGGCGCGATGTCGGTGACCAGATCCGCGCCGGTCTCTCGCGAGCCGACAGCGGGCGGGGCAGCACCCTGCTGCTCTCCGGTCCGCCCGGCGTCGGCAAGACGGCCGTGCTCGGGCTGGCCGAGGCCCTCGTCCGGCAACGTGACTGGCGGACCGGTCGCGGCACCGCCTCCGCTGTGGAGGGACCCTGGCCGTACGCGTCGGTGCTCGAGGCGTTCGGGGACCTCTGCCGCCAGCACCCAGCGTTGCTCGACGGGCTCGACGACCTCTACCGGCTGGAGATCGAGCGGGCGCTCTCCGGGAGGGACGTGAGCTGGAGCGGTGAGTCCAGCCACCAGCGGTTGTTCGTGGCAGTCGCGGAACTCATGCGCCTTGCCGCGAGCGGGCATGGGTTGCTGCTGGTGATCGACGACCTCCAGGACGCCGACGAGGCTTCCTTGCGGTTGCTCCACTTCCTGTCCCGCTGTGCGGTGACCGAGCCGGTGCTGATCGCTGTGGCGCACCGTCCCCAGGTTCCCGACACCGCCTACGAGGTGGCCGAGAGCCTGGTCCCCAGAGGTGCCGGCAGGCGTGTCGAGCTGGGGCCGCTGGACCAGGGAGCCATCAGGCGGCTCCTCGCCGACGGGTACCCGGCCCTGCGCCCGGAGACCGTGGAGCAGATCTACGAGGCGAGCGGTGGCCTTCCCTTCGCTGCGCTCGAGCTGGGCGCCAACCCCGTGTCGGGAGTCGGACCGATGCTGCCCGTCCTGCCCGTGGGTGCAGTGGACACCTTCCAGCGGGCAGCACTGCTGGGCACGACCTTCACCACCGACGAGCTGCTCGCGCTGTCCGGAGCGGACGAGGACGCCACGTACGTGCAGCTGGAGGCAGGGTTCTCCGCCCGGATGGTCGAGCCGGCCGAGGCCGGTTACCGGTTCCGGCACGCTCTGGTCCGGGAGCGTCTCGTCGACATGGTTCCGCAGCACAAGAGGGCCGGCATGCGGCGCGAGGTGGCCGAACGGATCGCCGAGCTCGGTGGGCCGCCGGCCCGGATGGCACACCTGTTCGTCGCGGCGGGACTGACGTCGCGGGCCGTGCCGTACGTTCTCCGTGCGGTCGAGACCGCCGGCGCGCTGGGCGCCTACCGCGACGGTCTGACGATGATCGACGCCGTGCTCGAGCACGCCGAGGCCGGCGACCGCCCGCGCCTGCTCGCCCGGCGCGGTGACCTGCTCAACGCGCTCGGCGACCCGGGGGCGGTGGCGGCGTACCAGGACGCCGTGGCGGTGACGACCGGCACCGAGCACCGACTCGTGCGGGCGCGGCTGGCCCGAGCAGCGGTGTTCGCCGGCGAGCCGGACGTCGCTCGCGAGTCCCTCGCCGGGCTCGAGGTCGAGGGCGATGCCGCGGATGGGCCGATCCTCGCGGCTCGCGGCAACCAGGCCTACTTCGCCGGAGACCTCGACACCGCCTGGGAGATCGCCAACCAGGGCGGCGCGTTCCTGAGCTCGACGGACGACCCGTGGCAGTTCGGGGACCTGATCTCGCTGCAGGGGCTGGCGCAAAGCCGCGGCGAGTGGTTCGAGCGGTTCCGCATGGAGCTCCGTCGCACGCGCGGCAAGCAACGGCTCGCGACAGCGCTCTTCGACGCCCATCTCTGCGTTGCGGAGTACCTCCTCTACGGGCCGGTGCCCTACCGGGAGGTCATCGAGGAGTCCGAGGAACTGCTGCGCCACTCCGACCGGATAGGTGCGCTGCGCGGAGCCGCTTTCGCCCACGCCCTGATCGGGGAGGCGGCCTTGCTGATGGGTGACCTCGAGCGCGCGGAGCGTGAGCTCGTCGAGGCGGTGGACCTGCACCGCGACGTCGACGCCCGGCGGGGGAGGCGCACAGCCTGCAGCGGCTCGCCGAGGTGCGGCTCGAGCAGGGCGACCCGGGGGAGGCACGGCGGCTGCTGGACCGGGCGCTGCCGCTGGCCCGCTGGTCGGTGATCGCCAAGCACCTGCTGCAGCGCATCTACGGGACGATGATCTTGGCCGCGCCAGACGCGCAGGCAGCACGAGCACTGGTGGACCGGGCCGAGGCGACGCTGGGGGAGCCAGACAGGTGCAGCTTCTGCGTGGTCATGCTCGCGGTGCCGTCGGCCATCGCGTGCGCCGAGGTCGGTGACCTCGACCAGGCGCGTCACTATGCCCGCGTCGCGGAGTCGTCGGCGGAACGCTGGCCCGGGACAGCGTGGGCCGCGGCTGCGACGGAGGCCTGGGCACACATTGCGCGCGCGGAGGGCAACGAGAGCGAGGCCGCGACCCTCCTCAGCAAGGCAGCGAGGGGCTTCGAAGCTGCCGGACAGCCCGGCGACGCGACTCGCTGCCTCCGCACTCACGACCAGCTTCAGGTCAGCGTTCCTTCACGATCGTCGTGACCCGAGGCGCCGGCGACGTCGTGGCCGGTTGTCGCCGGACTGCTCGGCACGCATCCGCCCCTCGGGCGAGTTGAGCTCGCGCATCAGGTCGTCGTGTCTCGCGTGCGCGAGAGCGAGGCTGATCATTGGGTGCAACATCGGTGGTCTCCTTCGAGTAGGTCCCTGATGACCACACTGGCCTCGGGCCCTTCCCTGCGCCTTCCCAGCGAGCCTTCCCCGGGCGCGGTCGGAGGAAGGTCCGGGAAGGGGGAGTCGAGGCTGCGTCGTACTGCGCCGCGTAGCCTCTGTCCTTGTGGCAGCCACCGACTTCGAGAACGAGATCAAGCAGCTCCAGGCGACGATGAAGACCATCGGCTCGGTCCTGGATCTCGACGGTATGCGCAAGGAGATCGCCGACCTGGGGGTGCAGGTAGCCGCGCCCGACCTGTGGGACGACCAGCCGAACGCGCAGCGGGTCACCGGCCGGCTCTCGGTGCTGCAGCACGACCTCGACCGCTACCACGACCTGGAGGCCCGGCTCGAGGACCTCGGTGTGATGGTCGAGCTGGCGGCAGAGGAGGACGACGACGACGCGGCGGCCGAGACGGAGGGCGAGCTCAAGAAGCTGCTCAAGCTCGTCGAACAGCTCGAGGTCCGCACGCTGCTCTCGGGGGAGTACGACGCCCGCGAGGCGATCATCTCGATCCGCTCTGGAGCCGGCGGCGTCGACGCCGCAGACTTCGCCGAGATGCTGATGCGGATGTACACCCGCTGGGCCGAGCGCAACAAGTACCCCGTCGAGGTCTTCGACACGTCCTACGCCGAGGAGGCCGGGCTGAAGTCGGCGACCTTCGCGATCCACGCGCCCTACGCCTACGGGACGTTGAGCGTCGAGGCCGGCACCCACCGCCTCGTGCGGATCAGCCCCTTCGACAACCAGGGCCGCCGCCAGACCAGCTTCGCCGCCGTGGAGGTCGTGCCGTTCCTCGAGCAGACCGACGAGATCGACCTACCGGACGAGGACCTCCGCGTCGACGTCTACCGCTCGAGCGGTCCCGGCGGCCAGTCGGTGAACACCACCGACTCCGCCGTGCGGCTCACGCACATCCCCACCGGCACGGTCGTCTCCTGCCAGAACGAGAAGTCCCAGCTGCAGAACAAGGCGTCGGCGATGGTGATCCTCAAGGCCAAGCTGCTCGCCCTGAAGAAGGCCGAGGAGAAGGCCCAGCTCGACGAGCTTCGCGGCGACGTGCAGGCCAGCTGGGGTGACCAGATGCGCAACTACGTGCTGAACCCCTACCAGATGGTCAAGGATCTCCGCACCGAGTACGAGTCCGGAAACCCGCAGGCGGTGCTCGACGGCGAGATCGACGCATTTCTCGAGGCCGGCATCCGCTGGCGCGTGGGCGCCGAGTCCAAGGCCTGACCCTCAACCACCCTGGAGCGGGGCGAACTGGCTGGCAGTGAACTCGGCACCCTGAGGGTCCACGATCACCGCGACCTTCGTCCAGTCGGTGTCCTCGCGATGCGCGACCCGGCCGCCCAGGGACTCTGCCCTGGCCGCAGTCTCGTCGCGGTCCGCCACCGTGAAGGTCACGTGCCAGCCCGGGTCGAGGTTCTCGCCTGCGGGATTCAGCCACCCGATCGCATCGGCGAAACCGGGTGGAACACCGACCCCGGACTGACGCTCGTGGATGTCCGGGTCGACTGTCGCGGCGAGATGGTCGCCGTACCCGGGTCGACGCACCATCGTCGCGAAACCGAGGTCCGCGAACTCCCAGCCGAAGACCTCGGTGTAGAACCGCGCCAAAGCAGCGGGGTCGGCGGCGTAGAGGTCGCTGAAGTTCCACGACCCCGGCGCGTTGGTGACCTGCGCGCCGAGCCGTCGTTTCGCCTGCCACAACCGGAACTCCACACCGAAGGGGTCAGCGCAGGTGGCCGCGCGTCCGCCCTCGCCGGCGTCGGCCGGTGGCGTGATGACCCGGCCGCCCGCGGCCACGACCGCGCCAACAGCGGCGTCGATGTCGTCCACGGCCACGTAGGTGTTCCATGCAGGCTCACTGGTCAGCGGGCCAGAAGGGTCGGCCGGGCCGGCGATCCCGGCGACGTCGTGACCGTCGAGCTGCGCCACGACGTACTGGACCGGCACGTCCGGTGGGGTCGCCTGCATGAACGTCCAGCCGAACAACTCGCCGTAGAACTGCTTCGCTGCCTCGACGTCCTGCTGCTCGATGTCTACCCAGGAGGTCACGCCGGCGGGATAGGTCCGTGCTCGTGTCATCGGATGCTCCTCTCGATTGACCTTCACGCTAGGGCGAGACACGCCCTGCCTTGAGGAACCGCGCGAAGCGCTTGGTCATCCAGGGCAGGAGTCCGTAGATCATGATCGGCGTGGCCACGATCGTCGTGATCAGCGTGTGTAGGACGATTTCGACTTTCAGTCCGGTCCACTGCAGCACGAGTCCCAGGACCAGACTCAGCGGGAAGAACGCCAGCCAGATCACGATCGCCTGCTTCCAGCGCGGCGGGGCAGCGGGCGGCGCGAGGCGGAGATCCTGTACGTCGTGTTCGACGGGCTCGTCGAACCACCCCTCGATGCCCGTACGACGCTCCAGGCGCGACTCGCCCACGAGACCCTGGGCCGAGCCGAGCCACCAGTCGCGCTGCGGAGAGGACTCCCACGCCTGGAGGGAGGCGTGGTCGGCGAACCGATAGAGCATGTGCCACTCCACCGAGTCCATTGCCGGACGCACCCATCCCGTGCCGAGGAAGCCCGGGAAGCGCTCGGCCAGGGAGGACCCGGACCGAACCCACGCGATCATCTGGGCCGCGTGCTCGGGTGCGACGTGGCGCACGATTGAGACAGTCACTGCGCCTGTGTCCTCGGAGGTGTCAAGGCCCTCGGTCGGGTGTTGTTGCATCTCGCTCATCCGGTCACGCTAGTCACCACCCAACTGGGGGTCAGAGCGTGGGGTCGGCCGAGACGCGGACCAGGAGCTTGCCGAAGTTGCGACCCGTGAGCAGCCCCCGGAAGGCCGACGGCGCCGACTGGAGACCATCGACGACGTCCTCGCGGTAACGGACCGAGCCGTCGGCGACCCAGCCCGACATGTCCCGCACGAAGTCGCGCCCGTGTGACTTGGTGAACTCGCTCTGGATGAAGCCGCGGATGTTGAGGCTCTTGGTCAGGATCAGCCTCATGAAGCCCGGCTGCCGGTCCGGGCCCTCTGCGGCCGCCGTGGCGTTGTAGTCCGCGACCAGGCCGCAGAGCGGGACCCTGCCGTAGAGGTTCATCCGCTTGAACACCTCGCGTGCCACGTGCCCGCCGACGTTCTCGAAGTAGACGTCGATTCCGTCCGGCACGGCCGCTTTCAGGTCGTCGGCGAACGTGGGGGAGCGGTGGTCGAGCGCGACGTTGAAGCCGAACTCGTCGAGCAGTGCCTGACGTTTCTCCGCGCCGCCGGCGATACCGACCGCACGAGCGCCCTTCACCCTGGCGATCTGGCCGACCGCCGAGCCGACTGGTCCTGTGGCTGCGGCGACCACGACTGTCTCTCCCGGTTGTGGTCTGCCGATCTCCAGCAGTCCGGCGTACGCCGTGAAGCCCGGCATGCCCAGCACACCGACTGCCGTGGAGACGGGGACCACGGACGGGTCGAGCTTGCGTAGCCCGCGACCGTCGCTGATCTCGTGGGTCTGCCAGCCCGAGTAGGAGAGCACCATGTCGCCGGGTACCCACTCGGGGTTCCTGGACTGCTCGACGACGCAGACCGTGCCGCCCTCCATCACGCCACCGATCTCGACGGGGGCGGCGTACGACGGCGCGTCACTCATCCGACCGCGCATATAGGGGTCGAGCGACAAGTAGACGACACGGAGCAGAAGCTGGCCCTCGCTCAGCTCGTCGAGCTCGTGCTCCACGAACGAGAACGTGTCGTCGCCGGGCTCGCCTTCGGGGCGGCGGGCGAGACGGACCTGGGTCGAGACGGTCATGAAGCTCCTCGGGAGGTCAGTGGTCCTGCACGGTGTTCTAAGCGGTGTTCAGCGCGTTGGCGACCTCGACACACCACTGGTCCGCCCGCGTGCGGAGCTCCGCGGTCTCGACGTCGGTCGCAGCGAGCTCGCAGGTGAGCCAGGTCCGTCCGAACAGACCGGCGTGGCGCAGACGCTGCTCGCCGTCGGAGAGCCGGCACAGCTGGGTGGCGGCCGGCTTCCCGTACGCCGGCCCGGGAACCGTCCTGCACCCCTTCATCTTCGCGCCCGAGGCGATCACCTCGCGAGCGAACGTGGGGCTGATCGGACGGGCGAATACCCAGGCGCGTGCTGTGGCGCCGTCCTGCCCGGTCCACGAGCAGCCGATCTCGTGGACCACGTCCTTGCCGATATCGGGCAGCTCTTCCTGGTCGCCGTTGCCGTACGCCGCATCGGAGTCCGGCTTGCCGCCGAGGGCGTCGGAGACCGCCGAGTCGGGAACGAGCGGGCAGAACTCGATCCGGGGAAGCTGCGTCACCGACTTGTTCAGGCTGGCGATCGGAGTGGGGGAGGACTCGGGTGCGGCCTCCTTCTCGCCGGAGCAACCGGTCAGCACCAGACCGAGCGTGACGACGACGCCAGCGGTGGCCAGCACCGTTCGCGGGCTGCGCGGGACTGCGGTCGAGCTGCGCAGGGACGGGCGACGAAACGGGCGACGGGCCGACAATTGGAGCATGCGCTCCACCGTAGGCGTACTCACCTATGCTCGACCAGCGTGATCAGGTTCGAGAACGTCTCGGCGACCTACCCCGGCCACTCCAGGCCGGCGCTGGAGGACGTGACGGCCGACATCGACAAGGCGGAGTTCGTCTTCCTGGTCGGTGAGTCCGGTTCGGGCAAGTCGACCTTCCTCCGGCTGGTGCTGCGGGAGGCGCGTGCGACCCAGGGCAGGGTGTTCGTGGCCGACCTGGAGCTCAACCGCCTGCGCAGCTGGAAGGTGCCTGCCCTGCGCCGCCAGATCGGTACGGTCTTCCAGGACTTCCGCCTGCTGCCGAACAAGACCGTGTCCGAGAACGTCGCCTTCGCGCTGCAGGTGATCGGAAAGCCGCGCGCCCACATCAACAAGGTCGTCCCGGAGACCCTCGAGCTCGTGGGCCTGGAGGGCAAGGGTCGCCGGATGCCCGACGAGCTGTCCGGTGGTGAGCAGCAGAGAGTTGCGATCGCGCGTGCATTCGTCAACAGGCCCAAGATCCTGATCGCCGACGAGCCCACCGGCAACCTCGACCCGAAGACCAGCGTCGGCATCATGAAGCTGCTGGACCGGATCAACAGGACGGGGACGACGGTCGTCATGGCCACCCACGACGCCGACATCGTCAACCAGATGCGAAAGCGCGTCATCGAGCTCGCCGACGGGCGCGTCGTACGCGACCAGTCCCGCGGTGTCTACGGCTACCAGCACTGAAGGGCTGACCCACGACATGCAGCTGAGGTACGTCTTCTCCGAGACCGGCTCGGGACTCAAGCGCAACGTCTCCATGTCGATCGCGCTCATCGTGACGATCTTCGTCTCGCTGACGCTCGTCGGCATGGGCCTGCTGCTCAACGCCCAGGCCGACAAGGCCGAGCGGTTCTGGGGCAACAAGCTCGAGGTCACCGTGTTCATGTGCAACCAGAACAGCAAGTCACCGAACTGCACCGGTGAGGTCACCCCTGCGCAGAAGACCGCTATCCAGGGAGTGATCGACACGAATCCCGAGGTGGCGTCGTACTACCACCAGAGCAAGGACCAGGCCTTCGAGACCTGGAAAAAGGTCTACATCGCCAAGGACAAGACCGAGCAGGAGAGCTACCGCCTGATCAAGGCCTCCGACATGCAGGAGTCCTACTGGATCAGGCTCAAGGATCCCAACAAGTACAAGGGTGTGGAAGGGGCGCTCTCGCAGCTGGGCGGCGTCGCGGCCGTGCGCGATCTCCGGGAGGTGCTCAAGCCGATCTACTTCTGGATCGAGGTCATGAAGTGGGGCGCGATCTCCGTGGCCGCCTTTCTGCTGGTGGCGGCGATCCTGCAGGTGGCCAACACGATCAGGCTGGCGGCCTTCGCACGTCGCAAGGAGATCGGCATCATGCGGCTGGTCGGTGCGTCCAGCCTCTACATCTCGTTGCCGTTCCTGATGGAGACCCTGGTGGCTGCCCTGATCGGTATCGGGCTCTCTGCGGCCACTCTGCTGACGTTCATGTACGTCGTCATCTACGAGAGGCTCCGACCGGGCTCCAACATCGTCGAGTGGGTCGACTGGCAGGACGCATATATGGCCGTCGCTGGGATCGCCGTCCTCGGCGTACTCCTGACGGTGGTCCCGACACTCGTGATGACGCGCAAATACCTCAAGGTGTGAGGGTCGTCAGCTAATCTCGAGCCCGTTCAGTCCCCAACACTCGGACAGGCACAACGTGGTTCGTCTCTTCCCCCGAACACTGTGCGCTCTATTCCTGGATCGTCCTGCCCGGGTCCGGGCGGTTGCCGTCTCCGCGACCCTGGTCCTCGCTGGTGTCGGCGCTGTGGTTCCCCACGCCGTGGCGGACGATCTCCACGACAAGCAGCGCCACGTTCGCGGCCAGGTGCACAACGCCCAGGGGGACCTTGAGGAGTCCAGCAAGGCGCTTGGCGCCGCCGCCCGTCGCCTGCGGAGCGCGCGGACCGCCCTGTACGCCGCCCAGCGACGCCTCGGCACCGCCCAGAGCAACGTGGCGGCCGCTGCCCGCCTGGACACCCTGATGCAGGCGCGGCTGCAGGCAGCCGAGCACCGGCTCGCCGTGGCCCGGGTGGCCCTGGACGCCGCCCGGCAGCGGGTCACCGAACAGCGGGCGGCGATCGGCGAGCTCGCGGCCAGCAACTATGCCAACGGTGACCCCGCACTGATGGGCCTGACCGTGATCCTCAACTCGCAGGACCCGGCCGAGGTCACCAGCCAGATGAACACCGTGGACTCCTTGATGGACAAGCAGA
>Ga0075530_1000753_pt1 | contig 15511 bp, 9 predicted proteins | sample NGEPerD_2_FD_75101 | JGI IMG/M metagenome (GOLD analysis project Ga0075530, IMG submission 75101) | Arctic peat soil microbial communities from the Barrow Environmental Observatory site, Barrow, Alaska, USA - NGEE PermafrostL1-D | ecosystem: Environmental > Terrestrial > Soil > Wetlands > Peat ...
AAAGCGACATAGGACACCTGTTCGCCTATTGATCGGACTGGTTCTCAGATCGGAACCCTTTCGACAAGGTCTAGTACTGGCGTCCAGCCGAGCTCGACAGCGAGCAGCCGACCGAGCCTGAGTTTCGGGACACTCGGTTCGCTGAGTCCTTCTCGAGCCCGTTTCGTGTCAGTTACCAGGCACTTGGCGGGGCCGTCGCGGCCTTGCCGGCTGCATGCTGGCGCGAGGCGTGACCCAGTGGCGCACGGCCTTCGGGACCGGTTCGTCCTCGGGCACTCCGTAGACCGCCGCAGCGCTGGCCTCGATCGCCTGCGCCGCCGCCCACACCGCACCGGGATCGGAGAGCCGGTAGCAGTCGTTGAGCCGTTTCCGGGCGGTTCCGAGCTGTTTGCGGGTGGCGCGGGGATGCTCGGAGAGTGCTTTGAGTGCCCGCTTCGCGCGACCGATCGCGTCGGCTCGCTCCTTGACTGGCATCACGGTGACGTTGTCCTGGTCCTGCGGGTGCTGGGGGCGGCGTGCGTGTCAGTCATCGTCGAACTCCTGACTGATCTCGCCGGTGACGCGGTCCACGACCGCGAATCGCTTCTTCGGTGGGGTCTCGGGCTCGCGGCCGCGGCGGCGTGCTGGGAGGGCGTCGACGTCGGCGACGTAGGACTCTTCGCGGGCTTCGGTGTCGTGGTCGGAGGTGTGCTCGTTGTGGCGGCTGCGGCGGGGCCACTTCGCGTGGCCGTCCTCGCAGTGGGACTTCAGCCTGGCTCGCATGCGGTCGAGGAACGCGGGCAGGCAGTAGCGGTGCCACTCCTCCAGCGCGTCGCTGGTGTTGGCCAGGCCGGCGCGGCGGCGCTGGTCGGCGACGACGGCAAGCTCGTGCACCAGGTGCGGGTGGGCGGGCCAGCAGGTGGGAATCATGCCGGCGACGTCCCAGGAGTATTCGCGGTTGAGCCAGATCACCACGTCCTCGAGCCACTGCCACAGCTGGTGGCGCAGCTCGGGGTCTAGGCACGAGGCGGGTTCCCATGGCCGCGGAAGCAGGGCCGGGTTCCCGATCTGCTTCTTCTCCTCGTCGGTGCCGTTGATGGCGAGGTTGATCTCACGGTAGGCGAGCTGAGCCTGTGGTCCGGGGGCCGGGAACGGGAAGATCATCAGCTGGGGCGTTTGGTGCGCCTGGGGCCTGGTGGTCACTGGTCCTCGCTCCTGTCGTCGACGAGGCCGAGGCGCCTGGCCTCGGCCAGGGCCGCAGTGGCGCGTGCCTCGGGGGTCACCACGATGCGGCGGGCATCGGTGAGGCGTGTGCGGAGGGCCCGCTGTTCGGCCACCAGCCGCTGCCCTGCGCTGCCCGCTACGCACCGGTGCAGCTTGGCGATGACGGGCTTGCCGTTCTCGGCGACCACCAGGGCCTGGCCCTCGGGGAGCTGGCGGATCTCCTCGGGGCGCATGATCGGGATGTCGTCGGCGGAGATGGTGCGGCCGCCGCCATGGAAGCCGCCGGTCTGGTAGGTGCTGCGACCCACACGGACATCGCCGAGCAGCTCGGAGATCTCCCGGTTGAACGTGACGTCCTTGGAACCGCCAAAGACCACCAGCACGTTGGTGAGGCCGACCAGGTCCCGCGCACCCTCGTCACCGAAGAGGCTGGTGAGCTGCGAACGGGTCTGCGCGGCCCAGATGAAGCTCAACCCGAGGGCTCGCTCGTTGGCCATCCGGGTTCGCAGCGTCGGCAGCGGCGCTGTGGAGGGCAGCTCGTCGAGGCAGGCGAGCAGCGGCGGGCAGAGGCGGCCGCCCCACGGGGAGCTGTTGGCGAGCAGCAGCCCGGTGTCGAGCACGTGCTCGGCCACGGCGGTCATGAGTGGGCTGGCCGACGCGTAGGGGTCCTCGCGGCCGAGGAGGTAGACGGTGCCGCCGCGCCTGATGACCTCCGCGAGGTCCGTCGGCCGCTTCGCATCGGTCGGGACGCATCGGCGCCGGATGTCGTCCTGGAAGAACAGGCTCAGGGCCTGCTGAACGGTGGTGGTGGTGTTGCCAGCCGTGCGGTCGTCGCCGTTGAGTGCGCCGTGGAGCAGGCCGTGCCAGAACCGGGCGGCGTGTGGGTGGCGCTTGAGGATCTCGCTCGGGTCGCTCGCGGCAAGCGGGTTGGCCACCCAGCGCAGTACGTCGTCGAGGGTCTTGCCGGTGAGTGCGGCGGCGTGGAAGTAGGCCTGAAGGACCTTGGCCGATTCCGCGGCGTAGAACCGGGCGGCCTCGTCTCCGGTGCCGCCGTGGACGGCGCCCTTGACGGTGCCGGCGGTGAAAGCCTTGGCGCGGCGCTCGGCGACCTTGGGGTCCACGCATCCCTCGATCGGGTCCCAGACCAGCTCATCGACCACCCCCTCGGCCAGGCCGAAGGGGTCCAATACGACGCAGGGCCGGTCGCCGCGGGAGCGGGCGGTGAGGCTGAGCAGGAGGTCCTCGACCTTGGTCAGCGTCACCAGCGCAGCACCGGGTGCCCCGAGCAGGGCGGGGGTGAGCAGGTCGAGGGTCTTGCCGCTGCCCTGTGGGCCGATGACGCCGGCGGTGCGGTCGAAGGGCACCCACAGCTCGCCACCGTGGGGCTCGTGTGCCGTGCCGAGGCGCCACCCGACGTCGTGCGGTTCGAACCTCGGCTTCATCGCAGCTCGTTCTGTTTGGTGCGCCCCGGGAGCAGCCACGGGCTCAGTCCGCGGCCGAGCTCGACGTTGGTGGCCTCGGAGTCGCCGGCGGCCCGCTGCACCGGTGCCGCGGGCTGGGCGTCCTTGCCGTAGAGGTCAGGTCGCACGATCGGGGCGACCTTGCGCAGCCGGGTTACGCCGAGGAGCTTCTCGGCCTCCGCGGCGGTGGCCATCCCCTTCATCCGCCCGGGGCCGCGCTTGTACGCGATGACCCCACCCCAGGTTGTGGCGCTCAGCAGGGCTCCCTCGACCAGCACGAGGCAGATCCAGGTCAGGGGCGCAGGGGCCAGTTGTGTCGGGACCGGTTCGGCCAGGCCCGCGGCGGCGTTGCCGCCGAGAACCTCGGGCAGGCTGGTCCAGAACGCGGACCCGAGTGGGGAGGAGAACGCACCCGAGCCGGCAACAGGGTCGGCCGCGGGCCAGGTCCATCCTGTCCCGGCGAGCAGGTTCGCCAGGGATCGCGCCAGCTGGATCCCGACCACGGTCAGGAACAGGGTGATGGCGATCAGGACGGCCGGGATCTCCCACGTCCAGGGGTAGGGGTTCTTGAGTCGCTCTCGCTGCATGGGCTCTGCACCTCCTGTAGGCCTAGGGAGTCGGCTGGGCCTCTGGCGATCACACCGGGACGCCAGGACGGCGGGAGGCGTGGGTGGCGAGCCACTCGGAGGGGTCGACGTTGTCGGGGCCGTAGATGAAGCCGTTCTTGAGGTGGACCTCGAAGTGGAGGTGGCAGCCCTCGCTGTTGCCCTGGTTGCCGACCTCGCCGATCTGCTGGCCTGGGAAGACGGTCTCGCCGCGGCTGACGTCGAGCTTCTCCATGTGCGCGTACCAAGTGCTCAGCCCGCCCGGCCCGGTGGTGACCTTGACCAGCCAGGGACCGGCCCAGCCCTGGGTGGTGTCGATCTCGATCGTGCCGGCGTGAGCGGCATAGAGACGGGGGTGCCGCAGGGGGCTCCGAAGTCGGTGCCGGTGTGCCACGACGACCAGTGGCTACCGCCTGAGTGCCAGTTGTGGGCATCGTTGCCGATGTAGTGCGCCGCGAGGGGGTAGACGATCTCGCCGCAGCTGGTCGAGCCGTCAGCGCCGCCGGGGGCGTTAGGGAGCACATTGATGTGCGGGTGGTCCTTGTGGTTCTGGGTAGCCGAGCCTCGGTCCTCCATGGGCCGCCACCCCTCGCCGGATCGTGCGAGCGACCAGATCCGCTGGTACCAGATGATGTAGTCGATGCCGAGCTCTTTCGCGTGCTGCTGCGCGTATGCCACCAGCGCGTCGCCCCGCGCTTTGCCGGCGTGGGTGGGCGGGACCATGAAGTCGGCCGCAAGGCCAGCAGGGTGGCCATGGGGGTCGGTGGCGCTCTCGCGGTAGCCGCCGACGGTGTTGATGTCGAACATGGGGCCGAGGATGTTGACAAGGCGGGTCAGCTGCGGCTTGACGGGGCCGAGGTTGTACCGCGACTCCACCGCGCAGCCGAGGTTGCTGCCGGCGGTGGTGGCGGTCACCAGCGGGTGGTCGGCGATCTTGGTGGCCCGGGTGCTGCGGTCGACGTTGGCTCCGGCCCAGGTGAGGTTGGCGCCGTAGACGTGGTCGACCGGTGCGTCCTTCCGCGGCTTCTTGCAGGGCTCCGCCGAGCCGCCGAACGCGTTGCTCAGCTGAGGGGTGAGCGCACAGTGGGAGGAGTTCTTGCCGTCCTTGGCGTCGTTGAAGTCGCCCAGGATCACGACCGGTTCACCGCTGGCCTCGAGGTCGGTCATGGTGGCCAGCTGCCGTTCCAGTGCCTCCTTACGGTGCGCCGCGGCGTTGCCGTGGACGTTGGCCGGGTTGTGGATGCTCCACGCCCAGATCACCTGCCCGGCGTTCACATTCTCGGCTGCACCCCTGAGCTGGACCAGCGGCATCGCGACGTCCCTTCCGCCGGAGTACGGGATTGCGACGAGCCTAGAATCGGTCATCTCCCAGCTGCTGCGGTCCCAGATCACCTTGTTCTGGGTGTTGCCGGTGGCCGGGTACATGCCCCACTTGGCGGCGTGGCGGTCGGCCAGGGCCTTGGCCTGGGGGCCATGGACCTCCTGCAGGCCGGCGATGGTGACTCCGGCGTTCTCGATCGCGCTCAGCGCCCAGGGCAGCCGCTTGTCCCAGGTGGCGTACCGGGACTTCTCGGCACCGCCGCCCGCCTTGTGGTCCGTGTGGCCGGCGCCGAGGATGTTCAACGTCCCGAGCGTGATCGGGTTGCCGGTGTCGCGCGCGCAGGTGCTCGCGGTTGAGACCGCCCCATCGGCTGAATTGTCGTCGGACAGGTCCGGCAGGTCTGCTAGGTCGGGGCCGAGGAGGTCGGTGATGTCGCCGGCGACGTCCTCCCACCGGGTATAGGCGTCGGGCTGGCCGGAGCGCTGCACGGCCTGCGCCGCCTGCGTGAGCGGCATCCTCGACCAGCCAGGGATGTCGAGGAGGCCGGGGTTCTCGGTGTGGGGGGCCTTGCCGAAGAACGCGCGCGCGGCGAACACCGGGTTCGTGACCTCAGCACGGCTTCCCCAGCCCTGCGAGGGGCGCTGTTGGAACAGGCCACCGGAGTCGCGGTCGCCGCCGGTGAGGTTGACCAGCTCGGATTCTCCGATCGCGGTGGCGATCGCGATCTGCAGACCGTAGCGGGGCATCGCGAGGTCGCGGGCGACCTGGGCGATGGCGATCGCGTTGCGGGCCTGCTCGGCGGTCATCCTCGGGAAGTTGGAAGCGAACCTCAGCCGCATCAGCCGCGCCACTACGTCCCCCGCCGCTGGCCCCTTCGCCGAGGTGTTCGCGGCGTGCGCTGCCGGCACGACGCCGTCCGTCGTGGCGGTGTCGGTGGTGGCCGCGTCCTCGGGGCCGGCGCCGTCCAAGACGCCGAGGTCGCCGAGGTCGCCGAGCTGGCTCGGGTCACCAACGGTGCTCGGGCCCTCCTGCTGCGCTGGCCGGCAGTCGGCGGCCGCGGTGGTGCTGGTCGTGATCACCGCCAGTGCGAGGATCGGCAGCGCGATGAACACGGCGAGGATCGGCAACCCGATCAGCAGGAGCTTCTTCACCAGCGGGCACCCAGATCAGGCCGGTGACTGACCGGCCGCCACTATTCGTGGCGCGCCAGTTCGAAGAGGCGATTCCGACGACACTCGTCGTGATCGAGAGCGCTGGTCACATGAGCAATCTCACGCGTCCCGAGCGGGTAAACGACGCGGGGTGAGTTCTGTCGAGCCCACCCGCCGGGTTCAGGCTAGTCAAACCGGGCAAAGGTGCCCATCCTCCAAGTCCGCAACAGCCGCAGACAGCGTAAATGCGGAGCGGCTATCGCCCGGAGTCGATGTGCGCGCCAGCACCAGCCGCACAGAATGTGTCTTTCTTCAGGGCGACACCGAGCGCCTTACGGAGAGTCCTTGGACCTGGGCCGCCGTCTCGCGTCGGTACTTCAGAACTGCGTTCCGCAGCTCAACTGGGCCAAGGTGGCCTGTCCGCGGCGTAGCTGAGCACCAGCAGGATGTCGTCGAGGTGGGCCGCGGCGACGGCGGTCTGGAGGGCGGCTACCTCGCCTGGGACGGGGCTGCGCAGGTCCAGCGCCCAGTCGCCGTAGGGGCGCGCGGGGGAACCACCTGCGACGCCGGCCAGGGGTTGCCAGGACGAGCCGTTTCCGCGCCGGGTGCTGACGATGCCGTCAATTGCGCGGGCACTGCCGCCGTTGACCACCGGGGCGGCCGGCCCAGACCGCGACAGGCCTGCAACGGTGAACGTCCGTAGGACGGGGTCGTCGCCCGAGAGCCGCACCGCGACGTGCTCGAGGCGGAGCTGTTCGAGGTTGGCCGGGAAGTCGTCTCGGCTGACCCGCAGGTGCAGCACGCCCCGATCCGGTTCGGGTAGCAGCTCCGGGTTGGCCAGGTCGTACCACGCGTCCGGGAAGTCGTTGCGCACGCTGAAGGCCAGCTCCGCCTTGGTCCTCGGCGACATCGACTCGATGACCGCGCGGCCGTAGTCGTAGCTGTGCAGCGCGTGATAGTCGAACGTGACGAGCACGTCCGAGAGGGTGCGGTAGTCGAATCGGTTCGCCGACTTCGGTAGCCGCAGCTCGAAGGTCGAGTCGAGGCCGTTGCCCTCGAAGGGCAGGTACATCTCGGCGGAGGCCTCCCCCTCGAAGACGCCCGTGCCTCCGATCGGGATGCTCATCGCGACCGACTCCGGGTCCCGGCGGATCGTGACGGACTGGAAGGGCTCCGGGCCTACGACGACCCGTGAGATGCCCGTCGTCGAGAGTGTCGCCCGGATGCCCTCGACAGGCGGGATCAACGCGATGACGGAGAGTCGCACCCGACGGATGAGGCGAAGGTAGTGACCCGGGAAGTCCCGGTCGAACAGGTCGGTCGGGGTGGCGAACACCAGCACGCCGGTCTCCCGGAACGACTGGAACTCGCCGGGTGCGAGCAGCGCGAGCGACAGGGTCTTCGAGACGGCGAGCTTGCGTCGGTCCGTGTCGAAGGCGAACTGGTCGAGCTGGTAGAGATCGGCGAGCAGCCGGGCAGAGCCGGTGAGGCCGCGACGGTCGTCCTCCGCCGCCCCGGACGACGACGCCGCGGAGCCGAGCGACGACGACGAGGACGGAGCCGTCCAGTAGTCCGAGCGGATCACGACTGAGGGCGCCTCCTGCCGCTCGAAGGCGAGCTGGGCGTGCGCGACGTTCAGCGTCGAGGCCGCCTGCTGCAGCAGCGAGCGGTAGACGTCGGAGAGCACGCCGCCCATCCAGTCGTAGAGCTCGACGCCGGTGAACTGGTTGGCGAGGAACTCCAGGGTGTCCCGCGCCTGGCTCTCCTGGGTCGAGGCGATGGACTGCTCCTGCTCGACGATCACGACGCGGTCCTTCGCCAAGGTCTCCTCCATCGCACCGATCTGCAGATCCTGGGCGCTTAGCGCGCCCTGCAACCGCCACTCGTCCATCCGCCTCTCCTGGCTGGCGAGCAGGCTGTTCTTCTGGATGTCTGCCTGGATCCCGGCCCCGAGCACAGCGGCGGTGGCCCCGCCGGCCGCGAAGATCCCGACCGACGCCGCACTGGCGACCGCGGCCGCCGCGCCCCAGGACGCGGAGGCCGCGGTCGTGATCGCTTGGGCCGTCGTCACGGCCGCGGCCGCGATCGCCTCGGCGCGTTGGGCGTTCGCCGCGTCGTCGTACAGGTCGAACATGGACTGCTCGTACGCGTTCAGCCCGGCGGCCATCCATGCCTGGTAGGTCTGCTGCTGGATCAACACCCTCTTGGTCTGCAGGGCGGCGAGCTTCACGCCGTCGTTCGCCTCCGCGACCCGCAGCCTCTGCAGCCGCACCTGTGCAGTTGCGAGCGTCAGCTCCTGGCGGGCCTGGTGCCGGTTGTATGCCGCCGCGTCCCGCTTCTCCAGCGCCGAGAGATACTGCACCTCGATCTGCTGAGCCTGCATCACCAGCTCCTTCGCGCGGGCGATCAGCACGGCGTAGCGGTAGGCGGTGGGCGGCACGGCACGCGCGGCGGGCAGGGCGATCTGGCCGTTGACGGCAACCGGCATGCCGGTGGTGGTGTCCGTCGCCGCGGCGTAGGCGGGCACCTCGCGCCGGATGCCGGCGATGTTGCGGCCGGACCGGAGCTTTCGCAGCCCGAGCTCCGCGTGCGCCCGCAGCAAACCGACGGTCGGATTCGGCGGGATGCAGAACTGCAGCGGGGGGAGGGTCGGGCCGGTCATCGCGCACCCCCGATGTCGGCCAGCTCCACGGGGAGTGCGGCACCGGAGCCGAGCAACCCGGCGAGCCGAACCGCCTTCTCGACCGCCGGGTCGACCAGGAGCGCGGCGTGCCCGGTCGCCCGCATCTGGGCCGCCCCGGCCAACACCTCCGTCGTCGTCGGCGGTGGCGACGCCGCCGCTAGCACGGTGTCCTTGAAGCGGAGCAACGCGGGGATCACCGTCTCCCAGGTCACCAGTCCCGCCTTTGCCAGCTCTACCAGCTTCACGTGCTTCTCCATCTCGAAGACCGTCCCGGGTGCTGGGAACGCCTCGCCCTGGGTGAGCTCCTCCCGGATCGCGCCGAGCGCGGCGGCGACCTCCGGTGGGACCTCGAACCCCGGCTGGATCTCCAACGCCCCGATAAGGGCCCCGCAGTTCGGAAGCGACTGCCGTAGCTCGGGTACGTCGCACAGCCCGAGCGCGCTGTCGTAGAGCAGCCGGGCCCGCACCAGCGACTCGCTGGTGTCGACGCCGAACTCCGCGTCCGCGTAGGCGTTGAGGCACCCGATCACCGTGGCGATGGCGTACCGAGCAGTCGCCGCGCGCCGGGTGCGGGCGATCGCATGGGGGTTGAGCGGGTCGAGCAGCCACCCCTCCGGCTGCTTGACGACCGCCGCCGCCGGGAGCGTGGCATCCAGGGCCAGGCCGTGGTCGATGTAGCGGTTCGGGCGTGGCGCCCGATAGTCGTAGACCGTGGCGAACCAGTCCAGCGCGGCGACGAACTCACCCGAGGACTGGAGCGCGAGGCCGATCTGCTGCGGCACCAGGCGGTAGGCCTCGCGCAGGTAGCTCAGGACCGATTCCGGGGTCGCCGCGTTCCTGTCGTAGACGCCCTTGATGGCCACCCGCCGGTTCTGGAGCTCGGTTACGGTCCCGTTCGGCAGGACCGAGGTCGCCGGGTCGAGGACCGGCACCACGTCGTACTTAGTGCTCCCCGCCAGCCGGTCGCCCTCCACCCGGCACAGGTAGGCGTAAGAGTGTCCTGACGCGCCCGGGGTCACGAAGAGCGAGGGCGAGAAGGAGCCGGAGTGCCGGGCGAGCCCGGTCACCCCCGGCGCGAGGAAGATCGTGCCGGGGGTGACCGTGGCGCCGCTGCGGGTGAGCCTCTGGTAGGTCGTGGCGCCGTCCATGTCGGTGAAGACGAAGACCGACGACGAGCCGCCCGCGAGGGCACCGATGACCCGGTCCGGCGTCGTGCCCACGTCGACGGCCACCGCACCGGAAGCCTGGGGATAGGCACGGATCGCCGGACCATGGGAATAGACGAGCCAGTTCGTGCCTCCGGTGCGCAGCGCGGCGTGCAGCCCGGTGACAGACTCCGACCCGCCGATGCCTCCAGCGCCAACCAGTCTGGGCACCACCTCGCACGCAGCCCAGTCCCCGGTCACCGCGGCGAAGCCGTCAGTGCCGGCGTTGAGCGCCCGGACGTACGCGGTGGCGGACGACCACACGTGGATGGCCAGCCGCGGCGCCTCGGCGAAGCTGTCCGACTGCACGGGTACGACGGTCATCCGGTCGACCGACTCGACGGCGCCGCCGTACCCGGTTGGCAGGCCCGCGACCTCGACCGCACCCGCCACGCAGAAGTCGTCGCGGCCGTAGCGCTCGAGATCGAAGCGGGCGCGCGCGAGGGTCCGACCGGTGGGCACGGCAAGCTGCAGGAACAGGTTGATGTGGTGCTGGCCCAGCGCCGCGTCCATCCACGGGAGGGCGCCGACGACCGCCGACACCTTCGCCGGTGTGCTCTCGTCCTCGGTGTTGACCGGCACCTCGGTCCAGAACGACTGGGCGTAGCCGCCGGCCTCGACCGCGAGCTGGTCGAAGCTCGACCAGTAGACCTTGCCCGAGGGCGCCAGACCGAACAGGAAGTCGAGGGCCCGCCCGAACGGGGTGCCGCTCGGCCCGACGAGCGTCACCGTGGCCCGGCAGGAGGCCAGCACGCGCAGGTGGGAGACGTCAGCGAGGTAGCGGGAGTAGGCGCCGGCCAGCTGGAGCGCCTGGGTCGGGCCGATCCGGCGGGTCGGACGGGTCTGGGCGACCAGCTCGGCGAACGCCGGACTCTGCCGCGGCACCAGCGAAGGCAGCAGGAGGTTGTCGGGGTACAGCCGGACGAACACCGCCGAGCGCCACGTTGCATAGGAGCCGACCCACTGCCACTCGGCGTCGAACTGGAGGGCGTCGAGCTCAAGCCGCTCCCGCGGAACACGCTCCCAGGCGGACCAGACCCCGGCCGCGGCCCGCCGGTGCCACAGCGCGGTACCGCCACGGCCGACGCGGACCGCGTAGACGTCGACGACTCCCGGCCCGTGGATACATACGGCCGGCGCGCCGGCCATCTGCGGGTCGGTCGGGGGCAGCCCTGCCTCGACGTCCCCCCAGGGCTGCCAGGCACCATCGCGGACCAGCCGGTTCAGGCTCCCGGACAGGTTCTGGTAGAGCTCGAGCCGGTCCGGCGCCGGGCTCACCAGTGCGGCTTCGCTGCCGAGTCGGCCGACGAGGTCTTCGGTCTGCCAGGCGGCGCCGTCCCACCAACGGTGGGTCGGCTTGAACAGGTCGGCGCCCGAGCGGGCAACGACGAGATCCACCGTGCCGGGGTCCAGGGAGATCGCCACCGGGTTCCGCTGGGAGGGTACGCCGACGTCCTCCGGCGCCGACCATGTGGTGCCGTCCCATCGCCTGCGGAGCACCTGGAGGTCGCCAATCCGCAGTACGAAGGCGTCAAGCGCGGCCGCCCCTCGCGCGGCGAGGCCAGGACCGCCGGACAGCTCCGGCCCGCCCGGAACCGCCTGCCAGGGCTCCCACCCCACCTCGAACCGACGCACCCACAGCACCCGGTCGGCGACCACGGCAACGTCGAACCCCGCACCGCGACGAGTGACTGCGAGGTCCGATACCGGCAGCGGGCCGACCCTTGGGAGCCGGCCCTGTTGGTGCCAGCTGCGCCAGCGTCCGTCCCACACCCGGTGCCAGAGCATCCCGGTCCCGTCGTGGGCCAGCAGGTGCGTGCGGCCGTCCTCGGTGACGACCGCCCGCACCGAGGACTCCCCCGTCAGCGGACCGGGGTCGTCGAGCGGCAGCTGACCCGTGCGCAGCCGGAACAGCAGCTCCTGCAGGGCTTCGATCGCCTGCGCGACCCGGGTGGTCCGGTGGGTGCCGGCCACCCGTAGGTCTACCAGCAACCGGCGGGTCAGCCACTCGGCCCGGGAGGGCAGGTCGTCGCCCTCGGCGTCGGACGCCGTGACCAGGGTGTCCCGGAGCAACGGCAGGGCGGTCTCCTCCGCCGAGTTCCGGGCCGCGTCCACGCCCGCTCGGACAGCGGCCTCCTGGTCCACCCTGGCCCCGAGGACCTCGACCCATGCGCGGCGTGCGTCCCGTGTGGACAGCCAGGGCGCAATCGTCAGGCTCCGCGCCTGCTCGGGTGCGGTCTCCTCATTGTCACGCGCGAGCCGGAAGTACTCCGGGGAGAGCGTGACTGCCGCCGCGCGCTCCTGCTCCCTCCAGGCCGGGAAGTCCCGCCGCTTCCCCGCAGTGAGCACCGTGTCGAGGACAACCTCCCACTCCGGGTCGAGGATCGGCTGACCGGACTCGGCCATCCGCAAAACCGGCATCAAGAAGCCGAACGAGGCAGGGGTCAGGCCGAGCGGCGCGAGCCTGGCTCCGATCCGCTCGCCGAGCCGTTGCGCGGCCTCCAGTTCGGTGAGGTCGTTGACGTCGACCGGTGCTCCCGGCCGGCTCAGCCCCAGCTCGATGACTGCGCCCACAGCAGCCCCGGGGTCCACCGCAGCGGTGCGGGCTGCCTCGAGGAGGGCACGCCGGGACGCCCAGTCAGCGTGGCGCGCCAGCCAGAGGTCGTAGGCAGGACTCCCTGGCCGCGCCCGGCGCAGGTCACCGATGCCGATCGCCTGGGGGTCGACGAACGCTGACAGCTGGTCCAGCGGGTCGACCTCCGGTGTCGGGTTGGGCCAGTCCTCGCTCCCCCACCCGGTCCGGAGCCGGGCGAGCCGACGGCACAACAGCACCGGAGCCACCTGGACCGACGCATCGGCCTCGTCAGCGGTGAAGTCGAGCTCGAGCGCTCCGACGAGGCCGCTTCCCTCGCGGGGCACAAGCCGGACCGGGCCGGCGGGTGTGGTTCGTGCGCCGGCCGCCACAAGCTCGGTCCGGGCGGCGTCGGCGTAGGCCGAGACGACGTAGGCGCTCCCGTTCCGGCGGACCGCGAGGTGGACCAGACCGTCGCGGTCGGTGTTGCGACCAGGATCCGCGCCCGTGAAGCGCCAGCTGCCGAGCTGCCTGGTGGCGTCGCCGGTCTTCGCCCCCAACGCCAGCGGGTCCCCGGTCGTGGTGGCGAGTCCGAACATGCGCTCGAGGGCGAGCTCGGTCAGGCCCACCGGGTCGGTCGCCGGTGCCTCGGGGTCGAGGAAGAGCTGGTCGAGCTCATCGTCACGGGGCGCGCCACCCGCGGGTGCGGTCAGCGGCAGGCCGATCCGCTCCGCAAGGGCGAGGCGCTCCTCGGGCGCGGCGCTGCGGACCCGGCGGACCTCCTCGTAGGACGTGCCGGCCGCGGCGAGCAGAGCGGTGTAGGCGGCGAGCCGGTAGACGGCCTCCCCTGCCACCAGGCCGGCCTCCCGGCCAACGCCGAGCAGCGGCCGGGTGCCGACGTACCCGCGCAGCGCCTCCACCGCGATCCGCGGCTGCGCGACGCTGGTCTCCGCGGCCTCACAGTCCAGCGGCAGGCCACCGAGCGGCTGGTGGAGCCGGTCGGACAGGTAACCGAGGTCGATGGGCTCGTCGCCGTTTTGGACGTGCTTGAGGGCGTAGTCGAGCAGGGTCGCGAGGTACGCGCCGGGGCTGACCGCCGACTCGCAATCGCCGCAGCCGCACCGCGGGGCGAGCAGGTCGCCGATACCGGGCGGGACAGCGGTCATGACGAGAACCCGTTCGCGAGGTCGGTGCCGTAGCCGGCGAGGAGGGAGTCGAGCAGGCCTGCCTGGGCCTCTGCGGCCGCGCGCAGCCGCACGGCGCGGTCGTAGGGCAACCGGCCCTCGGGCTGCTCGCCGTCGCGCGGTACGGCGACCTCGGCGAGGAACCGGCCCCAGGGCGTCTCGGCGACGGCCCGGAGCCCCGGATAGCTCAGCCCCAGCAGGGCGGCCGCCTCGCCGGGGTCGGACGTCAACAGGTCAAGCTCGGTGAGCGCGTCCAGCCTGTGCGCGTCGTCGGGGTCGAGACCCGTGAGCGGACCGTTCGGGCCGGTCAGGGCGGCGAGCCCCCCGCGACGCCGGATCTCCGCGTAGCCACCGATCCCCACTGCCTCGAGCCGGTCCAGCGTCTCGGGCGCCACCTGCAGGTGCCCGTCGGAGGCCAGGCTGCGGAGACCGGGCGCTGGGTCCGGCAGCGCCACCCCTACGTCGGCCGCCGGCGGCGCGACGTCGGTGCTCACCTCGACCGGCTCGGGCAGGGCCGGCCCCGAGACGCGCAGCCGCAGGGCACGCGAGCCGACCGGGTCGTCGGTGTCGTAGCGGACGACGACCGCGCCGAGGGCATCAGTCAGGTCCTCTCCGAGGTCGCGACCGCCAGCCCCGTCGTCGAACGCGTGCACCGTGTACCCAGCCAGCGGCTCGCCGTCCCGCTCGGAGGAGAGCACCATCCGGACCATCACGCCGGTAAGCAGCCTGCGTCGCACCGCGTGGGCGAGGGGCCCGGCACGCTCCCCCATAACGGGGGGGATGATCCGCTCGTCAGCGGCGCGCCGGAGGGCGTCCGCGAGGCGCTCGGGCTCCGCCCCGGCCAGCTCGTCGAGGAGGCGGGCGAGGAAGTCGTCGCGGCGCTCGGGGTCCTCGAACGTCGGCAGCTGGGTCCAGAGGTCGACCACAGCAAGCCGGGCCCAGCCGTAGAAGGCGGGAGCGACGAGCCCTGCCGACCGCGAGAGCAGGTCCGAGGCGCGCACGAACGTCAGCCGAAGACGGGTCTCGCCGTTCGGGTCCGGACCTAGCTCACGAGCGAGGAAGTCGAGGTCGTCCTCCGCCAGGTCACCGGGGGCCAGCTCACCGAGCTCGGGCGTGATCCGGGTGACCAGCGTGGTGTACTCGGACTCCTCCCCAAGGACCTGCGCAGCTGACACGGTCAGCGCCACCTCGAGCGGGCTGACAGCGTTAAACACGACATCCGCGCCCCGGCCGACATGATCGCCGGCGGTGACCTCACGCACCACCAGCTCCCGCCCGTCCTGCCCGACCACGCGGAAGGTCAGGTCGGGCCCCATCGGCGCATCGAACTCGAGCCGGAAGCGTCCCTCGCGGTCCGTGGTCGCCGTACCCAGGACGAGAACACCGCTCGACCGCTGGCGCTCGCGGCTGGGCAGGTCCCGGTCCTCGACCACGACCTGCAGGCCGTTGGGCCCGACACCGTCGTCCCCCCGGACGACACCCGCTATCCGGAAGGGCTCCGCGTTCATCATCGTCCCCTCTCACGGGTCCGGGCGTGGCTGGTCATGGGAAGTGGGTCCCGTCGGGGAAGAACCACTGGAAGCCGGCGGGCGACAGCACAGTGATCGTCATCGAACGGGTGGTGGCGAAGAAGGGGATGCCCCTCCCCGCGCAGCTGCCGCACGGCTTCTTCGAGACCTCGACGAAGTCAGCACCCACGTCGAGGTAGAGCGACTGCAGCTCGGCGTGCGCTGCGTTGTACGTGCCGGGAGTGCCCTTGTAGTCGAAGAAGTGCGGCTCGAGGGTGACACCCTTGCTCTGCATGTGCTTCCAGACACCGACCGCCACGGCGTCGTTGTAACCAGGGAGATCAGATGCCCGACCCCATCCGCTGGTGGTGACCGGCGTGGCGTAGGTGCCAGCCACCGTCTTGGACCCGGGCGCCACGGGGAGCACGATCGGGGTCGGACTCGGGGTCGCCGAGGCGGTGCTGTAACCCAGCGTGGGGGCACCCTCGCCGAACGAGACGACCGGTGCACCGCCCTTGGTGCCGACCTGGAACCGCGGAGCGGCTGCCTTGGGCGCCGGCTTCGGTGAGCCCACGCCGCCCATGCTTCCCCCGCCCAACTCCCCCAGGATGCCCATTCC
>Ga0075530_1000754_pt1 | contig 15500 bp, 14 predicted proteins | sample NGEPerD_2_FD_75101 | JGI IMG/M metagenome (GOLD analysis project Ga0075530, IMG submission 75101) | Arctic peat soil microbial communities from the Barrow Environmental Observatory site, Barrow, Alaska, USA - NGEE PermafrostL1-D | ecosystem: Environmental > Terrestrial > Soil > Wetlands > Peat ...
AATTTCGTCTTTCTCTACGGTGCCGTCCGCGCGGACCACGCGCCTTCTCAGGCGTCCACCCGACAGCGGCTTGAACTCGGTCTTGCGCGCATATCGGCCTTTGCGTGCATCGTCGATGGCCGCGTGCAACTCGGCGTTCAGGTCGCGGCCACGCTCCCAAGCGACACGTTCACTTACCTTCGTCTTGCTCATGCTCGAACGCCTTTCGTAGTTGTCTCAGTAGCGCCGGCTCCACGTTGTCGCGTACGTTCTTTCCGTACAGCAGCACCAGCACAATCAGTCCGTGAGATAGCCGCAGGAAGTAGATCACGCGATACCCGCCGCGCTTGCCGTGTCCAGCGCCACGCCAGCGCAGCTTGCGGCAACCGCTCGATGCCGGGATCACGGCGCCAGCTTCCGGATGCCCGGCGAGATACACTTGCAGTTCGGCGAATTCGTCATCCGCCATGCCGTAGGCTTCGCGCGCCTTGGTGAACGGCATAAGCTCAATGAAGCTCAGCACGGCGGTATTCTACGGCAAAGCCGGACAATATGGGAAGTCTTAGGACGGTAATGGACGGTTCGATTTCGGCAATGCTTTGTCGCAGCTATCGCATCGGAAGGTGTCCTTGCCGCGAGATGGCGCACCACTTCACGCGCGCCCTTCGTGTAGACGGTTAACGCACACCAGCTCGCCGTCATCGTTACTCGGCGAAGTACCGGCCGCCGCCTACTTCGCGTGCAGCGGAATGATCTTGGCGCCGGTGGTGAAGCTGTCCACCAGCTCACTCCAGGTCTGCATCATCTTCCGGCGATCGTCCAAGTATTCGCTTCGATGGTAGGCCGCGCGTACCTTATTGCGCTCGGCGTGCGCAAGCTGGCGCTCGATCACGTCCGCTCTGAATCCCAATTCGTTCAGGATCGTGGATGCCGTAGCACGGAAGCCGTGAACCGTGGCCTTCGAGTGATAGCCCATGCGGTACATGGCGTATAGCAAGGTGTTCTCGCTCATGACTCTGGTTAGATTCTTCTGATTCGGGAATACCAGTTCGTAGCTGCCGGTCAGTGGCTTGAGTTCTTCGAGTACCGCTATCGATTGGCGCGACAGCGGCACGATATGCTCGGCGGTGATCTTCATTCGGCTAGCCGGAATACGCCATTCCGCCCGCTCGAAGTCGAACTCTTCCCATCTTGCGCCGCGTAGCTCGCGGGATCGCACGAAGGTCAGTACGATCAGGTTTAGCGCCAGGCGGGTTACAGGTTGCCCATCATAGGCGTTCAGCCTCTTCAGGAACTCCGGCAATTCTGCCCGGCTCAAGGCGGCCCGGTGCGTCACCTTACGGGTCTTGAGGCTGCCCACCAGATCGGCGGCCGGATTGTAGGTGACGCGGCCGGTCTGGATCGCGTAGCGATAAACCGAATTCACGCGCTGTAGGATGCGGGACGCCACGTCCAGGGCGTCGCGCTTCTCGACCTTGCGCACGGCTTCCAGGATGGCAGGCGCGGTTATTTCCTGAATAGGCTTGTCGCCGATGCGTGGAAAGACTTCCTTTTCCAGTGAGCTTAGCACCCGGTGCGCATGATCCGCCGTCCAGCGGCCTTGCTTGCCGTGCCATTCTCTGGCGATGGACTCGAAAGAGTTCTCGGATTGCGTCTCGGCTTGCCGCTTTTGCTCGCGCTTCACCTCCGCCGGGTCTTGGCCGTTGCGTAGCAGCTTGCGCGCGTCGGCTTGCTTGTCTCTGGCTTCCTTCAAGCTCACTTCCGAATATACGCCTAACGCTAGCAGCTTTTGCTTACCGCCTACACGGTATTGCAGCCGCCAGTATCTGCCGCCCGCAGGCTTCACCAGCAGGTGTAGGCCGTGCGCGTCGAACAGCTTGAATGCCTTGGCAGCAGGTTTGCCTTTCGTCTGTATCGTTCTGTCTGTCAGCGCCATTTGACGGTACCTTGATTCAGAATGACGGTACCTTTCCTAAAAAGTACCGTCAAAATGTGGTGGCTTCCGGTGGACTTGTTAGGACTAGCTTAGACGACAGGCACAAAAAAAGCCAGTATTTTCAACTGGCTTATGGACTATCTAGGACTTGCTTGGACTACTAAATGGTGCCGATGGCCGGACTCGAACCGGCACGGCTTGCGCCACTGCCCCCTCAAGACAGCGTGTCTGCCAATTCCACCACATCGGCGCGAAAGCGCGATTTATGAAGCTCCGCGATTTATATCAAACTCTTATCGCGGCACATCCCGTGGCAATGTGCCATTTGCCGACGGCTGCTCTCGCGCCGGCGCGTTCGCGCCTGGCGTGGGCACATCGTCGGCGGGAACATCCCCGGATGGCTGGGGCAACGCGGCAGCATTGTCACCCTTCTTGCTCGGGGCTGTTGCGGGCGACGTCGCCGGCTGGTCGGCCATTTGTTCGATCACGCTGCTATCCGCGGGCCGATGACTGACTAGATAAGCCAGGCCCAGACTGTTGATAAAAAACAGTGTCGCGAACGCCGCCGTGGACCGGGTTAGAAACGACGCCGATCCCCGCGAGCCGAATACCGTGGCCGAAGCCCCGCTACCGAACGCCGCGCCCGCGTCGGCACCTTTTCCATGCTGCAACAATACCAGCACGATCAGACCAATCGCCAGCAGCACATCAACGGTTAACAGAATGCTATATAACATCGTGATTCATCAGGCCGCGCTGCATATTTTTAGAAATTCCTGAGCGTTCAGCGAGGCCCCGCCGATGAGTCCGCCGTCTATATCCGTCTGCGAGAACAGCTCGCGGGCATTGTCAGCCTTTACGCTGCCACCGTACAAAATCCGAACCTGCGGAGCGATATTGTCGTCCAGACCGGCGAGGTGCGCGCGAATGCCGGCGTGAACCGATTGCGCCTGCTCTGGCGTCGCCGTCTTGCCGGTGCCGATGGCCCATACGGGCTCGTAAGCGATCACCGCACGCCCGAACGCGGCAATCCCCGCCAGTTCCACCACAGCGTCCAGCTGGCGTTGAACGACTTGTTCGGTCAGGGCCTGCTCGCGTTGCTCCAGCAGCTCGCCGACGCACAGAATCGGCGTAATGTCCGCGCGCCGCGCCGCGGCAAATTTTTGCGCGATCAGCGCGTCGCTTTCGCCATAAAGGTGGCGACGCTCGGAGTGTCCCACGATACAATATTTCACATCGAACTCGCGCAACATGGCAGCGGCCACCTCACCGGTAAACGCGCCAGAGGCCTGATCGCTTGCGTCCTGCGCGCCCAGTGCGATACCCGTGTTGGCAAGCCTTGACTGCACTTCATGCAGATATACGAACGGCGGACATACCGCGATTTCGGCGCGGGCGTCGCCGCCGGCGCCGGCAATGATGGCGTCGACCAGCGCCCGGACGCCCGTCAGAGTGCCGTTCAACTTCCAGTTACCGGCAACTAGCGGTCGACGCATTGGACCCTTTGCCAAAAAATTAATAATGCCACGTTAAAGATCAGGCTTTATCCGACTAGACATGCTGTTTCAGGAGTTAAAAGATCCGTGAAATCTCGCGGTGGCAGCGCGGCTATGCGCGAGGGTATAAACGTCCGCCATTTCGCAACGGCGATGATTTATATATTCAGCAACCTCAAAAAGACGCGAAGCTTACGCGCGTCCAGGTGGCGCTTCAAGAGGAGACCGGCGCGTCACGCAATTCTGGCCGCGGGCGCCGCGGTCCCGGATGAGGTGGCTTGCATGGCCGCATCGCGCACGCTTGCGGCGATGCGTTCGGCGATCTGCCGCACGCGCTCGACATCGCGCCCTTCCACCATCACCCGCACCAGCGGCTCGGTGCCAGAGGCGCGCAACAACACGCGTCCGCTCTCTCCAAGATCGCGTTCAGCGGCCGCGACAGCCTGCTGCACTGACCGCGATGTCCGCACACTAAAAGACTTCACAATTGGTACGTTGATAAGCGTCTGGGGGCATTTGGTCATCCCGGCCTTGACCTCGTGCAGCGTGCGGGACGTCGCGACCATTACGTGCAGCACCTGCAAGGCCGAGACGATGGCGTCACCGGTAGTGGTTCGGTCCAGACTGATGATGTGCCCCGACGACTCCCCGCCAAGCAGCCAGCCTTTCCGTTGCAGCATCTCCAGCACGTATCGATCGCCGACCGCCGCGCGTTCGAAGGGTATGGCCGCCGCGGCGAGCGCCTGTTCCAGGCCCAGGTTGGACATCAATGTGCCGACCACGCCGCCACCCAGGGATCTTTCCTGCTGCTTGGCGGTCGCGATGATGTAAAGCAGTTCGTCGCCGTCCAGCACCTCGCCACGATGATCCACCATAATGAGTCGATCGCCGTCGCCATCGATGGCTATACCGGCGTCCGCCTGATTTTCCAGCACTGCCGCACGCAAGGCGGCGGGCGCGACTGCCCCGCAGTCTTCATTGATGTTCAATCCATCAGGCTCGGCGCCCAGTACCACAACGTCCGCGCCCAGTTCCTCGAACACGGCCGGCGCGACGTGATAGGTGGCGCCGTGCGCGCAGTCGACGACGATTTTTACGCCACGCAGCGCCGTAGTAAAGGGGATTGTGCGCTTGCAAAACTCGATGTAACGTCCCGCCGCGTCCACCAGCCGCTCAGCCTTGCCCAGCTGGTCGGGCGGCACAAGCTGCATGGGCTCATCCATGCGCGCTTCGATCTCGGCCTCGACCGAGTCCGGCAGCTTGAGCCCCTCGTGAGAGAAAAATTTCAGGCCGTTGTCGTAATATGGATTGTGCGAGGCGCTAATTACGATGCCGGCTGACGCGCGCAAGGCGCGGGTTAGGTAGGCAATACCGGGTGTCGGCATGGGGCCCAGCAGATTGATATTCACGCCGGCGGCCGATAATCCCGCCTCCAGCGCTGACTCCAGCATGTAACCGGAAATGCGCGTGTCCTTGCCAATCAACACCATGTGTCGACTACTGGCGGCGAGCACGCGACCGGCCGCCCAGCCCAGCTTGAGCACGAATTCCGGGGTCATCGGATGCTGGCCGACACGCCCACGGATACCGTCCGTGCCAAAATAGCGCTTGCCCATTATTCGATTCTCCCCAACGTGTTACCTGGTATGTCTAGATTAATTTAGCGCCTTCGTGGACTCAATCATCCGCACAAAGCACTAGCCCCGGTGTGGAACACAACCGGGGTTTCAATGCTTGCGATTAACAGCATGTTCGCTCGTGTCGCGCGGATCTAGCGACGTTCGCTAATGCGAGCTGGCGGGCCCGCCTATCTTGCCGCCTTCCTTGCCGTCCGATTTTGACTTGTCTACTTGCTTGTCGGCCGCGCTGCCCGAACCCGGTTCGTCATCGCGCCAGTCGCGGGGTGGCCTCGGTTCACGGCCCGCCATGATGTCGTTGATCTGCTCGGTGTCGATGGTTTCATATTTCATCAGCGCCTGCGCCATGTTGTGCAGCGTTTCGACGTTATCTTTTAGCAACTGCTCCGCGCGCTGATAATTTGAATCGATAATCCTGCGCACCTCTTCGTCTATTGCGTGCGCGGTTTCGTCCGACAAAGTTTTGTGCTGCGTTACCGAATGGCCCAGAAACACCTCGCCGCGTTCTTCGCTGTACGCGAGCGGGCCCATCTTGCTGGACAGGCCCCACCTCGTAACCATATTGCGGCCGATCTCGGTGGCGCGCTCTATATCGTTGGAGGCGCCGGTCGTCACACGCTCGGCACCGAAGATCAGTTCTTCGGCGATACGTCCGCCGAACAGACTGGACAACTGGCTCTCCAGACGCTGCTTGCTGTAACTGTAACGGTCGTCCTCGGGCAGAAACATGGTTACCCCCAGCGCGCGCCCACGTGGGATAATGCTGACCTTGTAGACGGGATCGTGCTCCGGCACCAGCCGGCCGACGATGGCATGGCCGGCCTCATGATACGCGGTAAGTTTTTTCTCATCCTCGCTCATCACCATGGACTTGCGCTCAGCGCCCATGATGATCTTGTCCTTGGCGCGCTCAAATTCGGCCATCTCCACCGACGTCTTGTTGGCGCGCGCCGCGAACAGCGCCGCTTCGTTGACCAGATTGGCGAGGTCCGCGCCGGAGAAACCGGGCGTCCCGCGCGCGATCAGATTGGGCCGCACATCGTCACTGATCGGCACCTTGCGCATGTGGACTTTGAGAATCTGCTCGCGCCCGCGGATATCGGGCAACGGCACCACCACCTGGCGATCGAAGCGGCCCGGCCGCAACAGCGCCGGATCAAGCACGTCGGGGCGGTTGGTGGCCGCGATCACGATGATGCCTTCGTTGCCTTCGAAGCCGTCCATCTCCACCAGCAACTGATTGAGGGTCTGCTCGCGCTCGTCGTGTCCGCCACCCAGACCCGCGCCACGCTGGCGGCCAACGGCGTCGATCTCGTCGATAAAAATAATGCAGGGCGCGTGCTTCTTGGCCTGCGCGAACATGTCGCGCACGCGAGAGGCGCCCACGCCGACGAACATCTCGACAAAGTCGGAGCCCGAGATGCTGAAAAACGGCACCTTGGCCTCGCCCGCGATGGCCTTGGCCAGCAGGGTCTTGCCGGTGCCGGGCGAGCCGACCAGCAACACGCCGCGCGGGATCTTGCCGCCCAGCTTCTGGAATTTGCCGGGATCGCGCAGGAACTCCACCAGTTCGACCACCTCTTGTTTCGCTTCTTCCACGCCAGCGACATCGCTGAAGTTCAGCTTGACCTGATCCTCCCCCATGAGGCGCGCCTTGCTTTTGCCGAACGACATGGCGCCGCGGCCGCCGCCGCCACCCTGCATCTGACGCATGAAGAAAATCCACACGCCGATCAGCAACAGCATCGGGAACCAGCTAATCAGAATATCCACCAGCAGCGAGCGCTGATCCGGCGGGCTGGCCTCGATTTCCACCTCGTTGGCAAGCAGATCGTTGATCAGCTGTGGGTCGTCGGGCGGCGTGTACGTGGTGAAGTTTTCGCCGGACACGGTTTGACCGCTGACGGTGCGATCGTCGATCTCCACGCGCTCCACGTTGCCGCTTTTAACTTCGCCGATGAACTCGGAGTAGGAAAGCGCGGTGGGACCTGTGTTGCGGGGGCTGAAATTATTGAACACGGACATCAGTACCACGGCGATGACCGCCCATAAAATCAGATTCTTCACCATGTCGTTCAAAGTAACACCTCAGTATTGATGAGCCGCTGCCGAGGCTCGAAACCGTCCGGGATGAGGCAGGCGCCGATCTTTATGAAAATATCGCAAAACGAGCGCTGCAATATCCTGCCAAGCTGGACAAATAACCTATTTGACAGTACTACAACCGGTAGTTCTTCGCCACCAGGTACACTTCGCGGCTCTGCGATCGTGACGCCGCTGGCTTGCGCAACGCGACCTTGCCGAACGATTTCCCGACCAGGGAGACATAAGCGCTGAACCCTTCGCCCTGAAACAGCTTCACCACGAAGTCACCACCCTTCGCCAGCGAATCGCGCGTCAGCTGCAGACTCAGTTCCGCCAGGTCCATCGCATGCGGCTGATCGATCGCCATCACCCCGGTAAGATTGGGCGCCATGTCGGACATTACAAGGTTAACGCGCCGGGAACGCAGCTTTTGCGAGATGTGCTGCAGAGCAGAGTCATCGCGAAAATCCACCTGCACGAACGCAACCCCGGGCAGCGGTTGCATCGGCAGTATATCCAGCGCGATGATTTCACCTGCGTTTCCGACACGTTTCGCGGCATACTGGCTCCAGCCGCCGGGCGCCGCACCCAGGTCCAGCACGAGCATGCCGGGGCGGAAAAGATGATCGCGCCGGTCGACCTCTTCCAGCTTGTACACCGCGCGCGATCGCCAGCCTTCATCAAAGGCACGGTGCGTGTAATGGTTGGCTGCGTGCTGTCGATGCCAGTTGCGCGCACGCCTGGCGCGCGTCATCGTCCGGCCGGGAAATTATTGCACATTGGATGATGATACACTCACGCGTCGATGACGCCCCTGTTCCCGCTAACTTGTTGTTCAATCTGCGATTCCGGCATTTGATGCGCCGTTGCGCGATAGCCCTGGCGACGGTCGCCGCTCTATTCGTCGGTGGATGCGATCCCGGGTCGCAGGCCGTCAATCAACCGGAAATCACGGCCGCGGGTGAAACAGTCCTGCGCAAGGGCAACGGCGCGGAGCCGCAGACGCTCGATCCACACCGCGCGCAGGGCGTGCCGGAGGCCAACATCCTGCGCGATTTATACGAGGGACTGGTCTCCGAGAACCCGGATGGAGCGCTTGCGCCGGGCGCGGCGGCGCACTGGGATGTCAGCGCCGACGGCAGGATTTACACGTTCTATTTACGCAAGGGCGCGCGCTGGTCCAACGGCGCGCCGCTGACCGCCAATGATTTTGTCTACAGCCTACGGCGCACGGTAGATCCCGCCACGGGATCCAGTTACGCGGCGATTCTCTCGCCGATCCAGCACGCCGCGGCCATCATCGAGGGCAAGGTTCCGCCCGAATCTTTAGGCGTGCAGGCGCTCGACTCGCACGTGCTGAAAATTACGCTGGAATCGCCCACGCCGTATTTTCTGGGTCTACTGACACACACCACCACGTATCCCGTCTACCACCCCGCGGTTGAGCGCTTTGGTGCGGCATTCACGCAGCCCGGCAATAGTGTCAGTAACGGCGCTTACACACTTGACGAATGGGTAGTCGCATCACACGTCACCTTGCGGCACAATCCGCGCTACTGGGATGCCGCGAATACCCGCATCGGCATCGTTAAATACTACGGTATCGATGACCAGGAAGCCGAATTGCGCCGCTACCGCGCCGGCGAACTCGATCTGACATCGACCGTGCCGCTGGGACAACTCGAATGGGTGCGCGAGCGTCTGCGCGACGAATATCGAGCGGCGCCGTATCTGGGCACGTATTACTACGGGCTGAATCTCACGCGGCCGCCGTTCAAGGACAATCGCGCCTTGCGCAAGGCGCTGTCGCTGGCGATCGATCGCGATATTCTGGTCGGGAAGGTCACGCGCGGCGGCGAGCTCGCGGCGTACGGCTGGGTGCCGCCCGGCATCGAAAATTACAGCGGCCAGACTCTTATCTATGCCGATTGGCCTCGGAGCAGACTGATTCGTCTGGCCCGGCGGTTGTACCGGGCGGCCGGTTATACACGCGCCAAGCCGCTTACGGTGGACATCCGCTACAACAACAGCGACACGCATCAGAAAATCGCGGTGGTGATAGCAAGCATGTGGCGGCAGGTGCTGGGCGTGGACACGACCCTGGTCAACGAGGAATGGAAAGTGTTTCTGCAGAACGTGCAGCAGCGACTCGTCACGCAGGTATATCGGGCCTCCTGGATCGGCGACTACAACGATGCGTATACATTCGCGGAGCTGCTGCATTCGCGTTTCGGACTTAATGGCGTCGGCTACGCCAGTGAGCGCTACGATCGGCTGCTCGCGCAGGCAGCCGGAGAGAGCGACCAGCAGCAGCGCCGCGCTCTATTGCAACAGGCCGAGCGCGTGCTGCTCGCCGACCACGCCCTGATTCCACTTTATTTCTATGTCAGCAAACGGTTGCTGAAGCCGTACGTCAAAGGCTATCGGGACAACGTGATGGATCATCACTACACGAAAAATCTGCGCATCGAAGTGCTCGCCAAAACAGGTGCGCGGCGCGACTGACGATGTTGGGTTATGCACTGCGCCGGGCAGCGACGGCGATACCTACACTCTTCCTGCTGGTCACTCTGGCATTTTTTCTGATACGCCTGGCGCCCGGCGGGCCGTTCGACACCGAACGGCAGTTGCCGCCGGCAATCGAGGCCAATCTGCAACAGCGCTATCATTTGGACGAGCCGCTGCTCCAGCAATACGGGCAGTACCTATGGGGCATCGCGCGCGGTGATTTCGGGCCGTCGTTCCAGTATCCGGACCTGACCGTGACCCAGTTGATCGCCGCGGGCTTTCCCGTCTCGTTCACGCTGGGAGGATGCGCTATGGCGCTCGCCCTGATCGTGGGGGTCGGCTTTGGCGCCATCGCGGCCATCAATCAAAACGGCGCCGTGGACTACGGCGTGATGACCGTAGCCATGCTGGGGATCTCAATGCCGAGTTTCGTTCTGGCGCCGCTGCTTATCCTGTGGCTCGCCGTTTATCTGGGCTGGTTGCCCGCGGGCGGACTGGAAAGCTGGCGGCATTTCATTCTGCCGGTGATCACACTGGCGGCCGTGCAGATCGCGTATATCGCGCGGCTCATGCGTGGTTCGCTGATCGAAGTGCTCAGCGCGCCGTTCATCCGTACCGCGCGGGCCAAGGGGCTGCCCATGCGCGTGATATTCCTGCGCCACGCCGCACCCGCCGCGCTGGCGCCGGTCGTGTCCTATCTGGGACCCGCGACGGCGGGCATCATCACCGGCTCGGTGGTGATTGAAACCATCTTCGGCATTCCCGGCCTGGGCCGCCATTTCGTTAACGGCGCGCTCAACCGCGATTACACGCTGGTGCTTGGTGTGGTGCTGTTTTACGGGCTGCTGGTGATTGTGCTCAATCTTCTCGTGGATCTGCTGTATGCGTGGCTGGACCCGCGCGTTAAATACTAAACACCGGCATGCGCGGTCGCGATGATGCGCTGGAAGACGCGGCTCGCCTGCACGGCGGCGGTCTGTGGGGCGATGCGTGGCAGCGCCTCAGGCGCAACAAGGCCGCTGTCGCGAGTGTGCTGGTGATGGCCGCGCTGACCATTATGGTCGTCATCGGCCCATGGCTCAGCCCTTATCAACCCGCCCAGCTCGACTGGACGCACATGTGGTCACCGCCATCGCTCATCGATGGCCATCTGTTCGGCACCGACAGCCTGGGGCGCGATCTGTTCGTACGCACACTGCATGGCGGGCGCGTGTCGCTGCTGGTGGGCGTGGTATCCACCATTGTCAGCCTGGTCATTGGCGTGGGCTATGGCGCACTGGCGGGCCACCTCGGGGGCCGGGTCGACATGATCATGATGCGCTTCGTCGATATCCTTTACGCAATGCCGTTTCTGTTCTTCGTGATCCTGCTGATGGTGTTTTTCGGCCGCCATCTGGTGCTGATCTTCGTCGCGATCGGCGCGATCAACTGGCTAGACATGGCGCGCATCGTGCGCGGACAGACCTTATCGCTCAAACATGCCGCGTATGTCGACGCCGCGCGTCTGGCAGGCAGCAGCGGCGCGCGGATCATTCAGCGGCACATCGTGCCCAACCTGCTGGGCGTGATCGCGGTGTACGTGAGCCTGACCGTGCCGCAGGTCATTCTGGTCGAGTCATTTTTGAGCTTTCTGGGCCTTGGCGTGGAGCCGCCGGCCACCTCCTGGGGCACCCTGGTCAACGAGGGTGCACAAGAAATGGAAACCGCGCCCTGGCTGCTGGTCTGCCCCGCCGCGTTGCTTGCTGTCACCTTGTTTTGCTGCAACTTTATCGGCGATGGCCTGCGCGACGCACTGGACCCCAAGGATCGCTGAGGTAGACGGCCAACCCTTTTTGCGCGTGAGCGATCTGATCGTCGAGTATCCGCTGCGCGGGCGCATGCGGCGCGCAGTCGATAAGGTCAGCTTCGACGTATATCCGGGCCAAATACTAGGCGTGGTCGGCGAATCGGGCTGCGGCAAGAGTCAGACCATGCTGGCGATACTGGGCCTGCTGGATCGCAACGCCCGCGTGCGGGGCACAGCGCGTTACAAAGACCAGCAGCTGCTCGGGCTGCCTGCGAGACTGCTGAACCGCGTGCGCGGCGCGAGGATCGCGATGATCTTTCAGGATCCGATGAGCGCGCTCAACCCACATTTGAGAATAGGCACGCAGCTTAACGAAATGTTAAGCGCACATACGCAGGTCAGGGCTAGCGCGGCGCGAGCCCGAATAATCGAGATGCTAACCTCGGTGCGCCTGCCGGAACCGGCGCAATGTGTCAAACGCTTCCCGCACGAGTTGTCCGGCGGTCAGCGGCAGCGGGTGATGATCGCAATGAGTCTTTTGTGCGAACCGGATATTCTCATCGCCGACGAGCCGACTACCGCGCTGGACGCGACCGTGCAGGCCGACATACTCGAGTTGTTAGGCGTAATAGTACGGAAGTCGAACATGTCGCTGGTGCTGATCACGCACGATCTGGGTGTCGTCGCCGGGATCTGCGAACGGGTGATGGTGATGTACGCCGGAAGAGTGGTGGAGTCCGCGCCAACCGACGCGATTTTCTATCATCCACAGCATCCTTATACGCAGGGTTTGCTGGCGTGCTCCGCGCGCATGGCGTGGCACCGCGACGATCTCTTGCACACGATTCCCGGCGAGCCTCCGGACGCCGGATCGCCCGCGTTAAGCGGCTGCCGCTTCGCGCCGCGCTGCCGTCATCGTTTCGAACGTTGCGAACGGGAGACACCCGAACTCGTTGTCCGGCGTGACGGCCATGCGAAGGCCTGCCATCTTGAGCCGCGACCGTGAGCGATGCGTTGCTGGCCGTGCGCGGGTTGCGGGTATGTTATCCATTGCCAGCGAGTCGGCCGTGGCGGCGAACCCAGCAGATCAAAGCGGTCGACGGGGTTGATTTCGATCTAGAGCCGGGGGAGACGTTAGGCATCGCCGGCGAATCCGGGTGCGGCAAGTCAACCCTCGCGCGAGCGCTGACGGGATTGCAGCCGATCACCGCCGGCAGCGCCAGGCTAGCAGGCCAAGAGCTGAAAGACCTTGAGCGCGCCGGGTGGAGAACGCTGCGCCGCGACGTGCAGATGGTGTTTCAGGACGCGATCGCAAGCCTCGATCCGCGCATGACGGTTGCACAGATTATCGCCGAGCCGCTACTCAATCTTTATCCCGGGATACCGAGCACCGAACAACGCGATCGCGTGCTGGATATGGCTGAGCAGGTTGGTCTGCCAGCGCGTAATCTCCACCGCTATCCGCACGAGTTTTCTGGCGGCCAATGTCAGCGCATCGGCATCGCGCGCGCACTGGTCGCGCGCCCGCGCCTGCTGATCTGTGACGAACCGGCAAGCGCGCTGGACGTCTCAATCCGCGCTCAGATAATCAATCTGCTCAATGGATTGCAGGATAAACTAAATCTCGCCATGATCTTCATATCGCACGATCTGGCGGTGCTGAAAAGTATCAGCCATCGCGTACTGATCATGTACCTGGGCAAAGTCATGGAACAGGCCCACTGCGAAGAACTCTTCGCTGACCCCGCGCACCCTTACACGCGTGCGCTGCTGTCGGCCGCGCCGCTCGCGGATCCGCTACAGGAACGCGCGCGGCGCCGAATAACGCTGGGTGGCGAACCGCCGTCGCCGACCGCGCCACCCACCGGTTGTGTGTTCCATGCGCGCTGTCCCTGGGTCGCGGCGCGCTGTCGAAGCGAAATCCCTGAGCCACATCGTTTCACGCCACACAGGGTTGCCGCCTGCCACTTTGTCGGCACTCTGGGCGACGTGCCCGCGCAACGCAGCGATGAGGGGCAATAAAATGATGGCGCGCCGGGCAATCTCCGAGCCGCCGCGAATGGCCACCAGGTACGCGACCTTGCAATGGGTCTTATATATTGTTGCGGCGCTCGTCAGCGCGGCTTATGTCGCCTGGCTGGCGCTGGCGCAGGTCAATTTTTTATACCCGGTCTGGCATGATCTGATCGGGATTGATCGCACCATCGAAATCTATGGTCCGCGGAATCGTTATCGTCAAGGCTTCGAACTGACCTCCAAAGCCGAGCGCAACCGTCTGTTTGCGGGAATCGTGGACGCCATTCACGCGCGCGGCGCCGGTCTGGACACACTCGTCTACCACGACATCGAAGGCCACGCTTTGGGGACGCTGTTGCGAGCACCGGAAATGGTGCATTTAAAGGATGTCGCGGTGCTTGTCGATGCCTTCAGGCGCGCCGGCATCGTCGCGATCATCGCGACCGCCGCACTATTGCTGAACATACGCAAACGCAGACTTGCCCCGCCCCCAGCAAAGTCGCTTCTGCCCAGATTGCTCGTGCCCATAGTCGCGCTAGCCGCGGCAATTCTCGTCGCCGGCCCCGTGAACGCGTTTTACTGGCTGCACACTGTGGTCTTTCCCGCCCGCCATGAATGGTTTTTTTATTATCAGGATTCCCTTATGTCAACCATGATGAGGGCGCCGGTTCTGTTTGGATACATCGCGCTCGTCTGGACGCTGCTGACATTGTTGCTACTGACCTTCTGCATCGCGCTCGGAAGGCGTATCAGCCGTGCGTAAAGTGTATGCGGTCAATGCTCGATTGCCAGCATCGGCAGCCGCTTGCGTCAGTTACTGAGTTTGTACAGGCGGATAAGAAGAGTGCGGGGTGAGATGTCATCGTTAACCGCCAGTCGCGTAAATGCGCCTAATGGTCCAGTTCAGACTGCCGCCGATCGGGATTATTGCCTAGCATCGTGATTGCCTCGCGGATACTGTTTAACCACCCGTTAGGGGTTAAACATTCTGTTGGCAACCGCCTGGGGCACATTCGCATACACCATATATCAAGGAGATAGCCATGTTATTTGGAAAGTACCTGATTGGCGCACTGTTCATGTTGTTTGCTTCCGTAGTCGCCGCTGAGTCGGTCAACATCAACAGCGCCGACGCGCAAGGCCTGGCAGAACTTAAGGGCATCGGGCCTGCAAAAGCCGCCGCGATTATCGCGGACCGTGACGCGAACGGCCCCTACGGCTCAGTGCAGGAGCTTGACCGCGTGAGAGGAATTGGTCAAAAGACGATTGAGATGAATATGGAAATGCTATCGGTCAGCGACGAGGCTGAATAACCTCCAGACCCCGTCGTAACTTAAGTGATGAAGGGCAGCGCGAGGCCGCCCTTCTTTTGATGCTTTGCAGCAGTCGATTATTGCAAGTTAACGACAGTTAACATCCGAACGCGCCTCGGATATTACGACTTCCGTGTAAGTGCCGGCGGGTAACGAGGCTGTACAAAAACCCCGTTTCGGTTGCCCCACAGGCGGTGATGCCGTGTCTAGGGTGCGGTAAAGCGCCGTGGCCTCGACGACAGGTGCGAGCAACTCCTGTTCTGAGCCGCTGCCGTGCGCTTGCGCAGCGACCACAATCTGCGCCTGCTCGTCGACGGCGGCCACGCCCGTGTAGCCCTCGAATAACGCCCTTGCCGGTGGCCATCTTAGCGGATTCGCGGTCGCTGCGGTTGGACAGGCGTCCCCTACCGCGGGCACGCTTGCGGTCGTCCGGATTGCTCGCAAGCCAGTCGCGCACCCGCTGCGCCTCTTGTCGCAGGCGCTCGAGTTTACGCGCTTCGCGATCGGCCTCCCGTGCGTCTCGCGGTGCTGCGTCTGCGCTGCGGTGACGCGCGAGCATCTGGCGCGTGGCCTTTTCCATCTTCTCGGCCTGGCGCTGGAAGTCCTTACGCGTACCGCCCTTAGCCTTGCTGGCGTTGGCGGGCAGCTTGACACCGTCGATGGCGAACATCTCCCGGCCGATCGCAGATCAGCAGAACCTGACTGAAAAGCTTCGCCGCCCAATCGCCGCGCTCGCTGACAAAC
>Ga0075530_1000755_pt1 | contig 15495 bp, 14 predicted proteins | sample NGEPerD_2_FD_75101 | JGI IMG/M metagenome (GOLD analysis project Ga0075530, IMG submission 75101) | Arctic peat soil microbial communities from the Barrow Environmental Observatory site, Barrow, Alaska, USA - NGEE PermafrostL1-D | ecosystem: Environmental > Terrestrial > Soil > Wetlands > Peat ...
TATGATTTTCCAGGTCACCAAAGCCGCATAAGTGAGCTTACTAGTAAGCAGAAAGAAGTTTATCAATGTTTAGGGGTCGACCTCCCTACCTAGTTACACATTGCTCGGGAATGCAGGATGTATGCGGTGCCAGCGGTTGCAGTGATAACGGCGGCTATTCTGCTGAAGGAACAGATTCATCTTATGCAGGGCGTAGGCGCTGTGGTAATCTTTCTTGGCATTAGTATGATACGAAAAGACAAGCTTGCTGTTTTTCAAACCAAGGATATTGCGGAGGTCGCGAAGTAGCAATTCGTTGAGGATGGAGGTGTTTTGTGAGAAAACATTTGATTGTTGGCCTGACCGGAGCAAGTGGTTCAATCTATGCACTCACGTTAATTAATGCCCTTACTGCTATGGATTGGCAGGTTGAATTGATCATGTCATCGACTGGAGAAAAAGTACTTGCTTATGAAACTGGGCTCGAACGGGCGTCGTTGTCGGAAAACGTTAATATCCATGAAAATACGAACCTTTTTTCTGCGCTGGCCAGTGGCTCTTATCGCACCCACGGGATGGTGGTAATCCCCTGTTCGATGAACACACTTGGTTTAATGGCGACCGGAACGGGAGATAGTCTTCTGGCTCGAGTGGCACAAGTCACCTTAAAAGAACGCCGCCCGCTGGTGGTCGTCCCACGTGAGATGCCGTACAATATTATTCATTTGGAAAATATGTTGCGGTTGGCCCGAGCGGGCGCGACGATTATGTCTGCTTCGCCTGGGTTCTATCACCACCCGCAAGAAATTAAGGATTTAATTAATCATGTAGTCGGAAGAGTCTTAGATCAGTTTGGAATTGATCATGCACTTTTTGAACGTTGGAATGGGATTTAACGTGATTCGATGTTCGTGGTTCGAATCACGAATCTTGAACATCGAGTAGGGGGAAGTAGAGAGTGCTAACTTTAAAGGTCTTCTTGATAGTCTACGCGCTCTGGAACGGTTACGTTTTCATGGCCATGGGAAGAGATAAACGCCGGGCGAAACGGCATCAGTGGAGAATTCCTGAAGCGAGTTTACTTTTGATGGGAGCGGCTTTAGGCGGGATCGGATTGTATGTTGGAATGAAGTATTTTCGACACAAGACTGCCCATGCGAAGTTTAGAATCGGGGCACCTAGTCTGATAGTAGGAAATGGATTAGTTGTTGGCTTTCTATATTATGTGGGGCATTTTCGACTGAATCTATTTTAGTTGTTCAAAGAGAAAATTATAGTTCATATGGGGGTAAATCGAATGGTTGAACTCTTAGATGTGAAAGATTATGCACAACAAATTGCTGAAGCGATTGCCACCGTTGTGAAAATCGATATAGAGATAGCAGATCATAATCAGATTCGTATTGCCGGAACCGGAAAATATCATAAAGGGGTCGGTCAATCAATGGGCCGGCAGGGCTATGTGTATCAGGAAGTTCTGCGGACCGGGCATCAGTTTATCATAGAAACACCGGGACAACATCCGCTTTGCTCCCCTTGTAGTGCGCGGGGAAATTGCTTGGAGAGCTATGAAATTGTTTCTCCGATCAATGTGGATGGTAAAGCAGTGGGCGCGATTGGACTTATTTGTTTTACTGACGCCCAAGCGAAACTTGTCGAAGAAAATCAACGCTCCTATCTTATTTTCATCTCTAAAATGGCAGAAACGATTGCCTTGAAACTTAAGGAACAAGAGTTTTTAGCGGGTCTCGTTTCCTCCAATCGCTATTTGAATTCTATTATTGACTGTCTAGACGAGGGACTACTGACTGCTGATATTAATGGTGATATCCTCCACTTCAACCAGTCTGCTCGGCGTTTATTCAGTGCGAATTTGCTTACACCTGGGAGCAATCTATCGTCACTATTCCCAGCGCAAATAGTGACAGACATGATGAAAGTCTGTAAAAATGCTGATGAAGTTGTCGAACGCGAAGTGCATATTGAAACCAAGAAAAGTAGGATTCAGATGGTTTTGCGGGCTTTGCCCATTGAGGGTGAGGGCGGAATAAAGGGTATTGCTGTGAGCCTTCGACCTTTTGATGAAATCAGCCGAATCGTCACTCGGCTTAGTCAGCATAATACTGGGTATACGATTGAAGATATTTTGGGTAATAGTGAAGCTATGTCTGTAGTTCGTGAGCGAGCCAGAGTTGTTGCTGCCAGCAAATCGACTATTTTGATTCGAGGGGAAAGTGGGACAGGTAAAGAGATGTTGGCTCGCGCGATTCATAATCTCAGTCCTCGGCAACAGGGGATGTTTATGGCGATTAACTGTACGGCAATCCCTGAAGCGCTACTCGAGAGTGAACTGTTTGGCTATGAAGAGGGGGCGTTTACGGGCGCGCGCAAAGGCGGTAAAATTGGAAAAATCGAATTGGCTAATAAAGGGACACTCTTTCTCGATGAAATCGGGGATATGCCCTTGTTTCTACAAGCCAAGATTCTTAGGGTCCTACAAGAACGTCAAGTGGAGCGGCTTGGAGGTATAACTCCGAGCGCGGTCGATGTCCGGGTCATTGCAGCAACGCATCGTAATCTTGAGGAAATGATGGCCAAGGGCGAATTTCGTGAAGATCTATATTATCGGATCAACGTAATTCCAATGGTTATCAAGCCTTTGCGAGAGCGAAAGGAAGATTTGGTAGTATTATGCGAGTATTTTATACAGGTGTATAATCAACAACTTAATAAAAATGTCCAGTTTCTATCTGATGGGTTTCGCCAGAAGTTACGCGAATACTCGTGGCCGGGCAATGTTCGTGAACTACAGAATATTTTGGAATATGCGATGAGTTTAACAAACGATATCACATTAACGGAGGAACATTTATCCCCGAGACTGAAGAAGCAGTCCAAGAAACAGAATGATCTAGACGGGTTCAATCTGGAAAATATCGAACGGGAAACTATTCTGCGTTGTCTCCAAACGTCCGAAGACAGTGTTCGAGGCAAAGAGCATGCGGCAAAGGCCTTGGGAATAGGCATGGCAACCCTTTACCGAAAACTGGCGCGCTATAACATTCGGTAATCAATAAAATTTGTTTTCAGGGCATAATGAACTGAAGACTTATTTTTTCTGAAATAGTTATCAATATGATAATAGTTGAATTGACAATGATTGTGAAGGATTAAGCGTGTTATATTTATCATTTTGATAAATTTGAAGTTTATGGCTAAAACAAGAAGTCGGTAATTTAGCCGCTTTTCGACATCCCAACTGGTTGGCATGGATTTTGCACAGTTATAAAGGGATGATAATAGGGGCAATAACTTCGCATTCTCTGTAGCGCTATTTGGGGACAGAGATTAAATAAGTGTTGGGACGGAGGGGAATTAAATGGCTTACACAGTTGTGGGTAAAAGCGTTAGTAAAGTAGATGCTATCGCCAAGGTTACAGGTAAGGCCAAATATACGGATGATTTTTCTGAAAGGGATATGCTAGTGGGGAAAATCCTGCACAGCTCTCATGCACATGCGATTATTAAATCGATCGATGTGAGTCGAGCGAAGGCCTTACCGGGCGTGGAGGCAGTTTTGACGTATAAAGACCTACCACGAATTAGCTATGCTACATCCTTGCCGGGGGTTATCGAGGATGTTGTAGAACATGAAGCAGAAGCAGAACGGATAAAATTTGGCACAGCAGGACATCCTTATTCGCTGGATCCCAGCCATCGAGATGTAGAAGACCGCCATATTTTGACGAAGAAAGCCCGTTTTGTGGGAGATGAGATAGCGGCGGTGGTGGCGATCGATGAACTTACCGCGGAAAAGGCACTAAAACTGATTGAGGTTGAATACGAAGTGCTGGAGGCGTTAACAAGTACAGAGGCAGCTCTCGCAGAAGGCGCCCCCTTGATCCATGAGGGGCGCGAACGAAATATTTTAGCGTCTGGTGGGTTCGCCATCGGGGATGTTGAAGAAGCCTTTAAGGAATCAGATCATGTCTTTGAAGGGGAGTATGAGACAAGCATTGTTCAGCATTGCCATATGGAAAATCAAACCTCTTATGCTTATCAAGACACTGACGGTCGAATCGTAATTGTTACTTCGACCCAGATTCCTCAAATTGTACGTCGAGTTGTTGCTCAGGCGCTGGAGATTCCTTGGGGTAGGGTGCGCGTAATCAAACCGTTTGTCGGCGGTGGGTTTGGCAACAAGCAAGATGTCTGTATTGAACCCTTAAACGCAGCTATGACCTTAGCTGTAGGAGGGAGACCCGTAAAAATAGAGCTTTCTCGAGAAGAAAGTATGATTGACACCCGAACTCGTCATGCCTTTAAGTTCAAAATTAAAACAGGGATCAACCAAGATGGTACAATTAATGGCATTCATATTTCCGCCATCTCCAATACAGGGGCTTACGCCTCGCACGGTCATTCCATTGCTGGTAGTGCTGGGGGAAAATTTCGGTATCTCTATCCGACGAAGGCGTTGAAATATGACCCTATGACGGTTTACACAAACTTGCCTGTTGCTGGGGCGATGCGAGGGTATGGGACTCCGCAAATATTTTACGCGTTTGAATCTCATCTTGAAGATATTGCGAAACGATTGGCTATGGATCCCATCGAGATCCGCAGGAAGAATTTAGTGGAAATCGGATATGTTGATCCAGCTAGTAAGAATAAGATCACCAGCTGTGGTATCCGCGAATGTATCGATATGGGTAAGGCCTTAATCAAGTGGGACGAGAAAAAGACCTTATATCAAGGGCAGGTAGGGGATAAGCTCAGGGGCTTGGGCATGGCTTGCTTCAGTTACGCCTCGGGGACTTACCCGGTCGCTTTAGAGTTGGCAGGAGCTCGCATTGTCTTGAACCAAGATGGCTCGGTACAGCTGCAAATTGGGGCAACAGATACTGGACAGGGTAGTGATACGGTCTTTGGCCAAATGGTGGCCGAAGTGCTGGGGCTTCCGATGGATATGGTGCATGTGCTCTCTTCTCAAGACACGGATGTTTCTCCGTTTGATACTGGGTGTTATGCCTCACGACAAACCTATGTTTCTGGAATGGCGGTCGAAAAGGCGGCGCTTGAAGTTAAGGGGAAGATTCTCGGTTTCGCTTCGAGCATGACAGATATTCCGGTGGACAGGCTTGATCTCCTCGCTCGGAAAATTGTCTATAAACATTCTGGAGAGAGTATCCTGACGTTGGAACAAGTCGCTATGCAGTCTTACTATGATCGCGTCCTTGCCAAACCTATTACGAGTGATGTTTCCAATAATGCTCGTATTAATGCCATGCCTTTTGGGGTAACCTTTGCCGAGGTGGAAGTTGATATCAAGACTGGGAAGATTGAGGTCTTAGAAATTTACAACGTTCATGATTCTGGGACGATCATTAATCCAAAAATGGCAGAGGGACAAGTGCAGGGTGGAGTGAGTATGGGGATTGGCTATGCGCTGTCCGAGCAGTTACTCTTTGATGAAGTAACGGGTAAACCCCATAACAATAACTTACTGGATTACAAACTTCCCACTATTATGGACACGCCAGACATCGGCGCAGCCTTTGTGGAAACCTACGAACCAACCGGACCCTTTGGCGTAAAATCTTTGGGGGAACCTCCGGTGATTACCCCGGCACCCGCGATTCGTAACGCTGTCTTGGATGCGACGGGTGTCGCCTTTAATCGGTTGCCGATGAATCCGCAACGGGTATTCGAAGGTTTGAAAAAGGCTGGATTAATCTAGGAAGGCGGTGATGATATGTACGATATTGCTGGATATTATGAAGTGGATACTGTCAGTGAAGCGGCTGCACTTCTGGCGGAAAACCCTAAGTTTAGGCTCATTGCGGGTGGGACAGACGTACTCATCAAAATGCACGGTGGACAGCTTGAAGACGTTGAACTCCTGAGCTTGCGCAAGATAAAAGCCCTGGAACGCATTCGAAAAGCTGAGGATGGGACGATTTCCATTGGGGCGATGGCCACTTTTAGCCAAGTTTTCGAGGATCCTATCCTCCGGGAAATGATCCCTATCTTAACGGAAGCGGCCATCTCGATGGGCGGGCCACAAATTAGAAATATTGCTACGATTGGCGGAAATGTCTGCAATGGAGCAACGTCTGCAGACAGTGCCTCCTCGTTGTTTGCGCTCAATGCCCAGTTGAAATTAGAGGATCAGCAAGGGGAACGCCTTGTTCCAATCCGAGAATTTTACCTGGGACCTGGCAAAGTGGCTCTGAAACCCGGAGAAATCCTCACGGAAATTCTCATTTCCCCAGATGATTACCAGGGCTTCGGTGGGCAGTATATTAAGTTTGCTATGCGTGAAGCGATGGATATTGCTACACTAGCTGTTTCTGTCATCTGCAAACTGCAAGGCAAAACGTTTGCCCAGGTAAGAATTGGGCTCGGGGTAGCGGGTCCAACTCCATTGAGGTGTCTTGAGGCGGAAGCTTATGCGAAAGGGAAAGAAATTTCAACGGCAACCGTGGCGGAGATTGGAAAGCTGGCGGTTAAATCAGCTAAAGCGCGCACGTCTTGGCGGGCGTCGAAAGAATATCGAGAACATCTTGTGGAAGAACTCGTGCAAAGAGCCTTGAAAACAGCGATTGTCAACGCAGGAGGTGAAGAACTTGTTTAAAAGAATAGCTTTTTCCGTGAATGGCAAAGCCTTTAATTTCGAAGTGGATATTCGTGAATCGTTGTTAGGACTTTTGAGAAATCGTTTAGGGTACACGGGCGCCAAAAAAGGGTGTGGGGTTGGAGAATGTGGTGCGTGCAGTGTGCTTATTGATGGTGTTCCTTTTGATTCTTGCATTTATCTGGCGGTTTGGGCGGATGGTAAGGAGATTACGACGATCGAGGGTGTGGCTTCAAAAAGTGGGGAACTCTCGGACGTACAAAAGGCTTACGTCGAGGAAGGGGCTGTGCAGTGTGGTTTTTGTACACCTGGGCTTGTGCTGACCACCACGGCTCTGACGGAGAGTGGTGAGGATTACACTCGAGATGAGCTTAAACGAGAACTCTCAGGCCATCTTTGCCGCTGCACAGGGTATCAGAGCATTATAAAGGCTGCTGAAAAATCCTTAGAAGGGCATATTTGCACTTGTGTAGACAGCCCTCATTATAAACAACAACAAGAAAAGAAGTGAGGAACAAAAATTATGAGTGACAAGATGACGGCAATTCCGTTTAGAAAACTGATTGATTGGGTACTCGCAGAATTTAAACAAAGCAAAACTATCTACGGCATACCTGAAACAAAGTTCTTTAAAAAAACGAACGACCAACACCTTGGACTCTTTGGGGAAACTATGGAGACGCCAGTCGGGCCGGCGGCCGGACCACACACCCAATTAGCCCAAAATATTGTTGCTTCATATTTGAGCGGGAGTCGTTTCTTTGAGTTAAAATCCGTCCAAATCATGGATGAGTTAGAATTCCCTAAACCTTGTATTCTAGCTGAAGATGAAGCCTATAACACGGAGTGGTCGACGGAACTACCAATTATGGGTGCTTTTGATGAGTACGTCAAAGCTTGGTTTGTACTTCATGTGCTTCAAAAAGAACTCTTTAAGCAAAGCGATCGCCGCTTCATGTTCAACATGAGTGTGGGGTATGACCTCAAGGGGATTCAATCTCCTAAGGTCGATCAATTTGTAGAAGGGCTTAAAGATGCATCGGAAACAGCGATTTTCAAAGAATGTCGGACAGTTTTAAGCGAAGAACTAGGACGCTTTGAGCAGGTGGATCAAGCTTTTGTAGCGGGGATATCTCCGAATATTTGTTCGTCGATTACTCTATCGACAATGCATGGCTGCCCTCCTGCGGAGATCGAAGCAATCATAAAATACCTAATCAGTGAAAAGAAAATTCATACTTTTGTGAAGATGAATCCGACGCTTTTGGGGTATGAGTACGTGAGGAATACCTTCGACACGATGGGTTATAAGTATATTGGACTGAAAGAAGAATCCTTTACGCATGACCTCCAGTTTGAGGACGGCGTGGCAATGTTAAAACGTCTCAAAGCCTTCGCTAAGGACCATAATAAAGACTTTGGGGTTAAGATGTCCAACACCTTGCCCGTCAAGATTATGAAATCTGAATTACCGGGTGAAGAAATGTATATGTCCGGTCGAGCGCTTTACCCCTTGACGATTAATCTGGCGTACAAATTAGCCTCAGCGTTCCAGGGGGATCTGAAGATTTCGTATTCAGGCGGGGCGGATGCTTTTAATATTGAGCGAATCTTTGCAACTGGAATACAGCCAATCACGGTGGCGACGACACTGTTAAAGCCAGGTGCCTATACGCGCTTTAAACAATTAGCGGAGCTCTTAGATCCTTTGATGGATACCAATGAATCTAGTAAACTTGATCTCGCTAAATTAAAGGCCCTAGCAGAAAGTGCGTTTGACGATGCCAATCATCTCAAAGAAAAAAGAGACGTAATTAGCCGTAAAACAGAACTTAAACTGCCTGTGACCGATTGTTTCCTCGCGCCTTGTACGGTTGGGTGTCCAATTGAACAGGATATTCCCGAGTATCTTCGCCTGGTGGGTGAACAACGCTATGAAGAAGCGTTCGAGGTCATTGTCTCCAAAAACCCGTTACCTTTTATAACGGGGACGATTTGTACTCATAACTGTATGACGAAATGTACTCGTCTGGACTATGATGAGTCTGTGCATATTCGTGTTCAGAAATTGGTGGCTGCCGAACAGGGCTTTGACGCTTATATGCAGAAGATATCACAGCTTAAGCCGTGGTCCTCTGCTAAAGTGGCGGTTATTGGAGCGGGTCCGTCTGGACTTGCGGCGGCTTATTTTCTAGCCAAAGCAGGCATGGAGGTCACTGTTTTTGATAAACGGAAGAAAGCTGGCGGCACGGTCGAATACGTGATTCCGGATTTTAGGATATCAAGAGAAGCGATCAAAAAGGACATTGCGCTCATCGAGAAAATGGGCGTTAAGTTCGAATTCGGAGTTGATCCGAACGTTTCCGTCGCACATTACCAAGCCAAAGGATTTCAATACGTTTATTTAGCCATTGGCGCAGGCAAGACGAATCCACTCGAACTGGTAGGGGATACCGATCGGGTTATGGGAGCAATTTCGTTCTTAGAGAAGTTTAATGCGAACCGAGACGCCTTGAAACTTGGCAAGAATGTCGCTGTGGTCGGGGGTGGTAATTCTGCCATGGATGCAGCCCGAGCTGCTCTGAAAGTGAAGGGCGTAGAGAATGTCTATATCATCTATCGCCGCACGAAAGATTACATGCCAGCCGACAAAGAAGAATTGCAATATGCAGTTGAAGATGGAGTTATCTTCAAAGAACTGCTGGTTCCAGTCTCTTTAACTGAGGGTGTCTTGAAATGCCAAGCAATGGAACTGGGTCAACCGGATGCGTCAGGCCGAAGGAGCCCGCTGGCTAAGGCTGATGTGTTTGAAGAATTAGCAATCGATATCGTTTTGGCGGCGATTGGGGAACTGATTGATTATGATCTGTTGAAGAGCAATGGGATCGAAGTAGGGGCCAAAGGAAAGATTCAGGTTAATGACGAAACGCTGGAAACTAGTGTTCAGGATGTCTATATCGGAGGGGATGCTCTCGCTGGACCCTGGACGGTGGTCGGGGCTATTAAGCATGGTACCCAAGTGGCTAAGGCGATTCTAGGTAAAGAGCAGTTAGAGTTTAAGCAAGAGTTTGCGTCACGGATCTCCTTTGATCATGAAACTCAGTTGTTAGAAATTGCTGAAAAGAAAGGAGTTATGAAACCAGTCTTCGATTCTGAACGTGAATCAGATAGATGCTTAGAGTGTAACAAGGTATGTAATATCTGTGCGGAGGTTTGTCCAAACCGCGCCAATCTGATGATTCCTGTCAAGGGACAAGGCTTAACGAATCTCAATCAAATCCTCCATGTGGACGGAATGTGTAATGAATGCGGTAACTGCGCGACCTTCTGCCCGTATTCCAGTGAACCTTACAAAGTCAAGTTGACGTTATTTTGGAGTGAAAAAGACTTTCGGGACAGTACTAATTCAGGCTTCCTCGTCGTGGGGGAGGAGCCTGAGATGGTCGTTAAACTTCGATTAGATGGGGAAATAAGCGAGGTCAAGTTTGATGGAACGGGTAAAACGGATGTGCCGATCGATGAAACAATCGCGGCTTTTGTCTGGACAGTTCTTAAACAATATGGTTATCTGTATAAAATCTAAAATTTAAGAAACTATAAAGAGGACCTTCGCATTGGCCTCTTTATAGTTTCCTGGTTAGCTATTTAGAAGAGTTAAAAAGGGGGGGGGAGCCATGCAAAATAGATTAGGTGTGTATGCCAAATTTCTCATTCCTTTCACGGTAATCCTAGCTTTAAGTTTCATCTTGGGCTGGATTTCAGGATGGTTGTTTTTGGGGGAAGTAATTACTGTTGGCTTGCTCTTTGTCATTTGGCTAAGAAAGACTATTTTATAGATATCCCACGTAGCCATTCTATTTTTGACGATCTGGTTAAAGGCATTGAATCCGCTCGGCAAAGCTCCCGCGCCTTTATGGGATCCACGGCAAACTTGTCTGTCGGAGTCAATCAAAGTATTTCAGATATTACCCGCTCAACGCAAGAAGTGCAGATAAGTTCTAGCCAGGTCGCTACAGCTTTTGCAGAAATTGCTCAAACCAATCAAATTCAGGCTAATAAAGCAGAAATGTTAAACGCACGGGCTCGGGACCAGTCTGAAAAAGTAGAAGATATTGAAACGGTTAAGGAAATCCGTGAAACACTGGCTTTGATTCAAGAGGGGATTAGAGAGGTGCATGGAGCTTTTAGCAAAGGAGTGAGGGTTATTTAACTGACGAAATGTATCATAATGATATAATATTATCGAATTGATAAGAACGATGTACTATGCTAATTGCGGTATTATTCCATAATTTAATTGTGTACTTAACTTTGAACTTATCGTTTTGATAAATTCGACGTTGCCGCCACGAAGGAAAGATGCATAAAATCCTATAATATAGGACTATCTGGCGCTTTTTCTCTAATTGGCACAAATCTTGCTATATAATTGAATGGACAACCTGAAAGAGTTTGCGGGCCTCATTCAGGGTAGACAATTAAGGGGGTGACGAATCGCTCAATTGAATAATATCCGCAGTAAAAATAAGGAGGAAAGCGAATAATGGCTAATAACAATCATGGAGTGGCACCAGTCGACGAAATGCTCCCGGGTGGGAAACTTTTTCTGTTTGGCTTACAACACGTGCTGGCAATGTATGCAGGAGCAGTTGCAGTTCCTTTGATCATTGCGGGAGCAGCTGGTTTATCTCAAGCTCAAACGGCTTTTTTGATTAACGCTGACTTATTTACTTGTGGTATAGCTACACTACTCCAAACCTTAGGAATTTGGAAAATAGGTATTAGAATTCCTGTTATCTAGGGGGTTACTTTTGCTGCGGTTACACCAATGGTCATCATGGCCAAAGATGGCGGTATGACGTTGATTTTCGGATCTGTCATTGTGGCTGGTCTATTTACATTTTTACTGGCCCCGTTCTTTAGTAAGTTGATCCGCTTTTTTCCACCGATTGTTACAGGTAGTATCATTACTATTATCGGTGTTTCCCTCCTGCCAGTAGGCGTTAACTGGGCTGCAGGCGGAATTGGAAATCCTGATTTTGGTTCTTTGACATTTATAGGCGTCGCGGCTGTTGTGTTGATTACCATTCTCTTGATCAATAAACTTTTCACAGGCTTTGTTTCTCATATTGCCGTCTTGCTTGGTTTAGTTGTCGGTCTTATAGTAGCCATACCCTTAGGACTTGTGAATTTCTCTGGAGTTGCTGCTGCTCCTTGGGTAGGTATTACAACACCCTTTTTCTTCGGATTTCCAACGTTTGATATTGGTTCAATCCTCGCCATGCTCCTTGTTATGTTAGTTGTCATGGTTGAGTCAACAGGCGATTTTCTGGCCATTGGCGAAATGGTCGGCAAAAAGATTGGTGAAAAAGAACTTACTGCAGGTTTAAGAGCAGATGGATTAGCCACTGCACTCGGTGGTATCTTGAATGCCTTCCCTTACACGGCTTTTGCTCAGAACGTTGGTCTGGTAGGCTTGACAGGGGTTAAGAGTCGTTTTGTCGTCGCTACGTCTGGGGCGATCTTGGTTGTATTGGGCTTATTCCCTAAGATGGCTACAATTATTGCCTCCCTACCAGTCCCAGTACTTGGGGGAGCTGGAATCGCCATGTTCGGTATCGTGGCTGCAAGTGGGATTAAGACTCTCTCAAAAGTAGACTTCGTGAATAACTCTAATAACATTTTCATTGTTGCTATTAGTATCGGGATTGGCTTGATACCAGTTGTGGTTCCAGACTTCTTTCAAAATTTCCCTGGATGGAGTCAGACCATTATGCATAGTGGCATCACCTTAGGTTCAATCACAGCCATTATCCTCAATGCTTTCTTTAATGGAAGCAAAGGAGCAGGAGATTTGGAAGATATCAAAGAGAATGCTGGAGTAATATCCTAAAAGAGTCATGGGGTGGGAAAGAATCTCCTTTCCCACCATTTTTTAAAATACCTTTTTACTTCTGAAAAATTTGGGAAAGCGAAGGGGTCTTAGGAATGACAGTGGATTTATCCGTTTATTTTTGCGGATTAAAACTCGAAAGCCCCTTTATTTTAGCCCCTTCGCCTAGCACGGATCGGCACGATCTCTTGATAGAGGCTTTTGATGCCGGGTGGGCGGGGGCCGTTTTAAAGACCGTCGCAGTAGATTCCAGTATTGTAAGTCGAGTTTTCCCCCTTATCATGCGGATTGAACAAGAATCTACCTTTATAGGTTTGCAAAATATCGATCTTGTTTCTGAACATTCGGTTGAGTTTATGGAACAAATGGTCGTTACTTTAAAAAAACGTTTCCCAAATAAAGTTGTGATTCCGAGTATCATGGCCAATACAAAGGAAGATTGGCAGATGCTTACGAAACGATTTGTCGCTGCAGGTGCCGATATTATAGAATGTAGCATCTGGTTTCCGCATGGAGCTGAGTGGGGCTTATGTACTAAAGTTCAGGAACCTGTTGGGACTGAACAAATTGCTCGCTGGGTGAAGGAAGCAGCTGGGGGCGTTCCCGTTGTTATCAAATTATCCGCACAGGATTCCGACATTATCGCTACGGCGGTAGCCGTAGAACGCAGCGGCGCGGACGGAGTATGCGCGATAAATACGATAAAAAGCATTACTGGTGTTAACTTGGATACTTTAATTCCCTATCCTAACGTAGCGGGGCTTTCAACGTATGGAGGACTTTCCGGACCAGCCTTGAAGCCAATTGCTTTACGCTGTACGGCGGAGATCGCCCAAAATGTTGATCTCGATATTGCGTCAAGTGGTGGGATTACTACTTGGCAGGATGGGGTCGAATTTCTCCTACTTGGAGCCAGTGCCTTGCAAGTCTGCACCGCCGTTTTGCGCTTCGGCATAGGAATTATTCACGAACTTCGTTTGGGCTTGGAAAATTGGATGGAAGCTAAGGGTTTTCAAAGCCTGCTAGAGGTTAGGGGGCGTTCACTTCCTTATCTAGTAGAACATGCCCGGCTTCCGAGGGGTATTCAAGTTGTTTCGCAAATTCGGTCCGAAGTGTGTAATGGCTGTGGAGTCTGCTTAACGGCTTGTCGGACAGGAGGAAACGATGCCATTGTTTGGAAGGAAGGGCTTCCAAACGTTATAATGAACAAGTGTATAGGATGTGGTGTTTGCCGGGCGATGTGTTCCGAAAAGGCCATCAACTTAGTTCGACCTTCCGGAGAAGCGAAGGTGTTTTCATTTATTAAGATAAATTCAGAAGGGGTGAGGGTAGATGCTTTTAATCGGTAATGGCAGCGTTTTAACTTTAGGAAAAAGCAATCAGGTTATACCAAGGGGTGGCGTTCTAATCCAAGACCGCAAAATCCAAGAAATCGGGTTAACCCAAGATTTGCAGACCCGCTTTCCGGATGCGGAGTTTATCGATGCTCACGGGAAGCTGATCATGCCAGGGATGATCAATACCCATATGCATTTCTATAGCACTTTCGCTCGGGGAATGGATTCTAAAAGTAACCCCCCAAAAAGCTTTAGAGATATTCTAGAAGGACTTTGGTGGAAACTCGATAAGTTATTGTCCCTTGAGGACGTTTATTATAGTGGTTTGACTCCATTAATTGAGTGCATCAAAACGGGTACAACGACGGTTATTGATCATCATGCTAGCCCGATGGCTATCACGGGAAGCTTGTCCACGCTTGCCAAGGCGGCCAAGGAAATGGGAGTTCGCGCAGCTTTTTGTTACGAGGTATCAGATAGGGATGGCGAAGAAATTGCCAAAGAGGGTATTCAAGAAAATATTAACTTTATTACTTCGTGTAAGACCAATCCTGATCCCATGGTAGCGGGTCTGTTCGGGCTCCACGCTTCCTTAACCTTATCTGATCAAACCTTAACGGCTTGTAGTGAGGCCGCTAAGAGTCTAGGGACAGGTTTCCACGTTCATGTTGCCGAGGGAGTAGAAGATCTAGAAGACAGTCTGGCTAAATACGGTATGCGAGTAGTTGAACGCTTAGAAAAGTTTGATATCTTAGGACCGAAGACCATTGCTGTGCATTGTGTGCATACCAATGATCACGAGATTGACCTTCTCAAAGCTTCTCAAACTCAAGTAGTACACAACCCAGAATCAAATATGGGGAACGCAGTAGGAGTAACACCCGTCCTTAAAATGCTCAGCCGCGGGGTTAAAGTGGGGCTTGGAACAGATGGGTATACGTGTGATATGTTTGAGAGTGGTAAAGTGGCAAACGTCCTTCATAAACATGCGGCTGCCGATCCAAGCGTTGCTTGGGGCGAAGTCCCCCAAATGCTTTATGGTAATAACCCTGAGATTGCTTCCGGATTGTTTGGTGGGAAATTCGGGGAATTAGTTGAAGGAGCCTGGGCAGATGTCATTGTGGTAGATTATTTACTACCCACTCCGCTGAATTCGAGTAATTGGACAGGGCATCTTCTCTTTGGGGCCTCTGGACGAGCTGTGGAGACGACAGTTATCAATGGACGGGTGCGTATGTTGGACAGAAAACTTATAGACATCAATGAGGAAACGATAGGGGCACGTTCACGCGAATTAGCACAAGACGTATGGAATAGAATTTGAGGTGATTCAGTTGAAGAATGTGTTGGGGTTACGCTGTATTGACTGCAAGAAGGAATTTCCGGCTGAAGCAGGGGTGTATACTTGCCCGTCTTGCGGCTCCAAGGGCGGTATTATGGATGTCATATATGACTATCAAGAAATCAACTGGATGACGACTCGTGAGCAAGTGACCCAGTCTAAAGACAATTCAATTTTTCGTTATATCCTGCATTCCCGAGAACCCCTAACGAGGATTCGACACTAACAGCCTCTAAAGCCGCATAAACACTGGATTTCTTCTAAATTTTACTTGAATTATTACTCGTTATGTGTTATTATATACATA
>Ga0075530_1000758_pt1 | contig 15490 bp, 15 predicted proteins | sample NGEPerD_2_FD_75101 | JGI IMG/M metagenome (GOLD analysis project Ga0075530, IMG submission 75101) | Arctic peat soil microbial communities from the Barrow Environmental Observatory site, Barrow, Alaska, USA - NGEE PermafrostL1-D | ecosystem: Environmental > Terrestrial > Soil > Wetlands > Peat ...
AAACGTCTCCACTCGGCCCTTGGGTACATCACACCCAACGAAGCCGAAGAGAACTGGTTCGAAAAGAACCCGGCCGCCTGATAACCAACAGATTCACTGTCCGAAATTTGTCGGGCTCCTCAACGCGCTCGAACAGCGACTGCTTTCCTTCGAAGCGCGGTACAACGCGACCGCGAGCCCGTTCGACTGGCGCTACACCAAAGACGACCTGAACGCCTACCTCAAACGGCTGGCCACCCACGAGCCACTCAACCCAGCGGCCTGACCCCCGAAGAACTAACGTCGACGACCACTAGCACCAGCGCTCGGCCGACTATCAGGACGACGGCGCCAAAAGACCGACGCCGCGGCGCGCGGCTCGCGGCGCTGACTGACCGGCGCACGGTTCGTCGAAGCGACCTGGTCCGTCATGAGGATGGGCCCGAAATGCCTCGTCGAGCGTGAGCTTCTCGGGAATCGCCTCTTCAGACAGCTTGAGCAGTTCTGTCACGCCGGTGGGACCATCGTCCTGTCATCGGCTACTAGTTCGAAAGGACGGTGACTGGGCAGGAGGCAGCCCCCGGCGGACCCGGGATCGGGTTGGGCCTGGATCGTGCGGCGGGGTCGAGGGTGACGCCGTAGCCCAAGTGCCTGGAGCTATCTGGATGTGGTTGCGCTTCTTGGCCTCGGTGTTGATGCTGCGGGTGAACCAGTCCGAGCCCAGGTCGGTGTAGCTGGTGTCGGGGTCGGCAAGGGCGGCGCCAGATGATGACGAGCATGGAGCGTCCGATCGCGACGATGTCGCGTTTCTTGCGACGTCGTCTGACGAGGCGCCGGTAGCGCTCACCGAGGATGGTATCGGTGCGTCCGGCCGATTCCGCGGCCTCGCCGAGGACTCGGGCGAGGTAGCGGTTGCAGCGACCGGTGGATCCTAGGAGCCTTCACGCAGGATCGAAGTCTGACCAGACTGGGTCCGAGTGTCCGGCGGGACGAGCTCGAGCTCGAGCTCGAACTCCTGCTCATGGCGCTGCTCGGCTTCCCGGAGGCGTTGCGGGCGTGAGCGCGGGACAGGATTCTGCTCGGCGGCGCGCTTGGCGTCCAGGCGCTGCTTGGCCTCCGCGCAACCGCTTGCGCAGCTCGCCCGTCGACTGGAACTCGGGTGGCAGCTCATCGCCGCGGGCGTCGCCCAGCAGCTCGTCCTCGGCGGCGTCGACGTCGGCGGCCTTCTTGAGGATCTCCCGCGCGATCTGCTCGTAGTCGAGGTTGCAGTGCGAGGCGTTCGCGTGCAGCTTCGTGCCATTTACCGTTCCCCTGCGGGACGCGCACGGTCTCAGCGATTCAAGGTCCCCGTTCGGCGTGGACCGTTTCCACGACGGGCCGACGAGGCGAGTGATGCGTTCCGTAGCGACCGGCAGTCTCCCCAGATGAGGCTGGCGGCACCCGGCGGTAGCCGACCTCCGGGTTCGACCGACCTGGATCAGCAATCTCCGGTGGGAGGCGCCACGTGACGGATGCTCCTTCAACCACGCACGCCGAGGTTGGGCTTCCGGAGGTGGTCTCGCCGGCTGAATGGCGCGCCTCGTTCGAGGCGTTGTTGACCCAGGAGAAGGCGCTCGCCGCTGGCCGAGGCTCAGAAGACCGTCCAGTCGGAGTACGTGGTGAAAGCGTCCAGCGCGGCCAGCCCGGCAGCGGAACTGCCGGAGGGGCCCAACGCGGGACTCCACACGCAGGCGACACCCCGGTCGGGGATGACGGCCAGGATGCCGCCACCGACGCCGCTCTTGGCCGGCAGACCAACTCGGTAGGCGAATTCGCCGGCCGAGTCGTAGGTACCGCAGGTGAGCATCACGGCGTTGACCCGCTTCGTCTGCCGCGCGCTGAGCAGCCTAGTTGCGTCTGAGAGAACGCCGTCGCGGGCGAGGAAGCGCCCGGCGAGCGCCAGCTCGCGGCAAGACATCGACAGGGCGCACTGCGCGACGTACTGGTTGATCACCTGGTCAACGGGACACTCCAAGTTCCCGTAGCTGGCAAGCAGATGCGCGAGCGCCGATGTGCGGTGCCCGGCCTCGAGCTCCGAACGGGCCACCTCCGGGTCGCTGTCCACGTCGGTGCTGCCGCTCTCCCTGCGCATCAGGTCGCCAAGCGCGCCGCACGCGTTGCCGGTCAACGAATGCAACCTGTCGGTGACAACGAGCGCACCAGCGTTGATGAACGGGTTGCGCGGACGCCCCGCCTCCTGGTCGAGCTGGAGCAGGGAGTTGAACGGGTTGCCCGACGGTTCACGCGACACCCGATCCCAGATGCGCTCTCCCTCGGCCGCGACTACTAGCGCGAGCGTGAAGATCTTGCTGATGCTCTGCACCGAGAAGCGCACGTCGGCGTCACCGATGACGTGCACCTGGCCGTCGCAGGAGGCGATCGCCATCCCGAACTGGAGCGGATCCACCGCCGCCAGGCTAGGGATGTACTCGGCCAGCCGGCCGCGACCCACCTCGGGAGCGGCGGCCTCCTCCGCGCGCAGCAGGGCATCCTTGATTTGCACGTCACCATCCTCGCGCAGCCGACGGCCGAGAGGTCGGGCCGGGCTCCCGACGCCAATCGTGTGGCCCAGCCAACACGCATGTGACCGGACCATCCCCGTATCACGCCCACGCCGCTGCCGAAGGTTCGTCATACCGCTGGTCGGGCGCTCCACGCGCCTCGAACTGCGTCCAGTAACCGCGATGGACGCGGCTGCCGATCCTCCGCTGCCTACGGTCGTTCCGTATGCGGATCCCGCTGTGGCACGCTCGGCGCGTGCCGATCGTCATCTGACAGTTGACGAGGCCGTGCCGTCAGCAGCATCTGGAGGCGTCAGGGCGTGCTTGTAGGCAAGTAGGCTCCCTCTCGTTTCGACCGCTTACGTCGTGGCTTTGGTCGTCCTTGTGGTGGCCATCGGCCTGGCACGCGTCGTGCTGCCGGTATTGCCGTGGCGTCGAGCCAGTGTCCAGCTCCATCCCGTCGATGTCGTCCTGGCCGTCCTCGGGCTGCTTGGTATGGCCTTCCACTGCGGCGCGATGTTCTACCGCTCGACCATCCTGTCTCTTCCGGGCACCGAGACAGCCGTGACACATATCAACGCTCTTGGCGTGGTGAGCATCGTCGCCTTTGCCGCGCCCGCCGTCCTGCTGATCATGGGTCTTCGACGGATCAGCTCACCTGCGCTGGCGCTCATCGTCCTCGCCCCTCGCCGCCGTCGGCACGACGATGTACGACGGCGGACCGCTGCGCCCCCGCCCCGGCCCGGCGGGTGAACTAGGCGACAGTGGCAAACGCGGCGAAAAGCCGTGCAGGACAGCTGAGGGGATTGCGCCTGTACCCGGCTGGTATTGCGGCTGTGTCAGCTGCGAGTGATCGGCGGGGACGGGTAGCTTCAGACCCAGCTGCCCATGGTTTGTGATCCGTCTGGATAGCTGTGGGTGCTTGCTTAGACCGTATGGAGTGACTGCTTGCTTGAGGTAGGTGGTTGCTGGCCGGGGCCTCGCTCACACATTCTCGTGGGTTACCGAGCGAGAGTCCCCGCGTTCGGCCTATCCGACAGGTGTGGGAGGCCCCGGTGTTCTGTGAGCGTACGAGTGTTGGGCTGGATGTGCATGCGCGTTCGGTGGTCGCAGCAGCGATCGACGGATTGACGGGCGAGATTTTCCGGGCTCGGTTGACGCCGAGTTATGACCATGTCATCGACTGGGTCCGGGGTCTTCCGGGGCCGGCGGCGGCGGTGTATGAGGCTGGGCCGACGGGGTTTGGGCTGTCTCGTGCGTTGGCGGGTGCCGGGGTGCGCTGCGAGGTGGCTGCGTCCTCGAAGTTGCAGCGACCAGGTGGGGATCGCATCAAGACCGACGCCCGGGATGCGATGCATCTGGCGCGGCTGTTGCGGCTCGACGAGGTGGTGTCGGTGCGGGTGCCGACCGAGACCCAGGAAGCCGCTCGGGATCTGGTCCGGGCTCGGGAGGCATCGCGCTCGGACCTGTTGCGGGCCAGGCATCGGCTCTCGAAGCTGCTGCTGCGGCACGGGATCGTCTATTCGGGCGGCAAGGCGTGGACCGGAGCGCATGAGCGGTGGCTGCTCGCGCAGCACTTCGACCTCGCCGGCACCCAGGCTGCGTTCGACGATGCGTATGAGACGGTCGTGCTGGCTGGGGCCCGCCGGAACCGGCTCGACGAGAAGATCACCACGATGGCCGCCGACGGCGAGTTCACCCCACTCGTGCGGCGGCTCGCATGCCTGCGAGGCATCTCCACCCTGACCGGGTTCGCGCTGGCGGTCGAGATCGGTGACTGGGACCGGTTCACCGGCGCCAGCATCGGCGCCTACCTCGGGCTGGTGCCCAGCGAACACTCCTCGGGGCAGACCCGCTCACAGGGCGCGATCACCAAGACCGGCAACACCCATGTCCGCTGACTCCTGGTCGAGGCAGCCTGGCACCACCGCAGGCCGTATCGACCCAGCGTGGTCCTGCAGCGACGATGGGACCAGGCACCGGCGTCGGCGCGGGCGCGAGCACACCTGGGCAACCAGCGACTGCACGCACGCTGGGTGACCTATGCCGAACGCAAGAAACGGCCCGTGATCGCGAACGTCGCGGTAGCCCGCGAGCTGGCCGGCTGGTGCTGGTCGCTCGCGGTCCTGCCCAGCGACTGACCCGCAGCACCCCACCAGCTGACCGTGGGGGTCAGCGGCCGGGACCGCAGCGCGAGGAGCGATCCGCCCCCGGGCTATTGAGCAGCCCGATCCCGCCGGGATCATTCAGGACACGCTCGTCCTTAGACCAGCGGTCACGCTCCAGCCGAACACACGGTCCTGCGGTAACCAACCCGCGCATATCAGCCTCGACAACGCGTCGTGCAACGACACGCTGAAACGGTTCCGGCCAGACCCCCACGGTCACCAACCTCCGTGCTTCCCCCACGGGCTCGAGAGTGACGACGTCCTCACCGGCGTCAAGGCCAAGCCCTCCGGGTGGCCTGCGGCCAGGCCTTGACCCCGGCTCCGGGCATGGTCGACCCCGGCACCGAGTGGAGCACAAAGGAACGATCAGACGTCCAGATCCCCCCGAGGATGCGGACGAAATCCGGCGTGCTCTCTTGACAACGGCGACTCCATATCAGCCCGGATCCACCGATGGGGTGAGTGGGTCGAGCGTGGCGTGGAATGAGAATGCCCTTGCGTGGCGGGAGAATCGGAGTTCTTGAGGCAACGATTCGACCGAAACGCAAGGGACATCTCTGAGGTGAAACTCTCTCACACGCTTGGGGCGACGTCGGCAGTGTTCGACGACCCGAATCTGGTGTCGTCGGTGGGTCTGGTCCCAGCACTCGCGTTGGCACAATCCGTGGGCCTGGTCGGCCTCGCTGGTGCCCATCTCTCGGTGCCCTCGGACAAGGGTGCGAACGCAGGGTCGAAGGTCGCCTCGCTGGTGGCCGGCATGGTCGCTGGTGCGGACTCAATCGATGACATGGCGGTGCTGCGCCACGGCGGGATGGGCAGGGTGTTCACCACCGCCTACGCGCCCTCGACGTTGGGGTCGTTCCTGCGCTCGTTCACCTTCGGGCACGTCCGCCAGCTCGACGCGGTCGCCTCCAGGTTCTTGACCGGACTTGCCGCGGTGGCATCGCCGGTGGCAGTCGGGGTCAAGGAACTCGCGGTGGTCGACATCGACGACACCGTGATCGAGGTGCACGGCTACGCCAAGCAGGGTGCGGGGTTCGGCTACAACCAGGTCCGTGGACTCAACGCCCTGATCGCCACGGTCTCGACCGAACGGGCGGCGCCGGTGATCGTGGCCCAACGGCTCCGCAAGGGCTCTGCCAACTCAGCCCGTGGCGCCCAGCGGCTGGTCCGCGACGCTCTGAAGACCGTGCGCGGACTCGCCGGCCCAACTGACGGCCCAGCTGAGACTTCTCAGTTGGGGCGGGTGTTGTTGCGCGCGGACTCGGCCTACTACGGGCACGCGGTGGTCGGTGCCGCGCTGAAAACCGGGGCGGAGGTCTCGGTCACCGTCCGGATGGACAAGAAGGTCAAGGCCGCCATCGCCGCGATCGATCCAGATGCCTGGACCACGATCGCCTACCCGCGGGCGGTCCCCGACGAGGCGACCGGGCAGTGGATCTCGGTGGCCGAGGTCGCCGAGATCGAGTTCACCGCGTTCACCTCCAAGAAGAAGGCCGACCAGATCACCGGCCGCCTGGTGGTGCGGCGGATCCCCGACCTCAACACCCAGCCCGGCCAAGGCACCCTGTTCGAGCAGTGGCGCCATCACGCGTTCTTCACCACCACACCCCGCGCGGTCGCCGACACCGTCACCGCCGACAAAGTTCATCGTGGCCACGCGATCATCGAGCAGGTCCACGCCGACCTGAAGGACTCCGCGTTGGCGCACCTGCCCTCGGGAAAGTTCACCGCCAACGCCGCCTGGCTGGTGCTCGCGGTGATGGCGTTCAACCTGACCCGCGCCACCGGCACCCTGAGCGGACCCGACCTGGCCCGAGCGACGACCGGCACGATCCGTCGCAAGCTCATCAACGTCCCCGCCCGAGCCGCGACCTCGGGCCGTCGCCTGACACTGCACCTACCCAGAGCCTGGCCATGGGAACACGCCTGGACCACCCTGTTCACCGCGGTCAACGACCCACCAGCCGCGCTCGCGGCCTGACCACCCAGCAGCGAGAGCAGCGCGACCCGAGGACAAGAGTGGAAACCCGGACAGCGAGGTCCGGAAACCCAGCCCGCCCAGGAGAGTCCCAAACTCACAGACCGCGATCACTGCACCGCATCACCCGGGGATCGGTGGATCCGGGCTTAGCGCCCGGAGTCTGACGGTGCATGAGGTCGCGCAGACCACGACAGCCTGGTCAAAGAATGCCATCGTGGCGGTAGAGAGTGATGAACTCTTGTTAGCAACCGGACTCGCTGCTCGGCGCGTCAAGGGCCCGTGCCTAGATTGGGCATCCTCGAATGGTGTCGTGCGGTCACTGCGACGGGCGGCGGGTAACCGGGGTGGCGGTGTTCACTGCTTCCTCGTGACCTCCAGTAGAGAAAAGGACCGATGCGTATCCCCAGCGAATGATCTGTCGAGACCGCGGTCCATAGGACGCCCGGCTCCCCCCGTGTCTCGACCTCGAGTTTGCCGGAGGTGGCGCTCGGAGGACCATCTCCCTATGAGGACCACTAGGCCGGCGAAGAAGGGCCGGCTCCTGTCGCGCCTCGGTCTGCTCGCACTCGGGTATTCGGTCAGTTTCGCCGCGGTCTACTACCTGACGGTGCGCACGGTCGATGGCCGGCTGCTCAGTGACGCCTCGCTCCGTGGAGCCCTGTCCACCAGCGAGGTCGTGGGCGCCCTGGACGCCGTGCTGAACGTCGTCTCCATCGCCTCGCTGCTCGGCGCCGTCGCCGCGATTGCGCTGATTGCCCTGATCCGGCTGGCCCGGATCCAGGGGTTCGCCGCGATCGGTGTCTTGGTGACAGCCAACCTGTCCGCCCTCCTGCTGAAGGACTACCTGCTCCCGCGGCCGGACCTGGGGCTACACGAGATCGCCCCGGCCACGCTGAACAGCCTACCCAGCGGCCACAGCACTGCTGCGTTCTCCGTGGTGGCCGCGTTGCTGTTTGTCGTGCCGAGCCGCTGGCGGGTCGCACTGGCGACGGTGGGCGCTGCATACGTCGCCGTCACCAGTATGGCCACCATGCTGGCCGGCTGGCACCGGGCAGCGGACTCCATCGCGGCGTTCCTTCTGGTGGGCCTCTGGACCACCGTGGCCGCCGCGGTCGTGCTCGTCTACCTCCCCGCCGGGAGCAGCACGGTCGCCGATGGGTCGGCTCCGCGCTCACTCCGCTGGCCGGCCGCGACGTCAGTGGGCTGCCTGACGATGGGTGCGGTGATCGCTGTCGCCCTGGGCCGGTCCGCACCCGTCCGCGACAGCATCGGCGGGTCCTGGGTCGCGTTAGTCTCAGCCGCCTTGCTGATCACCGGCACCGTCATAGCCGTGCTGATCGCGATCCTCCGGGCGCTCGACATGGTCGACGCCTTCGGCTGGGTCGGCGTCCCCGGCTGGCCGAAGCCTGAGTAACGGTTCTGGCCTTGTCCACCTCCGTAGGCAGATCATGTTGCCGCTCGTCGCCAGGCGGTTGAGTTCGCGGTCTGGGCCGGCGGTGCTGGCAGCGGCCCGACGGTCAAAACTGATGCCTCAAGCTCTGGGTTGACGCGCCGCCGGGACGCCAACGACGCCCGGGTTGCCGACCACGCCACTGGTGGCAGATCGACGCTCCGACCTGGTCTCCCACTTCCCGCGCCCACCGGGAGAAAGCACCTCCAGGTAGGCCCATCGGCCTCCCCAGTCAGGCCCGGCGGCCGCTCCCTGATTGTGGGCCGCACGTCATCCCCGTGTTCACATCTGACCGCGATCCAGCGCAGAGCGATGCGCCTCGCCGAGGACCTGCTGGCCACCTGCCCGAGCCCTTCGAGGCCCTGGTGCTGGTCGAGCAGTGGCCGCCTACGCTGACGTGCGAGGGTCGACGTTCACGACTCCAGACCGACTGCTCTCGATGCTGCGCAGAGTACGATGTCTGCTCGGATGGAACTCGCGCTCCCTATCAACGGCTCCCGTTCGTACGCGCGCTCGCTGGTGAGGAGGTGGTTGCTGAGGACTACTGGATCCTCAGTCCTGGCGTAGTCACCCTCCGAGACGTCACGGTTGACCGGCAGGACCGTGGCAATTTCGCATCGTTTGCGGGAGTCATCGCGCATGACCTGTTCAACGCATTGGGGGTGGTCAGCGGGTGGGCCGACGTGCTCGTCGATGCGTTCTCGGAGGGACCGCCGGATCCGGGGCCAAGGCATCGAGATGGTGGCGCGGATCCGGAGGCGCAGCGCAGACGCGCTCCTTATCGAGGACTTGCTCACCTATACCGTGGCCCGTGATCGACCGCTCGAACTTCAAGGGCTGGACCTGAGTGATCTCGCCGAGCGGACTGCTCAAATGCGTCGAGTGGACAACGCACGACCCATCATCGACAGCCAGCCCCGAATGCGGGTGCAGGCTGACCGGGTGTTGGTGCGCCAGCTCGTCGACAACCTCATCTTGACCGCCGTGAAGTACGTCACCCCGGGAGTGCGACCACGAATCGAGATGACCGCTGATATCCAAGGCGACATGCTTGAGGTCAGCAATGACGGACAACGGCCGGTGGGTAGGGCGCGCATCTTCGGATCGAGGTTCAACCAGCCGGTGGCGGTGTCGTCTCCACGGCAACCGGAGTGCTCCGGAACCGGCGGCTGGGCCAGGTACCGGTCCCGCCGGCCAGGGTGAGGAGGGCCGGAACGAGCAGGGCGCGGACGACGAAGACGTCCATCAGGATGCCGAGGCCGACGGCCACCGCGAGTTGCCGGAAAGGCAGCAGCGGCACCAGCGCCAGCAGGCCGAAGCTCGCGGTCAGCGCCAGACCGGCCACGGTGACCGCGACGACCGCGGGAGGCAGCGCGACCATGACCGCCTCCCTGAGGGACCGCCCGGCAGCGGACTCCCAGACGTGTCCCACGGTGAAGATGTTGTAGTCCGAGCCGAACGCCAGGAGCAGCACGGCCGCCGCAAAGGGCACGTAGAAGGTGAGCCCCTGACCCGGGTCCAACCAGCTGAACAGCGCGGTGGTCAGACCCAGGGTGGCGCAGACGGAGAGCAGCGAGGTGAGCAGGAGCAGGACGGAGTCGAGCGCCGCGCGCAGGAACAACAGCAGCATCAGCAGGTTGGTGAGCATCGCCGCGATGGCGATGCGCATCAGGTCGTTCTCGGTCTGGTGCACGATGAACGACGCGGTTGCGGTATCGCCGCTCAGGCCGTAGCTGGTGCCGGTCAGCCCGCTCGCCCGGATCAGTGCTGGCAGCCGGGAGTTCAAGGTGTCGAACGTCGCCACGGCATTCGCACCGAGAGGTTTGTCGTCGAGCACCATGAGGTAGCGCGCGGCGTTCTTGTCTCGGGTTACCAGGAGGGGCGTCTGCACCGGAATGGGTTGTGAGCCCGGACCGAGAACGCCGGCCACGCCCGGCTCGTGCGACAGCGCGATACCGAGGCGCCGCAGTGCGGCGGCCTTCGATCCCACCCCGTCGCCCTGGAGGAGCACCACGGTGGGCGACAGGATCCCCAGAGCGAAGCCGTCCTGGGCGCTGATCGCGGCCTGGCGAGCCGGCGCGTCCCGGGGCAGCGCACTGACGAAGGAGACACCCAGCTTCAGGCCCAGCAGTGGGCTCGCGGCGAGCAGCATCCCGCTGATGCATGACACCAGGACGGCGATCGCGACCGAGCGGCGCGAGGCGATGCTGGTGACCACACCTTGTAGCCCATGCCGTGTGCCGGTCGAGTCGGGGGACGACGGAGTACGTCGGAGCAGGCGGGCGGTCAGCCAACCGGTACGAGGGACTCTCCGCGCGGGCCAGAAGATGAGATCTCCGAGGACGGCGATCAACGCCGGCACCAGGGTGACCGCCACCAGCAGCCCGACGATGATCGTGAAGGCCAGGGCGGGTCCGAGCGCCCGGAAGAACGGCGACGTTGCCGCGAGCAGCGTGGCCGTCCCCGCGGCGACGGCGACACCTGCAACGGCGACGATCGGTCCCGAGCGCGCAATCGCGCGAGTTGATGCCTCAAGGGCGGGGACCGCGGCCCGGTGCTCGTCCCTCAGGGCCGAGCAGAAGAACACCACGTAGTCGGTGACCACCCCGAGCAGGAGGGCCACCACCACCGGCTTAAGCTCGTCGGGGCTCGGCAGGTCGAAGATCTGGGTCATGAGCCCCGACACCCGGAACGTCGCGACATAGGCGACCCCGGCGGTGATCACCGTGACCACCGGGGTCACCAGTGACCGGAAGCTCAGCCCGACGATGAGCACGATCGCCAACAGGGTGGCCAGCTCCACGCTAGGCAGCGACTCGCGAATGATGTCACCCTGCTCATTGCGAGCTGGCGCCGAGCCGGTGATCCCCACGACGTGGTCTCGGGGTTCGAAGAACCGATCGGCGTAGTCGTGAGCGGCCCGGGTGCGCGCGCCGAGCGAGGCCTCCGGGCCGAACAACAGATACGTCAACGCGGTTGTGCTGCTCTCGCGGGAGCCCGGGAAGAGCCCGGACGTGTTCGTGATCGGAAGCGCCCCCAGGATGGGCTCGACGTCGCCGGCCTTGCCGGTGTCCACCGAGACTGCCCGCACGACCGTGCGGGCCTGGGCATACGGCGAGAGCCCGGCGGGGTCCCGCTGGACGACCACGGTGCGCGCGATCAGCGGGAACCCGAACAGCTCGAAGGACCGTTTCTCGACCTGCACGGCCGGGGTGTCCGCGGACAGAATGCCCTTGAGGCCGCTATCACCGCCGGACTCAGCCAGGCTCGGGAAGAGCAACAGGGACGCCAACGTCGCCAGCGCCCAGAAACCGATCACCCACCACCGGGCCACGACGACGAACCGCGCGAACCGCCAAGCCGGACCCGACTCCCCCGGAGCGTTCGTCACGGCCCCTCACTCAGGTCGAGGAAGGTCGTCGGACCGCGAGGCGCGCCAGCTCTGCGTCGGCCAGCCTGCGCACATCTCCGCCGTCGAGGTGAGGGTCGGCCGGGTCGGTGACCAAGCGCGCGACCTGGTCGTAGGACAACGACCAACGGGCGTGCTCGGCGAGGTACCGGTCCATCCCCTCGTCGCCGGGCCTGCGGCCGATCTGGTCGCGGAGATGGACCACTTCACGATGGCGACGCACGCGCAACGGCAGGTAGAACCCGACCACCGGGGCCAGGGAGATGCCCAGGATCGAGATTCCCAGGAGCAGCGCCAGCCGGTGCAACTGGTCCTTGATCTCCTGTCCGCGCTCGGTGATCTGGTCCGCGGTGGTGACCACCTCCCCACCGATCTGACCGGGTCGGTCCGGGACCAGCGGCAGCTCGGAGAGGTCACGCAACGACTGGCCCACCGAGTGCAGCGCCTGGCCGGAACTGCTGATGGTGTCGCCCGTGTCGGCCGTCTGCCACAGCGTCAGCCCCGTCCAGCCGGTCAGCACGATCCAGAGCGCCACCCAGAAGAGGATCAGTCCGTCCCACGTGCGTACCGTCCGGCTGTCGACTCCTCGGAATGTCGCTGACATAGCACGTTCCTACCAGACTCGGCGTAGACACGTAGGTGACCAGCCGCAACGACCAGGGAGACGCGATGACCGACGAGACGCCGCTGCAACGCTGGGGCATGCTGATCCCGGCCGCCACGTTCCTGGTGGGGCTGTTGATCGGGGGCTTGGTGATAGGTGTGGGCATGAGCGGCAGTGGGTCCGGGAGCGCAGCCGGCGACGGTGGCTCGAGCAGTGGCGCGTCGCCGGGGACGGCGGCTTCGGCAACCCCCGGGGAGACGGTCGTGACCGTCCCCGCCGCCTGCCAACAGGCCGCCGACAACCTCCGTGAGGCGACCAGGTTGCTGCGCAACACGGTGGGCAATGTCCGGAACTTCAAGCCCGACGAGATCATCGACAGCCTCAACCGTCTGGAGAACCTCGATAGCGAGACCCGCCCGCTGCTGCAGGAGTGCTCGCAGGTTGCAGTGACCACCGGGGCCACGCCAGTCCCTTCCAGCTCGCCCCCTGGGTCCTGAGGACACCGGATCCGCCAACACATCGAGCTCGGGCTTCTCTCGTGAACCACTTCAACGCACCCGCAAGTATGGGTGTCAGAACCACACAAGCAGCGTCGTTAGGGGTCCTGCATGCGACTCCCTGACGAAGTTTGGATGCCCGTCGGTCAAGGCGTAGTGCCCGCAATGAACTGATGCCGCCTGGGCAGCGCCATCTTTTGCAGCGTGTCGGACACGCTGCTTCAGCGCCAGGAAGCTGCGGCTTTGTGGGTGGAATGCAGCGGGGTCTCGGGTCGCCTGCATCGAACCGTCCCGCACGCGGAAGGTCGATCGACACTCCCTCGGCAAGCGCCCAAGCCACCCGATGAGGCCTCAGCACCCTCTGGCGACCTTCCCGGGATATCCAAAAGCGCCCGTACCCGTCGTCACCGATCGCGGCTGTGCCGCCCCCGGCCCACAACCAACAATCGGTCTCCCGAGGGCCCTTCACGACGCGCGACCAGAACCGGTCGACCTCGTCCGCCGTGAGCTGCATGCGGCCAACGTAGACGCCGGCACCGACATTCTTCGGTGCTGTGGTGCTCAGCGGCCGGTGGCCGGATCGGGGCCCGGGAGGGTGAAGAGTCCTTCGTCCGGTGCCACCGTCGGCGACGGAGCGGTGGTCGCGGTCCGTAACGCGCCGGCCTGCAGTGCCGTGGAGTGGGTCGGCGCGGCCGGTGCGGCTGGTTGCTGGTCGAGGAGCTCGAGAAGGTCCACGGGTTCGTCATCGACGGTGAGCGGGAGCGCGCGCGAGATCGCCGCCCTCTGGCGGTCCCACACGTCACGCAGCGCGACGAGGTGCTTGCCGTAGACCGCGTCCCACTCGGCCTGAGCCTCTGGGTGCTCCTCGTTGGAGTCGAAGCGTCTACGCCAGGGCCAGCCGCCGCGTGCATCGCTGAACTCGCTCCAGCTGCGGTTCTCGTCGCGTTCGGTGCGCCGCAGTGTGTCCAGCTCGGTCCGCAACTCCTGCGGCAGCCTCGCGCCGTACGCCGCGACCTCGGCCCAGGCCACCTTCAACACGACCGTCGGCCGGATCCGGCGCCAGGCATCCTTGTCGGTGCCGGCCGCCTTCATCGCCTCGGAGAACTCGGAGTGGTCTTCGAGCCAGACCGCCTTGCGGTTGTAGTTGATCCAGCAGCCTTCCTGCGATGCTGAACGGCCACCTTCCAGTGTCCCGCGCTGACGGAGACGATCGAGGAGAGCGTCGGCTGCCATTGCGGAGCCCAGTGCGCCCAGCAGCTTCTGCTGGTCCCGGCTCAGCATCTCGCTCGGCCTTGCCTTACCTGGCGGGTGCAGCCGAGACCGTGACCCGCTGACCGCCTTCGTCCTGGTGTCGACGGGCGGTGTCGGTGCGGGCCTGGTCGAGGGCGGCCAGCTGCAGCGTTGTGCTGCGCCCGCTCTCGGGGGCGGCGGGGTCCTCGGCGGGGACGCTGGTCGGCTCCGCGTAGTGGTCATCGAGCTGGTCAACGATGCGGGCGCACACTGCGTTGAGCCGAGGGTTGTTCGCGACCTTGTTCTGGGCATACATGACGCTGGTGTGGTCCTTGCCGAAGTAGGTCGCGATCGCCGGCAGGGTTAGGCCTCCGCGCCGGGCTGCCGTCATGGCCACGGCACGGGCGTCGGTGACCGCTCGGTGGCGGTCGGCGCTGAGCACGGCGTCGCGAGTGGTACCGAAGGACTGCGCGGCTGTCGCGATCGCGATCGCGCAGATGCCGTCGGGGCCGACGTCGGCGACCTCGCCTGTGGCGGTTTCGGCGGCGTTGACCTGGGTGGCAAGCGCGATCGCGAGCGACCGCAGCTGCTCGGCGTTCATCTGGTCGAGCGTCCGCTCGACTGCGGACTGATTCGCGTTGGCGACCAGCGCGGCGAACGCCGCCGCCTGCTTGGCGGTGAGCTCCCCGTCCGGTGCCGCCGCCTCGGCGGGCTGGTCCTGGTCGTCGACGAGCCGAAGCCGCCGGCTGCTGTTGTCTGGAGTGGCCATCGCGGCTACCACCTTTCGTGAAGATCGTCGTGGTCGGGCTTGCCGTCGTCGGGTTTGCTGGTGACCGCGGACAGTTCCCCGGCGCGTTCGACGTCGTCGCGGTAGCGCTGCTTGCGGCCGCGGCGCACCGGCGTGGAGGCGTGGCTTTCGTCGCGCTCGTGGCGGGGCCGGGGCTGGTGCTTGCCCGGCTGGCAGCCGTCGCCGAGCCGGTCACGCAGCCGCTCGAGGAAGCCCGGTAGCCCGTAGCGGTGCCAGTCCTCCAACGCAGCCGGGGTGACGGCGAAGCTCGTGTAGTAGCGGCTGCAGGCCAGCACCGCGAGGTCGTGAACCAGGTGCGGGTGCGCGGGCCAGCACTCGGGGATCCCGGGGCGGGTCACGTTCCACAGGTGCTGCTCGTTGACCCACATCGCGACCAGGTCCAGCCACGCCCACAGTTCAGAACGCATCAGCCCGGTGCACGTGGCCGGGTCCCACGGCCGCGGCATCTGCGCGAGCTCGCGCAGCTCTTCCTCGTCGGCTGGCGGCTCGACCGTGGCCTGCTGCAGCTGCTCCATCGCAGTGCGGATCGTCGGGCCGGGCTCGGGGAACGGGCGCACCATCAGCCCGACCAGCGGCATCATGCCCTTGCCGTTGCCGTTCGGTGCAGCGGGCCCGCCCGCCGCGCGGGCGGCGAGCTGAGAGGGGTGCGTTGTTGTCATGGGCTGCTCCTCGCTACTTCGGCATCCCGAGCCGCCGCCGGGTCCGGGAAAGCGTCTCGGTCGGCACCGCGGGCTCGAACTCCACCGGGTGGGTGGTCTCCGCGTCCTCGTCGTGGCCGCGGGTCGCGAGCCGGGCACGCTTCTGCGCGGCCAGTAGTGCCT
>Ga0075530_1000760_pt1 | contig 15476 bp, 17 predicted proteins | sample NGEPerD_2_FD_75101 | JGI IMG/M metagenome (GOLD analysis project Ga0075530, IMG submission 75101) | Arctic peat soil microbial communities from the Barrow Environmental Observatory site, Barrow, Alaska, USA - NGEE PermafrostL1-D | ecosystem: Environmental > Terrestrial > Soil > Wetlands > Peat ...
AAGGTTGAGAAAGTAGTGAATTTAGCTTTTCGAAATCCCAAATTTCTTCGTTACAGAGACCAATTTGGCTTAAATCAAGGTGTTGAGGCTTGAATTATATCCACTGTGCAAGTAAGGGTCTTTTTGAAATATACATTGCTTTTATCATATTCTTGAAACGGTTGTGATGAGAAGTACCTTTCTCAAATTTTAACTGAACTTTTTCGCATTTGCTGATAATTGAAGATACTGGGGGCAATGCTTCTATCAATTCTTCTTTTGTATATTTATCCACAACAGTTTCACCTGTTATCAATGATTTTGAAATATATAGTGCTTTTATCCTGTTTTTAAGGAGTGTGTGCTGAGAGGTACCCTCCGCAAATTTTGGTTGCATTTTTTCACATCTACTGATAACCGAAGAAACAATTTGTAGAGTTTCTTCCACTTCTTCCTTTGTGTAACTGCCCATAACATCACCCCATGATAATTTTCACATGAAATATCCCGATCCCCGTTGGTGCATAGTCAGCATTTCCAATCGATTTTCGCCAGGTTTGGCTCGTTCTCCACGGCAACGGCATACAGGGCTACTTCCATGCGTCCGCACTCCTCGGCGGCGAATTGCTCAATTTGATTCCACGGCACGTCCGTTCCGAGCCGGTCATAGGCGGCTGCAAGTGCTCCATAAAAGGCAAGCCCTATGCAATGCCGTGCAGAATGAATGGTCGATGCGCTTTGACCGATTGTCCTTGCCGCTGCCTGTGGAACGGAATTTCCGTCCGCTTCGCGGGCAGCCACATGGCACTCGAGGATTGCCGCTTTTGCTTGCGGCAGTTTGATTGCTCCCGACAGCCAATCACGAGCGGCATTCAGTGTGTTTTGTGGACGTTGATCGTCCGGGTAATGCTTGCTCCAGAGAGGCAATATTACCCTCTCGGAATAGTCAACCGCCCAATGTGCAAGCGTTGCCTTGCTCTGCGTTTCAATTAATTTCATAAGCGACTGAATATACGGCGCCTTCCAGTCACTTAACATCTTTCTTGCTTTTGGCATACTCACCCTCCTATTTTTCGTAAAGGGGATACCCCCTAAACATTTATCACTTGAGGCAATAAGTCTTTTGCATAATCGAATACACTTTTTATGTTCGGTAGAAATTTGCTTTGCCTTTCTATAAGTATTCTATATAATTTAGAATCATCTATATCCATGCCATACTCCTTTCCTGTTATTAGAATGAGTTTTTATGTCTCTTAGATCATCGGATTAGCCATAAGTAGGGCCTCTCCAGAGCGACCCCCCATTATTAGCCAACTGCGAAGTTGGGAGCACGACTTAATTATAATCGATATGGTATACCATGGATGTTTGAATTATTACATCCTTAAATAGCATTTAATAATTTTGGCACATATTCCTTATGCAGGTTGCCCGTTTTTCATCAATTATCAAGTGGTTTGATATTGTTATAATTGAAGGCATTATACAAAAGTTCTTATTGCTACAGGCCATACTTTTCTTCTCTCATTCTAAAAGCATCTTGACCACCTTCTAATATATTAATAACTTGCGTTCTTACACCCTGATCATCAATTGAACCGATTCCATCGTTTACAATACATCCTTTTCTTTCAACTTCTTGCATAGATACAATGAGTTCTGAATCACCAAAAACAGGTATATTTGCATTATGAGTTGCAAAAATATACTGTCTTTTTATTTTATTAGTTCTAATATTATCTACGAGATTGTTCGCAATAAATGCATTATCCAAATTATCCTCCGGCTGATCTACAAGAAGCGGATCTGTATTATCCAATAGCAATATATTTAGTATCGCAGTACATTGTTGTCCTTTGGAGAGATTTTTCAATTCTTTATAAACCCCATTAACGTTAAGCTCAATTATTACTATATCTTCTAGTTGCATCTGTTCGATCTTCAAGATGGATTTTTCATCTAGTGTAGCTATCTTTTCAGCAATACCTTTACTGGCTTTATATTTTTCTCTTATAGTTTCTGCACCTTGTCTTATATCGGCAGCAAAAGTAAATACATCAAAATCTTTGTAATCATCTAACCATTCAAGAGACTTCAATCCAACACCATCAAGCTTTTGGAGAAAATCTAATAGCGGTTTCTTTCTTTGCCTAGAAGATATAGAGAGATTCATTCTGTTTTTTAATTTTTTCTTATTTATCTGTTTAATGGCAATGTTAGTCTCTTTCTCATACTCATCATTTGTTTGCCTACAACGTTCAATAATATTAGCTCTTTCCTTGCGTAGTCCAGTTAGCTGTAATTCAAGAGATTTTAATCTCTTGTCAGCAGGCTTTGCCTTGTTGATTTTAGATATCAAATCAGAGTAATCAGTAGCTATTTGAGTGCCGGATTTATCTTGTATACCTGTCATACCTTTAAGAGATTCTTGTATTTTATCATCACAATCATTTTTTTGTGTAGTCCAACTTGCTTTTGCTTTTTGAAATGCTTGGTTAATCTTGTCAGATGCCTTTTCAAATTCTAGTTTTATTTCTACAATTTTTGAATTATAAGAGATAATCTCCTTATTTAGATCGTCAAAAATAGGATCTATTTTGACTTCTTCAAAAGCCAACTCTTCGAGAGCTTTAATTTCTAATTCTTTGGAAGGCAAAGTTATTTCTAATTGTTCTATCTTGCTTTGTTCTGTCGCCTGTTTTTTTATATCATTTAGTTTATCTTCGATACCCGCCTTAGCATAAAAGGTTAGTTTTTCTTCTAATGCTGCAAGCCCTGAAACTTGGATATCCACATCTTCCTTTTCTTCAAGAACCTTACCTATAACCCGACTATTACTCTCAAGAGTAAAATATGCTTCTTTTTTTAGATCATCATATTTTCTGTTCTCTGGTAACAACCTTGAGACAGCTTTCATTATCCTACTTTCATCATCAACCATTTCAATAATTTCATTCTGACCGTAAATTTCTATTGTGGGCAAAATATCATCAACAGCTAAACTGGACACAGAGCCATCCTTATCTTGTATAACAACGTCTTGCTTGAATCTGCGAATGATTTTAAACATTTCTCCATAACGTGAGTTAGAGCATATTAGCAATTCAATTTTACTACTTGTCCCTAGATTGTTGTTTATCATATCTCTGAAGGCTCTTTTACCACTTTCACTTTCAGGCTCTTTTCCTAAAGCATATCTAATAATATTGATAAGAGTTGATTTTCCGGTTCCTCGGCCGCCAATAATTGTAGTAAGATTATCGGATAATTCAAGATCAAGACCATCTAAATATCCACCAATAATGTTAATGTGTCTAATGCAACCTTGATAGGAATCCTCTATATCATAATTTAATTTAACTCTTGAATCGGGGTCTTTAAACGCCATTTTAAAATTATTAAATGTTGGCTTGGTCATCTTAATTAGTGTCGTTGCATTTTTCTTTAATAGATCTTCTGGTTGTTCAATATCACATGCATTAATGTAGGCAATGACACGATCTCTATGGTAAACAGGATCTTTGTTTTGAATAATATTTTTATATTTTGGGTCAATTTCCTCCTTGGAATATGGGATCTGCGCCGCCATTAGACTATCTTGTCGCCAAAGTGTATTTAGCTTTCCTAACCTTAAAATTCCATTTTCGCCTGTAATATGTGCCGCATACAAAAATCCATTAAATCCATTAATTTGTACAGCAATATCTATACATGATTTGGTGCTTGCTTCAGTTCCTGTAGAACAGTCACCAAGACCAATTGCACCTAAATATTTGTTTAATTCTGATATAGATCTATTTTCATCAAATAAGCATACTATGTGCATTCTTTCAGCTGTAGTAATTTCGAACCCAGGGAAAACCGTGATGCTATTATTCACAAGCAGTTTTCGCAAATTTTCGGAATTATCCACATTTCCATGATCAGCCAAACCAACAACTTTAATTTAAGGTATCTCAAACCAATTAACCGAATGCAAAAAGCCGCGCTTCCATGCGAGGATTGTTAAGGTGAATGGCTTTGTAGCTATTTTGTCTATCAATGCGAGGTTGGATTAAAACCTCATCAAAAGCCTCTCTATTACATTTTTTACACCACAAAACATCTCACCACCAATTCAAAGTAATTATACAATGTAAACTGGACAAAAATATGACAGCTGTTAATTAAATTTCTTAAACACTCATCTTTCCAATAACTCGTTTTTCGGTAAAGTCACCACATGTTCCCCATCATAAACAATTCTTACTTAATATTCAACATGTTCCCCGAATACTCCTCCTTAATTAACAAATAATAGAAAAATCAAATAAAAACAAAAAAGCCAGACCTAACGATCTGGCTCAATATATTCCCCCAAACACTCCGACACTCTAAAAAGAACATACACTTCTCAAGCCCGCTCATACCAATGCTTTCAGTCAACTCAAATATAGCACTATAAGCACTCCACGTGCCCTGTCACCACAATAAAGCTATATTCAATCAGCCATATTGCGTTGACTAAGTAAGGAACTCTTTAATAATTAAATTTGCCTTGTCCATCTCTTCTATCATAAGAGGCAAATAGCCATTATATTGCTATGTCCTCGTAATGCTGGCTATTTAATCTATTCGGAAAATTCCTTGAACAGAGGTGCACAGCTTGCTGTATTAAATGGTGTATTAATCCTTCTTGCATATTTAGACATTCTAAGCCGTTTTGAGCACGATATCGCCATCTGACGTTAGTAGACAGGGGCTATTAGATTTATTAGTTATTCCACAGGATTCTCCTTTTGCATCGTAGATTTGCCGTTCTCCTGTTGTAGAATCCGAGACCTAGAAAGCATCAGGTAAAATGAAATCCTTGCCACCGTCGTCTGACCCTTCGTAATCTCTATTATTTCCACTCCAAGGATAAAGAGAGTAACTGACTCCTTGCTTTGTAATTAGATGAGTCTTAGTAGTAGTCACTCGATAAAGTTTAACCGTGTTCATCATTAGCCCCCCTTCGCGCTTCGATCTCCTTCGTGTTCCTGCGAGATAATAAAAAGCAATCACCGAAACTGCTGCTTGATAGGTACCCTTCAATTCTTTAGGCGCTTCCAGTTTATATTCACTTGCCTTTATTTGATTGATTTACAGTTTATCACTCTTAACTAAATCTGCAGAGACAATATATCGGTCTGGAAAGTAGCCGGGAGTATTGAAGGGATAGCAAGTGGTCAATGTCAGAATGGCATGGTCGGTAGGTACAATCACTGTTTTGTCGTCAGCATGGACAATTCGTGTTCCACTCACTTCATAGTTGAAGGTACCCGCAGATGTTTGCACAATCAATGTGTCCCCTATCTTCAGCTTACTAAGTTGCCTGAAGACCGTTTCGCGATGTCCGGATAATACACAATTGTCTTCTTCCCCGGGAAGTACGCTTTGGATGAAGTGCCCTACGCCTTTCTTCAACTCCACATCACCGGTCCCTTGGAGGATGGGGAATTTCTGTTTTAAAGCTGGAATCGTCAGACTTCCAATATTGTCACCCTCCTCTTCATATGATGGGTAAAGGGTTATATTTGGTGCTGGCAATACGAAGGATGCTTCTGAGGCAACCGGGGCAGTGCTCTCTCCCATTATCTTACTTAGCTCTGAGCCGTAAGTGCTAGGGATGGAATAGCTACACAAACTAAACAGTGCCCAAAAAATACCTCCTATCCCCAAGATCATAAGTCCTAAGGATAGGAAAGTAACCAAGGAACGTTTGCCCCTTGATAATTTCATTTTATTTTCAATGCGCCTGGTTTAATACCCCCGACTTCAGTCGGGACAGCTTCTAGCGTGGAAGAAGTAGTAGCAGTCTGTTAAACTATATTAAAGGGGTGACAGCTGCTATGGTAGATTACAAAAAAGGAAGCCACACAGTCTATGATATAAAGTATCACGTAGTGTGGGTAACAAAATACCGATATAAAATACTGCACAAAGTCATAGGTAAACGATTGAGAGAACTGCTCCGTCAGGGGTGCGAAACAATAGGTGTGACAATAGTTCAAGGTAGTATAGGCAAAGATCATGTTCACATGCTACTATCGTGTCCGACGAATATAGCACCTAGTAAAATAGTCCAATATCTCAAAGGAAGATCGTCGAAACTACTACAAAGTGAGTTTCCAGAAATTAAGAAAAAATATTGGGGACAGCACTTATGGGCAGTAGGCTATTTCTGTGCAACTGTAGGGACAGTAACAGAAGAAACAATTAAGGCGTACATAGAAAATCAAGACAAGGACGGTGTAAAGGACATATTTAAAATAGAAGATGAGTGAGTTTCAGTCACCGGCTTAAGATTGCTTTCAGCAATAGGTCTTTCAGAAGACTTAAGTCTTTATAAGGACTTCCAGTCCGCACTTTTTAAACGGCTTTAGCCGTAATCGCGACTTCCAGTCGCAATCGGAACCCCTGTACTTCAGTGCAGGGTCGTTCAGTCATAACTCTTTCTGCTTCTCCAGCCTACGACTCCGATTAGCGTTAAAACTAAGCCGATAAGTAGTAACTCATACAGAGGTGTCGACGTTTTCGGAAGTTGGCCACCTCTAACAGTCGAGGTAACAACTTTTTTCTCCGTAACACTCGGTGAGACAGCTACAGCTACAATTGGCGGAGCTATAACTACTGGTTGTGTGATGACCGCTGGTGGAGTCACAACTACAGGAATATCATTGTTAGTAATCGTTACCGTTTTGTTATCGCCGGAGACTAAAGTGACCTTGCCACTAGAATCACTATCTCCACTATAGCTTACGGTATATCCAGCATAAGCATCTTCGGTAACTGTATACGTACCAGCCGCTAACGTATAGGTAGTTCCGGGTGATTCAACTCCAGGTGCAGGGCTTGTGGCTATGTCACTACCTGAAGTCTTTACATGCATGTTAAAGTTAGCAGCAACTTCTGAGCGACCATTATCATTAATAACATGCTTAATTACGTGAAGGATGGCAGGGGCTGCTGTTGGTGTCGGTGTAGTCGCACAAATCCCATTTGTGATGATATTGCTGTCAAGAGTAACTGCGCCATTCCGTGCCAACAACTGTCCTTGCACAGTCGCACCTGTATTTGCTGTTATGGATGTCATTGCGAAAATGTGTCCCACGAAATGCGAGTTTGTTCCTAAAGTCGCGGAGCTTCCTACTGGCCAAAAGGTACGGCAGAAGCGAGCACTGTTGATGAGGTTAACATTACTGCCGGACGCTGTTATGAGCGTCGAGGCAGTCTTAAATACAAAGACGCCATCGGGGTCGCCCTTGGCGTCGAGCGTGAGAGTGCCCGTTATGTGGAAAGTACCGTCAGCAGAATTGTAAATGCCTGGAGTTAATGTAGCCCCACCAAGCTCAGAGGGAATGGTAGAGACAGGCGTTCTTCCTGCAGCGTCGTTATAGGCAGTTACCAGGTCGTTCTTGGCTGCAATTGCGGCAGCATCAGCCAAGTGTACAGACCCACTAGTTGATACGTTTGCTTGCCCAGTGAACGCTGTCCCTGGATACAGGCCAACATCTCCGCCAACATCTCCGTTAATTGTGGTCGTTCCAGTATTGGTGATGGTCGAGCCAGCTAAAACCGCAAATGTGGAGGTGGTTCCAAGGTTTACTGTCGGTTGGGCTGCCATACTGATTGTAGGTACTGCCATCATAAGTACCATAGATAGTGTTACTAGGGATGATATAAATTTCTTTTTATTAAGTGTTTTCATAATAACCTCCATTCCGCCGCTACCGCTGGCGGCACAAATAGTAATGAAAAATGGTGTGCGGTTCACCACTTTGCTATAATTATTTTAAGGAGAAGATATACTACAAAGCACGGAGAGGTGAGTCGTAGACTGCTCTTCTCAGCTTAAATCAGTATAATAACCAGTGTAAGAATCATCTTACAAGCACAAATAAGTGGTTCTATAAGACCGCACGCTAATCATTGCTTTAGCAAATGTTAAATGTGTGATGATTCAGTCAATGTCTTCCCCCTCTACTATGAAAGGGGGCTGTGCTATGAAGGTTGTTTACCCTATCTGCTGTGGTGTCGATGTGCATAAAACGTTTCTCGTCGCCACAATCATTACTGCTCAGGGAATCACTCCTCACTATTCCAAAAAGAGATTCTCCACCTTTAACAATTCCATTTTCCAATTCAAGCAGTGGCTGATTGATAACGACTGCTTTGATGTGTGCATGGAATCAACCGGGAAATACTGGGTTCCCATCTATAACCTTTTGGAAGATACCATCCATGTCACTATAGCCAATCCCAAATGGGTGAAGGCTGTAAAAGGGAACAAGGATGATACAAAGGATTCCAAATGGATCGGCGACCTTTTCCGCCTTGGTTTAGTCCCGGGAAGTTATATCCCCATCAAACCAATTCGTATTCTTCGTGAATACACCCGCTACCGTTCCAAACTTGTTTCCTGTAGAAGCAGTGAAAAGAATCGTTTTCAAAATGCCTTCACGGTTTGTAATGTAGCCCTTGATGCTGTCGTCTCCGACATGTTTGGCAAATCTGCCTCTTCCATTACGGACTACTTGGTTTCGTCTGACTCTTTTGACCCTGAATACTGTTCATCGCTTCTTCAAAGGTCTTTAAAAAAGAAGGCGGATACCGTCATTGAATCCATTGAAGGTTATCAGATGACTAAGGAACAAAGGGAACGTATAGTACTAGTTCGATCCCATCTTGAATTTGTCCAACAGTCCATTACAAAGATCGATGTATTACTCGATAAAATGGTAGCTCCTTATGAGAGTGCCATTACTCTCCTTTGCACCATTCCCGGAGTTGGCAGAGCTTCCGCTATCACCATCATCTCCGAGATTGGTAATGATATGTCTCATTTCGCCGATTCTAAGCGTTTATGTTGCTGGGCGGGTCTGACACCGAGCAACAATGAGTCTGCTGGTAAGAAAAAATCTGTTCGAATAACACGTGCTGGCGTCTACCTCAAACCTGCATTGGTACAAGTTGCCCATGCAGCCGTAAAATCGAACAATTCTCCTTACTACAAACTTAAGTATGAACGCATTAGTAAAAGAAGAGGCAAGAAACGAGCCATAATCGCTATCGCAAGGATGATACTCACCGCTATATACCACATGTTTGTTACAGGTGAAGTGTTCAATCCGAGTGATCTGTATAAAGTTGATATGCCACAAAAAATGGTGGAAAAGCAGAAAGAGAAAGCTATTAAACAAGCAGCAAAACTTCTGATTTCCCTTGGTCTAATAAAGACTACTGACATTTCTGTAGCTTAAACTAAAATTTATTTTTTTGGGGCCTTTAAAGGGCCTTGTTTTACTATACCCTTCTTTACTTCAACCCGTAGTATTTTTCACGCTATCTCCTTTAATCTTAAAAGCTAATGATGAAAACGTTATTAATCAGCTCTACAATTACTTCAGAGAATTTTTCATTTAACTATTTGTAATTTTTTATATTTCTAGATAATAAAGAACCTATGAGATAAAAGGTCCTTAACTTTCAGACTACTTAAACATTGGCAAAATATAAACTACAATAAAGTACAATAGTCCAAAAAATATCAGCAAATAAGCACCATATTTTACTACCACTGAACCAAAAGCACTGCCGTCAAATCTTTTATCAATGTTTTCTTTTTCGATTTCAACTTTCTTATCGTCATCCATTATAAAATCACCCCTATTCTAGATTGTATTAAAAAATTCGGTCGGGACCGGAACCTCTGTTGTATATCCTCTTCTCAGTATTGGCTTTTAACCTTCGTCGTACTACTTGTTATCTTCCATAAATTGATTATATTCTGCTTGGGCTTTATCTTTGCTGTAACCATATTTTTCTTGAAGAATACCGACCAATTTTTCGGACTGGCCTTGAACTTTCGTGACGTCATCATCTGTTAGATCGCCCCACTTCTGTTTAACACTACCTTTTAGCTCTTTCCATTTACCCTTAAAAATATCTTCGTTCATTTTTAGTCCTCCTTAAATTTAATGTCGCGCCTATTACGAGGAAATGTCTATACCCATAGCCGACTTGAATACGACTTGAAGCAAATATCGTGTTTGCTTCAACGGAACTGTTCTTTGGCAACCAGTTCATCTGCCCAGTATCCTTTGCGATTAGTAGAATTCATTGACCTGCCCTATCTCCCCGTCGAGGCTGTGCAATTTGTAACTCTTTAGTGTTTTGGCTTTGTTTAGTATAATAGCGTTCCCTTCTTTCACTCTTGTTTTAATTTTTCTTTTTGTTAAACTATTCATTTGAGTGTTTGCGATAAAATGGAAGTTAAGCAAATGGGCTCCAAAAGTTAGTTGGAACACAACATTCCTTGGCTAAAGCCGCCTTCTCCCTGAAAAAAGGTTAAACACCACCACAATTAAAGCAATTACAAGGAGGATATGAATTAATCCACCCGCAGTATACGAAGTGACCATACCTAGAAGCCATAAGATCCCGAGAATAACAACGATTGTCCATAACATACTTTATCAACCTTCCTATATTAAGGTTGCACGTTATTTGTGCCAACTTAATTCCCATTTAAAGATTGTTGCTATAATACCATAAACTTATGACATTCTTATTTCTTTTCCATATCTTTTCTGTGGTAATAGTTGAGGGCATACTATCAGAGCTGAAGCATAACTTTACATCCCGCACCACATCAGGGTTGTAGAGTATTTCTAGAAAACTTTTTCTCAAAACAGGACTGGTATAACACAAATCGATATGATATGGTAGTCTAAGAAAGGTAGGTTTGGTACCTATGGATAAGACTATCATGGTATACTCCGGAAGAAATTTCACGTCTGAAGATATAGACCTTATCAAGTGGACCAGAAAAAGATATCCACAACTATCAAGAACAGAATTAGCAAGAACCCTATGTGAGTTTTTAGGGTGGACTACACCCGCAGGAAGAGCAAAATCACCTCAATGTACAGCCTTTCTAGAAAAATTAGAAGAAGAAGGACTCATTGAACTTCCACCGTTAGATGTTTCAAAAATAAGAAGTAAGTATTCAAACTTACCGGACTTTAAGATCAACACCACTCCGATCACTGGCGAATTAAAGGACTTCTTACCGATTCATCTTGAAATTGCGAGAGCTGGTATGGAATCGAAGCTTTGGAGACGATACATAAGTGATTATCACATGCTCGGCGATAAACGAGTCTTTGGTTCTCGCTTAGCCTACTTTATTAAATCAGATGAGACGATCCTGGGCTGTCTTCAGTTTTCGGCATCCTCATGGGCCTTGAGCCCACGGGATGAGTGGATCGGGTGGAAGGTTGATGATCGAAAACAACGACTTCATCTGATCGTCAATAACAGCCGATTTCTCATACTTCCCTGGGTTAACGTTAAAAACTTAGCCAGTAAAGTGTTATCAATCGCGATCAAACAGATTCAAGAGGACTGGCTGCGTGACTATTGTTATGCACCCGTGCTTTTAGAAACCTTTGTCGATACGTCTCATTTTGCGGGCACATGCTACAAGGCCTCAAATTGGATCTATCTTGGCGAAACTCAAGGTCGAGGTAGAATGGATCGAGAAAGAGAGTATAGCCTATCTCGTAAGGCGATCTACATGTATCCCCTCCAAAACGACTTTAAGGATTGCCTTAAAGGGATTAAGCCCTGCAAGGTGGTGAATCCTGATGACTAGAGCAGAAAAACGACAAGAGAAACGAGCTCAAGAGGAGGAACTCAAACGGAAAACGTTTGAAGCCCAAGGATTTACGCTTTCAACCCAAGAGTATCACAAAAAACGAACGATAGCCAATCGAAAGTCTCGCTTCGAGACACCGGAAGAAGAAGAATTAGACAGACAGGCTACTGCGGATGCCGCGCTAAAGGTGTACAGAAGAACACTTCCCATCCTCCTCAAGCGATTGAGCAAAATCAACGATCCAAGACAGCCGAAGAAGATAAAACACAGTTTAACGGTCCTCATGATCTATGGAATCCTGATGTTTATCTACCAACAGTCCTCCTTAAGAAACGCGAATAGAGAAATGAGTTCGGTCATATTTTTCAAGAATATGCAAGCGATGTTTCCAGACTTTAAAACGATGCCGCATGCTGATACCTTAAGCCGGATCTTGGAGAGGATCAACGTAGATGAAATCGAAGAAAGTATGCTGGAGCTCTTTGAACAGCTTGTTAAAAAGAAGAAATTCAGGAATTATCTGATCAATAAGCACTACGTTATCGCCATCGATGGGACTCAAAAATTCGTGAGGACAGAACAATGGACCGAAGAAGCCCTAGAAAGGCATGTTGGGAAAGATAAACACGGACAATATTATGTTTATGTGCTAGAGGCCGTCGTCATTTTAGACAATGGGATGGCCTTCCCCCTCATGAGTGAGTTTCTAAACAACGAGGAATATAGAGAGTTTAGTTCTGACAAACAAGATTGTGAACGTAAAGCGTTTTACCGTTTGGCTGAACGAATCAAAAAACGCTTTCCCAAGCTCAAGGTTTCCGTCACCATGGATGGACTCTACGCATGCGGACCTGTCATAAAAACCTGCCGCGAGTATGGCTGGGACTATATGCTCGTCTTCAAAGAAGGAGCTATGAAGGATGCTTGGCATGAAAGCATGGGGCTTATTAGATTTACGCCGGAGAATGTACTGAAGCGTCATTGCGGGGGTCGAAACCAAGAGTATCGGTGGATTAATGATGTTGAGTATATCTATGGTACCAAAAGTCGAGGCAAAGAAACACTCCATGTTGTGGTTTGTGAAGAAACCTGGGAGGAAACAAGTCGAATTACGGGCAAAATGACCTCCAACTCAACAAGGTATGTTTGGATCTCCGGAAAAGAGTTGACTAAAACAAATGTAGAAATAAGGTGTCTTAAGATCGGTCGCTACCGCTGGAAAATCGAAAATAACTTTCTGGTCATGAAACATCAAGGCTATCAGTATGAACACTGTTTTTCCAACGACTGGAATGCCATGGTAGGTTTCCACTATCTTATGCAAATTGGACGATTCATCAATGTCTTGCTAGCACATAGTGAGCTTCTTGAAAACAAAGTAAATTTACTCGGGATTAATGGTTTGTTAGCGTATATTTTTAAAGCATGTACAGCAAATGTTCTGGATCTGACTCGAATATCGGCTATTGTTAACGACGAAAAGTATCAGTGGAGAATAGCAAGTTAGAATCACCTGACGTACGGATGACAACTTCAAAAAATAATGTAGGACCCTCTTAGGGTTTATTTGTTGTAGGATGATTTAAGTTTCCAGACAGATCAGACTTCATGAAGTGGTGTGAGACTAAGATATAATGTTGTTGTATATGGATTTTTGCTTGTTAATTCTACAAACTGGTATAATAGTGAAGATAACATGTCAATGAAAAATATCATGCGTCAGCTCTGGCATATTATGGGAAATATGGTTAATGTGAAAAGTTTTATGATTGCTCTATCATATTATATAGATGTAGTATCATTAAGAAATACAGATAACGTATAATCCACAGCAGTAAAACAGCACCTATAGTTGCTGTAATCATTCCACCAATTGTTTCATGGTCACTGAAACCTAAAATTCCAAACAAGTATCCACCGATGAACGATCCTGCTACACCTACGACCAAATCGCCGATAAGGTTAAATCCTCCACCTTTATCAATCTTACCCGCTAACCATCCCGCAATAATTCCAATTATTAAAAACCAAAGCATATTCTTTTCCTGCCTTTTTAATCCATTATTTGAATAAAGTTACCAATGAAATCAAGGCTCTGACTATGATAGAGACTAAAGTGCTGACATAATGGAGGTTATTATTCTAGACTACACCAGAATATTCAAATACTTGCTTGCTGAATATGATTGTCGACCCTTCATCTTTAATAAGTCGAAACCCCACTCCATCAGTTAGTTGGTTATTGTTTCCAACCCATTCAGCCGGTTTGCCATTTACATAACCTACTGTGAAGGTTCCATTAGAGATCATAATTTCACAGGTCATACCTACCCCAAATTTCATTATAAAAAATCCTCTCACATCTAAATTTTTGGGTTCTTGAAGAAAATAATTGAAGCCCCAAATAGTAATTCCTATGCTTCACTGTACCGTTATCATTGTCACCGATTCTGGTACTGGTACTGATACTGGTGTACTGATACTGGTACTGATACTGATACTGGTACTGATACTAGTACTGGTGATATAGGCAATAAACTTATACCAAAGAGTAATACTACCGATAACATGACGAAAATGATTATTGACTTACTTTCACTCATGATTTCTTACTCCTCCTTTTTGGGTAACCTTATAAAGAATTGCCACTTATATAAGGTGGTTACGCCGACTCACTTACGGATAAAGTGTGCTACTTAAGTAACTTTGTCTAGAACCCATAAGATTATGACAATTACCGCAATCGTTCCCAAGATGTTTCATCATCCTCCTTAAATCTACTTGTCCAGCAAATACTTAACTCAAGTTTTTTTATCCTTACAGTTGTGGCATTTGTAAACGAAACCTTATGGAATTCGAGGATTTGCGGCAGTGAGTGCCATAGATCTATGGTTTGACCAAAGTTTGCTCTTGATTTGGTCCAAAATACGAATTGTCAAAAATACAGCCTGGTACTTAGCTTTTAATTCATCGATCATAATCACACTGATAACACTATCTTTTTCATTTCTTAATAAATAAGGTGATTTCATCTTTAGATCTCCTTTGCTCTTCGTCTTCTTGACTACAATATTTTAAAATATCTTTATATTTAAGCAAGGTTCTCTTGAAATGAGGTGTTTAAGTGTTTAATTTATTTAGAATAAACAAATTATAACAAAAAAAATGCCATTATTATGACATTTATCTTTCATTAAAGAGCTATTATTTTAGATAATTCACATTAGGAAAGTATGCATCTTTAGCAAGGCTTCACTCCCAGTTTATATCCTACCCCATGTATAGTCTTGATGTAAAAGGGCGTAGAACAGTCTGGCTCAATCTTTTCTCGCAGACGTTTAACCAGCGAAGTGACGACTCCAGGATTACCATAATAGTCTGACTCCCAGATTTGGTAAAGTAGCTGCTCTCTAGTAAAGACCTGTGCTGGACTGTTGGACAGCAACCAAAGAAGGGCATATTCCTTGGGGGTTAGGTCAACCTGTTTGCCTCTGACCTCAGTAATTCTACTGATATAGTTAATAGTAAGTCCAGGGAGTTCCACGATATTTCGCCCGTTTTCTGGTTGGGTGTTTTCTTTAACCCGTCGCAATACCGCATTAATGCGTAAGATGAGTTCTGTGCTATTAAACGGCTTGGTTATATAGTCATCACAGCCAGACATAAGCCCTAAAATCTTATCCTTATTATCTTCCCTAGCCGATAGAATGATAATCGGCATTTTGCTTTCTTCCCGTATTTTGCGGCAAATTTCAAATCCATCCATTCCTGGCATCATGATATCGAGCAACAGTAAATCCGGTTTGCAATTATG
>Ga0075530_1000761_pt1 | contig 15475 bp, 14 predicted proteins | sample NGEPerD_2_FD_75101 | JGI IMG/M metagenome (GOLD analysis project Ga0075530, IMG submission 75101) | Arctic peat soil microbial communities from the Barrow Environmental Observatory site, Barrow, Alaska, USA - NGEE PermafrostL1-D | ecosystem: Environmental > Terrestrial > Soil > Wetlands > Peat ...
CGGCACGACCGAGACCTGCTCGAGCGGAGCCAAGGAGCGCGTCTGCCTCGCCATCACTTCGCTCGTGGAGGTAACGGCGTCGGCGAAGCTGAGGTTGGCGCCGATGAGCCTCGCGTGCAGGCGCGACTTCAAGGGGAAGTCGAAGACGTCGCTGCCCCAGACCGAGAGCACGGTGGGATGGAAACCGCAGAGGCGCGCGAGGGTTCCGTACCCGCTGGCGAAGTGAGCGTTCATCAGGTCTGGCTCGAGGAGGTGCAGGAGCCGCCGTAGCGCCAAGGCGTTGGCGTAGAAGCCGATGAGTGGCGGGAACGGCAGGAAGTGGACCGTAACTTCAGGGTTGAGCGGCTCCCCGTGCCGCTCGGCGCTTATTAAGTGGACCTCGTGGCCGCGGTCGGCAAGAGCGTTCGCCCACCGCACGCTGTGTATCGAGTGCCGCTTGACGAGGAGCGCGAGCCTCACGTAACGCGGCGTCTTGCGGCCGCCAACGCCACGCCGGTGATGAACCAGAAGAGAAAGCCGTTGCCGAGGTTGTTCTGGATAAGCGACACCTCGAACGCCTGATGAACCAACATGCCGAGGAAGTAGCCGGCCGCGACGCGCACCGTTAACGAATGTCGGCCCGGCCACAGGCGTGCCCAGATCACCCAGAGCAAGAACAGCAACAGGCCAAGTCCGACCAGACCGACCTGCAGCGTCACTTGCAGGTAGAGGCTATGTGCGGACCAGCTAAACGAAGTGAACGTCTCGGCCCGCGCACTTGCGCCGTATCCGAACCACGGCTGCAACCTGATCGCCTCGACCAGCTCACCCCAGAAGAGCTGCCGGCCGGAGAAGAGGTTCTTGCCGGTGAGGTCGACGGTCAGCTCTTGCAGTCGCCAGCCCCAGTCGTGTTGCGGGGCGATCAAGTAGAACCAAGTGACGACGAGCGCGCCGGTCACGGTGACCAAGTACGCGAGGTGGAACAGCAGCCGCGAACGGGCGATGATCGGCCACACGAGGTAGACGGCGATCACTCCAGCGGCCGCCAACCAGGTGGAGCGCGAGGTGGAGGCGTACAGGATCAGCACGCCGCACGCTACGAACACGCCAGCCAGGGCCCACGTGAACCGCCAACGAGGGCTGTCAAATAGGAAGAGGAGCGGCACGAACGTCAACAGCAGCGCGAACAGGCCGAGCGCGTTGGGATGCCCCATGGCCGCGCGGAAGATGCGGTCGGCGCCCGACGCCAGCCACCACGCGACGAAGATCACAAGAAGTGAGCCGAAGATCCAGAACAACGGGCGCAGCGCAGCCCGCGACCACGGCACCAAGCTGACGCCGGCCATGAACCCGAGGGCCAGCACGAGCTGTGAAAGGTTGCTGACGGCTTGGAGACCGGGGTCGACCAGCGTCGAGACCGCGTACACACTCACGAGTGGCAGCGCCGTTGCCGCGATGACGAGCAACGAGTAGGGGATAGACCGGCGGTCGCTCGACCTGGCGATCAATGCCATGATCCCACCGAAGAGCAGCGCGCCGAGCGCGACGCTGCCCGGCTCGCCAAGCAGTTCGCGGCTGTAGGTGGCGATGGGTACCATGAGGCCAAGCAACGTAATGGCGACGAGCTGCTGGTTGGGACCCGAGAGGGGCCGGATGCCGCCTGCGAACGGCCGTGTCACTCGTGCACCGCCTTCAGCGTCGACGCCACCTGCTCGGCCCGCGCTTGCCAGGTGTGGCGCTCCCTAGTTCGTTCAACCTTCCTGTAGGCGTCGACCAGTACCTCGCGATTCTGGATGAGCCGCTGAGTCAGTCGACTCACGTCCTCGCTACTCTCGACCACCCACCCAACTTCTTCGAGCTTTACGAAGGAGGCCGTCTCGGTACCACTCGTGGTGATTATCGGCAATCCGTAGGCCATCGCTTCAAAGAGCTTTACCGGCAACGTCAGGCTCAGGTATTCGTGGGGTCGCCAGAGGATCGCGACGGCGTCAGCGTTCTCGTAGAGCGGGTCCAAGTCTTGACCGCTTGCGTGTACAACCTTGACGTTGCTGGGGACATCGTAATGGTCCTCTTGGCGTGTCCATTCCTCTTGTCGACAACTGATGGTCACTTTCAAGTGCTTTGCGGCTCTAGCCGCGTCGAAGAGTGGAGTCAAATCGTAGAGCGGTGGCGTGACTCCGCCAACGTATAGGAGTCGAAAGACCCCGTCAGGTGGCCTCGATGTCTTGCGCTCGCGGGGGACCAATCCTGGGGGCAGCGATGATACCCGCGAGGGATCCCAGGTACCAGGGAGAACGGCTAGCATCTGCGTGAGCGGCAGGAACAGGTGGTCGATCGTGTGGCGAAGTTGCTTCAACTCGAACTGGTGGAACGCGTTGACGATGGTCCTCTTGGCACGCGGATAACCCGGCGTCAGCTCGGGAAATCGCCAATGGGCATCGCGGTAGAAGAGACCGACAGGAACCCCTTGCCGGCTAAGGTCGGTGAAGAACCTGTAGTCGAGAAATGGGCGTGTCGGTAGGTGATGGGGCTCCGTCAGCGGCATGGGGAGGGTGTGCGACTCGCTGTACGCGAAATCGGCAGCATGACCACTCGCGAGTCGACTCCTGATACGTGCCATCGCGCGACGGCGAGCGGCCGCTGAACCTACTACCTCCATCACCTCGTAGCCAAGCTCATGGAAGGCCTGTGCCATCATCCGCGGTCTGACGCTCGATCCGGATCGACCTTCAGCGACAAGTTGGGATGGGTGGTGGAAAATCATGTTCATGGCGACGCGCTTCAAGATACTCCGTGCTGCGCTGAACTTTGCCGCGCACGGCGCGTTACAATGCCCCGATCGGGAACCGCGAAACGTATTGGTGTTTCGATTCGCCCGGCCGCCGATTCCACAAGCTGGAGAATTGTGTCTTGAATAGAGCGCTGTGCCGATGAGGGGCCAACTCAGGTCGCTTGTCAAGAGGGGCCTTCGGAAGGTCGGCCTGTTGCGGGAGCCGCCTGATGTTCGACCCATTGATCCGTCGTACTTCCCCCTCGCCCGTCCGGACGGTGAGTCCGTCTCCAGCGTCGTCCCGGTAAGCACTGTCGCTCCGTTCCACAATTCGATTGGCGACCTGTCGACCGCACAGATCACCCAAGAGTTCCTGGCGCGGTCTGGCGTACCGTCGTACCTGACGTCCTTCTGGGATCACGACCACGAGCATCTCGTTATCGGCGGTGGTGAGATCGCGGGCGCCCCGCTTCGCGGCGCCTGGCGGTACGTGAAACCGCTGTTCCTCCCCGAGGGCCGCCATGTCCTGAACGCTGTCGGCGTGCAAGAGAATATTCGCAATCGCGATCTGGGAGTCTTGCAGGACTATCTCTACGTATCGGTTAGGGATCACGAAGGCGCTGAGATGCTACGTGCGAGTGGGAAAGTCGAAGCAGCCGTGGTGCCCTGTCCAGCCACTCTGCAGCACGGCATTCCGTTGGAACTTCTGCCTTCTCTGCCTAGGTTCGAGCGCCTGTCGGACCTCGAAGTCGGGAACTACGTTGTGGTACACAAGCACCCAACCCTACGTTCGGTGGCGCAGCAGATCGCACGATCAGGACATCAGGTCGTGGTCGTCGACATGCAGGCGCACGCGCTGCATGCCTGGGGCCGCACTGGGCTCGTGGTTCCGTCTACCCATTCACCACCTGTGATTATGGGGTTGGTCCGCTCGTCCATGGCGGTAATCACCTCGAGTCTGCATCTGGCCATTTTCGCTCTTGGTGCTTCGATCCCATTCGTCGCGATCGACACCGACGATGATCAGAGCACGAAGGTCCGGCGATACCTGAGTCGGGCCGGGGCCTCGGACTGCTTCTCCAAGCAGCCGAGCCTGGAACTGGCTCTCTCACGCCAGGCGCTCGTCGAAGAGGTGGGCGCCAAGGAACGCGAGCGAGCAAGGGATCACTTGCGGAAGGTCGTTGCCTCGCTAGTGTCAGAGGGATAGGGCGAGCGACGAGGTCAACTGAACCTCTCCGCACTACTGTCAGAGTCGAAACGATTGCTGAACCGCTTGACTGCCAAGAACAGCGTTAGGTTGGCCACTACCCCCACGACCGAGTACATCGCGATCGCATGAACTGCGCTCTCGAGCCTGACCAACCCGAACAGCAGCGCTGCGAGACGCAGGACGAGCGTGCTTGTGGAGAGAATCAGGCTGAATCGTTGCGCCGACAGCACCGGTAGCGCCTGTGCCGCCGGCCTGCTTACCATCGTAGAGAGGTGTACCAACGCCAACCACCGTGCGAACTCTCCGGCCCCCAACCACTCGCTGCCGAAGACAAGAGCGAATAGCCGCGGGCCGAAAAGTACGACCGCAAGATATGGCAAGACCCCGATCGCGAAAAGCGCCAACGTTGCCCGAGTGATCAATCGACTTATGTCTTCACCCTGCTTGGCCGCCGCCGTTATCCGTGGATAGAACACGCTCCCAACTGATGACCCGATCAGACGCGATGGCAGGCCCAACACCGATTGGCACAGCGTGTAGAGTCCCGCAGCCGCAGGGTTCACGAAGGCTGCCAAGGCGATAACCGGCAAGCTATATGACGCAGCCGTAACGAACTCCTGTGGGGCGCGGAAGAATGCGAAGTCTCGGTAGCGTTGCGCCACTTCTCGCAAGCCGGCAGGCGGAGAAGCGTCATCGGGCGGGTTCGCCGTTCCTCTCCTCCGCGCAGCAAGGGACAGTAGGCCAGCGTGTAGGAGCTTGCCAAGGGACGATACCCAGATAAGGGCGGTTCCTACCGGCTGATAGAGCCCGACCAGGACGTGAGCGAAGTTGACAGCCAGAGCTTGGAAGACACTCACCCTTCCGGTCGCCCCGAACAACCTCATCCTGATGAGCCACTGCTGCGCTACCTGTTGTGCAGACAAGAAGAATACAGTCAGGGGAACTAGGACCAAGTATGGTTGAATCACCTCGATTCCCATAGTCTTGACGATTCCAGTGCTAAAAAATAGAAGCGATACTCCTAGGACGACAGACACCACGGCGGCCACCAGGAGCGACAACTTCACCAGCTGTCCTGCGTCACGATCCATGCTCGGCAGCACGATAGCGATAGGAAAGGAGAGAGCAGCGGCTGCGCTATCAAGTTCACGGCAGAGTTGAAAACTCCGAGCTGGCCGAAGGCGTCTGGCCCATACAAGCGCGTGATGATCGGCGCAACCAGCATCGCGATTACCTGAGCCGCTGCGGTACCAGAGGCCACTGCCACAACACCATGAACGAAGCTGCTACGCGCCAGGGTGCCCAGGTACGACCTAAGCTTCTTCATCACAAGGAATATCGCTCCACACCGCTGCATCCCCGAACGTAAGTCGCAGTATGTCATCAAGAGGGTAACCGGCTACGAGTTCGTCAGCGATAACGCCCGGGTCGCACAGCAGTATTTCCAAACAACGTCGCCGGCAAGGCGCGATATCACGTGCGCGAATGCTCAGATCTGACGCTCGGGAGAGGCAGCCAACACCGCCAACTATACTAGGGAGATGGGTTCAAGAACCTCGATAGCGCTCGCCACACATAACGGGGAGCGCTATCTACGTGAACAACTGGCAAGCTTTAAAGAGCAAACAATACTGCCTGATGAACTAATTGTATCTGACGACGCATCTGACGATGCGACGGCGCAAATCCTGAAAGATTTCGCGCTTAGCGCCCCATTCAAGCTCAGGATCTTGCCGTTCACCGACCGCTTGGGCTATGCGGGCAACTTCAATCGCGCCATGCTCGCTACAACCGGCGATCTGGTCTTCCTCTGCGATCAAGATGATGTGTGGTTTCCGACCAAGCTGGAAACCATGCTGGCCGAAGCGCGAACCCACCCCGATGCGATGGTGCTCATGAACGATGTCAGCCTCACCGATTCGTCTCTGGCCCCTGCGGGCATCACAAAGCTAGAACAGTTCCGCTCCGCAGGCATCTCAGTCGACCGGTACCTGATGGGAGCTGCGGCGGCGGTTCGTAGAGAGTTCCTGGAAGCGGTAATGCCGGTGCCCACCGGTTATCCGGCACATGATGACTGGATAATCAAGCTCGCGATAGGGATTGGTCGACGACACCTACTGCCGATTCCACTTCAGTACTACCGCATTCACGGCAGCAACACTTCACGCTTCCGCGTCAACTCTCTCCGCCGCGTGTCTCCCTTGAGCGTCTCGCGAAGCAGGCTCGATCAACTGCTTCGTGGCAAACCGCTAGAGATCGATCAGGATCGCCTGGCCCTGCTTACGCTGGAGAGCAGTGGCGCCAAGCGCGCCAGTGAGCACGCGTCGGGCCAGTTGTCCGCGGATTTCGACAGGCTGGCGCAGCGACTTTCCGAGAGGATGATCGTCATGCAGCGGCGGCTAGCCGTACGCGGCCTGCCAAGGCTCGAGCGCATAGGAAAGATCCGGGAGCTACTTAGGGAAGGTGGGTACAGCGCCTACCGGGGTTACGCTAGCGCACTACTGGACTTCCTGGCGCCAGTGGCCCCGTAGTTCGCGCCCTGGCAATCGGTCCGCTTAGCCCTTCACGCACGCGACCAAGGTCTCGGCGATCCGCCTCTGTTCATCCACCCCGAGCTGTGGCCAGATCGGCAGGCTCAAGACCTGGTACGCGAGCTCTTCAGTGACGTTCAAGCGGGGGTACTGCCCGGCGTACACCGGCAGGCGGTCCTGCGGGACCGGGTAGTAGACCATGGAGCCGATGCCGGCGTCCTTGAGTCTGGCTTGAACGTCGTCGCGGTTCACGCCGACGAGTCTGATGGTGTACTGGTGGAAGACGTGGCCGTCGGTGATCTCGGGAGTGATTATGCCGTCGATGTCCGCGAGTAGTTCGTTGTAGCGGCTGGCGACTTCGCGTCGGCCCTCGTTCCAGTTGTCGACGTGGGGGAGTTTGACCCTTAGCAACGCTGCTTGCAGCGCGTCTAAGCGGCTGTTGTAGCCGAGGATCTCGTTGTGATACTTCTTCTTGGCGCCGTGGGCGCGTAGCATCTTGGCTTGTTCGGCGAGGTGGTCGTCGTCGGTGGCGATGAGGCCGCCGTCGCCGTAGGCGCCGAGGTTCTTGCTGGGGAAGAAGGAGTAGGCGCCGGCGTGGCCGATGGTGCCGGTCTGCTTGCCTTGGTGGCGGGCGCCGAACGATTGGGCGCAGTCCTCGATGATCTTCAGGTCATGGCGCTTGGCGATAGCCATTAGTGCGTCCATCTCAACCGGGCGGCCGTAGAGGTGGACGGGCATGATGGCGCGTGTGCGTGGGGTGATGGCGGCTTCGATGAGGTTGGGGTCGAGGTTGAAGGTGTGCTCTTCGATGTCGATGAAGACGGGTTTGGCGCCGACGTTGCTTATCGATTCGGCGGTGGCGAAGAAGCTGAATGGGGTGGTTATGACTTCGTCGCCTGGTCCGATGTTCAGGGCGCGTAGGGCGATGACGAGCGCGTCGGTTCCTGAGTTGACGCCGATGGCGTGCTTGGCGCCGAGGTAGGTTGCGGCCTCTTTTTCGAATGCCGCGACCTCCGGTCCCATGATGAACTGGCCGCTCTTCATGACGCGTCTGAAGGCGGCGTTGAGTTCGTCCCACAGCGCCTCGATCTCGGGGCTGAGGTCGAGTACCGGTATCTGCCGCTGGTTGTCGCTCACCGGGTCCTTGACTATGTCGCTCGCCGTGTTGCTCACGCTAATCTCCGTACTTCGTGGTCGCTTACCTGCTGGTAGGTGTGGCCGTGGCTGTCGGTGGTGGTGTCGCTGTTGTCGAAGTCGAGGACGTCACCGCTTGCGCTCATCCAGCCGATGAGCTTGGCGGGTACGCCGGCGACCATGGCGTAGGCGGGTACGTCCTTGGTGACGACAGCGCCGGCGGCGATGAAGGCGCCTTCGTTGAGCGTCACGCCGCAGACTATGGTGGCGTTGGCGCCGATGCTGGCGCCGCGTTTGACGAGGGTGGCGGCGTAGTCGTCGCTGGTGTTGCGGGGGAACTCGCTGCGGGGCGTCTTGACGTTGGTGAAGACCATGCTTGGTCCGCAGAAGACGTGGTCCTCGAGGGTTACGCCTTCGTAGATGCTTACGTTGTTCTGGATCTTGACGTTGTCGCCGATGGTGACTTGATTGGCGACGAAGACGTTCTGGCCGAGGCTGCACTTCTGGCCGATGATCGCCTTGGGCATGACGTGACTGTAATGCCAGACCTTGGTGCCGGCGCCGATGGTGGCGCCGTCGTCGGCGTAGGCGCTGGGGTGGATGAAAGCGTCGCGGTGGATCATGGCGAGGTGGTCATCGCGGGTAGGTAATTGAATAGGTGGGTCGCCGTGTGGTGGTCACGTTTGGCTCAAGTGGCGACCGCGACGCCGGCGCCGGTCATGGGCAGGGTTATGGGTTCGCCGTTCATGATCAGCGAGCGTTGCGCGGCTTGCAGGACGCTGAGGACCTGTAGGCCGCTGTGGCCGTCGGTGAGGGCTGGTACTCGGGTGGTCATGGCGTCGAGGAAGGCTTGGCATTCGCGTGTGAGTGGCTCGTCGCCGGGGAAGTCGACGTCGAGGCCGTCGCCTTTCACGGGTACCGGTTGGCCTTGTTGGATGTCGACTCGTTGGTCGTAGAGGACTAGTTTCTTGGCGACGTCGTCGAAGCTTGCCATCTTCTTCTCGCCGACGACGACGAGGCGTTGTTCCTTGAAGGGGTTGAGCCAGGAGACGAAGATGTGGGCGCGCACGCCGTTGTCGAAGAGGAGGTTGGTGACGGTGACGTCGGCGATGTTGGGGGTGACGTAGCTGCCGCCGGTGGCGGTCACTTGGAAGGGTAGTTGGCCGGTGAGGCGGAGGATGACGGCGACGTCGTGGGGCGCGAAGCTCCAGAGGATGTTCTCTTCGCGACGGATCTTGCCGAGGCTGAGGCGGTTGGAGTAGATGTAGCGAACCTTGCCGAGGGCGCCGCCGTCGACGAGCGCGCGTAGTTTCTCGATGGCGGGGTGGTATTCGAGCACGTGGCCGACCATGAGGATGCGGTTGTGGCGTTCGGCTAGCGCGACGAGTTCGGCGCCCTGGTCGTGGGTGAGGGCCAGGGGTTTCTCGACGAAGACGTCTTTGCCGGCCAGCAGCGCGCGTTTGACGACGGCTTGGTGGGTCTCGGCGGGGGTGGCGATGACCACGCCGTTGACGTTTGCGGCAAGCGCTTCGGTGATGTCACTTACTACCTGCACGCCGGGGGCGAGTTCGCGGGCGGTGGCGCGGCCGGTTTCGGTGGCGTCGCAGACCATCGTCAACGCTCCCAGTTGGTGGAAGTTCCTGACGAGGTTCTTGCCCCAATAGCCACAACCGATGACCGCTACGTTCACGGCAGCACATTACCACCGCACCCCTACTTTCGCCGGTGACAACGTCCTGAACGAAACTCATCAACCCGCCTCTCATAAAGACAGGTACAGTAAATGCCGTTCATGTCGCGACTTAGGAACGTCGGTCTCCTGGCTGCAGGCACAGCCGTCGCGCAGCTGGTGAGCTTCGGCGTCTCGCCGATCCTCAGCCGCATCTACCAACCGGCGGAGTTCGGCTTGCTCGGCGTCTTCGTCGGCATCGCGGCCGTCGCCTCGGTGGTCGTCAGCCTGCGCCTCGACCTGGCCGTGGTGGTGCCGGAGAGCGAGAGCGACGCCATGGATGTCGTCACCGTCGGCGTGCTGGCGGTGGCCGGCATGACGGCTCTCACCACCGTTCTTATCGTGCTGTTCGGCGACGCCCTGGCCACGGCGCTTGGCGAGCCTGAGCTGACCCCGCTCTTGGCCTACCTACCTCTCTACCTCGGCGCCACCGGCGTCTTCTCGATGTTCAACTACTGGTCGACGCGCAACAGCCGCTTCGCACCCTTGGCGATCTTCGAGTCGCTGAGAGCCATAACGGTCGCGGGCATCCAGTTGGGTATGGGGCTCCTTCGCAAGGGGGTGAAGGGCCTCGTCCTCGGTCAGGTCGTCGGGCCCATCGTGTTGGTGCTTGGCATCTTGTCGGTCTCAGCCCGCCGTGAACCGGCGATGTTCCGCCGCAAGGTGAGTTTCAGCCGGGCCAAGGAGATCGTCGCGCGCTTCAGCAACTTCATCATCTACGGCACTCCTCAGGCCCTTGTCAACTCGATAAACCAGAGTTTGCCGGTGCTGGTGCTCACGGTCACGTTCAACGCCGGCATCGCCGGTTACTACCTGATGGCGCACCGGCTCATCGCCGCCCCGATATCGCTGCTCGGCCGCTCGACGCGGCAGGTGATCTATCCCCAGCTGTCACGCGCGATGGCCGCTGGCACAGCGTTTCCTACGGCGATCCGCACGACGTTCCTGCTGGCCGCCGTCACGGTGCTTCCCGTCATCCTGGTGATTCTCGCCGGACCTTCACTGTTCGCGTGGGTGCTCGGCGCCGAGTGGCGAACTTCGGGCGAGTTCGCCCGTTTTCTCGTAGTGTGGCTCGCCGTGGCGTTCATCAACATCCCGTCTGTCAGCCTCATTCCCCTGCTGGAGATGCAGCGCTGGCATGCGATCTACGAGATCTTCTACCTGATCGCGCGGTTCCTGGCGCTCGTGCTCGGCTCGAGAGGAGGCGACCCGCTGGCCGGCATCATGTGGTTCGCCATCGTCGGGATCGCCTTCAACCTGGTTCTCATCTACGTGCCGCTAAGGCGCTTGCGGAGGAGAATGGCTCACGCCGGCTAGCCGCCGCTCAGGCCGAAGAGTCGAGGCTTTCGTCAGGCGAGCCGGGCAACGCACCGAAGTTGCCGAAATGCTCAAGCTCGGCTTCGACCGCGTCGCTCAAGCGCATGACCGGTGACCAACCGGCACCCCTTATCCGCTCCGCGTCAACCAGGAAGCTGAGGTGATTCAAGACGTCCTGCTCGGCGAAGCGCACGCTCAACGCCGGCCGCAGCCGCTTGACGGCCTCGACCACGTCGAGCACGCTGGCGTTGCTCTCGACCACGTTGACGACCGCGTGGGCGGCGTCGCTCACGTGTGAGGCAGCGATAGCGTAGGAGCCGTCGCTCGCAGTGGCGTCGTCGCTCGCGGTGGCGGCGCGCAGCACCGCCGCTGCGGCGTCACTCACGTGCACGATGGGGCGTCGTTGCCGGCCGCTGCCGTACACGGTCATCGCGCGGCCGGTGCCGGCCTGGAACAACAGCCGGTTGACAAAGCCGTCGTAACGGGCGCAGGGTGCGTGGCCGTAGAGCATGCCGAGGCGTAGCACGGTGGACTCAAGCCCGCGTTCGCCCGCTCCAAGCACCGCCTGTTCGGCGGCGAGTTTAGAGCTGGCGTACGGTCCCACGGGCCTCACGGGAGCGTCTTCGTCGAACGGGCCACCCGGGCCGTAGACCGCGGTTGAGCTGGTGTAGACAAGCCTGGCGACGCCGGCCCTCAGGCACGCCTCGGCCACCGCGGCCGTGCCCCAGCTGTTCACTTGGCGCATCCAAGTGGGATGCTCGAAGCTCATCGGCGTGCGCACCACCCCGGCGAGGTGGATCACGGTGTCGACGCCGCGCAGGGCATAACGGAGCACGCCGGCATCGAGCACGTCGCCCTCGACGAACTCGTAGCGGCAGCCGCTCGGCAGGTCGACAAGCGCCCGCTCGCCACGCGTGGCGAGGTTGTCGAGGATGCGCACCGTGCGCCCGAGGAGCACGGCGGCGGCGCTGCGCAGGACCTGCGAGCCGAGGTAGCCAAGGCCGCCTGTTAGCAGGACGATATCGCCGCTCACGACGCTGGTGTCAGGAGTCCGTCGGAGCGACGTGGAGGCCGCATTCGGTCTTGGCGCTGGCCGCCCAACGGCCGGCCCGAGCGTCCTCGCCCACGGCCACCGGGCGGGTGCAAGGCGCGCAGCCGACGCTTAGGTAGCCCTTGTCGAGGAGCGGGTGCGCCGGCAGGTCGTGTTCATCGAGGTAGAGTGCGACGTCGCGGTCGGTCCAGCTGACCATCGGGCCGAGCTTGACGAGCCCGTCGCGTCGCCGCGTCACCGGCATGGCCGAGGCGCGGTTCTTGGTCTGGTCACGGCGCACGCCCGCCACCCAGGCGCCGAACTCGGCGAGGGCGTCCTCGAGCGGTTCGACCTTGTTGAGGAAGCAGCACAGGTCAGGGTCGTGGCGGTGAAGCTCGCCGTGGCTGAGCGCGAAGCCGTCGAGGCCGAGGCGCGGCGTGAGGATCTTGAGGTTGAGGCCGAGCCGCGTGGTGAGCTCGTCACGGTAAGCGAGTGTCTCGGGGAAGTGGAAGCCGGTGTCGAGGAACATCACCGGCATCGCCGGCACGGCAAGCGAGATCATGTGCAACAGCGGCGCGCTCTGCGTCTGGAACGACGAGCTGGCGGCCACCTTGCCGTCGAACGCCTCCCAGGCCCAGCGCAGCAGCGCGGCCGGCTGGGCACCGTCGAAACGGTCGTTGAGCGCGGTGAGGGCGCGGTCGTCGAGGTCGTAGCGGCGGTTCACCATCGGTTCTAACTCTACTCCGTAAGCAAGGTCTGCAGGTACCGGCCGTAGTCGTTGTTGCCGAGTCGGGCGGCCAGGGCAGCGAGCTTCTCGGCATCGATCCAGCCCTGTCCGTAGGCGATCTCCTCGGGGCAGGCGATCTTGTAGCCCTGGCGGTTCTCGAGCGTCTCCACGAAGTTTGACGCCTCCAGCAGGCTGGCGTGCGTGCCGGTGTCGAGCCAGGCCATTCCGCGGCCCAACAACTCTACGCGCAGGCGCCGGGACTGCAAGTAGATCCGGTTGAGGTCGGTGATCTCGAGCTCGCCGCGGGCCGACGGTTTCAGCTCGCGCGCCAAGTAAGGGGCGTCGGGCGGGTAGAAGTAAAGGCCGGTTACCGCGTAGCTGCTCCGCGGCCGCTCGGGCTTCTCCTCGATGCCGGTGACGGAGCCGTCGTCGTCGAAGCTGACGACACCGTAGCGGCTAGGGTCTTGCACCTTGTAGCCGAACACGGTCGCGTCCTCGGTGCGCTCGGCAGCCGCTCGCAACAGCCCCGTGAGACCGTAGCCGTGGAAGACGTTGTCGCCGAGGATGAGCGCGCTGCGGTCGCCGCCAAGGAACTCCTCGGCGATGAGAAGCGCCTGCGCCAGGCCCTCCGGCCGCGGCTGCTCGGCGTACGACAGGTTCATGCCCCACTGGCCGCCGTCGCCGAGCAGCTCCTTGAAAAGGGGCAGGTCCCGGGGCGTCGAGATCAGCAGCACGTCGCGTATGCCGGCCAGCATCAGCACGCTCAAGGGGTAGTAGACCATCGGCTTGTCGTACACCGGCAGCAGCTGCTTGCTAACTGCGACCGTAGCCGGGTACAGCCTCGTGCCGCTGCCGCCGGCGAGGACGATGCCCTTTTGGTTCATCTGCGGCTCATCGCGCAGCGGCGCCCAGTCGCTCGAGGTCGTAGCGGCCTTTGATCACGCCCTCGGTCCAGGCGCGGTTCGCGAGGTACCAGCTGACCGTGTCCTGTAGGCCGGTCGAGAACGCGACCCGGGGTCGCCAACCGAGCTCGGCCTCGATCTTCGAGGAGTCGACAGCGTAACGGAAGTCGTGACCGGGACGGTCGGCGACGAGGGTTATGAGGTCGCGATAGTCGTGCTCAGTCGGCGCCAGGCGGTTGAGGGCGCCGAGCAGTTCGCCGAGCACTTCGCGGTTGCTGCGCTCGTTGCCGCCGCCGATTAGGTACGTCTCACCCGGCCGGCCGCGCTCGGCTACGGCCAGCAGTGCGTCGGCGTGATCGTCGACGTGCAGCCAATCGCGGACGTTACTGCCGTCGCCGTAGAGGGGCACGGGGTCGCCGGCCAACGCCTTGGAGAGCGCCAGCGGCAGGAGCTTCTCCGGGAACTGGTAGGGCCCGTAATTGTTCGAGGCGTGCGTGATCAGCACCGGTAGGTCGAAGGTGTGGAAGTACGCCTCGGCGAAGTGGTCGGCGCCGGCCTTGCTGGCGCTGTACGGCGAGCGGGGGGCGAACGGCGAGCGCTCGGTGAAGGCGCCGGTAACCAGCGAACCGTAGACCTCGTCGGTAGAGACGTCGATGAGGCGGAAGGCTTGCTTGGCGTCAGCGGACAACCCGGTCAGGTGCAGCCTGGCCGTCTCGAGCAGCGCCAGGGTACCGCCGGTGTTGGTGTGTAGGAAGGCGGCCGGCCCGTCGATGGAGCGGTCGACGTGGGTCTCCGCCGCCAGGTGGAACACCGTGTCGGGCCGCTCCTCGGCGAACAGGCGCGTAAGTGCACCACGGTCGGTGACGTCGGCCTCGACGAAGCGGTGGCGCGGGTCGCCCTCGACCTCCGCCAGGCGTCCAAGGTCCCCAGCGTAGGTGAGCGCGTCGAGTGACACTACGCGGCGGGCGCCGCCCGCAACCAGGCGCCTTACCAAAGCCGAGCCGATGAACCCGGCAGCGCCGGTGACGAGTACGGTTCCTAGCTCTCTCATTCGTTCTCCCAATCAGTAAGCCCGCCGCCTCAGTCGACGGCCAGCGGCGTGAAGCCGTCGGCAAGTAGGGGCAGCGCGGCGTCGCGCGGCGACGTCAGTGGACTGGCGCGGCCCAAGCGCTGCTCGAGCTCCCAATCTATCGCGAGGTCAGGGTCGTCCCAACGCACCCCGCCTTCGGCAGCGGCGGCGTGCGCGCTGTCGACCTGGTAGACGACATCGGCCAGTTCCGAGAGTGCGAGGAAGCCGTGGGCGAACCCTCGCGGTACCCACAGCTGGGCGTGAGCCTGGTCGTCGAGCACGGTCTTGACGTGCCGGCCGTAGCTGCTAGACCCTCTGCGCAGGTCGACCGCGACGTCGATGACGCTGCCGCGGGCGACGCTGACGAGCTTGCCTTGGGCGTGCGGCGCCCTTTGGAAGTGAAGCCCCCGCAATGTGCCGCGCCGCGAGCGCGAGGCGTTCATCTGCAAGAAATCGGCGTCGAGGCCGAGGGCGCGGTACTGGTCGCGGCGCCACAACTCCAAGAAGTACCCGCGGTCGTCGACGTGCACGCGCGGCGTGAACAACAACGGGCCGTCAAGGTCGAAGCCGCTCACCTGCACCCCACCGCTCACGGTGCCAGTCCCCAATCGCGCTTGAGCGCGCGCCAGCGGCTGGTGTCGAGCGACACGTCCTCGGGCAGCGCCACCGCCGCATCGACCCTTTGACCGACGCCGACGTCCGGTGCTCGCCGCCGAGCCAGGTCAAGCACGCTCTTGCGCTCGGTGGCGATGTGCAGCGTCGTGTACGGCACGTCATCACAGCGCAGCACGGCGGCCGCGATCTCGGGAGCGATGACGTCGACGTAGTCCTGTGAGGTGTAGAGGTCGGCGAAGGCCACTGGGTGCTCCCAGCGCCGCGGCCGGAAGCTGGTGCGGATGACGAGGTGAGCTCGCGCGGCCCTGGCGGCCTCCTCGGCGACCAGCTTGGTGAGCGCGTAATAGTTGCGAACCGGACCGAGAACGTCGTCTTCGGCGTAATGGCCGCGGTCACCCCAGAACACGTAGTCGGTGCTGATGTGCACAAGCCTGGCGCGGCAGCCGTCGGCCGCCGTGGCCG
>Ga0075530_1000767_pt1 | contig 15397 bp, 20 predicted proteins | sample NGEPerD_2_FD_75101 | JGI IMG/M metagenome (GOLD analysis project Ga0075530, IMG submission 75101) | Arctic peat soil microbial communities from the Barrow Environmental Observatory site, Barrow, Alaska, USA - NGEE PermafrostL1-D | ecosystem: Environmental > Terrestrial > Soil > Wetlands > Peat ...
CAGGTCGAGTACGAGCCCGACGGGTCGTGGCGGATCGTCGCCACGGTGAACGACCGCGAGCTCGACATTGCGCCCGACGGGACCTTCGAGCTGGTGCTCAGCCCCGAACCCCACGACGGCAACTGGCTGCGGCTCGAGCCCGACGCCGTGTGCGCCATCACACGCGACTACTTGGTCGACCCGGTCGGCCAGCGACGCGCCGACTGGCACATCGAGGCAGGCGACCCGCCGCCGACCGTGCGCGTGGAAGACGCCGATCTCGCGCGCCGGTTCCGCGCCGCCGCCACATGGGTACGGGAGCAGGCGACCATCGTGCCGCTCCCGCTCGGCGATCCCAACACCGTCGACGAGCCGTACCCGGTGCCGCAGACGACGTTCGGATGGGCGGCGGGCGACGCCGCCTACGCCATGGGCGCGTTCGCTCTCGCCGCCGACGAGATGCTCGTGATCGAGGGCCGTTCGCCGGAGTGCGCATTCTGGAACCTGTGCCTGTGGAACCAGTTCCTGCACACGTACAACTACGACTACGAACGCGTGACGATCAACGGCGGGCAGGTCGAGTACGAGCCCGACGGGTCGTGGCGGATCGTCGTCGCGCACCGCGATCCCGGCGCGGCGAACTGGGTGTCGACGCAGGGACACGACCGCGGCCGGATCTGGTTCCGCTGGTTCTTGCCGGCGGAGACGCCGGCGCGTCCGACGACCAGGGTCGAGAAGCTCTAGCGGCGGCGATCCTCGTCGACCACGGCGAAGCGCTCGCGGTAGAAGCGCAGCGCCGAGCGGCGCTCGTCGGCGTCGAGTCCGAAGTCGGCCGGGTCGTAGATCACACCGCCGTGGCGCCCTCGCGGGTGGTCGGCCATGAACTCGTCCATGGCCGCCTTCACGTCACCGGTGAAAGGCTGGCCGGCGAGCTCGTAGATGCGCTGGACCGTCGCGACGTCGTCGGCCATGAACTCGTCGAAGCGCACGTCGATCGTCTGGTCGGCGGGCAACACATCACGCTCGTCGACACAGGATCGCAGCATCCGCTCGATGCGGTCAGCCCAGTAGCCACCGATGCGCATGGGGTCGACCGGCTCCAGGCTGAGCCGGGCGACGTACGTGAGCATCGTGACCACCGACGTCGTGACCGCCACCGGGTCGCGATGGGTCACGACGAACGTGGCGTCGGGGAAGGTGGCGCACAGGGCGGGGAACTGCTCGATGTGTTGAGGCGACTTCAGGACCCAACGCTCGCCGCCACGCAGCCACTGAAGTGCTTGGAGCACCTTCCGGAGGTACTCGTAGTGCGGCGTCTGGTCGTGGGCGAGGTAGTAGTCGCGCCAGCTCGGCATCGGCGCCATCGTGTCGAAGAGCATGGTCGAGACGTCGATGGCGAGGAGCTGGATCTCTTCGTGCACGTGGTCGGTGGTCATCTCGTGCATCCGCCGGAAGTACGGCATGGCGGTGTTGACGACCGCGAGCGCGGCCTCGGTGCGGGCCAGCCGCGGGTCGGGCTCGCCGGGACCCGGTTGCTCCTGCTCCCCCAGCACCGGCTCGACCGACTCCCAGTACGGGAGCGAACGCAGCGACGCGTCGGCGGCGATGAGGTTGTGCAAGTGTGTGGTGCCGGTACGCGGGAGGCCGCAGATGACGATCGGTCGCTCGATCGCGAGCTCGAGGATCTCGGGGTGGCGTCGCCACAGGTCCTCGAGCAGCAACCGGCTCTTCAGCAGCTGGACGAGCTGCGTGTACGAGCTCACGACGCCGGACGGTCCGAGCCCGGCCTCGGTCCGCAGGGCCGTGCAGAGCACGTCGAGCCGTTCGCGGAAGCCGGTGTCAGGGAAGCCGTCACCGAAGTCGTCGAGGCCGATCTCGGCGCTCGCGGCGTCCATCAGCGCCGACGGTTCGAGCAGCAGGGCGGGCGCCATCTCCGCCATCGCGACGCGCAGCTTGTCGACTTCGGGAGAGAATCGTGGCTCCGCGAGGTCGTCGATCCGAACCGCGGGTGGACGCGTGCTCCTCACGCTCAGGAGATCAACGCCTTCTCGAGCGCCGCGCTCGCGGTCGTCCAGTCATATTCGCATGCTCGTCGCTGGCCGGCTTGGGCAAGGTCGCGACCTCGGGGTGTGGTGAGCGCCTCGACGATGCCATCCGCGAGAGCATCGAATTCGAGCGGCGGTACAACGAACGCGCACGTCTCGTCGGCATAGTCGCGGGAGCCGCCGCAATCAGTAGTTACCAGTGTCGCTCCGCACGCCATCGCCTCTACCGACGCGAGACCGAAACCCTCGATCACCGACGACTGCACGAAGACCCTTGATGCGTTGTAGAGATCAACGATCTGCTCCTGCGGCGGATTCTCGAGATAGCGGATCCAGTCGGGTAGCTGTCGTTGCCTCGGAAACGTCCCGAAGAGCACGGCCTGGAGGTCGAGAAGACGCTCGCGCGCGGCCTCGATGGCAGCGATGCCGACCCGCGCCCCTTTGGTGGGGTGCGGATTGAACAGCATGGAGATCGTCTGACCTCGATCATCGTACGCCACGGTTTGGCGGTACTTGCTGTGGTGCAGCCCGTAGGGCACGTGGAGCGCTGGGCCGGACCCGTGCCGTATCACCTGCTCCTGAAGAAATCGGGATGTACACAGCTTGGGGCAGCTAGCGGAGTAGATCTGCTCTTCGAGTGCTTCGGGCAGGATCCTCCATGCCTGCACCCACATGAACGGTCGGCCGAGATCGGGGCGGGGGATCCCGTCGAAGGAGATGGCAACATCACCCGCCGGCGGATCGCTGTCGGTGTGTGTGATCGCGGGATGGAAGCGGTGCCACCACACTTGTTCCACGGGTGTGATCCCGCTCCCGAAGTCCACGGGCACGATCGGGACGTCGTGGCCCAGAGACGCGAGGCCGTTCGCGAACTCGAAGATCGCAGTCGTCCCTCCTATCGGGACGGGCGTCGACGGCGCGACGAACGTGATCCGCATATTGCGATTGCACCGTAGAGCCGGCCCAAGGTCGCCTCAAGCCCGGCCTTGCGCCGATCGGAGCCGTTGAGCAGGCTCCCTCCATTCAGGTGCTAGGTCGTTCCCACAGACTTGATCTCCGAGGTCGGTTCATAGCCGAGAGCGGTCGCCATCCACGCATAGGTTCGTTCGATTCCCTCGTCGAGGCCGACCTCGGGTTCCCAGCCGAGCTCGGCGCGAGCAAGGTCGATCGCGGGCCGCCGAACCTTCGGATCATCGACCGGGAGCGCCTCGAAGACGAGCTCGCTCTTCGATCCCGCGACCTGGATCGCCAGCTCCGCGAGCGCGAGGACCGTGTGCTCCTCGGGGTTGCCGATGTTCATCGGTCCCACCCAGTTGCTCGCTAAGAGCGCACACAGACCGCGAACCGTGTCGTCGACGTAGCTGAACGAACGAGTCTGCGAACCGTCGCCGTACACGGTGATCGGCCTGCCTTCGATCGCTTGGACGAGGAAGTTGGGTACCGCCCGCCCGTCGTCGATCCTGAGCCTGGGTCCGTAGGTGTTGAAGATCCGCGCGATCTTCACGTCGAGACCGTGGACCCGCTGATAGGCCATGACGAGCGCTTCCGCGAAGCGCTTGGCTTCGTCATAGACGCCGCGCGGACCGGTCGGGTTCACGTTCCCCCAGTACTGCTCGCTCTGGGGGCTGACGAGCGGGTCTCCGTATACCTCGCTCGTCGACGCCAAGAGGAAGCGCGCACCCTTCTCACGCGCGAGCTCGAGCGTCACCTTCGTTCCCGTCGAGCCGACCTCGAGCGTCTCGAGCGGCAGCTCGAGATAGTCGCGAGGACTGGCAGGGCTTGCGAAGTGCAAGACCGCGTCGACGCTTCCTTCGATCGAGAGGTCGTTGGTCACGTCGTATCGACGGAAGACGAACCGATCGTCGCCGAACAGCTCCTCGATGTTCTCGAGACGGCCGGTCAGGACGTTGTCGATCGCGACGACCTGCCAGCCGTCGTCGAGGAGCCGGCGACAGAGGTGCGACCCGATGAAGCCCGCAGCCCCGGTCAGGACGGCGCGGGGCACGGCACCTCCTCGATTGGGTTGGGGGAGGCCCACTTGTCCGGATACTGCGACGAGTGGAACGAGCGGTAGATGATCGCGAGCAGGTTACGCCTCGGGGGCTGCAACTGGTCTACCACCGGGTGCGGTCGGGCCACCACGACAGCCTCGCATGAATCCCCGCTCGAACCGCTCGGCGCATCAGCCCCTGACGGCGAAGAGTCGCCAGCTGCCGGGCACGCCCTTGAGCTCGTGCTCACCACGGTCGTCGAACTCGAGGCCCGAGCCCGCGACCAGGTCCTTGACCGTGCTCGACACGACGACCTCCGACGGCTGCGCGATCGCGGACACCCGCTGACCAATGTGGACCGCCACGCCGCCGATGTCGTCCCCGCGGACCTCGATCTCGCCGGTGTGCAGGCCGATCCGGACCTCCAAGCCCAGGCTCGAAGCCGCGTCGCGGATGGCACGGCCGCAGCGGATCGCGCGCGCCGGCCCGTCGAAGGTGGCCAGAAAGCCATCCCCCATCGTCTTCACTTCGCCGCCCTTGAACGCCTCCAGCTGGTGGCGGACGGCCGCGTCGTGAGCATCGAGGAGGTCCTGCCACCGACGATCGCCGAGGGACGCCGCTCGTTCGGTGGAGCCGACGACGTCGGTGAACATGACGGTGGCGAGGACCCGGTCGGGATCGGGCCCGACCCGCACCCCGGTCAGGAACTCTCGAATCTCCTCGATGACGACGTTGGAATCACCGATCCAGGGGAAGTGATCGTTGCCGGGCAGTTCGACGTACCGGGCACCCGGGATCTGTCCGGCCATCCAGCGGCCCGCCCGCCAGTTGACGACGCGGTCGCCGTGACGGTGGAGCACGAGCGTCGGTAACCGGAGCGTGGGCAGCACGTGGCGCACGTCGATGTCCATGAACATCCCGACCAGCTTCGTGAGGCCATCGGGGCTGATGCCGGCGCGCCGGTAACGGCCCAGCCATGCCTTGGCGAGGGGGTCGTCGGCGAGCGAGGGCGCCCAGATGTCGATGTCCTCGCCGTCGTAGATCAACGGCATGATCAGCTCGGATGCCGACTCGACGAGCGCTTCTGCGGGCGGGGCCCAGGGGTAGTCGGGCGCCTCGGTCGAGCGGGCCATCCCGCCGTGCAGGACCAGCGCGTGAGTGCGTTCCGGGTACGTAGCCGCGAACAGCATGCACATCGGCGCGCCCCTCCGAGATGCCCATGAGAACGGCACGCTCTGATCCCGCCGCGTCCATCACCGCCCGAACGTCGCCCATCCGCTCCTCGAGCGTCGCGACGTCGACCGCCCGATCGGAGGGGCCGGTTCCCCGCTTGTCGAAACGGATCAGGCGACTGAAAGATGCGAGCTCGCCGAAGAAGCGGGCCATGACCGGGCTCTCCCACTCCAGATCGAGATGGCTCATGAACCCTTGGACGAGCACGAGATCCCGCTCACCCTCGCCGACAACCTGGTACGCGAGGGTGACGCCGTCGTTCTGCGCGTACCGAACCGGAGCTGGTTCCACCACCGGTGCAGACTACCGATGAGGTTCGTGGAGCGGACGACGGGATTCGAACCCGCGACCCTCACCTTGGCAAGGCTTCAAGGGCGGTCCAGCGTGTTCGCTGCCGTGCGTCCGTGCTGATCAGGGTCGGTGTGGTCGTCCACCGGGTCGGCCCCTGTCCACCGGTTTCGCCGGAGTAGATGGACAAGGGATGGACAAGAGGGCCTCGCCTTCTCGCGGCCTGGCAACGCTGCGCTCCGTTCGAGGGAGCAATCAGGGCAGACGCTGGAGGAGCTCCTCGGCAACGCGCGCCGCTCCCTCATCGACGTCGAAGCCGATGTCTTCCCCTACCAGGGCGAGCAAGTCGGTGCGGAAGCCAGCGTCGGCGACGTGTTCCTCGAGGTTGGCGACGGCCATTGCCCTCGTGTAGCCATCCGGCCGGTACGGATCGAAGCAAGCAACGATCTCGTTGGGATCGAGGTTCATCCGCGTCAGGGCGAGCCAGAGGTCGAATAGATCTCGACCCTTGCGTCGCTGGTACAGGGCGCGCAGCTTGGTTGCGATCAGCTCGGCCGGTTCGAAAGTGAGCACCTCTGCGCTGCCGGACCACCACGGGGACTCGACCCGATGCGGAAGGCGTATGTGCGGTCGCGCTGGCGCCGTCTCGTGGGTGTCGATCTCGACCTTGATCCGGAGACGCCCGGCACCAGACTCGAAGGTCGACCGGAAGAAGAACTTGGGGAACCTCCCCACGTCGGTCGCAGCCTCCATGCCGACGGCCTCCGCGATCTCGCGGAGCTGGTCGAGCAATGGCCCGATGGGGCCGTTGGTCGTGCGCACATAGTCGAGGTCTTCGCTGTACCGCAGGGCGTTCGGAAGATGGATCTTATGCAAGCAAGTACCACCACGAAGGGCGAGCTCGTCGCGCAGAAGCGGACGCGACGCGATCTCGCAGAGCAGGCGGCTGAGCACGAGGTCTTGCTCGACCTGGTTCCGGCTGGGCCACGGTGCTCCGCGCGACCAGTACGTGATGGAGGCTTCGGGAATCACAGGTCGGGTTCGATCTCCCGGTTGGCGCGCACGCGCCAGCGACGGTCGAGCGGTCCGCTGCGCGGTCCGTACTGGTCCAGAATCGACGGCTCATCGACTGCAGCGGTGACGCTCACAGCGAGCGCGTCGAGCCTCACGTCGGTGAAGTGCTCGATGATCCAACCGACCCGCCGGCTTGCTGCCAAGGGGAAGCTCGGTACGAGCTCGGCTAGCTTCTCTTCGTCGAGCTTGCCGTCCTCCGCTAGCTCGATCAGGACCGTCGCCACGTTGTGCAGCGCTCCACCCTTTCTCGGTCGGTTCGCGAGGTCGACGGCCGTCAGCTCAGGGGTTGCCACTGCCATCGTCCCGGTCGGAGTGTTCCGCCGAACGGTCGGCAACTCGGCGGCATCTCGATTCGTGATGAACCGAAGCCGAACGCGGCGGAGGTCTCGGTCTCGAAGTTCCCGGTCCACGACGACCTGGAAAACCTGCGGTCGTTGGTGAGCGGCCCCGTGAACTTCCGCCGCCGACAGGTACCCCACGTAGTAGTCGCGACCAAGATGCGTCATCAGCGGATCGATGAACCACGCAGCCGGCACAACACCCCAGGACCGGTACTCGGAAGGGATCGGGACGTACAGGCCGCGGGCCGGACTGAAGGCGAGCTTGTTCTTGATCAGTCGGGAGAGGGCAGGTCGGGCGCTGCCGGGCTTGATCCCGGCCGCGGCGGCAGCGTCGTCGGTGGTAAACGCGTGCACGCCGACCGCGAGGAGCGCGTCGGGCAGCTTCGAGATCTCGACTGGCTCTTCCAGTCGCGAGGCGAGGCTCATGCCCGGCAAGGGTAGCCGCTTCGCTGTCTAAGAACTGCGGATAGTTACGGATCACGTAACTATCCGCAGATTCAATCCTGCATGGCTACTCGCCTAGCACGATGAGGCCGCTCTATAGCCCTTTAGCCGCCGACTACTCGGCCCTAAGCCTTGTTTTACGAAAGGTACGCCCGTACACTCATGGCATTAGCCGATCCGAAGGGAGATGAGTCCGTATGACCCTCATCGAGGCGAAGGTGCTCGTGGACGAAGAACAGGTGGGCGAGCTCTACAGGTTCGCCGCTGAGCTTCGCGGCAGGCGCGGCAAGGCTTCGGGCCCCGCCGACCTCTCGTGGGTCCAGGAGGCGTACCGAGGCGGGAACAGCCAGGTCTGGCGTCCGATGCTGGACTACCTCGCCGAGCGAGCAGACCAGGAGGTCCCCTGGCCCGACATCTGTGTGGCCGTCGAACGGACGCCCGACAGGATGTCCGGGGCTTTAGGTGCTGCAGAGCGGCGGATCAACAACACGGGCCTACCTCTACCCTACTCGAAGCGGTGGAAGCAGGACGTCCGATACTTCACGATGCCTGCAGATGTCGCTCGAGCGGTGCGGGAGCTGAACACCTAACACGGGTTGGTCACGCAAGACCAGGGTGGTCGTCAGAACCTGGCTACGCGAAGGCACGAAGAAAACCTGGAGCACGCACCGGCACGCAGGAACTCGAATGGACCACGTTGAAGATCCGCATCGAGCCGCACTCCTCACCTATCGAGACGCGGTCGATCAACTCACTGACGTCATCCTGGAGCGGGTGGCCGACGAGGTCGTGCGCGTTCACCCCGCGGCCAACGCCATCGATGTCGAGTCTCAACTCCTCGATGACGGCAGATGGGCTCTGGACCTCGTAGGGGTCCGGTCCGGTGACCGGATCCTGGCGACCGCAGACCGCGCGCTCGAGTGGGAGCTCCTTCGCTCACAGGTCGATCCGCTTCTCCACGAGTTGCCTGAGGTGAACGCCGAGGCGTGCCGCGACTTCTACTGCCTCATCCTCTCGGGCAGGTGACAGCGCGTCCACTCGTGGCGCTCGCCACGCAAACTCCAGTAGAAGTGGAATTCGGTGAGGAAGCAGTCGGCCGAACTCAAGTTTTCGGCCGAAGGATCACCGTGTGCCAGCCGCCGGGACCGACGCCGCGGACTCTTCCACCTCGCCGCGCAGCAGGGTGGACACTTCCGGCTGCGCAGGCCAAGGACAGCGGCTACTCGTACCAGGCCCAGGCGCACCACGTTGCTGCAGGCAACTGGAGGTGCGAGTGGATCGCGGTCTGTTTCGACTTACCGAATGGGTGCCCGACCTGCATGACGACCTCTACCGCTGGACCCTTTGGTCCAGAAATTGTGCGGTCGTCTCGCACGCGACCGCGCTTGCGGTTTGCGAGATCGGCGAGCTCGGTTCGCGACGCGTCCACGTCACGGTCCCCCGCGATTCTCGATGCGACACGAAGCCCTTGCCCTCCACCACGCCGCTCTTCCCACGAGGCTGGTCGCGGTCAGCCGTCACCTGTCCGGTCACCCGCACCCACGCCCCTCGGGGTCGGCGCGGCCACAGGAACCGGGTCCGCGGGCGACCCGCCGGACCCACATCGGTAGCGGCGCCACACGACGAGCAGCGCGGCCAGCGCGACGGCGGCGACCAGCAGACCCGCGCCGCCGATCACGAAGGAGCTCGCCACGCCGAACAGGCTCAGCCCGCCGAGGAACGTGAGGATCGGGCCGACGCAGCACACTGCGCAGGCGGCGGCCACCGCCCCGATCACCCCGAAGCTCGAACGCCGAGTGCCTTGCTCGGTCATGCGGCGTCCCCGAAGACCGTGGTGAGGATCTCGGACGCTTCGTCGGGCGCTCGCACCTCGAGACCGACGCCGCGGCCGTCGACGGTGATCGCGAAGTCGAAGAAGGCGCAACACTGCTGCTCGGCGGCCACAAGACGCGCGATGTCGCCGAGATCCACGCGGGGAGGGAACTCGACGCGCAGTCCCCCGTCGATCTCGATCCGCCGCCGCGTGCACGCCAGCACCCGCTCCCACTCCGCCAGTCGGCCCGGCATGGCCGAAAGGTCGAGGCTGCAGGCGGACGGCGTGCCGTTCGCCTCGGCGACCGACACCGCCCGCTACGTCGGCGAGGCCGTGGCGCGGGGCTTGCGAAGGCATGCGCAGCCGTCCCGGCACGGGCCGTCGACGGGCGGCCCGGCCAACTGCTCCGCGGCGTGCTCGAGCTGGTCGACGAGCGCGGTGAGCTCGGCGACCTGTTGGTTGGCGTTGTCGATCTTCGTCGTGACCAGCTCGTGGAAGCGGCGCTGGACCGGCCCGCAGCGGTCGCCGTCCCAGATCGAGACGAGATCGGCGATCTCCTCGAGCGAGCAGCCCAGCTGCTTGGCCCGGGCGATGAACGCGAGACGCGCCAGCGTGTCGTCGTCATAGACGCGGTAGCCGGCCTCGGTGCGACCGGCCGGGGTCACGAGCCCGATGCCCTCGTAGTAACGCAGCGACGATGCGCTGAACCCACTCCGTTCGGCGACCTCGCCGATGGCGTAGGTACCCACGCTTCGTACCCTAAAGGTTCGAGCCGGGTCGAAGGTCAAGGCCCCGGCGCAGCCGCTCAGCGGGGCGCGTACATGATCACCGCCACACCCACCAGGCAGATGCCGGCGCCGACGAGATCGAACCGATCGGGGCGGAAGCCGTCGGCGACCACGCCCCATGCCAGCGACCCGGCGACGAAGATGCCGCCGTAGGCCGCGAGGATGCGACCGAAGTTCGGATCGTCCTGCAACGTGGCCACGAACCCGTACGCACCGAGCGCGGCGACACCGGCGCCGATCCAAGCCACGCCTCGGTGCTCGCGGACCCCCTGCCAGACCAGCCAGGCACCGCCGATCTCGGCCAGCGCGGCGAGGACGAAGAGCAGGACTGACCTGAGGATCGACACCACCACAACTTATGGCCCCACCATGGCGGAAACTCCGACACGACCGACCGCAGCCTCCGCGCCGCGTGCCTCAGCGACGATCGCATCGAAAGCGCCGACGTGCCGGGCGGGTCACTCACGCGGCGAGCCGGCGGGCGACGTCGTCGCGGACGCTGTCGGGATCCCAGCCGTCGCGCTGGGCATCGAAGATCTCCTCGCCGTCGACGCGGATCTTGAACACACCGCCACTGCCCGTACGGAGCCGCACTCCGTCGAGCCCTCCCCCGAACTCCCGCAACAGCACACCCGCCATCTCGAGCGCCCGGTCCAGATGACCGCACGGAACGCAGTACTCGATCTCGACGTCCACCACCGCTCCTCCCTGTTGCCTTGAGCGACGGTACGGGCTCGACTCGACTCGAAGGTCAAGAGCGAGGCGCCGGTGAAAGGACCAAGGTCGGCGAGCGACGGAGCCGGGAACCGAGCAACCCCTGCTCACATTCCGGCTCTTGGAGCGGACGACGGGATTCGAACCCGCGACCCTCACCTTGGCAAGGTGATGCTCTACCAACTGAGCCACGTCCGCGTGCCGCCCAGGGTACCAATCGCCCCTCGGCTCGCTCATGTACCACCACGACGCTCGCGGCGGACATCGTCCGTTGCGTCAGTCCCGTGCCCTCAGTGCCAGCTGGGTCTGGGTCACCTTGGCAACGAGCCGGTCACCGGCGGTGACCGCGGTCTCGACGACGATGGTCGTGAAACCGGCGTGGAGCGGCCGGGCGGTGGCGGTCACCTCGCCTTCCGTCACGCCGCCGAAGAAGTTCGTCTTCGACTCGATCGTCGATGTGCCGACCGCGTCGCCGGGCAGGTTCAGGAACGCGCACGCGCCGCCCGCGGAGTCGGCAAGGGCCATGAGCACGCCTCCGTGGAGCAGACCGTTGCTGGTGCACAGCTCCGCGGCCCAGTCCAGCGACAGCGTCACCGCCTCGGCGTCGAAGCGATCAGCGCGCACGCCCAAGGTGGCGCATAGCGGCATGGTGCTGTGGATGCGTTGTGTCGCCTCCGCGTCGCTCGTGGTCAGGATGATCACGCCTTCGCCGCCGCATCGTCTAGTGCCGGCGTGATTGCCCGATCGTATGTGTCACACCCACCCCGTACCATCGTCGCTACTTCCCCGGTCGATCCGCCTTGACGCGGGATAACGTGGGAGGTCAACGGATGTCGCTGAGCGAGAAGCACCGGAGCACGATCTACCGGCGGCTGGTGCCGGTGCTCGGTGAAGAGGAGGCGCAGGCGCTGATGTCGCAGTTCCCGGCCACCGATCTCGACGTTCCCGCGACGAAAGACTTCGTCCGCGCCGAGATCGGAGCGTTGCGCGTCGAGATGCACGACCTCCTGCGTCGACAGACGGCATGGATCATCGGGACCGGGAGCGGAGTCGTCGTCGCGATCGCGGCGGTCACCGAGCTCCTCGGCTGAAACCCCCCACTCGGCGCCCGAGTGCCACCTCTCCCGACTTCTCCTGTGACGACCTCGCTGACAATCTGGCGAGTTCCGTGGCTTCTGAGTCGCGATCCAGCGGGCAACGCTTCGTCGTAGTTGTCACTCTCACGGCGTACGCTCGCGAAGACACTTCCCCGGTCGATCCGCGTTGACGCGGGATATCGTGGGAGGTCAACGGATGTCGCTGAGCGAGAAGCACCGGAGCACGATCTACCGGCGGCTGGTGCCGGTGCTCGGTGAAGAGGAGGCACAGGCACTGATGTCGCAGTTCCCGGCCACGGATCTCGACGTCCCGGTGACGAAGGACTTCGTTCGCGCCGAGCTCGCCGAGCAGATCGGAGCGTTGCGCGTCGAGACGCACGACCTCCTGCGTCGACAGACGGCATGGATCATCGGGACCGGGAGCGGAGTCGTCGTCGCGATCGCGGCGGTCACCGAGCTCCTCGGCTGACTGCAGCTCACCTCGTAGGCCGGCGCGAGGGTCGCCCGACCAACGCAGCGGCGACCACGATGAGGAATGCACCGACGATCACCCCTGGCGTCGGCGTCTCGTGCTCCACCACCCAGTCGACCGCGAACGCGGTGACCAACTGCGCGGCGAGCATCACCAGCGTCGTCCACAACACGCCGAGCGCCCGCGTGGCGATGGCCAGCGACAACACGATGGTCACCCCCAGGAGCCCACCCGCGTAGAGCCACGGCTCCACCGGCCACTGCGGCGCGTCGACGTGGCCGGTCACCGCGACCGCGGTGACGACAGCGGAGAGCGCGGTGATCCCGACCGTCACGTTGACTGCGGTAGCGGCGAACGCATCGTCGGTTGCTGCCGCGATCCGTCCGTTGAACGCCGACTGGAACGCGAGGGCGCCGCCGGCGGCGATCACGAATGCCACCAACGCCGGCGCGAACTCCCCGACCGGCCGCCCGACTTGCGAGACGACGACGGCGGCGACAGCGATGAGTGCGGCCTGCATGCGTGCCGCGCTGATCGGCCGCCGGCCGCCCGGAGCCACGCCAAAGCGGTCGACAAGCACCCCGAAGCTGATCTGCCCGGCGAAGAACGCGACCGAGAAGATCGCGACTCCGATGGTCTCGACCGCGAGCGCGGCGGTGACGACGATGAACGCGCCACCCAGGCCGGCCGTGAGGGTCCAGGGTGGAACGGGCCACGACCGCAGTTGCCGCAGCGTCCCCCTGGTTCGGGGTCGGAGCACCAGGACGATCGCGACCACCGTGAGCGCACCCGTGAAGTTGACGAGAGCCGCGACGAGGGTGCTGTCGACGCGCGCGCCGAGGACGGCGTTGATCTTGGGCTGGACCGCGCCGCACACACCCGCCGCGAGCGCGACCGCAACGGCGGGCTGCGCACCGGCGGACGCCGACTGATCGTTCAAAGAACGATCGATGGCCAGGGGCTCAGGTGCCGGTGAGGCGCTCGACGACCGGGGCGAACGCCTCGAAGACGTCGTCGCCGACGACGACGTAGCTCACTCCCCACTTCTCGCGGCGTTCGACGAGCTGGTCGCACATCTCGTCGACAGTGCCGACGAGCGCGACGCCACTGCTCAGCGCCTCATCGGGATCGACGCCGAACCCCGGCGCGACCGCTTCCGCGAACGAGTCGCGGTCGTCGACGACCGCGCACAGGAAGTAGCGGATCTGGAGCTCGATGTCATCGAAGCGTTCCCCCGCCCCGTCGCGAATCCACTGCACCTTCTTCGCGGTCATGTCGCCGACGGTGTCCTTGGCCGCGTCCGAGGTCACCGTTCCAGCCCTGAGGTTGGGGTTGATGCCGACGATGTCGGCCTCGCGTCCCGCGAGCGTCAGCAGCTTCTGTCCTCCTCCACCGACGAGGAGGGGGATGCGTGGCTGCTGCGCGGGCTCGGGCGTCGCGTCGTAGTCGGTGATCGTGTAGTGCTTGCCGGAGAACGAGAACGGGCCCTTCCCCCAGCAGCCCTTGATCACTTGAATGGCCTCGTCGAGACGCTCGATGCGCAGCGACGGCTTGTCGTAGGTGAGGCCGATCTCGTCGTAGTCGATCTTCATCCAGCCGGCGCCGATGCCGAGCTCGAAGCGGCCGCCCGACAGCACGTCGATGGTGGCGGCTTCCTTGGCCACGATCGCCGGGTGCTTGTAGTCGTTGCCGAGCACCAGCGGCCCGACGCGCAGCGTCTCGGTCGCCTCTGCCGCCATCGCCAGCGCGGTCATCGGCGCGAGCACGGTGTCGTCGAAGTGATCGGGCATGAACAGCGTCGAGTACCCGAGCGACTCGATCTTGCGGGCGTGCACTTGCCAACTCGAGACATCGCCGCCCAGCGACCCCTGCACGCCGAACCGGAACTTGTGGTCATGCGCCATGACGGCGGAGGCTACGGGCTCGGCGTCCGAACGAGCCACCACCCGCCCGGCCCGAGCTGGGCTGCACGCCGCGGCGGCCGCCCAGCTCGGGCTCGAGCACGCGGTCACGCCCTACGGGCAGTCCGGCACCTGACCGTTGTGCGCGTGGATCCACTCCGGATTGGGGCGGCCGTAGATGCACGGATCCGGTCCACCGCCGACATGCCCCTCGGGTGGCAGACAGGCCGCGACCAAGCCGCCGACGAGCGCGAGCAGAACAAAGAGACGAGACACTGAGGGTTCCTTCCCACGGGCTCCACGACGGAGCAGGCTGCGGGGAAGGACGGGGGAAGTGCCGGGAGCATTGTCGCGTCGGTGTCGCGCCACCGACAAGTGGTGCTCAGCCGAGGGCGCCGGACTCCCGAAGCGTGGCAAGCCGATCGGTGTCGTAGCCGAGCACCTGGCGCAGCACCTCGTCGGTGTGCTCGCCCACGGTCGGCGCCTTGTCGGGCAGCGGAATCTCGCCGTCGACGAGCTTGATCGGCGAGGGCAGCTCGTCGGCACCCAGCCGGCTCTGCGGGATCCACGGGAACCGCTCACGGAACTGCGGGTCGTCCATGATCGACGCAGGGGTGTGCACCGGACCGATCGGGGTGTCGAACTCACCACCGAAGGCCACCCACTCCGCGGTGCTGCGCTGCTCGAAGATGTCGCGCAGCTCGGCGCGAAGCTGTTGGTCGCCTCGGGCGTGGTCGCCGTACTCGCTGCCCGGCTGCGCCTCGAAGAGCTCGGGCCGCCCGATCCCCTCGCAGAACCGCCTCCAGAACTCGCGTTCCGAGGCCATGAACAGCACGTGGCCATCGGCCGACTCGTAGATCTGATAGCGGACACCGTCACGCATCCCCCCGATCCCGGGCGCGCGCCGCGCTCCCCCGTCGGCCTCGTTGCCGGTGACCTCGTGCTCCGGACGTTCGTACGCGCGGGTGGTCTCGATGCGCAGCCAGTCGATCGCGGCGGCGGCATCCGACTGCGCCACGTCGAGCCGGATTCCCTCGCCGGTGGCACGAGCGTGCACCACGCCGGCCAGGATGCCGAGCGCGCCGTACAGCGGTCCGGCGTTGATCCCGATCGAGGTGTGCTCGGGCATCGCGGTGAAGCCGTCGTCGTCGACCTCGGGCGCGATCACCCCGGCCCACGCGTCATACGCGATGCCGTGGCTGGGAAGGTCGCGGTAC
>Ga0075530_1000768_pt1 | contig 15364 bp, 9 predicted proteins | sample NGEPerD_2_FD_75101 | JGI IMG/M metagenome (GOLD analysis project Ga0075530, IMG submission 75101) | Arctic peat soil microbial communities from the Barrow Environmental Observatory site, Barrow, Alaska, USA - NGEE PermafrostL1-D | ecosystem: Environmental > Terrestrial > Soil > Wetlands > Peat ...
CCGCTGTCCCTGGGCAACTCGTACCTGACCGGCTCGTGGCCTGCACCCGAGAATACCACCGATGTAGTTCTAAGTTATGGGTATTGGGTCTAGGCGGAGGACGTCGTCAGCGACCGGACTCGGTGTACCCGCCGGGGTCCTTGACGTGCGCCAGGGCGGCCTCGATCCGTCGGGCGGTGAAGTCGGCGGCCAGCGAGCGGACCTCGTCGAGGGTGCAGAACTTCGCGGTGCGGATCTCACGGGGCTGTACGACGATCTCGTCGGTGAGCGACGGGTCGTGCACCCCGCCGTCGAACACCAGGCAGAGCGCGTCGTCCCATCCGCCCCACGGGGGAAGCCAGTCGGTCAGCAGCAGCGAGCCGGCCTTGACCGAGAGCGCGAGCTCCTCCTCGACCTCGCGAGACACCGCCAGCTGAGGAGACTCACCGACCTCGACCACGCCTCCGGGCAGGTCCCAGTCCTTCTTGTACGTGAGCTGGCACAGCAGCACCCGGTCGTCCGTCGAGCGGATGAACATCTGCGAGATCGCCCGCTTGCGCGGCAGGAACGAGTTCAGCAACATCCGGAAGCTCGCCGGGTCAGTGATCGGCGGGTCGTCGTGGAGCCGCGCGAACAACGCGTACTCGGTGGTCTCCGGCCGGTCGCCCGTGCCCGGTGCCACTCGCTTGGTCCCCTCGCGCCGCAGGCCTGCCCGTGTCGCCACGCGCATCGCTGCCTCGTTGCCCGGCTCGACCTGGGCCTCCACGCGTGCCATGCCGAGCGCGTCGATCGCGTAGTCAGTCAGGAGCCGGACGGCCCTCGTCGCGTAGCCCCGGCCGCGGTAACCGGCGTACAACGTCCACGACAGGCTGCCGGTTCGCCCGCCCATGTCGCGCACATCGACGCTGCCGACGGGTGAGCCGTCGTACTCCACCACGAAGTTCACGATCGAACGGCCCTCGGCATACGCCCTGCGCCACCGGTCCACGGCCTCGGCGTGCTGTTCGTACGTCGGCGTTACCTCGTCGGAGCCGAACCAGTAGGCGATCTCCTCGTCATGCCCGGCGATGGCCGGCTCGATGTCGTCGTCGCGCCAGGGGCGCAGGGTGACGACGCCGTCGGTCAGCTCGGGCTGGGGACTGCTCACGGGTCAACCGTAACCCCGCGTTACGGCTGGAGGGTGGAACGGAGCCAGAGGGTGCCCAACGGGGGGAGCGTCAGCGTCGCCGACGCGGGCTGGCCGTGCCACTTCCTGCCGTCGGCCATCACGGACCCCATGTTGCCGACCCCGGAGCCCGAGTATGCGTCCGCGTCGGTGTTCAGGCTCTCCTCCCACCGGCCCGCGAGCGGCAGTCCCAGCTGGTAGCGCTCATGGGGTACGGCGGAGAAGTTGGCCACGCACGCCAACACCTCGTCGGCCGGGTCCCTCGACTGACGGATGAAGCTGAACACGTTGCTGTCCGCGTCATTGGCGTCGATCCACGAGAAGCCGGAGGGGTCCTGGTCCAGCGACCACATCGCGGGTGTGTCGACGTACATCATGTTCATGTCGCGCACCAGCGACTGCACGCCGCGGTGCTCGACATGGTCGAGCAGCCACCAGTCGAGCTCGCGGCCCTCGGCCCACTCGGACTCCTGAGCCATCTCGGAGCCCATGAACAGCAGCTGCTTGCCGGGGTGCGCCCACATGTAGGCGAGATAGGCCCGCAGGTTCGCGAGCTGGCGCCACCGGTCACCGGGCATCTTGCGCAGCAGCGACCCCTTGCCGTGCACCACCTCGTCGTGGCTGATCGGGAGCACGTAGTTCTCGGAGTAGGCATACATGATCGAGAACGTCATCTGCTGGTGGTGGTACTGCCGGTGCACCGGGTCGTTCTGCACGTAGCCGAGGCTGTCGTGCATCCAGCCCATGTTCCACTTGAAGCCGAAGCCGAGCCCACCGAGATGCGTCGCCCGGGTCACGCCCGGCCAGGACGTCGACTCCTCGGCGATCGTGATCGCACCGGGCACCCGCTTGTAGCAGGTCGCGTTCATCTCCTGCAGGAACGCGACCGCTTCGAGGTTCTCCCGGCCGCCGTGCACATTCGGGGTCCACTCACCGGGCTCGCGCGAGTAGTCCAGGTACAACATCGAGGCGACCGCGTCGACACGCAGACCGTCGATGTGAAACTCCTCGAGCCAGTACAGCGCGTTCGCGACCAGGAAGTTGCGGACCTCCTTGCGCCCGAAGTTGAACACGTACGTGCCCCAGTCGGGGTGCTCTCCGCGGGACGGGTTCGGGTCCTCGTACAGCGGCGTCCCGTCGAACCGGGCGAGCGCGAACTCGTCCTTCGGGAAGTGTGCGGGCACCCAGTCGACGATCACGCCGATGCCGGCCTGGTGCAGCCTGTCGACGAAGTGCCGGAACTCGTCGGGGTTCCCGAACCGGGAGGTCGGGGCGAAGTACGACGTGACCTGGTAACCCCACGAGCCGCCGAACGGGTGCTCCATCACCGGCATCAGCTCGACGTGGGTGAAGCCGAGGTCGGTCACGTACGCCGCGAGATCGTCGGCAAGCTCGAGGTAGCTCAACGAAGCCCCGCCGCTGTGCTTCTTCCAGGAACCGAGGTGTATCTCGTAGACCGACATCGGCTTCTCCTGCGGGCTACCCTTTGCCGCCCGGGACGACATCCACGTCGAGTCGTCCCACGTGTAGCCGGAGTCGAAGACCACCGACGAGGTCTGTGGCGGCACCTCGGTGTGGAACGCCATCGGGTCGGCCTTCTCGCGCCACTGCCCGTCCGCGCCGAGGATCAGGAACTTGTAGTGGGCGCCAGTTCCCACGGCCGGCACGAACAGCTCCCACACGCCCGACGTACCCATCTGCCGCATCGGGTGCTCGCGACCGTCCCAGCTGTTGAAGTCACCCTTCACCCGGACACCCTTCGCATACGGAGCCCAGACGGCGAAGGACGTCCCCGTGATCGGGCCCTGCGGGCTGTCGTAGCGCTGGACATGGGCGCCGAGCACGTTCCACAGCTGCTCGTGCCGGCCCTCGCCGATCAGGTGCAGGTCGACCTCGCCGAGTGTCGGCAGGTAGCGGTACGCGTCGTCAACCGGTTGCGGTACGCCGCCGGCGTAGGTCACCTCGAGCCGGTAGTCCGGCGGTTCCGGCACGTCGAGGACGCCGCACCAGACGCCTTCGTGCTCGTGCTCCAGCTCCACGCGCCGGCCGCTGTGTACGACGGTCACGGACTCGGCGAGCGGGCGAAGCACCCGGACCGTCACCGCGTCGTCGTGCTGGTGCGGACCGAGCACCGCGTGCGGGTCGCCGTACTCACCCGCGGCGATCTGGCTGAGCAGCGACTTCTCCAGGGGCAGGGGAGTGGTCATTCGGTCTGCTCCTCCTCCGACGTGTCGGTGAGCCGTTCGATGCCTGACATCGGGATCGCCAGCCAGGTTGGCCGGTTCCGTGTCTCGTAGACCGTCTCGTAGACCGCCTTGTCGATCTCGTAGGCCCGCAGCAGGACCTGCTGGTCGGGCGAGAGCACGCCGCCCTCGGTCCGTCCGCTCGCCTCGATGTACCCCTCGAGGAACGCGAGCCGGTTGCGCTCGGCCCACTCCAACGCCCGGTAGGCGATCTGGGCACCTTCCTCCACGTCGGCCTCGACGGCGTGCGCCGCATAGTCGAGCGAGCGCAGCATTCCGGCGACGTCTCGCCAACCGGAGTCCGGTCTGACCCGTTCGGACAGCGGCTTGGCCGGCTCTCCCTCGAAGTCCACGATCTTCCAGCCGCGCACCGTGCGCAGGGTCTGGCCGAGGTGGAAGTCGGCATGCACGCGTTGTACGACGACCGGCTCGCTGATCGTCGTGACCGCGTCGTACACGGCTCGCAGGTCATCGGCATGGTCGGACAGCCCCGGAACGATCTCGACGGCCTCCGCCAGCCGGGACTTCATCGACCCGACAAGGATCTCGAGCTCTTCGGGCCCCCAGGTCTCGGTGGGGAAGTGCTCGCGCAGCGAGTCGTGCACCTCCGCCACCGCCACACCGAGCCGGTGCGCCTCCGCGGCGAAGTCGCCGCCGACCTCGTCAGCGTGCAGGTCCGCCTCGGCGAACAGGTCACGCACGCTTGCGAGTGCCAGGTCCCACCCGTCGCTCGCGGTGCGGAGGAACTGCTGCAGCATCGCCAGCTGCGTGGGCTGTTCCTCGACGGGCGCATCGCTCGCCGGGCTGGCCTCGGCCCAGCCGTAGAGCGCGGCGACGTGTTCGCTGTCCACCGCGGTGAGCACCTCGTGAATCTCGATGTCGGGGTTGCGGCCCGGTGTGACCCTGCGGAACAGCTTCATCAGGCTGTCCTCCCCGAACGCCACCGAGGAGTTGCTCTGCTCACCGGAGAACAGGGTTCCGTGGGTGTCCAGGTCGAGGTCATGCCCCGCGATCCGGTGGAACGAGACGCGTTCGTCGCTGTGCTCGCTGTCGAAGGCCGCGAGCCACACGGCGGTCGCGTGGCGGTCGTGCAGGGCGTCATAACCGAAGACCGGCCCCATCTCCGGGTCGTCCCACTGCCCGATCAGCGCATGCTCGAGCCGTTGCTGGGCCTCCGTGTAGTAGGCGACGGGCACCTGGTAGACGTCCAAGCCGCCGTCGGCGTACTCGATGGTGGCCAGCTCGATCCTGACCCGGACACCTTCCTCGCCCTTCCCGAGCCAGCCGAGGTGCTCGAGGCCGCCGAGCCGGAACTCGCGCCCCTTGCCGCCGAACCACCGCGCCGCGCCGATGAAGCGTTCGAACACAGCGGTGACCTGCTGGTCGGCAGGACCGAGATGCGACCGGTCTGACGTCGTCACGAAGAAGTCGCCTCCGAGGCTTGGTGGATGCGGAACCAGTAGAAGCCGTAGGCGCCCAGGGTCAGCAGGTACGGGAGCTCGCCGATCCGGGGGAAGCGGACTCCGCCGATCAGCTCGATCGGTTCCACCCCTTCCCAACGACGAAGGTCGAGCTCGACCGGCTGCGGGAAGCGCGACAGGTTGTTCACGCACAGCACCGTGTCACCGTCGTACTCACGCACGTAGCTGAGCACGCTGGGGTTCGAGCCGCCGAGATCGCTGAACTCCCCGAGCCCGAAGGCGGGGTGCTTGCGACGGGCGTGGATCATCCGGCGCGTCCAGTGCAGCAACGACGACGCGTTCTCGAGCTCGGTCTCCACATTGACCCGCTGGTACCCGTAAACCGGGTCCTGAATCACCGGCAGGTGCAACCGACCGGGGGTCGAGGCGGAGAAGCCACCGTTGCGGTCGGGCGTCCAGTGCATCGGGGTGCGTACGCCGTCACGGTCACCGAGCCAGATGTTGTCACCCATCCCGATCTCGTCGCCGTAGTACAGCACCGGGGACCCCGGCAGGGACAGCAGGAGTGCGGTGAACAGCTCCATCTGGTTGACGTCGTTGTCGAGCAACGGTGCCAGTCGCCGCCGGATGCCGATGTTCGCCTTCATCCGCGGGTCCTTGGCGTACTCGTTCCACATGTAGTCGCGGTCCTCGTCGGCAACCATCTCGAGGGTGAGCTCGTCGTGGTTACGCAGGAAGATGCCCCACTGGCAGTTGCCGGGGATCGTCGGCGTCTGTTCGAGGATCTCCGAGATCGGGAACCGGGACTCGCGCCGTACTGCCATGAAGATGCGTGGCATCACCGGGAAGTGAAAGCACATGTGGCACTCGTCGCCGCCGCGGTCGAAGTCGCCGAAGTAGTCGACGACGTCGGACGGCCACTGGTTCGCCTCGGCGAGCAGGACCCGGTCGGGGTAGTGCTGGTCGACGTGCTCGCGGACCCCCTTCAGGTAGTCGTGGGTCTCCTTGAGGTTCTCGCCGTTCGTCCCCGGCCGTTCGTAGAGGTAGGGGACCGCGTCGAGCCGGAACCCGTCGACGCCCATGTCCAGCCAGAAGTCGAGCGCCTCCAGCATCGCCTCGTGCACCTTCGGGTTGTCGAAGTTCAGGTCGGGCTGGTGGCTGTAGAAGCGGTGCCAGAAGTACTGCTGGCGTACCGGGTCCCAGGTCCAGTTCGACGGCTCCGTGTCGACGAAGATGATCCTCGCGTCCTCGTAGAGGTCGTCGGTGTCCGACCATACGTAAAAGTCTCCGTACTCCCCGTCCGGGTTGCTCCGGGACTCCAGGAACCATGGGTGCTGGTCCGAGGTGTGGTTCATCACGAAGTCGATGATCACCCGGATGCCCTTGTGGTGTGCGGCATCCAGGAACTCGTGGAACTCCTCGATGGTGCCGATCTCCGGTAGCACGCCGGTGTAGTCGGCGACGTCGTACCCGCCGTCGCGCAACGGGGAGGGGAAGAAGGGCGGTACCCAGAGACAGTCGACGCCGAGCCACTCCAGGTAGTCGAGCTTCTCCATCAGCCCCTTGAAGTCGCCGGTGCCGTCACCGTTCGAGTCCTTGAACGAGCGGACCAGGACTTCGTAGAAGACCGCCGTCTTGAACCAGTCCGGTTGGTGGTCGGGCAGTCCCTCGGCGGTGTCCGGCTGCTGCTCACTCAAGACCGGTGCCTCCGAACGGTGAGGACGTGTGCGGGCTCGTGGCCCGGGTCGAGTCGCACGAAGTTGCGCTCACCCCATTGCCAGGTCTGGTCGGTGATCTCGTCGTGCACCACGAAGGTGTCCTGCCAGTCCATCCCGAGCGCCGGCATGTTCAGGTGCACGGTCGTCTCGCGGGTGGCGTGCGGGTCGACGTTGACCACGACGATGACGGTGTCCGCCGCGCCGTCGGCTCCTCCCCGGGCCGTCTTGCTGAAGACCAGGATCGACTCGTCGTCGCTGCTGTGCACGGTCAGGTTGCGCAGCTGCTGCAAGGCGGGGTGGTCGCGGCGCACCGCGTTGAGCCTGGTGAGGTACGGCGCCAGCGTCCGTCCCTCGGCCTCGGCGCCCGCCCAGTCACGCACCCGGATCTGGAACTTCTCCGAGTCGAGGTACTCCTCGCTGCCCGGTTTCACCGCCACATGCTCGAACAGCTCGAACCCGGCGTACACGCCCCAGGTCGGGGAGCCGGCCGCGGCGATCGTGGCCCGGATCTTGAACGCCGCGGGACCGCCGTACTGCAGGTAGGCGTGCAGGATGTCGGGCGTGTTCACGAACAGGTTCGGCCGCATCACGTGGCTGGTCTCGTGGGACAGCTCGGTGAGGTACTCCTCGAGCTCCCACTTGGCGTTGCGCCAGGTGAAGTAGGTGTAGGACTGGTGGAAGCCGACGGTGGCAAGGGCCTGCATCATCGCCGGCTTGGTGAACGCCTCGGACAGGAAGATCACGTCCGGGTCGGTCTTTCGCACCTCGGCGAGCAGCCACTCCCAGAACTCGACCGGCTTCGTGTGCGGGTTGTCGACGCGGAACACCCGTACCCCGTGCGACATCCAGAGACGGACGACCCGGAGCACCTCCTGGTAGACGCCCTTCGGGTCGTTGTCGAAGTTCATCGGGTAGATGTCCTGGTACTTCTTCGGCGGGTTCTCCGCATAGGCGATGGAGCCGTCCGCGCGGGTGGTGAACCACTCGGGGTTGCTCTTCACCCAGGGGTGGTCCGGTGCCGCCTGGAGCGCGAGATCCAGCGCTACCTCGAGCCCCAGCTCCTGCGCACGTGCGACGAAAGCGTCGAAGTCGTCGAAGTCCCCGAGGTCGGGGTGGATCGCGTCGTGCCCGCCCTCGTCCGAGCCGATCGCCCACGGGGAGCCAGACCAGTCACTTCCCTGGTTCGCCTCGGTGACCAGGGTGTTGTTCGGGCCCTTGCGGTTCACCTTGCCGATCGGATGGATCGGCGGCAGGTAGGCGATGTCGAAGCCCATCGCCGCCACCGCCGGCAGTCGTTCGGCGGCGGTGCGGAAGTTCCCGGTGACCGCCCTGCCGGAGGTCGGGTCGAGGTAGGCGCCTTCGGACCGCGGGAAGAACTCGTACCACGAACCGAACAAGGCGCGCGTCCGGTCGACGTGGACCGGGTAGGGCCCGTCGCTGGTGACGAGGTCACGCAGCGGGTGCCGGGAGAGGACGTCGTCGATGACGGGCGAGACCGCGGCCGCGTAGCGCACCGCGTCCGGCCGCGTGGTGTCACGGACCGCGGCCAGGGCGTCGTCGATCGCCTGCTGGTCGGAGTGGTCGGTTCCCTTGCGGCCCGCGCGCACCTCCGGCAGCTCGTCGAGGATCCGGGTGAGCAGGAGGGCCCCTGCGGCGAACATCAGCTCGACGTCGATCTCGGCCGGGATCTTGATCTCGGCCGCGTGCCGCCAGGTGGCAACCGGGTCCCCCCACGCCTCGATCTCGAAGCTCCAGGTGCCGGCCTCGTCGGCGGTCACCTCCGCACTCCAGCGGTCGGGTTCGTCGCCCTCGACCTTCGACATCCGGGTCCACGGCCGTCGTACGCCGGCAGCATCGGTGAGCACCACGTCGGCGTTCAGGGCGTCATGCCCCTCGCGGAACACGAGTGCGGTGACGGTGAACGGCTCGCCGACCGAGGCCTTCGCCGGGTACCTCCCGTGGTCGACCAGGGGAGTGACGTCCATGACGGGGATTCGTCCAACCATCCCCCTAATCTTGCCGATCGGGAACCGCCTTGCAAGTGACCGCGCAAGTGACCGCCCGGGATCGACGGCCGCGCCTATTGGAACGATCAAGTCACGTTCGTTACCGTCTACGTGTGAAAGCCATCCGCCGATTCACCGTCCGTCCCGTCCTGCCCGAGCCGTTGCGGCTGCTCGGCGACCTGGTGCACAACCTCCGATGGTCCTGGCACCCGGAGACGCAGGACCTGTTCACGGCCATCGACGCCGAGAAGTGGGAGTCGTGCGGCCGCGACCCGGTCCGCCTCCTCGGCGCGATTCCCGCGGACCGGTTGAAGGAGCTCTCCCGGGACAAGAAGTTCCTGCGGATGCTCGAGCTCGCGCACGCCGACCTCGACGAGTACCTCACGGGGCCTCGCTGGTACCAGTCGCTGGGACCCGAGGTTCCGGGGTCGATCGCGTACTTCTCGCCCGAGTTCGGTATCACCGCCGTGCTCCCGCAGTACTCCGGTGGCCTCGGCATCCTCGCCGGTGACCACCTCAAGACGGCCAGCGACCTGGGCGTGCCGATCGTGGGGGTCGGGCTGCTCTACCGCCACGGCTACTTCCGCCAGTCGCTGTCCCGCGAGGGCTGGCAGCAGGAGCGCTACCCGGTGCTCGACCCGGACGGGCTGCCGCTCTCCTTGCTGCGCGAGGAGGACGGCAGCGCAGCGAAGGTCATGGTCGGGCTGCCCGACGACGAGTCACTCGTCGCCCGGATCTGGGTCGCGAACGTCGGCCGGGTCCCGCTCCTCCTGCTCGACTCCGACGTCGAGGAGAACAGCGAGTCCATCCGGGACGTGACCGACCGGCTGTACGGCGGTACAACTGAGCACCGGCTGCGTCAGGAGATGCTCCTCGGCGTGGGTGGCGTCCGGGCGCTGCGCGCCTTTTCGCGGTTGACCGGTGCGCCGGAGCCGGAGGTGTTCCACACCAACGAGGGGCACGCCGGTTTCCTCGGACTGGAACGGATCCGGGAGCTGACCGAGGACAAGCACCTCGACTTCGCCACGGCGGTCGAGGTGAGCCGCGCGGGCACCGTGTTCACCACGCACACCCCGGTGCCTGCGGGTATCGACCGGTTCCCGCGCGACATGGTGGCGCAGTACTTCGGCGGCGACAACGCCTCGGACGGTGTTCCGGTCGACAAGATCCTGAAGCTCGGCGCCGAGGACTACGAGACCGGCGACCCGACCGTCTTCAACATGGCGGTGATGGGGCTGCGTCTCGCCCAGCGCGCGAACGGAGTGTCGGTTCTGCACGGCGAGGTCAGCCGCGGCATGTTCGGCGGGCTCTGGTCCTCCTTCGACCGCGAGGACGTGCCGATCTCCTCGATCACCAACGGCGTGCACGCCCCCACCTGGGTGGCGCGGGAGGTGTTCGAGCTCGCCGAGAAGGAGGGCGCGATCACCGGTGCCGACGACCCCGCTGTCTGGGACGTGGTCGACAAGGTCAGTGGTTCCGAGATCTGGCGGACCAAGCGGGTGCTGCGTGAGCACCTGGTGCAGGACGCGCGGAAACGACTGCGGAAGTCCTGGAAGGAACGGGGAGCTGCGAACGCCGAGCTGAGCTGGATCGACGGCGCGTTGGACCCCGACGTGCTCACGATCGGGTTCGCGCGCCGCGTCCCGTCGTACAAGCGGCTCACCCTGATGCTGCGTGACCCGGAGCGGCTCAGGCGGATCCTGCTGCACCCCGAGCGCCCGGTGCAGCTGGTGATCGCAGGCAAGGCACATCCGGCTGACGAGGGCGGGAAGAAGCTGATCCAGGAGATCGTCCGGTTCGCCGACGCGCACGACGTGCGGCACCGGATCGTGTTCTTGCCGAACTACGACATCGCGATGGCACAGCCGTTGTACCCGGGCTGCGACGTCTGGCTGAACAACCCGCTGCGACCCTACGAGGCCTGCGGTACGTCGGGAATGAAGTCAGCGCTCAACGGCGGCCTGAACCTGTCGATCCTCGACGGCTGGTGGGACGAGTGGTTCGACGGCAACAACGGCTGGGCGATCCCGTCCGCCGACGGGGTCGACGACCCGGACCGCCGCGACGACATCGAGGCGAACGCGCTCTACGACCTGATCGAGACCGAGGTCGCACCCCGGTTCTACGACAATGACGCCTCCGGTGTACCCGTCCGTTGGATCGAGATGGTGCGGCACACCCTGAAGTCCCTCGGCCCGAAGGTGCTTGCCACCCGGATGGTCCGCGACTACGTGAACCAGCTCTACACGCCGTCGACGGTGACGTCACGGGCGTTTAACGACGACTACGCCGGTGCTCGCGACCTGGCGCAGTGGAAGTCGCGGATCGGTGCGGCCTGGAAGGAGGTGAGTGTCGACCACGTCGAGTCGACCGGTGTGGGGGACACCCCCGAGGTCGGTGCAACGCTCGAAGTCCTGGTGTACGCCTCGCTCGGTGACCTCGGCCCCGACGACGTCGACGTACAGGTGGTGCATGGTCGGATCGCCCACGAAGATGCTCTTGTCGACACCTGCACGGAGTCGTTGTCGCTCCAGGAGTCCTACGAGGCCGGTCGGCACCGGTACGAAGGGCAGGTGGCCCTCGCGCAGACCGGTCCGTTCGGCTACACGGTGCGGATCCTTCCCAAGCATCCGCGGCTGGCATCGCCGGCCGAGCTAGGCCGCGTCTCCTGGCCGACCGAGCCCGCCCACTGACGCCGACTCGGCACAAAGTTCACCCCGAGTCGGCACAAAGTTTCGCCCGTCCGCTCTCTGCTTCATCAAGGGCGCAACCATGCAGGTCAGACCCGGGCCAGCCCCGTGCCAGCAGGATCGGGGCAACTTCCCGCCGACTCGGAGGTAATTATGTGCCGACTCGGCTCAGGCTTGTTGGAGGACGAGGATCGACCGTGGTGCAAGGTCGATGACCTCGCCGGCCTTGACCTGTTCGCCGACCTGGTGGGCGCTGTCTGTGCTCAGCACGACCTCACCGGCCTGCACCCAGTCGTTGACCGGCAGCTTTGCCTGACCGGGCTCCGGGTCGCTGTTGCACCAGATCATGAACGACGAGTCGCGCAGTCGCTGACCGCGGGACCCGGGCGCGCGCAACGGGTCTCCGGAGACGAACATTCCCAGCTGGTGCAGCTCTTCGTCGAACCAGTCGTCCTCAGTCATCTCCCGACCCTCCGGGTGGACCCAGGCCAGGTCCTTGGGCCCTCCCTCGACCGCCGGCCGGCCCTCGAGGAAGTGGCGTTGACGGAGCGCCGGATGCTCACGACGCAGCCGCAGCAGGGTCTTGGTGATCTCGTAGAGGTCGAGCCAGGCATCGTCGGGTCGCCAGTCCACCCACGAGATCTCGTTGTCCTGACCGTAGGCGTTGTTGTTCCCCCGCTGGGTCCGTCCTCGCTCGTCACCGGCGGTCAGCATCGGCACCCCGGCCGACAGGCAGAGCGTGGCCATCAGGTTCGCTGCCTGGCGATGACGCAGCTCGATCACACCGGCGTCGTCGGTCTCACCTTCCACGCCACAGTTCCAGGAGCGGTTGTTGTCGGTGCCGTCCTGGTTGTCCTCGCCGTTCGCCTCGTTGTGCTTGTCGTTGTAGGAGACCAGGTCGCGCAGGGTGAAACCGTCGTGCGCGGTGAGGAAGTTGATCGACGAGAAGGGCGAGCGCCCGTCATCGGCGTACAGGTCGCTCGACCCGGCGAGCCGGGAGGCGACGTCACGGATCCCGCCGGACTGGGTGCGCCAGAAGTCGCGGATCGTGTCGCGGTAGTGGTCGTTCCACTCACACCACGGAGGCGGGAAGCCGCCGACCTGGTAGCCGTCCATGCTCGCGTCCCAGGGCTCCGCGATCAGCTTGACGTGCCGCAGCACGGGATCCTGCGCGATCGCGGTCAGGAAGTGGCTGCCCATGTCCACGTCGTGACCGGTGCGGGTCAGCGCGGAGGTGAGGTCGAACCGGAACCCGTCGACGTGCATCTCGTTGACCCAGTAGCGAAGTGAGTCGAGGATCAGCCGAAGGGCGTGCGGGTACTCCGAGTTCACGGTATTGCCGCACCCCGTGACGTCCCAATAGGTGCGGCTGTAGGTGGCCCCGTCGGTCTCGGCGTCGACGTGCTTGTAGTAGCCGGGGTCGTCGAGGCCGCGGAAGCTGAGCGTGGGCCCTGTGGGTCCGCCCTCCGCGGTGTGGTTGTAGACCACGTCGAGGATCACCTCGAGGCCGGCCTCGTGCAGCGCCTTCACCATCTGCTTGAACTCAGTGACCTGCTCGCCACGGTCACCCGCCGAGCTGTACCCGTTGTGCGGCGCGAAGAACCCGATCGAGTTGTAGCCCCAGTAGTTGGTCAGACCCTTGTCGGCGAGGTCGGGCTCGGGCACGAAATGATGCACCGGCAGGAGCTCGACGGTGGTGATGCCGAGATCTTGCAGGTAGTTGATCACGGTCGGCGTGGCCAGCCCGGCGTACGTCCCCCGCAGCTCCTCGGGGATCTCGTTGTGCAGCTTGGTGTATCCCCTGACGTGCAGCTCGTAGATAACGGTGTCGGTCCAGTTCGTCCGGGGCCGTGGCTCGGTGTCGCCCCAGTCGAAGTCGTCGTGCACGACCACGCTCTTGGCGGTGAACGGTGCGGAGTCCTCGTCGTTGAGCGTCGCCTCCTTCTCGGCGCGCGTCTGTCCGTCGTCCTCGGCGTCAGGCAGCACGTAGCTGAAGATCGGAGCCTCCGGTACGACGCTCCCGCTGATCGCGCGCGCGTACGGATCCATCAGCAGCTTCGCCTTGTTGAACCGGCGACCGTTCTCGGGCTCCCACGGCCCGTCGGCGCGGTAGCCGTACAGCTGGCCTCTGCCCACGCCGGGGACGGCGCTGTGCCAGATGCCGAGGGTGTACTCCGTCAGCTCGTGGCGGGTCTCGTTGGACTCGTCGTCGAAGAGGCAGACCTCGACCGCCGTGGCCTCGGGGGCGTACACGGCGAAGTTGGTCGCCTCCTCGCCCCACGTGGCGCCGAGGGGATGGTGCCGCCCCGGCCACACGGTCATCCGGTCCGCCTGGTCCGCCTGGTCGCCCGTAGCGTCGCCCGTCGCGTCGAATGGCAGGCCTGCGTCTTTCGTCCACTGTCCTGAGTTCACCGTGACATTCTGACTGATCGCGCGGTTGGTCGGGGTAGCGCGGTGGCCTAGGCTCCACTGCGACGGTTCCCGGAGAAGAGCAGGAGTGCATCGTGGGTGAGTTCGTACGGCTTGAGGTCGAGGACGGCGTCGGGACCATCCGACTGGACCGACCGAAGATGAATGCGCTCAACCAGCAGATGCAGGAGGAGATCCGGGCGGCGGCAGCCGAGGCCCGGGACCGTGCTGACGTCCGCGCCGTCGTCGTCTACGGCGGAGAGAAGGTCTTCGCGGCCGGGGCGGACGTCAAGGAGATGGCCGAGATGTCCTACACCGACATGGTGGCCCGCTCCGGCGCGCTGACCTCGGCGTTCAGCTCGGTCGCCAAGATCCCGAAGCCGGTCGTCGCAGCAGTCACCGGCTACGCCCTCGGCGGCGGATGTGAGCTGGCGATGTGCGCCGACATCCGGATCGCTGCGGACGACGCGACCCTTGGGCAGCCGGAGATCCTGCTCGGCATCATCCCGGGCGCCGGCGGGACCCAGCGCCTCACCCGGCTGGTCGGTCCGGCCAGGGCGAAGGACATCATCTTCTCCGGCCGGTTCGTCAAGGCCGACGAGGCGCTTGCCATCGGGCTGGTGGACCGGGTCGTCCCGGCCGCGTCGGTGCACGAGGAGGCGGTGGCGTGGGCCAGGCAGTTCACCGGTGCCGCCTCGTACGCGCTTCGTGCCGCCAAGGAGTCGATCGACCGCGGCCTCGAGGTCGACCTCGAGACGGGGCTCGAGATCGAGCGCGCGCAGTTCGCTGCACTGTTCGCCACAGAGGACCAGACGATCGGGATGCAGTCGTTTGTCGAGAACGGTCCTGGCAAGGCGAAGTTCGTCGCTCGCTGACCCTTCGTGAAGGCCAAACCGGAACAAGTTCTCGATCGGACGCAGGTCGGCTATTGTGCGTTCTACCTTCGAGAAGGAGAGCACGTGAGCGACGAGAGCAAGTCCACCGAGGAACCGTCGTCGGCTGCGAAGGCAGACGCCGAAACGCCCGCCGGTGACGCAGACGCGCACAAGGACGAGCGCAAGGACGAGCACAGGGCCGACCGCAAGGCCGACCGCAAGGAAGCCAAGCGAGCCGACCGTAAGCAGAGCCGCAAGGACGCCGGCGCAAAGGTCAAGGCCGGCTCCGACGCCGTCCGCAACAGGATCGCGTCCGTGGTGTGGTTGATCGCTCTGGTCTGTGCGTTGTTCCTTGCCGTCGGCGCGCTCCTGATCGCGCTGAAGGCAAACGAGACCAACACCGTCGTCCAGTTCATCCTCGAGGGAGCCGACAGACTGGACGGCCCGTTCAGCCGCCAGGACGGCATCTTCACCTTCGACGGTGCCAACGCCGCGATCAAGAACGCGTTGGTGAACTGGGGCATCGCCGCGGTGGCCTACCTGATCGTCGGCAAGATCCTCGACCGCGTCATCCGCCCGTAGCCGCGTGTGATCGAACCCACCCGGCTCGCGGTTTCGCTGCTAGCTACGCGCTAGTAGCCTCAACGCCATGAACATTGTCGTCTGTGTGAAGTACGTTCCCGATGCGACTGCCGATCGGCACTTCGAGTCGGACAGCACCGTTGACCGAGACGGTGTCGACGGTCTGTTGTCGGAGCTTGACGAGTACGCCATCGAGCAGGCGTTGCAGATCAAGCAGAAGCAGAGTGACGGCGCTGACGGCGACGTCACCGTGACGGTGTTGACCGTCGGGCCCGC
>Ga0075530_1000769_pt1 | contig 15362 bp, 12 predicted proteins | sample NGEPerD_2_FD_75101 | JGI IMG/M metagenome (GOLD analysis project Ga0075530, IMG submission 75101) | Arctic peat soil microbial communities from the Barrow Environmental Observatory site, Barrow, Alaska, USA - NGEE PermafrostL1-D | ecosystem: Environmental > Terrestrial > Soil > Wetlands > Peat ...
GCTGCACGAGGCGGGATGGGCGGGGATCTCCTGGCCGAAGGAGTACGGCGGCCGCGGCGCGACCCTGATCGAGCAGGCGATCTTCGTCGGCGAGGCGGCGCGCCAGGAAGCGCCCAGCCCCGCCAACGTGCTCGGCCTGGCGATGGGCGGGCCGGTCGTGATCGCCCACGGCACCGACGAGCAGAAGCAGCGCTACCTGGAGCCGATCCTCACCGCCGAGGAGATCTGGTGTCAGGGCTTCTCCGAGCCCGAGGCCGGCTCCGATCTCGCCTCGCTGAAGACCAAGGCGGTCAAGGACGGCGACGAATGGGTCGTCACCGGGCAGAAGGTCTGGACGACCTTCGCCCAGTACGCCAAGTGGTGCATGCTCGTCGCCCGCACCGACCCTGACGCCCCCAAGCACAAGGGCCTCACCTACTTCCTGATGGACATGGACCAGCCCGGTGTAGAGGCCAAGCCACTGGTCCAGATCACCGGCGAGGGCGAGTTCAACGAGGTCTTCATGGAGGAGGCGCGGATCCCCGATGCGAACGTCATCGGCGGGGTCGGCAACGGCTGGTCGGTGGCGATCACGACGCTGATGAACGAGCGCGCCGGCCTTGCCTTCGGCGCGATCTCGCAGATCTCCAACAGCCTCAAGCGGTTGAACGAGCTGGCGCGTGAGACGCGCGTCAACGGCGGCACCGCCGCCGAGGACCCGCTATTACGCGATCGCATCGCCCAGCTGCAGATCGAGGCCGAGACGATGCGGCTGAACGCCTACCGCGGCCTGACCAAGACGATGCAGTCCGGCACTCCCGGCCCGGAGGGCTCGCTGGGCAAGTGGCAGTGGGCCGACATCAACCAGCGCACCGCCGAGCTGGCGCTCGACATCGAGGGCGCCTACGCGCCGCTCGACCGCGGCGCCGGGCACGCGATCGCCAACGGCGCCTGGCAGTACGGCTTCCTGCGCTCGCGCGCCAACTCGATCGAGGGCGGCACCACCGACATCCTCAAGAACATCATCGCCGAGCGCGTGCTTGGCCTGCCGAGGCTGCGCTGAGCGGGAGCGACCATGTACTTCGACCTCACCGACGAGCAGCAGGCGATCCGCTCGACCGCACGCGAGTTCCTCACCGCCCGCTACAAATCGGAGCGCATCCGCGAGCTGGCCGAGAGTGAGCACGGCTTCGAGCAGTCCGACTGGGAGGAGATGGCCGAGCTCGGCTGGCCCGGCCTGGCGCTGCCGGAGGAGTGGGGTGGACAGGGGCTGGGAACCGTCGAGCTCGCCGTCCTCTTCGAGGAGATGGGCTACGCGCTCGCGCCCTCGCCGCTGCTCTCGACCACCGTCGCCGGTCTGGCGCTGGCGGCGAACGGCACCGACGAGCAGCGCGAGCGCTGGCTGCGCCCGCTGGCGAGTGGCGAGGCCCGCGGCACTATTGCCCTCTTCGATGCCGGCACCACCGCGGCGATCGGTAGCTTCGAGATGGAGGCCAAGGCCGACGGCGATCGGGTCGTGCTGGATGGCGAGAAGGTCCTCGTCATCGACGCCGCCACCGCCGACTTCTTCCTGGTCGCCACCGCCGACGGCCGCCGCCACCTGGTCGAGCGCGGCGCCGAGGGCGTCAGCGTCACGGCCGAGAGCTCGATCGATCTCACCCGTCGCCTCTACTCGGTCCGCTTCGACGGTGTGCGGGTGGGTGCCGAGGCGACCCTGACCGGCGGGCAGGAGGACTACCTGCCGGTGCTGTGGCGGGCCTGCATCGCGATCGCCGCCGAGTCGACCGGGCTCGCGCAGCGGACGATGGAGATGGCCGTGGAGTACGCCAAAGACCGCCGGCAGTTCGGCCGCCCGATCGGCGCCTACCAGGCGGTCTCCCACCGCTGCGCCCAGATGCTCTTGGAGACCGAGAACTCGCGCTCGGCCGTCTACGGCGCCGCCTGGGCCGCCGACGCCGAGCCCGAGTCGCTGCCGCTGGCCGCGTCGATGGCCAAGGCCTATGCCTCCGACGCGGGCTGGCGCGTGCCCGACGCCTCGATCCAGGTGCATGGCGGGATCGGCTTCACCTGGGAGCACGACCTCCACTTCTTCCTCAAGCGGGGCAAAGCGAACGCGGCGACCTTCGGTGACGCCCGCTGGCATCGCGAGCGGGTCGCCGACGCTGTGCTGACCGAGTCCGCCGAGCCCGTCACCGCCTAGGTTGGCCGCCCTCGACCACATCTCGGTCGCCGCGATCGGCGTCACCGTCGCCGACCTCGAGGCAGAGGCGAAGCGGGCCGAGGCGGCGGGCGTCGAATGCGTCTGGGCGCCGGAGCTGTTCCGCTCCTCGGTCACCCAGGCCGCCTACCTGGCGGGACGGACCGAGACGATCGGGATCGCGACGGGGATCGCCTGGGCCTTCACCCGCAGCCCCTTCATTCTCGCCGTCTCCGCCCTCGACATCGACGAGATGTCGGGCGGGCGCTTCCGGCTCGGTCTCGGCTCCGGCGTCAAACGGCTGAACGAAACCTGGCACAACGCCGAGTACGGCAAACCAGCGCCGCATCTGCGCGAGGCAATCGAGGCGACCCGCCTGATCATGCAGCAGGCGGGCAAGGGCGAGCCGATCCGCTACGAGGGCTCCTACTACGACATCGATATCAAGGGCTGGATCCGCCCGCATCCGGCGCCGCGCGAGTCGGTGCCGATCTACACCGCCGGCGTGCAGGGGGGGATGTGCCGGATGGCCGGCGATGTCGCCGACGGCCTGATCGGGCACCCGATCCAGAGCCTGCGCTGGATCGACGAGGTCGTCGTCTCCTCCTTCGAAGAGGGCCTGCGCCGCTCCGGGCGCGACCGCAAGGACTTCGACTACCTGCCGACCGTCTGCTGTGCGATCGACGACGACGAGGCGCGGGCGATCGAGATGGCCCGCCGCACGATCTCCTTCTACGCCACGGTCAGGACCTACATGCCGCTCTGGGAGCTGCACGGCTTCGCCGACAACGCGGTCGCCGCCGGCGAGGCTTTCCGCCGCGGCGACCTCGCCGCCGTCCCCGCCGCGATCAGCGACGAGATGGTCGACACCTACTGCGCCGCCGGCCCGCTCGACAAGGTCCGCGCCCGAGTCGAGGCCACCGCCGAGCGCGCCGACGGCCTCTTCCTCACCCCACCGACCTACTTCATCTCCCCCGAAGAGCTGAGCGAATACCAGAACCGCCTGATAGACGCCTTCGGCCCGGCGGCCTGACGCCCTTCCGACGTTGACCACCCTCTGGTGGAGTCAATCTCGGATGCGCTACTCGTCGCGCGGGGTGATGCGGAAGGTCGAGACGACCTCGGCCTGGTGCGCCTCGGGGTGGGCGACATAGGCGCTGGGGCCGCCGCCGAACCAGCCGGAGGCTTCGTTTTTGCCGACGAAGATGCCGGGGTGGTGCTTGCCGTCCCCGTCCTCGACCCAGACCTTGTCGCCCTCCAGTTCGCCGCGCTCGTCTCCTTCCTATGGTTCTTGGGCAGCGTCTTCTTCCGCCTGCGCGCGGCCGAGGGTTCGGCGCGACTGTCGGCGGCGGCCCTGGCCGGCGGCGTCTAGGACCCGCCGGCTCCCGCCCCGCCGGGGGCGAAACGGAAGCCTCGCTCAGCCGGGGAGCCCGGCGACGAACCGCTCGAACTTCGGCATGTCGGTGACTGCGGGCCCGTGGCCGGGAAGGATCGCGCTCGGGTTCAGCTCGGCGAGCTTGCGGATCGAGCGGCGGTTCTCGGCGGGGTCGGCGGTGAAGATCTCCGGCGGCTCCTTGATCCCCGGCAGGGCCGTCGCGTAGCTCATGTTGCGGATCACGTCGCCGCAGATCGCCACCCGGTCGGACTCGCGGAAGAAGATCACCTCGCCGCGGGCGTGTCCCGGCGCGTGGACGACGCGGAAGCCGGCGACCTCGTCGCCCTCGTTCAGGATCCGGTCCACTTTGTGGGGCGGACCGGTCCAGAGCCGGTCGATAAGGCGGTTGACCGGATGGTTCTGGTGGGCCTCCTGGATCGGTCGCCGTCCCTCCATCGCGTCGACGTCGTCGGCGTGGCAGGCGAGCGGGATGCCGCGCGCCTCACAGACGTCCTTGGCGACGCCCTGGTGATCGGGGTGGACGTGGGTCAGCGCCAGCATCGAGAGCTCGCGCCCGTCGATCTCGGCGAAGACGCGGCGGCGGTCCCAGGTGCGGCCGGCGTCGATCAGCACGTCCTCGGCCAGGTAGATGTTGATCGTCGGCGCCGGCAGCTCCTTCAGCCGCCAGACGCCCGGCGCGAGCTGCTTCACCGGTGGCCGATGCCCATCGTGCCGCGCGGGTCGCCGCTGTGCTCGGCGAGGTCTTCCAGCTCGGCGATCTTCCGTTCGCCTTCGGCCCGCGCCGGGTGGCCGGCCGGCAGCGGCTCGATCAGGCGGCGGATCCGGTTGCGGACCTGCAGCGCGAAGTGGGGGGTGGAGGCGCCGGCGAGGGCGCGAACGTCCTCGGCGGTGACCTCGTGCGCGCCGCCCAGCAGCTGCGGGCTCTCTGCCTCGCTCATGACAAACCCTCCCGCGCCGCTCCCTCGCGGGGAACCGGAACTCCCTCGCGGGGAACCAGATATGGACGTTCGGTCGCTACCGCGTTCATGGTTCGCCGCCGATCTTGGCCAGCTCGGCCAGCTCGTCGATTTCAGCCTGCTCGTTCACGTCGATGGCCTCCTGGTTTCCGATCACCCAAACGTGGTTGTAGAAGGCGCGCGTCGGATCGGTCGTGTAGCCCGGCTTGACGTCGAGCAGGTACCCGCGCAGCGCAGCCGGAAGGGTATCGGCGCTGTCGGTGAGCAGCAGCGGCCCCCAGGTTCCCGAGGCCGAGAGCGGTGCCGCGGCGGCGGCGTCGAGCGGCTGATCGGAGCGGGCGACGACGAAACCGTGCCCCGGGTCGTTGACGTCCCAGCCGAAGCCGCCACCGGCGTATCGGGCGAGCGCGATCGCGCTGGAGACCGGGTCCTCGCCGGAGACGCGGCGCACCCGATCGGCGATCTTGGCGATTTCACGCACCACCTCGGAGGAGATCGCCGAGGAGGGGCCGAGGACGTAGACGGGAACCTTCGAGTGGGCCTCGAGGGCCGTCGCGGTCGGCTTGGCGAGCTTGCCGGGGCCGGTGAAGAGAACCGGGTCGCCCGAGCGCGCCGCCCACGCGGCCGCCGGCATCGCGAAGCCGGGGTTCGCCGCTGAGGCGACGATGAGGTGCTTCGGCGCTGACCCGACCAGCTTTTCGCGCAGCGCCGCGATCGCCGCCGCCCCGCCGGCGCCGCGGGTGCGGACCCGATTGGCCTTCATGTCGTCGGGTGCCGTGGCCGCGCCGATCGCGAAGATCTGGGCGCCGCCGGTTTCGCGGCCGCCCTGCGGATCGAGGGCGGAGAGCGCTTCCGAGGTCGCCTCGGACATCCCGTCGGCCGCGGAGACGAGGATCGGCGCTTCGACCGGCGCCGCCATCAGCACGGAGGCGGCGATCGCGGTAGGCCAGTCGTCCGCATCGACCAGGGTGACCGCGGCCGGCCGCTGGGCCTCGTCGACCGAGGGATAGGCGGCCAGGGCAGCGCCGGCTGCGTTCGAGGCCGGGTCGGCGCCACCCACACGCGTCGTGTTCGCGGTGGCGAAGGCCGGGTAGCCGAGCTCTGCCGGCGTCTGGGCGGCGGGCGCTCCGGCAGGGGTGCTGGGCGCGTCGCTGACCGGCGCTGCGCTTTGCGGGCTCTCGCCTCCACCTCCTCCGCCGCCGAGAACCGCGGCGACGATGAATACGAGCGCCAGCACGAACAACCCGGCGATCGCCTTCAGCGCCGCCGGAATCGGCTTGCGCCGCCGTCTCGGCGGGGCGGGGGCCTTCGTCGGCGCGGGGGTTTTCGGCGCCGCAACCGGCTCCTCGCCCGGCCGTGAGGCCGGCAGGTCCGCATTGATCGGCCGTTCCTTGAGTGCCACGGCGGCAACGCTAGACGGTTCCGTTGCCTGCTGGACTGGCTGGCCGGTCAGCTAAACTCCGTTCATCCATTGACTGACCAGTCAATCAACGACAAAACGAGAAAGCGCGTCGACGAGGGGGACGGATGGACTTCGCACTGAACGAGGAGCAGCAGGAGTACAAAGAAAACGCCCGGGCATTCGCCCGCGACGTGATCCGCCCCGCGGCGCGCAAGCACGACGAAGAGGAGAGCACCCCTTGGGAGGTGGTCAAGGAGGCGCGCAGGCAAGGCTTCCAGGGCCTCGAGGCGATCCAGCGCTCTGCCTCGGACGCCGACGGCCAGATGCAGGTGATATCTGCCGAGGAGTTCCACTGGGGCTGCGCCGGCATCGCCCTGGCGATCTCCGGCTCGGGGCTCGCCGCTGCCGGCGTCGCCTCCTCGGGCACCCCCGAGCAGATCGCCCGGTGGGTCCCCGAGTGCTTCGGCACCGGCGACGAGATCAAACTCGGCGCCTACGCGGTCACCGAGCCCCAGGCGGGCTCCGACGTGAAGAGCCTGAAGACGACGGCGAAGCGCGACGGAGACGAGTGGATTCTCAACGGCACCAAGGTCTTCATCACCAACGGCGGCATCGCCGATGTGCACGTCGTCGTCGCCACCGTCGACCCGGCCCTCGGCACCCGCGGCCAGGCCTCCTTCGTGATCGGCAAGGACACCCCGGGTCTCAGCCAGGGCAAGAAGGAGTCGAAGCTCGGCATCCGCGCCTCACACACCGCCGAGGTGATCCTCGAGGACTGCCGCATCCCGGCCGAGAACCTGCTCGGCGGTGAGGAGAAGCTCGAGAAGAAGTTGCAGCGGGGACGGGAAGGGAAGAAGTCCCGCGGCGCCGACGCGCTGGCGACGTTCGAGATCACCCGGCCGCTGGTCGGCGCCTCGGCCCTGGGAATCGCCCAAGCCGCCTACGAGTGGACCCTCGAGTACCTCGATGGCCGCTCGGAGGGCGGCACGCCGTTGCTGCAGACGCAGCGCATCCAGCAGAAGCTGGCCGATGTCGCGACCGAGATCGAATCCGCTCGCCTGCTGGTTCAGCGAGCCGCCTGGATGGGCCGCAACGGCATCCCGATGCGGGGCGGCCAGGGCTCGATGTCGAAGCTGAAGGCGGGTGACGTGACGATGTGGGCGACCACGACCCTGATGGATCTGGTCGGCCCCGACGCCTGGAGCACCGAGTTGCCCCTGGAGAAGTTCTTCCGCGACGCGAAGATCTACCAGCTGTTCGAGGGCACGGCCGAGATCCAGCGGATGGTGATCTCCCGCATGCAGGCGCGCGAATACGCCGAGCGCCTCCAGTACGGGGCCGAAGTGCTTGCCGAGGCGGAGAAAGCCGCGGCCAAGGCGGACAAAGAGCTGGTAGCTGCCTAGGGAAGCCGGGGCCCCCCACGGTGAACCCGCGCAAGCGAAGTTGCACGGTTCAGGCAACTCGCGGTGGCCTTTAACCGACCCCGCTAGCCTCCCTCGCCATGTTCAAGACCCGCTTTGCCCCGGCGGCCTTGCTCGCCGCGGTGGCGGCGCTCGTCGTGCTGCTGCTCTGCGCCGGCGCCGCGCCTGCCAAGGACCTCGAATCGAAGCTGGACGCCAGGGAAGCAAAGCTTTCGAAGGTGCGGGAGCGCAAGGGCGTTCTGACGACGACGATCTCGCGCTTCCGCAAGCGGATCGAGAGGCTGACCGGCGAGGTTGCCGCACTGCGTGCGCAGGAGGCCGAAGTGCGGGACCGGCTCAACGCCAAGCAGGCCGAGCTGGACAGCGCCGTAGCCGAGCTGGACGTGGCGAAGAAGTACCTCGCCGTCGTCAGGGCTCACCTGAAGCGGGCGCTGGTATCGCTGCGCGAACGCCTCGTCGCGATCTATGAGACCGGCACCCCGGACATCCTCAACGTGCTGGTCGAAGCGGGCGGCTACGACGAGCTGGTCAACCGCACCGAGTACTTGAACCGCATCAACGGGCTCGACGAAGCGGTCGTCACCCGGGTGCGCGACCTGCGCGACCAGGTGAAGCGCACCGTCGCCCGTCTGCGCTCGGCGAAGGACCGGATCGAGGCCGCGCGCGATGCGATCGCGGCCGAAGAGCAGGCTCTGGCCAGCGCTCGGTCCGCCGTGCAGGGACGCCAGGCGCAGCTGGTCTCGACCAGGCGGCAGCGCGAGGCGGCGCTGCAGAAGGTGAACAGCGTCGAAAGCGACCTTGAGGGCTCCGTCGCCGAGATCCAGGCCGAGCTCGCCGTCCGCCTCGGCGCCACCGCTTCGGCGCCGTTGCCCGCCGGGCCGATCCGCTACGGCTCGGGGCAGTTGATCTGGCCGGTCGACGGCCCGGTCGTCTCCGGCTTCGGCATGCGCTGGGGACGGATGCACGAGGGCATCGACATCGCGGTCCCCGCCGGCACCCCGATCCGCGCCGCGGCCGCGGGCTCGGTCGTCCTGCAGCAATCAGAAGCGGAAAGCGGCGGCTACGGCAACTTCACCTGCCTCGACCACGGCGGCGGGCTGCAGACCTGTTACGCCCACCAGTCGTCCTTTGCGATCAGCAGCGGGAGCGTCTCACAGGGCGACGTGATCGGCTACGTCGGCTGCACCGGCCACTGCTACGGCGACCATCTCCACTTCGAGGTGCGGATCGGCGGCGCGCCGACCAATCCGCTCGGCTACCTCTAGGACACCAGATGAGTAGTTCCACGGCCGGGTGCGACTGGGGGCGCCGACCGGGCTCTGGGCCTTTACCGTCACAATGCCGTCCATGCCCGAGCGCGGACAGGCAGGTGCGGTCGCCGACCCAATCGCGGGGTCGCCGGTCTACCCGGCGGGCAGCCGCGTCAACGAGCGCGGCCATCTCGAGATCGCCGGCTGTGACGTGGTCGAGCTCGCCGCCGATCTCGGCACCCCCGCCTACATCTACGCCGAGGAGGACATGCGGGCGCGGGCGCGGGCCTACCGCGAGGCGTTCGAGCGCCGCGGTCGCGACTTCGAGGTCCTCTTCGCCAGTAAGGCCTTCCCCTGCACCGCCGCGTACCGGCTCTTCGCCGAGGAAGGTCTCTCGGTCGACGTCGCCTCGGGCGGTGAGCTGCACATGGCTCTGCGCGCCGGTTTCGATCCTGCCCGGATCCACATGCACGGCAACAACAAGAGCGACGAGGAAATCCTCCTGGCGGCGCGGGCCGGCGTCGGCCACCTGATCCTCGACTCCTTCGACGAGATCGAGCGCTGCGAGCGGCTGCTCGAGGAACCTCAGGACGTGCTGATCCGGGTGACGCCGGGGATCAAGCCCTCGACCCACGACTACATCCAGACCGGGCAGCTCGACTCGAAGTTCGGCTTCGGGGTCGAGGACGGGCTGGCGGCGCGGGCGATCGAGCGGGTGCTCGGCTCCGACGTGCTCAACCTGGTCGGCCTGCACGCCCACATCGGCTCGCAGATCTTCGAGCTGGAGCCCTACAGGCTGGCGATCCGGGCGATCGGCGGGCTGGCGGGCGACTGGTGCCGCCTGGTCAATGTCGGTGGCGGCCTCGGCATCGCCTACACCGCCGAGGACGAGCCCCCGTCGATCGATACCTACGTCGGGGTCAAGGTGCGCGGCGTCGGGGAGGTCTTCGGCGAGGGCGTGCGGATCCTGATCGAGCCCGGCCGCTCGCTGGTCGGCAACGCCGGCGTCACCGCCTACCGGGTCGGCACGGTCAAGGAGATCCGCGGCATCCGCACCTACGTCGCCGTCGATGGCGGCATGTCGGACAACATGCGGCCGATGCTCTACGGGTCCCGCTACGAGGCGCTGATCGCCGACCGGGCCGGCGCCGCGCCCGACACGGCGGCGACGATCGCCGGCATGCACTGCGAGTCCGGCGACGTGATCGTCCGCGACGCGGCGCTTGCCGCGCCCGCGGTCGGCGACGTCCTGGTCACGCCGGCCACCGGCGCCTACGGCCACGCGATGGCGAGCAACTACAACGGCGTCACCCGTCCGCCGGTGGTCTTCTGCCGCGACGGCGAGGCACGGGTCGTCGTCCGCCGCGAGTCCTACGAGGACCTGACCTCACGCGATGTCGATGTCTGATCCGGTCCGCATCGGGCTGCTCGGGCGCGGCACGGTCGGCGGCGCCTTCACCGGGCTGCTCGCCGAGCGCGCCGATGCGGTCGAGGCGGCGAGCGGGCGGCGGCCGGAACTGGCGGGGACGTTGACCCGCGGCGAGGGCGATTTCAGCGAGATCCTCGAGCGCTCCGAGGTGATCGTCGAGCTGATCGGCGGCACCGATCCGGCGCGGGGCTACGTGCTCGACGCGCTGCGCGCCGGGCGGCCGGTGGTCACCGCCAACAAGCAGCTGCTCGCCCGGCACGGCGAGGAGCTCTTCGGCGTCGCCCGCGAGGCCGGGGTGCAGCTGCGCTTCGAGGCGGCGGTGGCGGGGGTGATCCCGATCGTGCGCACGATCCAGGAGAGCTTCGGCGTCACCGAGATCGAGAAGGTGTTCGGAATCGTCAACGGCACGACCAACTTCATCCTCAGCGAGATGGCCGCCAGCGGCGCCGCCTATGACGATGTTCTGGCGCGGGCGCAGGAGCTCGGCTACGCCGAGGCCGACCCGACCGACGACGTCAACGGGGCCGACGCCGCGGCGAAGATGGCGATCCTCGCCCGCCTCGCCTTCCACACCCCGGTCACGCTCGACCAGGTCGCCTACGAGGGGATCGAGGCGATCCAGCCCGACGATCTCGCCTACGCCAAGGAGCTCGACCTCTCGCTGAAGCTGCTCGGCGTCGCCGAGCGCCGCGACGGCGGCATCAGCGTTCGCGTCTTTCCCTGCTTCCTCTACAGCGGCCACCCGTTGGCGCCTGTCGGCGGGCCGTTCAACGCGGTGATGGTGGAGGCGCCGGCGATCACCGAGGTGACGATGTCGGGCCCGGGCGCCGGCGGCGTCGAGACTGCCTCGGCGGTGCTGGGCGACCTCGTCTCGATCCTCTCTGGCGACGCGCCGGTGCACGAGGCTCGCGAGGAGCTGCCGCTGGTCGCCGACGTCACCTCGTCCTTCTACCTGCACCTCGAGGTCGCCGACGAGCCCGGCGTGCTGGCCCGGATCGCCCAGGTGCTGGGCGAGAACGAGATCTCGGTGAAGAGTGTCGTGCAGCGCGGCATCGGCGACGACGCGCGCCTGGTGATGGTCGTCCACGAGTGTCTGGAGTCGCGCTTTGCGGCGGCGGTCGAGGAGATCGGCGGGCTCGACGACATTCGCGCCGCGCCGCGGTTTATCCGGGTGATCGAGGAGGAGTTCGCTTGACCCCTGTTCCCCTGATCGAGAGATACAGGGAGCAGTTGTCCCTCGAGCCGGGCGATCCGGTGGTGAGCTTGAATGAGGGGTCGACGCCGCTGATTCACGCGGAGCGGTTGTCTGAGCGGCTTGAGGTGGACGCATACCTCAAGTTCGAGGGGGCGAACCCGACCGGGTCCTTCAAGGATCGGGGGATGACCGTCGCCGTCTCGCGGGCGAAGGGGCGCGGGGTGGAGGCTGTGATCTGCGCCTCTACCGGGAACACCGCGGCCAGCGCGGCGGCGTATGCGGCGCGGGCCGGGATGCGCGGGGCGGTGATCGTGCCCGAGGGCAAGATCGCGATCGGCAAGCTGGCGCAGGCGCTGATGCACGGCGCCCGCGTGATCGCGTTGCAGGGGAATTTCGACGAGGCGCTGCAGATCGTGCGCGAGCTGGCCCAGCGCCACCCGGTTGAGCTGGTCAACTCGGTCAACCCCTACCGGATCGAGGGCCAGAAGACGGCGGCGTTCGAGGTGGTCGAGGAGCTCGGCGAAGCGCCCGGGGCGCTGGCGATCCCGGTCGGCAACGCCGGCAACGTGACCGCCTACTGGCGCGGCTTCGAGGAGCTCGGGGTTGCCCCCGTCGTCTACGGCTTCCAGGCCGAGGGCGCGGCGCCGCTGGTCCAGGGCGCCCCGGTCGCCGACCCGGAGACGGTCGCCTCGGCGATCAGGATCGGCAACCCGGCGCGCTGGGAGGAGGCGATGACGGCCTTCACGACCTCGCGTGGCCGGGTGGCGGCGGTCTCCGACGAGCAGATCCTCGACGCCTACCGCTGGCTGGCCGCCAGCGAGGGTGTCTTCTGCGAGCCGGCTTCGGCCGCCTCCGTAGCCGGCCTGCTCGCCCACGGCCTGCCGGTCGCCGAGGACGCGGCAGCGCCCGAGTCGGTCGTCTGCGTCCTCACCGGGCACGGCCTCAAGGACCCCGATACCGCCCTCTCCAAAGCCCCGGCCGTGATCAACTGCGAGAACGACCTCAGCGCCGTGGAGCGCGCGGTGTTCGATTGACCGCCCGCCGCCGACTTGTCCGCGTTCCTGCCTCCTCGGCCAATCTCGGACCGGGCTACGACGTGATGGCTGCCGCGCTCGACCTGTTCCTCGAGCTGGAAGTGGAGGAGACGGGTGAGTTCTGCTTCGACCCTGCGGGCCTCGACCTGCCGACCGGGCGCGACAACCTGATCGTGCGCGCTTTCGAGAGCCTGCATTCCGCCGACGGGATCGCCTTCCGCCTCAAGCAGACGATCCCGCTCGGCCGCGGGCTCGGCTCCAGCGCGGCGGCGATCGTCGCCGGCCTGGTGGCCGCCGACCATCTCTACGAGCTGGCGCTCTCCGAGGAGGAGCTGCTGGCGCGCGGGACGGAGATCGAGGGTCACCCCGACAACGTCGCTGCGGCGATCTATGGCGGCTTCGTCATCTGCGGCGCGGGCGAGGGCGGGGCGCCGAGCGCCGCCCGCTTCGACCCCCCAGGAGGTCTTGAGGGAATAGTCGTCATTCCCCCCGAGGAGGTCTCGACCGAGCGTGCCCGCGAGGCGATTCCCGCCGAGATCCCGCTCAGCGACGCCGTCGCCAACGTCGCCGCCGCCTCGCGCCTCGTGCTCGGCCTGCAGTGCGCCGACCTCGACCTCGTCGCCGCCGGCCTGGTCGACCGCATCCACCAACCACGCCGGCGCGACCTCTATCCGCGCTCGATGGACGTCGTCGATTTCGCCCGCAACCTGGGCGCCCTCGGCGCGACGATCTCCGGCGCCGGCCCCACCGTCCTGGTCTGGACCACCTGGCAGGACGCCGGCAAGGTGGTCGAGGAGCTGGAGGGCCGCTGTCAGGACTGGGCGGAAATCCGCCGCATCCCCTTCACTCCCCACGGCGCCGACGTGCCCGAGCTGTAGGCAGGGGGGAGAGCTTCGCCGGCCAGGCCCTTGAGAGGGCATGCGTTTCACGCGGCATGCCAAGAACCGCGCTCGTCGATGAGGTGCTGGCGAAGAACGCCTTCGAACCGGGCTGGGACGGCTGAGCCGCGAAGGTAGGACCGCATTTGCCCTGCACAGAGGCGAAGATCGCGGTTTCGTTGAAATCAACGGGCGCTTCGTCCCTATAATCCGCCAACCTGTCAACCCGTCGCGCGCCCGCTCGGAGAAGGCGCGGAAACCGGGAGGTCAACTTGTCCGACATCCAGTCCCGTGAGCTTCGCGGTGAGAGCCCAGTCCGCTACTCGCCAGAGCGCGCCTATCGGCCGCTCGTCTCGCCCCCCAGCGTCGAGGACCGGGACGCCTGCGCGGTCTACGCCTCGGTGCGCAAGGACGCGACGGTCAGCCACGAACCGGTGCAGCGGGCGATTCCGGCGCTGCAGAAGATGCTCCACCGCGCCGGCAACGTCGACGGCGAGGGCGACGGCTGCGGCCTCCTGGTCGACATCCCGCGCAAGATCTGGGCCGAGGAGGTCCGCGCCGGCGGCCACGACCCCTCGCTGACCCTCGACGACGCCTTCGCCGTCGCCCACGTCTTCGTCGAGCGCTCCCAGGACCTCGATCGGATCCAACACGACGCCCGCGAGCTGCTCGGGCGGGGGGGCTTCCGCATCCTCGCCGAGCGGATCGGTGTGGTCGACTCGCCGGCGCTGGGCCCGACCGCGCGCGAGGAGGAGCCGCACTTCTGGCAGATCGGCGGCCTCGTCGCCGAAGCCTCGCGCCGCGACCGCGTCCTCTTCGATCTACTGATCGAGCTCGAGCGCGAGCTCGACGTCCACATCCCCTCGATCTCGGCGACGACCTGCGTCTACAAGGTGATGGGGGCGCCGAAGATCCTCGGCGAGTACTACCCCGACCTGCGCGACGAGCGCTTCGAGACGATCGGCTGCCTCGGCCACAACCGTTACTCGACCAACACCTGGCCCTCCTTCGAGCGGGTGCAGCCGTTCTCGGTGCTCGGCCACAACGGCGAGATCAACACGATCGAGCAGCTGCGCCAGGAGGCGCGCATGCTCGGCGTCCCGATCCAGGCCGAATCCTCGGACTCGCAGGACCTCGACCGGACTATCGCCACCCTGGTCAACTGCGACGGCCTCAGCCTCGCCGAGGCGATGGAGATGATCGTGCCGCCGATCGTCAGCGAGATCCACGCCCTGCCTGAGGACCTGCACCGCTTCTACATGTATCTGCGCCAGGCGATGGGGCCGTTCGCGCAGGGGCCGGTGGCGCTGATCGCCCGCCACGGCGACGAGTGCGTCTTCTCCGCCGACGCGCTCGGGCTGCGCCCGCTCTGGCAGATCGAGACGACCGAGGATTTCGTCTTCAGCTCCGAGCCCGGCGTGGTCGCGGTCGGCGAGATGATCTCCGAGCCGAAGCCGCTCGCCCCGGGCGAGAAGGCGATGGTCGCGATCGACCGCGACGCCCGGCGCTCGACCCTGCACGCGCACGACGAGATGCTGCGCATCGTCCGCGACCGCTGGCTGGTCCGCAACGGCGCCGAGGAGGTCGCTCCCTATGACCGCGCCCTGCAGACCGGCGGCCCGCTCGAGGGCGCCGATGTGCCCGGCTACTCCGACGCCGGCCCGGAAGAGCCGGTAAAGGTCACCGACCGCATCCTTGCCGGCTTCGGCTGGCAGCGCGACGACGTCAAGCTGGTCCAGCAGATGGCCTCCAACGGGGCCGAGCCGATCGGCTCGCTCGGCTACGACGGGCCGCTGGCGGCGCTATCGCCGGAGCGCCAGAACCTGGCCGACTACTTCAAGGAGACGGTCGCTGTCGTCACCAACCCGGCGATCGACCGCGAGCGCGAGGTCGAGCACTTCTCGACCCGGGCGATCTTCGGCCGGCGCCCCTCTATCGACGCCGCCGGCGAGGACTCGGGCACGATCGAGACCTCCTTCCCGGTGATCCTCGGCGGCCATCACGGCCTGGCGCCGCTCTCCGACAAGACCTACCGCGAGATCGCCCGCGAGCGCCAGACCTACCTGCTCGAGGACCTCTGGGAGGAGTTCCGGGGGCGGGCCGGCGCGGTCGACATCTCGCTGCTCGAGTCGGAGACGAGCCGGGGCGCGATCGAGCGGATCAAGCAGGAGGCGGTCAAGAAGGTGCGCGACGGTGCCGAGCTGCTGGTCCTGACCGACCGCACC
>Ga0075530_1000770_pt1 | contig 15353 bp, 11 predicted proteins | sample NGEPerD_2_FD_75101 | JGI IMG/M metagenome (GOLD analysis project Ga0075530, IMG submission 75101) | Arctic peat soil microbial communities from the Barrow Environmental Observatory site, Barrow, Alaska, USA - NGEE PermafrostL1-D | ecosystem: Environmental > Terrestrial > Soil > Wetlands > Peat ...
GGCGGCGTCGGCCGGGGCGTGGCTAACGACGTCCACCGTCGGCAGCGGGCGCATCAGGGTGGCGATGGGCTTCATGGCGGCCCTCACGACGAGCTCCTCGCCCGTGGTGATGCCACCCTCCAGGCCGCCCGCGCGGTTGGTGTCGCGCCGGTAGCGGCCGGCCTCGCGGCCGACGATCGCGTCGTGCACGTCGCTACCCGGGACGGTTGCGTTACGCCAGCCGTCGCCTATCTCGCAGCCCTTCATGGCCGGCACGCTCATCACGGCCTGGGCCAGCCTGCCGTCGAGCTTGCGGTCCCACTGCACGTGCGAACCCAAGCCGACCGGCAGCCCCTTGAAGCGCGCCTCGACGACGCCGCCTAGCGTGTCGCCGTTCTGCTTGGCCTCATCGATGCGGTCGATGATCGCGTCCTCGGCGTCGCGGTCGAAGCTGCGAAGGGGGCTCTCGTCGAGTTCGGCGAGCCGGTCCCAGGCCATGCCGCCGTCGCAGCCGATGCCGCCGAGGCTCACGACCCTGGCGCTGGCCGCCACGCCGGCGACCTCGAGCAGGCGCAGGGCGACGGCGCCGGCGGCGACGCGGCTGGCGGTCTCACGGGCCGAGGCTCTCTCGAGCACGTCGCGCAGGTCCTTGTGGCCGTACTTGATGCCGCCCGCGAGGTCGGCGTGGCCGGGACGCGGCTCGGTGAGCGCGCGTTTGCGCGGTTCGTTGCCGGGCTCCGGTGCCATGATCTCGCGCCAGTTGGCGTTGTCGCGGTTGAGGATCTCGAGTGCAAGGGGAGAGCCGGTGCTGCGGCCGGCGCGGACGCCGCCCTTGATGATCACGCTGTCGCTCTCGATGAGCTGGCGCTGGCCGCGTCCGTAGCCGCCTTGGCGGCGGCGCAACCAGGGGTCGATGTGGTCGACGGCCGTGATCTCGAGGCCGGCCGGGACGCCGTCGAGGATCACGGTGAGAGCGGGGCCGTGTGATTCGCCGGCCGACAAGTATCTCAGCATCGGACTAGAGTAGCACCTGCCGTAGCGCGTCCAGGAAGAAGAATTCCGCCCGGCGCGGGGCCGGGCGGAGGGCGGTTCTCAGGCTGTCTGTCGCTGGACGCCGGCGGAGCGTCCTAGTTTCGTTACTCGATCACCTGGGCGGTGATGACCAGCAGCAGCTCGCCGGATTCTTCCTCGGTGGAAGTGGTGCCGAACAGCTCGCCGATGATGGGGATGGCGCCGAGGATCGGCACGCGGCGCTTGGTGACGACGATCTCGTCCTGCAGCAGGCCCGCCAGCAGCACGGTCTGACCGGGCTGCAGCGACAGGGTGGTGCTGACGTCACGCGTGGAGGTGTGCAGCACGGCCTCAGGCGGGGTGGGGAGGAGGTCGGTCACCTCGGCGTGGATACTCAGGGTGATGCGGCCGTCGGCGCCGATGAGCGGCGTGATCTCGAGGGTGACGCCGTAGTCGACCGGGACCAGCTCGGCCTCGCCGGCGGCGTTGGGCAGGATGAACCTGACGGTGCCGCCCGAGGTCAGCGTGCCGGTCTGCTTGTCGAGCATCGTCAGGTTGCCGTCGTCTACGCGGCGGGAGAGGCCTTGCGATTCGAGCGCGTCGAGCACGGCCAGGATGTTGAAGCTCGAGACCGCGGAGGCGGTGTCGAAGATGAAGCTGAGGCCGGTCTCCAGGATGCTTGCTGACATCTGACCGAAGCCCCCGCTGAGGTCGAGGCCGAAGTCTTGCGTGAAGCTGTGCGAGACCTCTTGGATGCGCACCTGCACGTTTACCTGGCGCTGCGGCTGGTCGAGCTCGGGGATGAGGTCCGCGAGGCGTGCCTGCACGGCGGCCGGGCCGGTGACGATGAGGCTGTTGGTGCGCGGCTCGGCCACGACGGAGAAGTCCTCGAGACGGCCGGCGGCCTGCTCTTCCGAGCCGCCCGCGAGCACGCCGGTGGCTTGCAGTACCGCTGCGAGCTCCTCGGCCTTGGCGTTGGAGAGGAAGTAGGTGCGCTGTTCGAGGCTCACCTCTTCGACCGCGCGGTCGAACTGCTCGAGGACCGCGGCGACCTGGTCGTGCTGGGCCTGGGTGCCGAGCACCACGATGCTGTTGACACCAGGGAGGGCCTCGACGTCGATGCCGGCAACGGCGCGGTCGAGGATCTGCACGACCTGCGCGGGGTCGCTGTTGACGCGGTAGAAGCGCTGTTCGAGCGGCTCGGGCTGCGCAGCGGCGGCGGCGGTAGTGTCGGCCACCGGGGCGGTCGGCGCGCGGAGGCGAGCCACCGAGTCGGGGGTCCCGACGACGACGACGTCGTTCTCGAGCAGCACGTAGTCGAGGTCGTTGAGGGTGAGCACGATGTTCCAGACCTGCCGGAACGGCTTGGCTTCGCCGATGTCGTAAACGATGGTGACGGGGGGCACGTCGTCGGTGATGGCAGTGAGGCCGATTGACTGTGCAAGCCCGCTGATCATCGCCGGCAGGGATTCGCCCGTGACGCCGGTGATGAACTCGACCGGTTCGTCGAAGCGAGGGTCGTCAGGGAGCGGGGCCAGCTTGCCTTGCGCGAGGGCCACCGCGATGAGCGCCAAGAACGTGAGGACGACTGAGAATCGCTTCATGATCACCGCCTGAGATCCAACGAGAGTGTCTGGGTCGTTTCGCCCAGCGAGAACCGAGCCTCGTAACCCCGCAGGTCAGAGAGGATGATGTCCGTCTCTGGAAGGGGTTGGCCAAGGGTCAAGACAACGGGCGAGCCGTACAGGTTGGAGCGGAACACGCCGACACTCAGCGGCCCGAGAACCGTCCCCGTGAAGCGGACGTCGTTGTCGCGTAGATAGCGGCTGAGTGGGTCGGCGCCGACGGCCAGCGGCAGGGCGGAACCGGAGGCTACAGCCGACTCCCGCGACTGGACCCCAATGATGTCGGGCGTTACTGCCTCGTCGGAGAGGATCGAGGCCGCGACGGCTTCGAGCTCGACGTCTTGCTGCTCTCCCTCCGGCACCCTCAGCGCGGCGATGGCCGCGAGGTCGGGGATGACCGGGGTGACGATGACCGGTTGACTCCTGGTGTCGCGCAGGATGTCGGGCGTGGTTGGCAGCATGCCCGACGGCAGCGCCCTCGGCAGGTTGCTCGCCACGGTCGAGGCGGGGGCGACGGCGCGTGGCGCCGGCGCGGCCACCGGGGTCGGCGCAGTGGCGACATTGGCGCCGGCCGCGGAAGAGCCTGACGCGGTCGTGGTCGGCGGGGTAGCCGGGCCATTGACGACCTCGATCACCGGCGATTCGGCCGGCGGCGGCGTGCTCTGCGCGACGACATTGGCGCTCGGAGCGGCCGGGGCGGCTTGAACCACGACGGGGGAGAACGGGTTTATCGAGCTTCGCTGCGTGACCTGCGGGCGGCTGGCGCCCGCGGCTTCAGCATCGGCAGCCGCGAGGCCCGAGACGGGCGGCGTGGTGACGAGGAACGGCAGGACGTCGACGACGAGGTCGCGGGTGGCGACGGTCGGGGCGTCGGTGACGATGACGGCAGGCGCGGTGGTCGAGGTCGTGGCGGGCGCCTCGCCGGGCAGCGCGGACTGTGCCGATTCCGACGTGGCCGCTCCGGCGGTGGCAGCGTCGGTCGTGTCAACAGTGTCGCCGCTTGCCGCGGTCGCGGCCGAGCCGTCGGCGGGAGTGCCCGCGCCGGCTGCCGTGGTTGCGCCCGGGCTGGTATCGGCGCCCGGAACCGTCACGGGCGCATCACCGGCGACGGTCGTAGCCGGCGCACCGGCCAGGCCGACCGGCGCGGTGACGTCGGCCTGCGTCGACAGCGGGTCCTGGTTGAAGTAGTTGACCCACACGAAGGCCGCGGCGGCCACCAACAGCGCAGCGATGAGGAACCGGGCTGTTCTAGAAAGCGTCATCTACTGCTGCTCTCCCGGGTCGGTTCCCGTGTAGACGTAAACGGTGAAGTTGTACGAGGAGTTGAGGAACGGATCGGCCGAAGTGTTCTCTTCGAGCGAGAGGGCGACGTTGCTGATCTTCGTGAAACGCTGCAGGCTCTCGAGGTGAGAGAGGAAGGACATCGTGTCTGAGTAGGTGCCCTGCGTGGCGACGCTGAAGCCGATCGGCCTGACGTCTTGTATCGCCTCCTGGGCGCTGCCCTGACTGAGGCTGTTGACCAGCACGTCGGCGTCGGCGGCCGAGGCGCGCAGCTGATCGATGAGGCCGGCGATGTCGCTCTCAAGCGGCAGCTCGGAGAGGAACACGCGGCGGTCTTCCTCCAGCTGGGCGACCGCGAGCCTGAGGTCGGGAAGGTTGTTGCGGGCGTCCTCGCCACGCTGGATCTCGATGTCGAGCAGGCTGATGTCGCTCTCGAGCTGGGCGATGCGGTCCTGCGTCGGGCGGTACATGTAGAAGTACCAGAGCAGTCCGGCGACGATCGAGAGGACGATCGCGATAAGGGCGATGTCGCGCTGCCTGATGCTGCGCAGGCTGAAGCTACCGAGTCGCATTACTGCTCCTCCGCCAGTGCCCCGACGGTGAGGGCGTACTCGTAGAGGTCGCTGTCGGTCTGCCGTTGGGCGTTCTGGAAGCTGACGCCGTAATCGGCCGATGACTCTAGCGCGCGGATGAAGTCGGCGAGGACGTCGGTGTTCACCACCGTGCCGCTAACGTTCATCTCGGCGACCACCGGCGCGCCCTCGTAGCGGGCGGGGTCGGCCCTTGCCGGCACCACGGCCGCCATATTGAGCGTGCGAAAGTCGATGTTGGGCCGTCCTGTCGCGCCTTGGGCGGGAAGGGTCTCGAGCAACCCGGCGATCTCGGCCGTCCACACGATGCGGTTCTCACGCACCGCTCTAGCCACCGCGATCAGCTCGTTGAGCTGTTGCTGGCGGGAGAGCAGGTCACGGTGCTCGCGGAGGAACGGCTGCAGCAACGCCAGCTGATCTTCGCGGGCGAGCTTTTCGCGCTGCAGGTTCGCCTCGGTGGTGCTGGCGAAGTACTGGAACATCGCTGCCACGCCGAACACCAGGAGAGGGAAGATGACGATGAGCAGACGCCAGTAGCCCGGCTCGCGGATGCGCCGGAGGTTCTTCGGAAGTAGGTTGATGTTAATCAACGCCGGCGACCCCCCTAAGCGCGAGGCCGAGCGGTACCGCGAACTCGGCCGCGTTCTTACGCAGGTACTGAGTGTCGAAGCGGTTCTCGTCGACGTGGATGGTCAGCCACGGGTCACCGAGTTCCACGCGGAAGCCGAGTGCGTCGCCGATGGCCTCAGGAAGGCCCCTCAGCTTGGCGCCGCCACCGGTGACGAGCATGCGGCTGATGTTGGCGTCGCCGCTCTGCACCCTGAAGAACTCCAGGCTGCGGCGGATCTCGGTGGTGAGCTCGACGAGGACGGGGCGCAGCGCCTCGTAGACGCGGCCGGGGCTGAACTGCTCGCGCTTGGCGTCGAAGTTCAGCAGGTCCTCTTCGTCCTCGGTGGGGATGGTGGCGGTGCCGTATTCGATCTTCACGTCTTCGGCGCTGTCGAAGTCGAGGCCGAAGGCGCGCTGGATGGCGGCGGTGAAGTCGTCACCGGAGACGTTGATGTTGCGGTTCATCAAGACCCGCTGACCGCGCACCAGCGTGACGGTCGAGGTGCTTGCCGCGATCTCGAGGACCACGCCGATCTCGTTTGCCTCGGTGTAGAAGTCGCCGGTGAGGGTGGTCTTGGTGAGGTACTCACCGAGCAGCGAGCCCTTGAGCGCACGCAGCAGTGAGAACGGTTTGACGTCGATGACGTACGGCTCGAGGCCGGCCTGCTTGAGGTACTCGACCTGCTGGGTGACCTCGTCGAGCCTGGCCGCCGCGATCACCACCTCGAGTTGCCCGCCCTCTTCGACGTCCTCGGGGTTGTCGAGAACGAAGTAGTCGAGCATTACCTCGTCGATGGGGAAGGGGATGTACCGCTCCGCCTCCCACTTGATGGCCTCGTCCAGCTCCTGTACGGTCATGCGGGGAACGTGGATGTTCCTGGTGATCGCTTGCCGATTGCTGACAGCGGTCACCGTGAAACGGCGACTGATGCCCGCGTCCTGGAACAGGGCCTTGATCTCTTCAGCAAGGCCGCCGGCGTCCGTCACCTGGTCATCTTGGATGAGACCTGGCGGCATGGGTCGCAAGGCGAGCGCGCCAAGGGTGGGCGGGTTGCCTGCACGCAACTCCACCACCTTGAGCGCGCTAGTCCCTACCTCGAGGCCGACGGCCTCGATCTTGGGGCTTAGCCAGCGCGACATGCGCTCGCGAACTGAGGACATAAACGACTCCTCCTCGTAAATCCTGGCGAGCCTATCATGCGTTACTCACGTTTCAGCGTGAAAAATACCAACCTCGGACCGTACCACTGGGGTGTGGGAAAGTACCCAAACAAACGTCAGGGAGCCTGTTATTGGGGCTTGAGCGGGCGGCCTACTTGGCCAGGTCGTTGAAGCGCACGTGGGAGTTGTGGAACTGCACCTCGAGGCTCCCCGTTGGCCCGTTGCGCTGCTTGCCGATGATGATCTCGGCGATCCCGTGCTTCTCGCTGTGCTGGTCGTAGTATTCGTCGCGATAGATGAACATCACCAGGTCGGCGTCCTGTTCAATCGCGCCCGAGTTGTGCATGACCACACCATCGGCCAGCCATGAGGCGGGGCCGGGCACGGTGAGGTCGTAGACGTCCTCGCGGCCGGCAGGCTCGATGGCGACGATCCTGTCGAAATAGAGGTCCGTATTGCCTCGCGCGACGCCAACTCGATTTCCTGGACCTAGCTCGTCGAGCCGCTTCCAACCTTCGGCGCTGTACCAGCGATGCTTGGCGGTGGTCTTGTGTACCGCGCCGTCGGCCAAACTGACTCTGAAGGTGTCCCGCGGGCCGACGCGCCAGACCTTGTCGGCAGGGGCCCGCACGACCTTGTCGTTGACCCCTAGCGCCAGTACCTCAGGCGCACTACCGACAAGCTCGCGGATCGGCCGCCGCGTGCCGTCTGCCAAGTTCACCAAGGTGTCGCCAGTGACGCACTCACGCAAGTCCGACAACATCGGCCGCTTGTTGGGCCGCGCCTCTACCGCTCGCGAGAGCTGGGAGAGTACCAAGACCGGTATTTCTAGTTCCCTGGCGAGGGCTTTGAGGCCGCGCGAGATCACCGAGATCTCCTGCTGCCGGTTCTCGCTCTGGCTGCGGCTGCTACCCGACATCAGCTGCAGGTAATCGACGACAAGGAGCTGCAGGTCGTGCTCGGCCATCAGCCGGCGGGCCCGCGAGCGCAATTCCATGATCGTCATGTCGGCGTTGTCGTCGATGAAGATGTTCGCCTCCGACATGCGGCCGGCGGTGTCGGCGAGGCGCTGGAAGTCACGCTCGGTGAGCTGGCCGTTGCGCACACGTGACATGTCGACCCTGGCCTCCGCGCACAGCATGCGGGTGACGAGCTGCACCGCCGACATCTCCAGCGAGAACACCCCGACCGCCGCCGACTCGCGCAGCGCCGCGTTGAGGCCGATGTTTAGGCCGAACGCCGTTTTGCCCATCGAGGGGCGGGCGGCGAGCACGTTGAGGGTGGAAGGCTGCAGGCCTGCCGTCATCTGATCTAGTTCGCGGAAGCCGGTTCGTAGGCCCGACACGGGGTTGGGGTTGGCGAAGCGCTCGTTGATGTCGGCGAACGTCTCGGTTACCAGCGAGCGCATGCCCTCGAAGCTGCTGCGCCGCTTCTTGGTGGCAAGGTCGAAGATCGCCTGCTCGGCGCTGTCGAGTACGTCTTCTATAGGGGTCGACTGATCGTAGGCGCTCTGCATCACCCGCCCGCTGGCGGCGATGAGCTCGCGAAGCGTCGCTTTCTCGAGCACGATGCGGGCGTAGCTGTCGGCGAAGGCGGCGGTCGGCACGCTGTCGGCGACGCCGATGAGGTAGTTGATGCTGCCGATGCCCTCCAGTTCGCCGCCTGTGCGCAGCTCCTCGGTGAGGGTTACCAAGTCCATAGGCTCGCCGCGGCGGTTGAGTTTCTCCATGGCGCGGTAGATCTTGCGGTGCGCCTCTTTGTAGAAGTGCTCGGCCGTTATCACGCCTTCGAGGCTGGAGTAGGCCTCGTTGTCGAGCAGGACGCTGCCGAGTACGCTCATCTCGGCTTCTAGGTTGTGAGGGGGCGTCCGGCTCTCCACGGGTAGGAATCGTACCACCGCCCCGGGGCCCCGAACCCGGACGACGCCGGTTCCTGCCGAACGCCCGACAACGATCACCGACCGCCCGCCGACGAAGGCCGAACGCCCGCCGACGGACGCCGAAACGCCCTCAACGAACGCCGAAACGCTGCCGCGGGCATAGAATAGGGTTCTTATGGACTACGTGTGGTTCGTGGCCGTACCGCTCCTGACGGCGTTCCTTATCGGCTCGTTGCCGTTGGGAGCGTGGCTGGTGAGGACTACCACCGGCTTCGACCCACGCGAGGTGAACCCGCATCTGCTCGGCGTCGAGAACGTCGCTCGCCTCGTCGGCGGCTGGGTGGCGCTCGGCTCGTTCGCGCTCGACATGTTCAAAGGCGCCATCAGCGTCGTTGTCGGCACGACCGTTGGCTCCTTCGCGGCCCATGCCGTCGGGGTGATCATCGCCACCGGCACGCCGGAGCTCGGCACCATGGTGCTGCCCGCCCTCTTGGCCTTCGAGGCCCCGTCGTTCGCGCCCGGCAACCTGCTGGCCACGGCCGCCGGCACGCTCGGCCCGCTCGCCGTCGCGGCGGGCTCGTCACTGCTCGGTGGGCTGCTCGGCCATCTCTTCCCGCTGCGGCTGGTGGGCCTCGCGACGTTGCCACGGGGCCGCGGTAACGGCGTGCTACTTGGTGGACTGGCCGGTCTATATATCTTTGGCGCGCTGCCGTTCTGGGCCCTTGGCCTGCCCGTCGCCATCTACGCCGGCCTCTTGGCGGCCACCCGCTACGTCTCACTAAGCAGCCTCATCGGTGTAGCGACCCTTAGCGTCACCGCCGCGGCTGCGGCAGCACTCGGGGCGGCCCGCTGGGACCTCGCCGTGCTCGCCGCTCTGGTCGTGCTCCTGGTCCTCTGGCGCCAGAAGTCGGCGCTTTCGCGCATCAAGGACGGCACCGAGCCGCGGCTCGGTGAGCCGCAGGCCGTGCGTGGACTCGACGCCGACACCGCGCTGGCGGCGTTCCTCGTGCATCCGCTAAGCCTCGACGACGTCTGGCAACCACAGAGCCAGCGCTGGCTGCGGCACGTGCTCGAGCGCGTGGTGAAGCCCGGTATCTTGCCGCTGTCGTTACTCAAGCGACTGTTCCTCACCGTGCGGCCCCAGTTCCAGGGAGTAATCGAGGGTGTCACCCTCGCCGACGGCCGCAAGCTGAGGATAATGCTCATCTCCGCCCCGCTGCTTCCCGACCAGTTCCGCAGCAATCCTGACGACGCCTTACGGTTGGCCGTACAGGGTGCGCGGTTCGCGCACGAGCTCGGAGCCGAGGTAGTCGGCCTCGGGGCGTTCTGGTCGACGGTGGGCGACAAGGGCGAGGCCGTTCAGCGTGAGGTGCCCGAGATCGTGGTCACCAACGGCGGCGCTTACACCGCCGCCACCGTCAAGGCCGCTGTCCCCGGCCTGTTGCGGCGCTTCGCCGCCCAGGGCGTCAACCTCGCTTCCACCACCGCCGCTGTCGTCGGTGCCAACGGCGTAGTGGCCTTCGGCGTGGCCAGGATTATCGCCCCCGAGGTCGGGCGGCTGTTGTTGATCGGCCGCGACAAGGAGCGCTTGAACCGCAGCGCCGCTACGCTGAGGAAGAAGTACCCGACCACCGAGGTGATCGCCACCACCGACCTGTTGACTCTTGCCACCGCCGACCTCATCTTCACCGCCACCTCCGACCCCGATCCCGTCATCTACCCGCAACACGTCAAGCCGGGCGCGTGGATCTACGACCTCGGCCGCCCGGCCGACGTCGACGACAGCGTTCGTGACGTACCTGGCGTCGAACTGGTGCCTGGCGGCATCGTCAGGCCCCCCGGCGCCATGCGCACGCGCATCGACCTGCGTTTCGGCGAGGGCTACGTGCCTGCCTGCCTCGCCGAGACGATGATCCTCACAGCCACCAAGGCCTACGACCGGCGCAGCCTCGGCGCCGGCACCAAGACCAAGGACATCGCCTTCTACCTGCGCGAAGGTGAGCGACTCGGCTTCGAGATCGTCACCCGCGACACAAGGATGGCCGAAGTCCGCGTGAAGGTGTGACGCCGAGCAAACCGCCGCTTGCCGAACCTGTTCCCCAAGGAGTGAAACCGTGAAGACGTTCCGACTCGCTGACGTAACCGGCGAATCGCAAGAGGCCGCCATGCTATGGGACCTCGGCTGCCTTGGCCTGGTCGAGGAGAGCGGCACGGCCGGCGGCGCGATCCTCGCTTACTTCGACGCCGAGGTCGACACCGGGCTGCCGGGCACCTGGGAAGACATCCTCGACGTCGACGACGTAGCGCTTTACCGCGCCAGCCTCAAGCCGGTACGCATTGGCTGCCTGGTCATCGCGCCGAGCCACGCCACGGTGGAGGCCAGCGACGGCGACATGATCCTGTGGCTCGATCCCGGTTCGGCCTTCGGCACCGGTCATCACGAGACCACCCGCCTGGCCCTGGCCGCCCTCGAGCGCAGCGACCTGCGTGGCAAGAGCGTCATCGACGTTGGCTCGGGAACCGGGGTGTTGACGCTGGCGGCCGACCGCCTTGGGGCGGACTCCGCCGTCGGCCTCGACGTCGACAAGGCCACGCTGGCCGTCGCGCGCGAGAACGCCGCCCGCAACCGCTCTCGCGCGCGCTTCGCGCTCGGCACCCTCGGCTCGCCCGGTTTGCCGAGCCGCTGCGACGTGCTCGTCGCCAACCTCTACGCCGAGCTGCATGCCGAGTTGATGCCCCTCTACGCCGCGACCTTGTTGCCCGGCGGCCGGGCCATCCTCACCGGCATCCTCAACATGCTTCGTCAGACCGTGCTTACCGCGGTAAGCGACGACCTCGAGGTGGTAGCCGAGCAGGTTGACGGCGAGTGGGCCCTTATGGAACTTCGCCACAAAGAGCCCGACGTGTGAGCGCCAAGCGCCGCATCGTTGCCGCGGGCCCGTCCGACCGGCAGCAGCCGTGGTCGACGCGCGGCAGCCGCGTCGAGCGCATCGACAGGGTGCTGGTCGACGAGCTCGCGCCGCGCGTTACGGTCGGTGGTCAAGAGGCCCACCACCTACGCGACGTGCTGCGGGTGCGGCCCGGTTCGACGGTCGAGGCGTTCGACGGTCGCGGCCGGCTCGCGCGCGGCGAGGTCGTCGCGGTCGAGCGCGAGTCAGTAACGCTGGCGTTGGACGAGAGCGAGCCGAGCTCGGCCGAGCCGCTGGTGGCCGTCACGTTGGCCGTGGCGCTACTGAAGGGCGACAAGCTAAGAGACGTGGTGCGGCCCGCCACCGAGCTCGGCGTGGCGACCTTCGTGCTGTTCGTAAGCACCAACTGTGAAGCGCGCGAGCTGTCAGCCGTGCGTCTTACCCGGCTGCGCCGCGTCGCTCAGGAGGCCGCTCGCCAGAGCGGTCGAGGCGTGGTGCCGCCGGTGGCTGCGCCGCAGCCGCTCGACGAGCTGACTCTGGCGGGCATCGTGCTGGTGGGCGACCCGGCCGCGCCGATCAGCCTGGCCGAGCACCTGGCCGGTCGCTTGGCCGGCTCGGACGCGGCCGGCTTGAGTGCGGCCGGCACCGCCCGTACGGGTACGGCTAAGGCCACGGCTACGACCGGCGAGATAACTATCGTCACCGGTCCGGAGGGTGGCCTCACCGACGAGGAGGTCGAGCGCCTGCAGGCCAGGGGCGCCCTTGGCGTTCGGCTCGGCCCGCGGATCTTGCGCGCCGACACGGCGCCGGTCGCGATGGCTGCAGCCTTGTTACTGGGGAGCGGAGCGTGAGACGTCGGCCGCCGCGGCTTCGGCTCGGCGCTGCCCTGCTCGTCTTGGCGCTGGTCGGGAGCTTGAGCGCCTGCCGCCCGCTCTACGTCCCGCTCGTCCCCGACGACGCGCCGCTGCCCGTCGCCCGCACGCGGCTGGCCGCCGACAGCGAGCTGGTGCTGGTCAACGGCCGGCCGAGCCTCACACTGGTCGTCGCGGCGCTCGCGCCTGGGGCCGCGGCGGGGGGCTGGCTGGCGGTGCAGTGGTTCGGACCGTCGGGTCGCCTGGAGGCGTCGGAGTCGCGTTGGCTTGACGCAGCCGGCGAAGGCATGTCACTTAACTTCGTGTTGCCACCCGACATCGCGCTGGCTCAGGGCGAATGGCGCGCCGTGGCCTCGCTAGGCGGCTTCGTGCTTAGACAGTTCCGGGTCGATGTCTCCACCGACCCGGAACCGTGAACCTCAGGCGTGCGCGCCTCAGACGTACGCCTCAGGCGTGCGCCTTGCGCCGCCGGGCCGAGGCAACCCCGCTGCGGCTGCGTTCCTTGAACCACACGATGAGCGGGCTCATGATGAACAGGCTCGAGAACGTGCCGATCACGATGCCGATGAGCAGTACGAGGCTGAAGCCGCGCAGCACCGAGCCGCCCCAGAGCAGCAGCGCGATCACCGGCAACAGCGTCGTGGTCGAGGTCGCGATGGTTCGGGTCAACGTCTGGTTGACCGCCAGGTCGACGACCTCGCGGTAGCCGACATCGCGCATGGTGCGGGAGTTCTCCCTCACGCGGTCGGCGATGATTATCGAGTCGTTGAGTGAGTAGCCCACCACGAACAGCAGGGCGGCCAGCACGGGGATGCTGAACTCGATGTTGAACAGCGCCAGCGCGCCGAGCGAAAACAGCACGTCGTGCGCGGAGGCGACGATGGCGGCCACCGCGACGCCCCAGGTCGGCCAGAACCGCCAACCGACGTAGACGAGGATGAGGCCGAGCGAGACCAGCACGGCGTTGATGGCGCCGCGCCTGAGGTCGGCGCCGATGGCTGGACCGACGAACTCGGCCTGCAGCAGCTCGGCGCCGATCTCGTCGGCGAGGCGGGGACCGATGTCGCCGGTGCCGCCGAACTCGGTGTCGGTAAGCGCGGTGCGGACGATGATCTGGTGGGCGCCCGACTGGTCGATCGCCTCGACGATGGTCGCGTTCTGGGCGTCGAGCCCCTCAACCTGGAGGGCCTCGAGGCCGGAGCGGACCTCGGCGGTAGTGGTCGCCTCGTCGACGGCCAGGGTGAGGTTGGTCCCGCCGGTGAAGTCGGTCGACATCGGCAGCCCGACTATCGCCACCCAGGCGAGCGACGCCAGCGCCACCAAGCCGGTGAAGGCCACGACGATCGGGCCCCGCCTGACGAACTGGAGCCCGCGGATGTCGAAGCCGTTCCACATGAACGAGCGCGGCTTCCTGGCCGTGAACAGGTCGAGGACGTATGGCACCACGACGAGGTTCACGAACACCGAGGCCACGATGCCGATGGCCAGGGTGATGGCGAAGCCGCGCACGGGACCGGTGGTGTACTGGTAGAGCGCGCCGGCGGCCAGCAGGGTGGTGACGTTGGCGTCGATGATCGCCGAGAGCGAGTTGCCGAAGCCGCGCTTCATGGCCAGGCGCAGCCCGCGTCCGGCCCGCAGCTCTTCGCGGATGCGCTCGAAACTTATGACGTTGCCGTCGACCGCGGCGCCGATGGTGAGCACCAGGCCGGCGAGGCCGGGTAGCGTCAGGGCGGCCTCGAGGCCGGCCAGGATGCCGAAAATGAACAGCATCGCCAGCATCACGCCGAAGGCGAGCACCCCGCCGAAGAGGGGGCCGTAGTACGCCACGACCGCGATTATCACCGCGATGCTGCCGATGAGCGCGGCCGTGGTGCCGGCGTCGATGGCGTCCTGGCCGAGCGTCGGCCCGATCGAGCGCACCTCGGCGACGTGGAGGCTGATGGGCAGGCTGCCCGAGCGCAGTACGACCGCGATGTCCGAGGCCTCGTCGAGGGTGCCGATGCCGGTGATCTGCCCCGAGTCGCTTATGCGCGACTGCAGCGTCGGCGCGGTGACGATGTTGCCGTCGAGGACGATGGCCATGCGGCGGTTGACGTTGCTGCCCGTGAAGCTGCCGAAGTCGCTGATGAAGTCGCGCTTGATGTCGAACGAGACGACTGGGCCGCTGGCGGCACCGGGCACCTGCATGAACTCGGCGCGGGCGTCGGAGATTATCTCGCCGGTGAACGCTACCTCTTCGAGGTCGTCGGCGGTGAGTTGCTCGGTGACAAGGTCGTTCGAGGCCGAGCGCACCAGGCGGAACTCCAGGACCGCCTGTTGGCCGATGAGGTTGAGCGCGCGCTCCTGGTCCTCGCCGGTGAGGCCGGGCAGCTCGACGACGATGCTCTCGTCGCCCGAGGTCTGCACCAACGATTCCGAGACGCCGAACTGATTGACGCGGTTCTCGATGATGTCTCTTGCCGCTTCGAGGTCCTCGCGGACCGGATCGTCCTGATCGGACTGCAGCGTCACCCTCAGACCACCCTGGAGGTCGAGCCCTAGCTTCAGCGGGCTGGCCCCAGAGTTCCACGGCTGCCAAAGGTAGAGGATAGAGGCGACTATCGCCGCCAGTATCAGGATGCCGGTGGCGCTACGGTTCATACGACGGGAACCTCGACCATCTCGTACGCTTCGATGATGTCACCCTCTTGCACGTTGTCGTAGTTCTGCAGGCTGATACCGCACTCGAAGCCCGTGCCTACCTCGCGGACGTCGTCCTTGAAGCGCCGCAGGCCGGCGATGGTGCCCTTGTACACCTCTTTGTCGCCGCGCGTCACGCGGGCCTTCGCCCCACGGCGCATGACGCCGTCGAGGACGTATGACCCGGCGATGTTGCCCGAACGCGGGACGCGGATGACCTGGCGGACCTCGGCGCGACCGAGCGAGCGCTCGGCGAGCTCGGGCTCGATCTGGCCGCGGACCATGCGCTCGACGTCCTCGATTAATTCGTAGATGATCTTGTAGCTCTTCAGCGAGATGCCTTGGCGCTCGGCCGACTTCGCAACGCTGCCCGGGGGGTTCACCCCGAAGGTGAGGATGGCGGCTTCGGCGGTGCCGGCGAGCAGCAGATCAGACTCGGTCGGCGCGCCTACCTCGGCCAGCAAGATCTCGATGTCGACCTCTTCGGTCGCCTCCGACTCACGCTGCAACACGCCCTTGATGGCCTCGAGCGACCCTTGGGTGTCGGCCCTCAGCAGCAGGTAGATGGTCTTGGTCTTCGGCTTGCTGAACAGGTCGGCGAGCGTAATGCCCTTCTTGCCGATGGTCTCGCGCTCGGATTCGGCCCGCTCGTCGTGCCGTGAGCTGGCCAGCGCCTTGGCCTCGGCCTCGGTGGCCGCGCCCTCGACGAGCGTGCCGGCGACCGGCTGCTCGGAGAAGCCGAGCAGCTGCACGGGCAC
>Ga0075530_1000771_pt1 | contig 15321 bp, 13 predicted proteins | sample NGEPerD_2_FD_75101 | JGI IMG/M metagenome (GOLD analysis project Ga0075530, IMG submission 75101) | Arctic peat soil microbial communities from the Barrow Environmental Observatory site, Barrow, Alaska, USA - NGEE PermafrostL1-D | ecosystem: Environmental > Terrestrial > Soil > Wetlands > Peat ...
CCGGCACCGTCTGGAAGATCGAATGCGAGGTCGGCGACGAGATCGAGGAGGGCGACACCGTCGCGATCCTCGAATCGATGAAGATGGAGATGCCCGTTGAGGCCGAGGATGACGGGAAGGTCACGGAGATCAAGTGCCAGGAGGGCCAGTCGGTGAGCGAGGGCGACGTACTAGTGGTTCTCGAGTAGTGGCCACCGAGCCCGCCTCCGGCAAGCTCGTCCAGGACGAGCCGGCTGAGGGCGTCACCCGCCTGCGCATCGACAACGAGGCGCGCCGCGGAGCCCTGGATCACGAGATCCTCGACGCGCTCGCCGACAGCGTCCGCTCACTGGACGCCCGCTGCCTTCTGCTCACCGGCACGGGCACGATGTTCTCGGCCGGCTACGACCTCGGCAACCTCGACGAGCAGGAGTTCGAGGAGGACGCCGAGCGGCTGGTGGCCCACCCGTTCCACTCTGCCATCGAGGCGCTGGAGGCCTTTCCCTACCCCGCGATCGCCGCGCTCAACGGCCACGCGATAGGAGGCGGGCTCGAGCTGGCCCTCACCTGCGACATCCGCATCGCCGCGCGCGGCGCGAAGGTCGGGATGCCGCCGGCCAAGCTCGGCCTCATCTACTCCCACACCGGACTGCGCAAGTTCCTCGAGCTGTGCGGGCCCGAGCACACGGCCGAGCTGTTCTACGTCGGACGCAAAGTGGAGGCGGAGCGCGGCCGCGAGATCGGGCTCGTGGGGCACGTCGTGGAGCCGGAGGAACTGGAGGAGACCACGCTGGGCATGGCAGCGGAGATCGCGGCGAACGCCCCCCTCTCGCTCGCCGGGAACAAGCGGGTCATCCGCACGCTGCGGGCCCACGAGGGCGCGCTGCCCGCCGACATCGAGCGGGAGCTCGTGGAGCTGCGCGAGTCCTGCTTTCGGTCCGAGGACTTCCGCGAGGGCGTGCGCGCGTTCGGCGAGAAGCGCGAGCCGGAGTGGAAGGGTCGCTAGTGCCGGCGACCGACCCGGCCGTCCACCCACTCGCCGAGCGTGCCGATCGCATAGCCCACGCTGTGCGCGGCGCGCCCCGCCGGACCGCTGTGCAGAGGTTCGATGGCGGCGTCGGGCTCGGCCCCCTGCTCCACCGCCGCTTTGCGGGCCGCCGACTCATGACGCTTGAGCTTCCGCTCCCAGCGCCCGCAGAACTCGGCCAGCTCGGAGTCGCCCCGCGAGTCGGCCACCGTGGCCAGGTAGGCCAGCAGCGTGGTCACGTGCTGGGCGTCCTCCACGGCTAAGCGCAGCGCCTGGCCGCGCTCCAGGAACGGGTTGCGCCCCAGCCGGGTGGCCGCGATACCGCGTCCCGCCGACTTCGCCGCCGGCCGGGCGTGCAGGCCGTAGCGCGCCGTCTGGGGCTCGAGCGCTGAGAACAGCTCCAGGGCGGCTGCGGCACCCTTCTCGAACGTGAGTGCGGCGAGCGAGCCTGCGTCCAGCCAGGATGCGAGGCTGTTCCAGTGGTCGGTCAGGGCCCGGCTGTACGCGTACAGCTCGCGATAGCCACGGTTCTCGGCCGGGTGCAGTTGGCGCGCCACCCATCGATCCTCTCAGACCCCCGCGCCCGGGGAGGCATGGCTCCGTCCGACCTCCCGCCTAGCTTGCCGTCAGGTCCATTTGCTACCGGAAGGCCGAGCTTGCCGCCGCTCATCACCCACGAGGAAGCACTGCAGTTGGGCGAGACCTCCGATCACGCCGAGATCGAGGTGCTCGTCGACCGGGCCTGGGAGGCGCGGGTCGAGAACTTCGGCGATTCCACCGACATGTGCTCGCTGGTCAACGCCAAGTCGGGCGGCTGCGCGGAGGACTGCGGCTTCTGCGCCCAGTCGCGCTTCGCGGAGGCCGACACGCCGATGCACGCGATGATGGCCCCAGAGCAGATCCTCGAGCACGCGCGCGCGGCCGAGGCCGCCGGAGCGCACCGGTTCTGCATGGTCACGCAGGGCCAGGGGCTGTCCAAGCGCGACTTCGAAAACGTGGTCGAGGGCGCGAAGCTGGTGGCCGAGCACACCAACCTCAAGCGCTGCGCCTCGATCGGCCACATGTCGGTCAAGCGCGCGATGGCCCTCAAGGACGCGGGCATCCAGCGTGTGCACCACAACGTGGAGACCGCCGAGAGCTACTACTCGGAGGTGACCAGCACCGTCCGCTACGAGGGCCGGCTGCGCACGATCGACGCCGTTGAGCAGGCGGGTCTGGAGACCTGCGTGGGCGGCATCCTCAATTTGGGCGAATCGCGCGAGCAGCGCGTGGAGATGGCGTTCCAGCTGGCGAAGATCGACCCCACCAGCGTCCCGATCAACATGCTTAACCCGCGCCCGGGCACCAAGTTCGGCGACCGCGACTACATGGACCCGTGGGAGGCGGTCAAGTGGATCGCGATCTTCCGGCTGATCCTGCCCGCAGCGCTGTTCCGGCTCTGTGGCGGGCGCGTGGAGAACCTCGGCGAGCTCCAGCCACTGGCCGTGAAGGCCGGGATCAACGGAGTGATGATGGGCAACTTCCTCACCACCCTGGGCAACGAGCCCGAGGACGACAGGGCGATGTTCGAAGAGCTGGGGCTCAACGTGGCCCGCCAGGACGACAACGGCGCCAACCCGCGCCCGGACAACCGCTCGGGCTGGCTGGAGGGCGATGCGCCCCGCACCCCGGTCGACGACCTGGTGGACCGCCAGGACCAGGCCCCCTTCTGGAACCCCGAGCGCCAGCTTCGCCGCGTGCGCAAGTCGTCGGTGCCCCCCCGCCCCGACGGCGCGCCGAATGTTGGTGCTTCGAAGGATTCGGCATCCCTGCCAAATCCTTCCGTCGGCCTCGAGGTGATCCAAGTGGAAGGTGACGAGGAGGCCGCGTGACCGACGACATCGAAACCGCGCTGGACGACCTCCGCGACCGCGGCCTGTACAGGCGCATGCGCATGGTCTCCGGGCCCCAGGGCCCGCGCGTCCTGCTCGACGGCAAGCCGGTGCTGCTGCTGTGCTCGAACAACTACCTCGGCCTGGCCGACCACCCGCGCGTGCGCGAGGCGGCCGCCGAGGCGTCGATGCGCTACGGCGCCGGCGCCGGCGCCTCGCGGCTGGTGTCGGGCACGATGCGCATCCACCGCCGGCTGGAGGAGCGCCTCGCCGAGTTCAAGGGCTGCGAGCGCGCGCTGCTGTTCGGCTCGGGCTACCTGGCCAACGTCGGCACCATCCAGGCCCTTGCGCGGTCGGGCGAGGTGGTCTTCTCGGACGCCCTCAATCACGCTTCGATCATCGACGGCTGCCGGCTGGCCGGCGCGGAGACGTTCGTCTACGACCACGCCGACCTCGACCACCTGGCCTGGGGCCTCGAGCAGGCCGAGGGCCGGGGCAGCCTGATCGTGACCGACGGCGTTTTCTCCATGGACGGCGACATCGCGCCCCTGGAGGGGATCGTCGAGCTGGCCCGCGAGCACGACGTCCGGATGATGGTGGACGACGCCCACGGTACCGGCACTCTCGGCCCGGGCGGGCGCGGCACCGTCGCCGCCGCCGGCCTTGAGGACGAGGTCGACGTGCTGGTGGGCACGCTGAGCAAGTCGCTCGGCTCCTATGGCGCGTACGTGTGCTGTGAGCGCCGCATCGCCAAGTACCTCGTGAACACGGCGCGCACGCTGATCTTCTCCACCGCCCTGCCACCCCCCGCTGTCGCCGCCGCGATGGCCGCGCTGGAGCTGCTGCAAGAGGAGCCGCGGCGCGTTGAGAAGGTGCAGCGCAACTCGGCGGTGCTGCGCGAGGCGCTCGCCGAGAAGGGACTGCCCGCGCCACAGGGCGTCACGCCCGTGATCCCGCTGGTGATCGGGGACGCGGACGCAGCGGTGTCGGTCACCGAGCGCGCGCTCGGCCGCGGCGTGTTCGCCCAGGCCATCCGCCCGCCCACCGTTCCCGCGGGCACTTCACGGCTGCGTTTGACCGTGATGGCCTCACACACCAAGTCAGAGCTGCGCGAGGCCGCGAACACCATCGCCGCGGCGGTCCCCGCGGAGGCGCGCAAGACGATGGCCCGCCACGCCCTGGAAGCACAGCCCGTCGCAAGCAGCGGCCGGGTGTTCGACCGCCTCGCCGGCGCCGCCTGAGCCCGGCGGCGGCTGGGAGCACCTGCCGGTGTCCTCGGGTCTCGCCTTGGCCCACCAAGGCTTCGACCCTGCGTCCTTGGCAGGCACTCCCAGCCCCACGCCGGGGGGTTAGCTGTTGCGCGGGATCTTCGTAACCGGGACCGACACGGGCGTTGGCAAGTCGGTGCTGGCTGCGGCGATCTGCGCGGCGCTGGCGCGGCAGGGCGCGCGCGTGGCCGCATTCAAGCCGGTGGTCACCGGCACCGACGATCCCCCCGGGGAGTGGCCGCCCGACCACGAGCTGCTCGCGGCGCAGACCGGCCAGCAACCCGCCGAGGTCACTCCGCGCACGTTCGGCCCCGGCGTGTCCCCGCATTTGGCCGCCGAGATGGGGGGCGAGAGGGTCTACCCCGAGGAATTCGCCGCCGGTGCCCGCCGGGCCGCGGAGGGCGCGGACATGCTGGTCTGCGAGGGAGTGGGCGGCCTGATGGTGCCGCTCGCGCGCAACTACCTGGTGCGCGATCTGGCGGTGGAGTTGGGGCTGCCTCTCGTGGTGGTGGCGCGGCCCGGCCTGGGCACGATCAGCCACACGCTGCTCACGGTGTCGGCGGCACGCAACGCCGGGCTGCCGGTGGCCGGCGTGGTGATCACGCCGTGGCCCGCCGAGGCCGACGCGCTGTGCGTCTCCAACCGCGAGACCATCGAGCGGCTGTCCGGCGTGACGGTGAGTGCGCTGCCCCCCACGGAGCCGGGGACTCTCGCCGAGGCGGGCGCGGGCCTGCCCCTCGACGACTGGATCTGAGGCGCCACTACGCTCTGGCCGGCATGGACGAACGAGCGCAAAGCCGGCAGCCGGAGCAAGAGGACGACAGGCCCGAGATGCTGGTGAAGCTCCAGGAGCGCAAGGAGCGCCACGCGAAGCGAGGCCTGCCCGCCCGCATCGGCGTGGTGGTGATCGGCGTGGTCCTGGTGATCTTGGGGATCTTCATGTCGGGACCCGGCATCCCGGGACCCGGCATCGTGGTCATCCTGATCGGCCTGAGCTTCCTCGCCCTGGAGTTCGACCGCGCCGAGCGGTTGCTCGAGAAGGTGATCGTGTGGGCGGACAACGCCAAGGAGCGGGCCGAGAACGCACCACGGAGCCAGAAGATCGCCACGGGGGTGATCGGCGCGCTGCTGCTGGCCGGGTTCGTGGTCTGGGCGATCCTCGACGACATCCCGCTGCTGCCGATCGTCTAACCGGCGCAGTAAGGGCCATCGGGCTGGGCGACTGGGTAGCGGCCGGCGCCCGCCCTACCCCTCGCTCATCGAAGGCCCGGCCGCGCGGGCTCTGGCAGCCTCGCGGGTAAGCGGCTTCTTGCCCCAGCGTGTTTGGAGGCCGTAGTCGATCAGCCCGGGCATGTAGTCCTGCGGTGGGGGTGGCTCAGTGCCGTTTGGGAGCAGGCCACGCGCGCGCCGGTCGCCGAAGCGGGTGTGGATGTCGAAGTAGGGCTCAAAGACAGCCGCCGGGTGGTCGGGGCCCAGCGTCCCGGGGGCCGTCAGGTTCGGGGGCTCGCGGTCGAGGGCGCCGCAGGTGTGCTCGATCAGCTCGGCGACTGTCAGCGCGCGCTCGCCGGCGACAGCGTGGAACGCGCCGGCGGCCCCGGGCTCATAGAGAGCGCGGTCGATGACCTCGGCGACGTAGTCGACGGGTACGAGGTCGATGATCCCTTCTGGATCCGCTGGAATCTCGGTGAACAGGCCACGGGCGAAAGCCTGGAGTGGCCAGTAGATGACGTTGAACGTCGAGGTCCAGCCCCCGCGGGCCTCGCCGACGACGACGCTCGGGCGCACGATTGCCCATGGCAGGCCCGACGCGGCGATCGCCTGCTCACCTTCCCACTTGGTCTGCTCGTAGGTATTGCGAAAGCCGTCCCCGGGAGCTTCCTGGTCTTCGTCGAAGGGGCCGGCCAGGCGTCCGCAGACATAGGCCGTAGAGACGTGCACGAACCGTTCCAGGCCGCTCATCTCGTGCGCGAGCTCGAGCACGCGGCGGACGCCCTCGACGTTGATCTCGCGCGCTTCGGGCAGCGGGAGCGTGAACTCGACCGATGCGGCGCAGTGCACGACACGGTCGGTCGCGGCGATGATCGCGCGCCGGTCGGCCGCGTTGAGCCCGAGCTCGGGCTCGGTGAGCTCGACGCGCACGGGACGCAGCCGCGAGGCGCTGGCCGGCGGGTCGTCGTAGAGCTGTGCCAGCAGCTTGGTGACGCGCTCATCCGCCTCTTCGGCATCGCGGGCGCGCACCGCGACGAAGATGTCCGGGCCCTCGTCGCGCTCGAGCAGCCGTCCGATGAGCTCCATCCCGAGGAAGCCGGTGCCGCCGGTGAGAAAGACCGCGTCGCTCATGCCAGCGCGGCGCCCATCGCGTGGTAGCCACCGTCGACGTGGATTATCTCACCGGTCACGCCACGCGAGGCGTCGGACATCAGGTAGCAGACCGTTCCCGCGACCGAGGACGGATCGTTGACGTCCCAGCCGAGCGGAGCTTGCTTCGGCCACTCGGCGGCGAGCGTTTGGAAGCCCGCGATCCCGCCGGCGGCGGCGGTCTCGATCGGCCCCGCCGACACGAGGTTCACTCGCACGCCGCGCGGGCCGAGGTCGCGGGCCAGGTAGCGCGCGACCGCTTCGAGCGCGGCCTTGGCGACCCCCATCCAGTCATAGACGGGCCACGCCACCGAGGCGTCGAAGTCGAGGCCGACCACGCTGCCGGCCTCGGCTTCCTCGAGCAGCGGTGCGAGCGATACGGCGAGCGCCTTGAGCGAGTACGCGCTGGTGGTGAAGGCCTGGACGGCGCTCTCGGGCGGCGTGTCGAGGAAGTTTCCGCCAATGGCGTCCTCGGGGGCGAAGGCGATCGCGTGGAGCACGCCGTCGAGCCCTCCCCAGCGCGAGCCCAGCTCGTCTGCCACGGCGGCGAAGTCCTCGGGCTTGTTGACGTCCAGCTCGAGCACGTCGGGCGGCCCGGGCAGGCGCTTCGCGGCCCGTTCGGTCAAACGGCGCGCCCGGCCGAAGCTCGTCAACACGACCTCGGCTCCCTGCTGTTGGGCCTGCTCGGCGACCGCATAGGCGATCGATTGCTTGGTCATGAGCCCCGTGATCAGCAGGCGCTTGCCCTCGAGGGTCATCGCGGCACCGACCCTTCGTCCGCGGCGGGCTGCCCGGGCTCGTGTGCGGCCGGCTCGGGCTCGGGCTCGGCTTCGGGGTCATCCTCACCTCGCACCACAGCCTCGACCTTGGCCCTGATCACGAGCTCGTCGTGCTGGTTGAGGATCCGCCACTCCCATGCCTCGAGGCCACGGCCCTCGTCCGGTCGCACTAGCTTGGCCTCGACGTGGATCGTGTCCCCGATCCGCACCGGTCGCTTGAAGACGACGTCTTCGACGCGGCGTAGCGCCACGATCCGGTCGGGGTCAAGCGCCACCAGCCCGAGGGCGTAGGAGAGCACCAGCATCCCGTGCGCAACGATGCCGCCAAACGGGCCTGCCTCGGCCCACACGGCGTCTGTGTGCTGGGGATGATGATCGCCGGTCAACCCCGAGAACGCGACGATGTCGGCTTCGGTGATCGTTCGCCCACGGCTTGCGACAGAGTGGCTCATGCAGCCTCCAGGCAGAGCACCGCGTTGTGCCCACCGAAGCCGAAGGAGTTCGAGATCGCACGCAGCGGCCTTCCATTGCTCTCGAGCGTCCTGGCGTCGCCGGGCACGTAGTCCAGGTCGCAGTCCTCGTCGCGCTCCTCCCAGCCGATCGTGGGCGGGGCGATCCCGCGCCGCAGCGCGAGCGCCGTGGCGGCCGCCTCGACCGCACCGGCGGCGCCGAGCGTATGCCCGATCGCCGACTTCAGCGAGGAAACGGGAATCTCGCGGGCCCGCTCGCCAAGCGCGCGCTTGAGCGCCTCGGTCTCCGAGCGGTCGTTGAGCTGGGTCGAGGTCCCGTGGGCGTTCACCCAGTCCACGCCGTCCGGCCCGATATCCGCGTCCGCGAGCGCGAGCGCGATCGCGCGCGAGGCTCCTTCGCCCGAGGGCTCGGGCGCGGTCAGGTGGTGGGCGTCGGCCGTCGCGCCGTAGCCGGCCAAGTAGCCGAGCACTTCTGCGCCACGCTCCCGTGCGCCCTCCTCCGACTCAAGCACGAGCGCCGCCGCCCCCTCGCCCATCACGAAGCCGTCGCGGCGGGCGTCAAACGGGCGCGAGGTACCGCTGGGCGAGGTTGCGCCCATCCCGACGAAGGCCGCCTGCGACAGCGGTGTGATGCCGGCCTCGGCACCGCCCACGACGCACGCCTCCACGTCGCCGTGCTGCACCATGCGCAGCCCGGCGCCGATTGCGTGGGCACCCGCGGCGCAGGCCGACACCGTTCCATAGCACTGTCCCTTCAAGCCGTGACGCATCGCGACAACCCCGGAGGCCGCGTTGGCCATCATCATCGGCACGGCGAGCGGTGAGACCGCCTCGGCACCGCGCACGCGCAGCACCTCGAGCTGCTCCTCGATCGTGCCTATGCCGCCGATCCCCGTGCCCATCACGCAGCCGACGCGCTCGGGATCCACCGATGGCCCGTCCTCCCAGCTCGCCTGGGTGAGCGCCTCGTCGCAGGCGACGATGGCGAGCTGCGTGAAGCGGTCCGCGCGCCGCGCCTCCTTGATCGAGAGGTGCTCCGTGGGCTCGAACTCGCGGCAGCGGCCGAGTCCGTCCTCGATGCCGGACTCGCCGGCCGACCAGCGCTCGATCAGCGTCTCGGCGCCGACGCCGAGTGGCGTCAGCGCCCCGATCCCGGTGATCACGACGCGCTGCGTCACGACTTGGCGCGTTCCGCGACGAAGTCGACCGCGTCCCCGACGGTTTTGAGCTCCTTCATGTCCTCCTCTTTCATCTTCACGCCGTACTCCTCCTCGACGATCTGTGCAAGCTCGACGAGATCGAGCGAGTCGACGTCGAGCGCTTCCCAGTTGGCGTCGCGCTTGATCTGGTCGCGCTCGGCGCCAAAGCTCTCAAGCGCGGCGGTCATGCGCTCCTCGATCTGTTCCTTGTTGGCCGTCGGCATTTCAGTTGATCCTTTCAGGCGGTCATTCCGCCATCGACTGTCAGGGTCGTTCCGTTCACGTAAGAGGCTTCTTGCGAGACAAGGAAGCGGACGCACGCCGCGACCTCCTCGGGGGTGCCCGCCCGCCGGGCGGGGATGGCCTGCAGCATTTCGTCGCCGATGTCCTTGGTCAGCTCGGTCTCGACCAGACCCGGCGCCACGGCGTTGACGGTCACCGACCGGCGCGCGACCTCCGCCGCGACCGTGCTGGTGAAGGCGATCAGGCCGGCCTTCGAGGCCGCGTAGTTTGCTTGGCCCGGGTTCGCACGTTGGCCGACGATCGAGGAGATGTTGACGATGCGCCCGAAGCGAGCCCTCATCATCCCTCTCAGCGCCCGCCGCGTGAGGCGAAAGGCCCCCGAGAGGTTCGTCGCGAGCACCTTGTCCCAGGCCTCGTCCTCCATCTGCGGCGCCAGTCCGTCGACCCGCACGCCGGCGTTGTTGACGAGGACGAGCACGGGCCCGAAGCGCTCCTCGAGCGGCGGGAAGAGCGCGTCCGCCGCGTCCGGATCGCTCACGTCCGCCTGGATGGCCAGCGCCTGGCCCCCGGCCGCCTCGAGCTGTGAGACCACCTCCTCGGCCCCATCGGAGTCGCTGCGATAGTTGACGCCCACGGCCCAGCCGTCCTCGGCTAGGCCACGGGCGATCGCCGCTCCGATCCCGCGTGAGGCGCCGGTCACAAGCGCGCAGCCCTCAGGCCTACCGACGGCGCTATCCACGCGCGGCCCCCGCCGGCTCCGCGGCGACGATCTCGACACCCTCGAGCGTGCGTCGCACGAGACCGGCAAGCGCCCTCCCCGGCCCCGGCTCCTCGAACCTACGCCCACCAGCCGCGTAGAGAGCGTGCAGAACCTCGACCCAACGCACCGGCTCCACCAGCGCCTCAGCGAGCCGCTCCCGGACATCGTCAAACGGCGCCGCGGTCACACACGAGAACACCGGCGCGCGCGGGGCGCGCAACTCGACGTTCTGCAGGAAGGAGAGGAAGGGCTCGACCGCGTCTGCCATCAGCGGCGAGTGAAAGGCGCCGCTGATCGGCAGCCGCTTGGCGCGTTTTCCCTCCTCACGAACCTCGGCCTCCGCCGCCTCGATGCCGGGAAGCGGCCCCGACAACACCACTTGGTCCGGCGAGTTGTCATTCGCGACGGCCAGCCCGTGGCGATCGGCGATCGGCTCCGCCTCCCCGCGCCCGGCCCGGATCGCGAGCATCGCGCCCCCGGTTCGGGCCGCGGTCGCCTCCATCAGCCGGCCGCGCTCGGCAACCAGGCGCAACCCATCCTCCTCGCTCAACGCCCCCGCCGCCGCAAGCGCCGTGATCTCCCCCATCGAATGCCCCGCATAGAGATCGGCCTTCGGACGCCCTGCGCTCTCAAGACCGGCCAGGGCAGCACAGTAGATCGCAGGCTGGTCAAAGCGCGTGCCCTCCCCCACCCGTGCAAACGGATCCTCGCCCACCGCCACCGCCGCAAGCTCAAGCAAATCCGGACGCAAACGAGCGACGGTCTCAACCATGTCGGGCTCCTGGCTGCCCTGACCCGGAAAAAGAAGAACGAGATGGCTCATGTCCCCTGTCCAAGGCTATGCAACTCGGGCGGTCCTTAGCGGTCCGCCTTCGCGTAGCGGACACCGCCGCCCGGGCTCTGATTCACTGACCGAATGGCGCGATTGCGACTCCACTGACGTTGCGACGTTCGGAAGGTGACGCCGACGTGACCCGCGTCGCGATCATCAACCGCGGCGAGGCCGCCGTGCGCCTCATCCGCGCGGTGCGCGAGCTCAACACCGAGCACGGCGGCGGGATGCGATCGATCGCCTTCCACACGGAAGCCGAGCGGCGAGCGATGTTCGTACTCGAGGCCGACGAGGCAATTCTCATCGGGGGTGGGAAGAGCCCTTACCTCGACCACGGCGAGCTCGAGCGGGCGCTCCGCGAAAGCAAGGCCGACGCGGCTTGGGTCGGGTGGGGCTTCGTTGCCGAGGATCCCGCCTTCGCCGAGCTGTGCGCCCGCATCGGCGTCGTTTTCGTCGGCCCGCCGCCCGACGTCATGCGCCGCCTCGGCGACAAGGTCGGGGCCAAGCTGTTCGCCGAGCAGGCCGGCCTGCCGGTGGCCTCCTGGAGCCGCGCGCCAGTGGAGACGGCAGACGCCGCAATCGAACACGCTCGGGCGATCGGCTATCCGGTGATCATCAAGGCCTCTGCCGGGGGCGGTGGGCGCGGCATCCGCGTGGCAACTTCCGAGGCCGAGCTCGCGCCCGCGTTCGAGGGCGCACAGGCCGAGGCGCTGCGCTCCTTCGCCGACGCGACGATCTTCATCGAGCGCCTGGTCACAGGCGCGCACCACGTCGAGGTCCAGGTCATCGCCGACCATCACGGCACGGTCTGGGCAGCGGGCGTGCGGGACTGCTCGATCCAGCGCCGCAATCAGAAAGTGATCGAGGAGTCGAGCTCGCCGGCCCTCAGCGCCGGGCAGGAGGGCGAGCTGCAGGCTGCGGCCGTCAACCTGGCCCGTTCGGCCGGCTATCGCAACGCCGGGACCGTCGAGTTCCTCTACCAGCCCGACGAGAAGACCTTCTCCTTCCTCGAGGTCAACCCCCGGCTTCAGGTCGAGCATCCCGTCACGGAGATCACGACGGGACTCGACCTCGTGAAGCTACAGCTCCGTGTGGCCATGGGCGCGCGCCTGGACGGCGAGCCGCCGGCCGCGAGCGGTCACGCGATCGAAGCCCGGCTCAATGCCGAGGACCCCGAACGCGACTTCGCCCCGTCCCCGGGGATTGTCGAGCTCCTCAGGCTTCCCTCCGGCCCGGGGGTGCGGGTCGAAACGGGCGTCGCCGAGGGCGATGCCATCCCCCCCGAGTACGACTCGATGATCGCCAAGGTCATCGGCTGGGGGCGAGACCGTGCGGAGGCGAGAGCGCGGCTGCTCCGAGCCCTCGGCGAGACGACCGTGGTCGTGCGTGGGGGAACGACGACCAAGGCCTTCCTGCTCGACCTTCTCGACCGTCCGGAGATGGTCGCCGGCACCGCCGACACCGGCTGGCTCGACCGCCTCGTCGCCTCAAACGGCCACATCCCCACGCGTCACGCCGACGTTGCTCTGCTCGGCGCCGCGATCGACATCTACGACGCCGAGCAGAGGTTCGAGCGCCTCGGCTTCTATGCCGCCGCCAGTCGCGGCCGGCCTCAGGCCGCGCACGAGATCGGACGGACGGTGGAGCTCCGCCATCGCGGCCAGACCTACCGCCTGGCGGTCGCCCAGGCGGGCCCGCGCCGCTACAGGATCGAGGCCGAGGGCGTGACAATCGAGGTTGAGGTCGAGCCCCTCCGCCGCTTCGCGCGCCGGCTTTCGATCGGCGGGAGAGCATTCAGGATCGACTCCGTCACCGACGGTCCGGATCACCTCGTGGAAGTCGAGGGCGTGGCCCATCGCGTGTCTCGAGACGAGGGGGGCGTCGTCCGGGCCCCGGCGCCGGCGCTCGTCGTGGCCGTGAACGTTGCCCCGGGCGACGAGGTGGAGGCGGGGTCGCCGGTTGCGCTCCTGGAGGCGATGAAGATGGAGATGACGATGGTGGCCACGCATGCCGGGCGGGTGCGGGAGGTCCTCGTAGCCGGCAACGTCCACGTCGAAGCGGGAGCGCCGCTGGTGAGCGTAGAGCCCGAAGCCGTGGAGGGGGCGGCGGCGGCGGCCGACGCGCCGCGGATCGGCTTCGACGCGCTGGTGCGCCCCACCGAGTCCGGTGCCCGGCTTCGCGCGCGCGAGCACCTGGATGCCCTCCGCAGCCTGATCATGGGCTTTGACGTAAGTGTGGAGGAAGCCCGAAGGCTCGTCGCCGAGTTCGAGCGGGCCCGAGACCAGCTGCCTCCCGACGACCCCGAGGTGCTTCACGGCGAGCTCGAGGTCCTCACGATCTTCGCCGACCTGGCTGAGCTGTCCCGCAACTGGCCGGCGACCGCGCGGGAGGAGCTCGAAGAGGAGGAAGGCGAACGCGTCCGTAGCCCCCGCGAGCACTTTCGCTCCTACCTCCACTCACTCGATCTCGAACGCGAGGGCCTGCCCGAAACGTTCCGCGCCAGACTCACACGCGCGCTGGCCCGCTACGGCGTGCACGATCTCGAGCGGGGGCCCGAGCTCGAGGAGGCGGTCTACCGGATCTTCCTCGCCCACCAGCGCGCGCCGTCCCAGGTTCCGGCAGTGATGGCGCTCCTCGACCGACGCCTCCAGTACGCCGACGCGCTGCCCGAGCCACTGCGGGACGAGCTCCATGAGACCCTCGACCGGCTGATCGTCGCCGCGCAGCTCCGATATCCCGTGGTGGGCGAACTTGCCCGCAGCGTGCGTTTCCGCGTGTTCGACCAGCCCGTGATAGAGCAGGCCCGCGAGTTGGTCTTTGCCGCCGTGCGAGAGCAGCTCAGCTACCTCGCCGCCCATCCCGACGCCCCCGACTACGCCGACCGCATCGAGGCGCTTGTCGAAAGCCCGCAGCCACTCATCCGGCTGCTGGCGGAGCGGATAGGCGGAGAGGACGGCGACGAGCCGATGCTCGAGCTCCTCACGCGCCGGTACTACACGCCCTATCCGCTCGAAGAGGTGCGCTCGCACGTCCGCGACGGATGCCAGTTGCTCACCGCCCGTTACGCGGCCGACGGGCAACCGGTGCAGCTGATCACCGCGCTCACAGAGCCCTCGGAGCTGCCCGCGGCGGCCAAGGCCGTCGCCGGGCTCGCGTCCGACGCTCGGTGCCCGGAGGCCGTCGTCGACTTCTACCTCTCTTGGAGCGAGGCGCGACCGCCCGACACCGATGCCATGGCCGCCGAGCTTCTCGCGATCATCGGCGCGGCGGGACTGCCCCCGACGGTGGCAAGGGTGGCGGTGGCCGTGAGCGGCCTGGGCGGAGCCGCCGTGCATTACTTCACGTTCCGGCTGGCCGAGGACGGCTTCCAGGAGGAGCGCGTCACCCGCGAGCTTCACCCGATGATCGCGCGGCGGCTGAATCTCTGGCGGCTCTCGGAGTTCGACCTCACGCGGCTACCCGCGGTCGAGGACGTCCACCTCTTCAACTGCGCCGCCCGCGAGAACCCCTCCGACGAGCGCCTCGTGGCGCTGGCCGAGGTGCGAGACGTCACCGCGGTGCGTGACGCGTCAGGGCGGCTCACGGCCCTGCCCGAGCCCGAGCGCGTTCTGGCGGCGTGCCTGGACAGCATCCGCCGTGCGCAGGCCCAGCGTCCTCCCAATCGGCGGCTGCACGGAAACCAAGTGCTTCTCTTCATCTGGCCGCCGATAGAGGTTCCGCTCGACGAGCTGCTTGCCTTCACCCGGACGCTGGCTCCGCTCACGACTGGGCTGGGGCTCGAGGTGGTGTCGATCGAGGCGCGCGTCCCCGCTCCGCCAGACGGCGAGTTGCGTCCCATGGCGCTCGGTTTCTCCTACCAGGCCGGCGCGGGGGTCACGCTCTCCGTTGCAGAGCCGCCGACCGAGCCGATGTCGCCCCTCGACGAGTACGCCGAGAAGGTGCTGCGCGCGCGGCGCCGTGGGACGGTGTACCCGTACGAGCTCGTCCCCCTCTTGATTCGCGAAGGCGGGACGTTCACCGAGTACGACCTCGACGAGGACGGCCACCTCGTGCCGGTCGAGCGTCCCTTTGGCGGCAACAGCGCCGGAATCGTCGTCGGATTGGTGCAGACGATCACCGACCGCTACCCCGAGGGGATGGTTCGCGTCGTCCTCCTCGGCGATCCGACCAAGGCGCTCGGGTCGATCGCCGAGCCCGAGTCCGTTCGGATCATGCGGGCGCTCGACCTCGCCGAGGAGATGCAGGTGCCCGTCGAGTGGCTCGCGGTGTCGGCCGGGGCGAAGATCTCGATGGAAAGCGGCTCGGAGAACATGGACTGGATCTCACGCGTGCTGCGCCGCCTGATCACGTTCACCCAGGCAGGGGGCGAGGTCAACGTCGTCGTCGCCGGGATCAACGTCGGCGCTCAGCCCTACTGGAACGCCGAAGCGACGATGCTCTTGCACACGCGCGGCATCCTTGTCATGACGCCCGACAGCGCCATGGTGCTCACCGGCAAGCAGGCGCTCGACTACTCGGGCGGTGTCTCGGCCGAG